>OJET01000045.1_pt1 | contig 30383 bp, 27 predicted proteins | sample 1593941 | NCBI WGS metagenome assembly OJET01 (sample SAMN05416869, study PRJEB24817) | seawater metagenome | isolation source: Sea water | place: Canada:Atlantic | collected 2013-11 | reverse complement strand
TTTTAAAGAATTAAAAAGCTTTCATTCAATTGCCCCACACTTTGCGGTGCTCTCCAATAGCTTAAATTTTGAACCTTAAATTCCCAATTTCGGTCAATATACTGGCGTTTTAGGCCGGATTTCGCCCCTAGTCCGGGCTATTCCTGGATTTCAGACAGATCTTGGCTGTCGTCGTAACATTTGGTCTACTTTAAACAGGTTCGCCAAGGTGAATAGCATGGCTAATTGTGAGTTATTTTTCATCAGTCCTTTGTACCGTGCTTTGATAAAACCAAACTGGCATTTAATGATGCGAAACGGATGCTCCACCTTAGCTCGAATGCTGGCTTTCAGATATTCAATTTTGATGGCTGTTTTGTTTTTGCGGGGATGCTTTTTCAGGGCCCGGACTTTACCGGGGCGTTCGGCAATAAGCCATTCTGCATTCGTATCTTTGAGCTCTTCCCGCTTCTCTGCGCCCTGATAACCAGCATCGCCAGAGATGAATTCCTCGTCGCCGTGCAACAGGTTTTTCAACTGGTTCAGGTCATGCTCGTTGGCGGCAGTGATCACCAGTGTATGGGTCAGGCCACTCTTGGCATCCACACCAATATGGGCTTTCATACCGAAGTGCCATTCATTGCCTTTCTTGGTCTGATGCATCTCCGGGTCACGTTCATTCTTTTTGTTTTTAGTCGAGCTGGGCGCTTCAATAATCGTCGCATCCACCAATGTTCCTTGCGTCATCATCACACCGCAGTCCGACAGCCATTGGTTGACCGTTTTGAATAATTTGCGAGTCAGCTTGTGCTTTTCCAGCAAGTGCCGGAAGTTCATAATGGTGGTACGGTCTGGAATCGCTTTATCCAGTGACAGTTGCGCAAACTGACGCATCGAAGCAATTTCATATAATGCATCTTCCATTGCTTCATCACCGAGGCTATACCATTGCTGCATACAATGAATGCGAAACATGGTCTCAAGCGCATACGGACGTCTGCCATTGCCTGCTTTAGGATAAAAGGGTTCAATCACTTCCAGCAGTTGAGACCACGGCAGCAGGTTATCCATTCTGGATAAGAATATCTCTTTACGGGTCTGGCGGCGCTTGCTGGAAAACTCACTATCGGCGAAGGTAAACTGTTGGTTCATGGGCGGTAATGGCTGTGATTTACTATGCAGCTATGATCTCACATTAGAGACTTATTCGCATCTTTGTATGGACTCCCCTCGTTTTGCAAGAGATAACTGCTGGCACTATCGGTTTAACTGCTTGCTTGTATCCGGCCTCATAATCTGTCTTTTCTCGACAGGGACCCTGATGGAGATCCGCTCGACAGCGCCTAATTTCCCTAACGGCCTATTATGGCCCGGTGCGAACGCAGGTTTAGCTGTCGTCGGTTCAACCTGTTGTGCCATCATGTCATACTCTTTGCAACTCTTTACTCTATACCCTGAATCGACTGCTTTAACTTGTGTTTATCGCGCTGGCATAACGCGGTATGCGGTGCCATTCGACAATATTGACCAAATTATCCTTGCGTGTTTAGCGGCCAGCGCTACGGCTGCTTTGTTAAAACCACGTCGTTCTTTAACTGCTTTGACCCATAAGCTCTTTCGATCACTTTTCTTCTCAACAAATCGCATGACAGCACGAGCTCCATGTACCAATAAGGTTCGCAAATAAACATCGCCTCGTTTTGTAATTCTGCCTAAACGATTCTTTCCTCCTGAAGACCATTGCCGGGGAACTAATCCTAACCATGCGGTAAACTGTCTGGCGTTTTTAAATTGCCCAATATCACCCACGCTGGCTAACAACGCAGACGCAGTCAGCGGACCCACACCTTCAATTTCCATCAAGCGTTTTGCGTCCTCATCTTGTTGCACCTGTATTGTAATATCACGTTCATACTGTGCAATTTCACTGTCCAGGTCACACAGGCGTCTATATTGTCTGTGGATCAATGTTCGAAGCAGGTGTGGCAATCCATTTTCTGCATCCTCCAGCAACTCGGGCAGTAGCATGCGTAGCTTTTCACGTCCCAGAGGCAGCACTTCGCCAAATTCCATCAATAGCCCCCGAATCTGGTTGACTAACGCTGTGCGTTCCGAGACCAGAAGAGCGCGAATTCGGTGCATCGCCAATATAGCTTGTTGCTCTTCGTCTTTTATCGCTACAAACCTCATATCAGGCCGAGAAGCAGCCTCACATATTGCCTGCGCATCATTCTGGTCATTCTTATTCCCTTTGCGATACGGTGCCACGAACTGTGGGGCTATCAACTTCACCGTATGGCCTAATTTTATTAATTCTCTAGCCCAGTAATGGGCACTGCCGCAACTTTCCATTGCGACAATACAAGGCGGTAAATGAACAAAAAACGGTAAAAGGTCGGCACGTTTTATCGTCTTTCGAAGTGCTGGTTTTTCATGCTCATCAACACCATGCACATCAAAAACATTCTTGGCTAAATCCACCCCAATACGCATAATAGTCATAGGACTCTCCTCATTGATTAACGATATTTACCTTAATCATGGCACATCGATGCCGATTGTGAGGGGAGTCCATCCCATTTCCCTAGAACCCCTGAATGGTGTGCAAACAAGTCAGGTGGAGTGATTCATACTGCGCTGGGTTTGATTTCATACGGAGGTTAAGGTCAACCCACGATCACGCGCCATGGTCATGGCGGTGTCTTCGATCATGTCTTCCTGCCCGCCACCATGCCGCGCCGTCCCAGCTCGACCAAGATGTCGCGCGCAGGCACGCCATACTTCGCACTGGCGCGTTTGGCAAACAACAGAAAGCTGGAATAGACCCCGGCATAGCCCGGCGTGAGCGAGTCGCGGTCGATGCGGATGATGCGGATGATGTGGTCCATGATCGGTACCACCAGGTCTTCGGCCACGTCCTGGATCTTGAACACATTGACCCCGATTTCAATCCCCATGCGGGCGTACACGGCGATGAACACCTCCATCGGCGTGTTGCCAGCACCAGCGCCCAGGCCTGCGGCCGCCGCGTCGATGCGATTTGCACCGGCTTCAATTGCTGCGATCGAGTTGGCGACGCCCATGGCCAGGTTGTGATGGCCGTGGAAACCCAGTTCGGTCCCGGGCTTGAGGGCCGCGGGCACCGCGCTCAGACGGGCTTTCACGCCCTCAGGCAACAAATAGCCTGCCGAGTCTGTCACATAAATGCAGTTGGCGCCATAGCCTTCCATCAATTTGGCCTGACTCACCAGCTCTTCCGGACTGGCCATGTGTGCCATCATCAAAAAGCCCACGGTATCCATGCCCAGCGCACGGGCCTTGGTGATGTGTTGCTCAGACACATCGGCTTCGGTGCAATGGGTCGCCACACGGATGGTGGCCACGCTCAGGTCTTTGGCCATCAGCAGGTGATCGACGGTGCCGATGCCGGGCAGCAGCAGGGCCGAGACCTTGGCCTGTTTCATCAGCGGAATGACTGCGCCCAGGTATTCCTCGTCGCTATGTGCCGGAAAACCGTAGTTGACGGAGGAGCCTCCCAAGCCGTCGCCGTGGGTGACTTCGATCAGCGGCACCCCAGCGGCGTCCAAGCCGCTGGCAATGCTCTTCATCTTGTCGAGCGTCATCAGGTGGTGTTTGGGGCGCATTCCGTCGCGTAGCGTCATGTCGTGAACGGAGACTTTTTTGTCTTGTAGCTTCATGGTGGTTCTCCTGTTTGGTTCAGGCGCGAACGGGCTTGAGTGTGAGCCGGCCGGCGAGGATTTCCTCGGCAAACATCTCGGCGGTGCGGGCGGCCGCTGCGGTCATGATGTCGAAGTTTCCGGCGTACTTGGGCAAGTAGTCGCCCAGGCCTTCGACTTCCTGGTAGACCGAGACGCGCTTGCCGGCGAACACCGGGCCGTTGACCAGCTTGTAGCCGGGCACGTACTTTTGCACCTCTTTGATCATGGCGTGGATGGACTTGATGATCCTTTGCTGGTCGGGTTCGCTCTCCAGCAGGCAGTGCACGGTGTCACGCATGATTAGTGGCGGCTCGGCCGGGTTGAGGATGATGACGGCCTTGCCCTTTTTCGCGCCGCCCACCTTTTCGACGGCGCTGGCGGTGGTGCGGGTGAATTCATCAATGTTCTTGCGAGTGCCCGGTCCCGCCGATTTCGCCGTAGGCCACCGGCTGCACACGGCTGACGGCCACCACCATTGGGATGGTGGCCTGGCCTCCGCAAGTCACCATGTTGACGTTCATCTCGCCTTTGCCGACATGTTCCTTGAGGTTGACCGGCGGTACGCAGAACGGACCGATGGCCGCGGGCGCGAGGTCGATCATGAGGGCGCCTTCGGCGTTGACCTTGCGGCTGGTGTCAGCATGCACGTAGGCACTGGTGGAGTCGAAGACGATCTGCACGCCGTCGGCCTGCATGTGGGGAATCAACCCATTGACACCGTCATCGGTGGTCTTGATGCCCATCTCTCGGGCACGCTTCAGGCCGTCGGATTCTGGGTCGATGCCGACCATCCAGGCCGGCTCCAATGCCGGGCTGCGTTGCAGCTTGGCCAACAGGTCGGTGCCGATGTTGCCGGGGCCGATCAGGGCGCATTTGATTTTTTTCGTCATATACAGAATTTCCGGAAAAGTCAGTGAAAGCGCACCGAGCCGCCCCCTATGGTTTCGATCATGGCGTCAGATACCCTCTTTCGAAGTCGACTGACACGTCATTGCCTTCGATGCGGACAGGAAATATTTCCAATGCCGCACAGGGAGGTGGAGATTTGACTTTGCCCGTGCGGACACAAAACTTTCCCAAATGCAGCCAGAATCCATCTGGTCGGGTATTGATCGGTCGCTGAAGAGTCATTCAAGCAGATTTCAGCGGTTTCGACGCAGGGTACGCCAGACACGAAAGCCCCAGCCAATCCAAATCAAATGAATCGCCAGCGTGACAAGCCCGAACCACAAAGCTTCGTGGCTCCATACGATGCTGTAAAAATCCCAGAGGCCATCGACAACTTCCGTTGCAATGACCACTGGAATGACGGCCTCATAGCGACCCGGATCGCGCGCGCCCCACAAGGCGACGGCCCCGATGGCACCCAACTGAAGACCGACAATGGCCCAGGCATCTTGCAGCAAGGTGAAGATCGGTTCATCCACGTGCAGTTCGACGCCTGGGTACATCGTGCCAAACAAGCCCAAGGTGCTAAAGGGCAGCGTGCCAATGAGGTTGATGATGTAAAAAACGCCGATGGCAATAAAAAACAGTCTTGCTTTTGTCATGGCAGCTTCCTCGGTTCAGGGGCGGGTTCAGGTTTCTTGATTGGAAAAAAACATGCCCAGGCTATTCGACAACAACGTGCTCTGGGTGACTCCGCTCCTCACTATATTTGCCCGGGCACCATTCAGGCCAATTTACACCAAGGTTCAGTTAACATCAAGTTGTTGTTGATGCCCATAATGTGCAGGTCAAGGACGGCCAGTCGCCTGAGATTGATCATTTTGCGACCAGGGGATGGCGTCCAGACAATAGTCGATGGCCCTGGGATGGTTTACCGGGTGATATCAAGTCAGTAATCGGATTGAATGACTTATCCGGAAGAGGCGAGACCTCTATAAATGTCGCGATAAACGACAAAGCGCGGACAGTGACGGCTAACTCGCAGTAGTCACTGCCGACCGCTGTGAGTCAGGGGCGGCAGGCCATATACATCAGTTTCTGCATCACACGGTCCTCAGGCGACGATGTTTGGCCGGGTGGCGTATCGGCGCATAGATGTTATACCTCTTGTATAGGAGTAGCTGACACCTTCCTTGCTGGTGTGGCTGTTGTCCACGGGAAAAGCGTCCATATTCAGGGCTACATGGCCCATCTTCAGAGGCGAGATCGGTGCACCACTGGACTGCAGAAGCTCAAGGCTGGGGTCATCCCAGAGCCAGTCCGGACTTGCCGCCTCGAAGTCACTCTGGCCCAGCGTAATCAGCCCGAGATAGGTCCGGATCAGTTCAGTGTTCGGAATACCGTGGCGCTTGATTACGGTGCGGGTGGTTTTGGTGAGAGACCTATGCCGGTTCAGACAGTGGCCCACCGGGGCCAGCACGGCAAGATCATTATAAATTGAACTTTTAGCCTAAGTGACGATCAGATCGAGGTCTAATCACTTACTTGGTCACTTTGATGAGCCCGACTTTCCTGAAACATTTTGCCCCCATTTCTGATCCGCGTATTGAACGCTGTAAAAAACATAACTTACTCGACATCTTGTTACTGGCGATAAGTGCGGTAATGTCAGGCAGTGAAGGCTGGGAAGACATTGAGCAGTTTGGTCATATCAAGCTTGACTGGCTACGCAAATACCGGCCCTTTGAAGCAGGGATCCCACGTCACGATACCATTGCACGGGTGATTTGCCGATTAAAACCCGCTGAAATCGAGAAAGCCTTTCAAGCGTGGATATCCTCGCTTATTGAAGAAACAGGGTGTGGTGTGATTGCGATTGACGGTAAAACCGCCCGTCGTTCGTTTTCCACCAAAGAGAGAAACAACGCGCTGCATGCGGTCAGCGCCTGGAGTTGTCAGCATCAACTCGTGCTCGGGCAAGTGGCCGTCGATAACAAAACCAATGAAATCACTGCCATTCCTGAATTGCTGAGCATGTTGGAAATAGAAAACAGTATTATTACCTTGGATGCCATGGGATGTCAGCGTGAAATAGCCTTGCAAATTGTGAAGCAAAAAGCCGATTACATTTTGGCACTTAAAGGCAATCACTCAGGTATGCAGGCAGAGCTGGCGGCGTGGTGGCATAAAAGTGTGCGGGAGGGCTTATCAGACGAGGTGTACTCGACGCATACAGAAATCAATGCAGGCCATGGGCGCATTGAAACCAGAACCTGTCAGCAACTACTCATCCAGAAAAACTGGCTAACTAAACAGTATCAATGGAGCGGCCTAAAAAGCGTTATTCAAGTGACATCAAAAATACATGAAAAATCGACAAACACTGATAGCGTTGAAACACGCTGGTACGTGAGCTCTCTGGGTTTAAATGCAGAGCAAGCTTTAAATTGTGTACGCAGCCATTGGCAAGTCGAGAGTATGCATTGGGTGTTGGATATGACGTTCAGAGAAGACGAGTCAAGGATCCGTAAAGGACACGGCGCACTGGTCTTCAATGTCATGCGAAAAATAGCCATGGCCTTATTTAAACAAGATGAAACAAAAACAGCGAGTATGAAAGCCAAAAGGAAAATGGCTGCGCTGGATGATGATTACCGCTCAACCCTTTTAGAATCTGGGATTAAAATGCGCTAGCCGTGCCGGGGCCAGGCCGCTGTGGGGTGTAAGTATAGACTTCGGTTCGGGATTGTTGTAGAATGAAAGTGCGCGTGAGCCGAAAGCACTGACTGGGTGTGCGATGCTCTTATATCCTCCCAAAGCCCGCTATAGCAGGCTTTGGGAGGGCAAGGATTCAGTGATAAATTAATATTGACATTGACCTAAATTGAGGTTTGGTGTTTTGGTTTTCGCAGCATCGAGTCACGATTCGATCGTGCAAATCGCCAACCAATAATAATTACAATGAAGGATTAATGGTAATGCTAAGTGAAAAAAGCCAAATTTTAAGCAGATGCTGCCTTAGCGATGCTGTCAGTTATTCCAACGAGCATGCAGGCTCCCATAGTGTTGTCCAAAACCGCATTAAAAATCTAAAGGTTAATCTGAAACACATCGAGATTGGCGGCTTGGGTCTGTTCCAAATGTGCTACGGTGACAGAGCGGCAGTCTCGTCGTCGCCGCATGAACGCGAAGGTCTTTACTATGTGCACTTCGTGCTTAAAGGGCTCTGTTCATTGAGAGCGGGTGGTGAAGAGCATACATTAGCCCCCGGCGAATTATTGTTACTAAACCCTGACAACGCTTTAGACCTTACCTACTCAGACAACTACGAGAAGCTTGTCGTCAAGATTCCCGCTCGTTTAATTCACTCGGTTTGCAGCGAAAATAGGTGGAGTTACTCGGACTCGAGGGCGCGCCTCGCCCCGCTTTATCGTCACGCAAAGCAGGATGGCTTAATTAGTTTGATTAACTTGGTATGTCAGGAAGCGGAAAATGACGAGTCTCATCTTCAGGTGGGGGAACGCTATGCCAAGCTTTTAATAAGTAAGTTGCTCGCCATACCTGGCGGTAATATTAGCCGCGAGCCGATGAGTTGTGTAGGCGATTCGTTCGAACATCTGGAAGAGTTCATCTCGAACAATATCAAGCAAATTATCTGTCTGGAGCAATTGGTCGAGCTGGCAGGTATGAGTGCTCCCTCTTTAAATGAGCTATTTAAGAAGCATACTGGTACGACACCCATACGATTCATACGCCAGCGCAAATTGGAAGCCGTTTATACTCACTTGAGTAACCCGGACGCTGCAGCGAGAAGTGTCACGGAAGCGGCTATTGACTACGGATTCCTACATCTTGGACGCTTTGCCGATAGCTATAAGTACACTTTCGGGGAGCTGCCATCGGAGACTCTGCGCCGTATGCGTGCAGAAGCCAACCTCATCGACTAACCTGATTACGCATAAGGCTCAGCGATCTTCAGGAACCGGTACGGCGTTCTTCATTGGTTTGCACTGCGGCGACAAACGGGAGCTTGTGCGCCGCGCCCGCGCTTTCCCGACCGTTCACCGCCCAGATAGGCGTCATCCATCTCAATGCGTCCAGGAAGCTTTTCTCACTGGTTGCGCTTCTTTGAGCCGGTCTTCCCGGCTGTCCATCTGGAACTCAAAAACAAGACGATGCCCTGATTCAGTCCGCCAGGCTACGAGAATAATCCGTATGCCTGTCTAAAGGATGCGCTGACCCGCCTGCCAATGCAGAAGGCCAACATCATCGACGAATTATTGTCCCAAAACTGGACGCCCGCTACCCCTGACAAGGAGTGATGACCGGGCGTGTACCTTAAATAAGGTTCATCGCACTTTACCGGGGAAGGCTGCCTTGATTTTGAGGAAGAAGTAAGCCTTGTCCCGGTAACCATATGCCATGCGCTTGATCACCTTAATCTTGTTGTTCACCCCTTCCAGCAGGCTGGTGTGCATCGGAAACTTTGCGCTGGCGAGGATGCCTTGCGTGTATCGTTTTAGATTACGGGCAAAGCGCTGTAATGGCTCCAAGCCGCTTTCTTTGGCATACCTTAGCCAAGCTCTCCAGCGACACCCTGCCTCCCAGACTGTTGGCGCATACCAAACCTCTTTCAAGGCGTCTTTGAGCACGTAGACGGTCGCCAGTGACTGGTTTGCATCAAGGATCTCCTGCAACCGAACGCTTTGCTCTTCCTTCAGGTTTTCCTTATTTCTCAGCAACAACCAACGACTCTGTTTGATCACCTGCCGGGCGGGTTTGTCTGCCTTTAACGCATTGGCCTGATCGACTCGTATGCGATCCATCACCTTGCGCCCATACAAGGCCACTACATGGAACAGATCGAACACAACTTCGGCTTGCGGACAGTGCTGGCGGACTTCAGAGTCAAAGGCGGTATTCATATCCATGGCGACCGCTTCAATCTGCTGGCAGCGCTCGCCCAGCTGCTCGAAGAACGGGCGGATCGCCTTTCGGCTATTACCTTCACCCACCCAGAGCACTCGAGTACGTTCGGCATCCATGATGACGGTGGCATATCGGTGCCCCTTATGAAGCGCAAATTCATCCATGACCAAGCGACGAACATCGCCCGGATCAAAGCCACCAACAGAGGCCTCCAAGCGCAGCTTATCAAGGGTTTTAATCGTATGCCAGTGCAGCCCCGTGAGTTGACTGATGTGACTGATCGGCAGTAGTGGCAGCAGCGTTTCAACCCAGGCGATCATCCGCAGTGTCAGCCTTGCGCCAGGCCGTAGCCAATCGATATGCTCGCTGACACGACCACAGTTAAGGCAATCAACACGCCGGACCAATAGGTGCAGTTCGACACGCTTATCGAACAGGTCACGATCACGAATTTTGCGGATACGCCGGTCATGAATAAGGGGGCTTGGCTGGTGACACCGGCTGCAACGGGGAGTCGTCTTCGGGCAAGGTTCCAGGTGAATAATCAGAGAATGTTCATCTAGCGTAGCGTGAGTGCTGGGTTGAAAACCTGGCCAGAATGAGTCGAACAGAATAGTATGCATAGTGACAGCAGAGCTGAAGGCTTGGTGTGTTTGGCGACTACCAATTTACCTACTTCTCTGTCTGTCCACCTCATTTTTCCCACGATACCGCGATGAGCCTTAAAAAACGGATAGCGAATTAAAGAAACGGGATATCCCCGTGCCGGCCAGCGCGACATAATACACGCGATTTGAAATAAACAGGGCTGGATCAGATTAAGTCACGCGCCTTAAGGGTTAACAGCTTTGCGCTAGCCAATGCTTAGTTCTGGAGTATGCGTCGAGCCAAGTTCAATCGGGCAGGTTTCGCGGGATCTGGATTAGATATGGCTAGGTACATTTCAGTTCAGATTGATGTCGGCATCGTAGGGTTTACTTGCGATGCAAAAACAAGAAGCCTGGTAGATGCTTTCGTTGGAGCATCTTGAAAGAATACAAAGCATAGGAGCTCAATAATGAACAAGAGTGAAGTAACCGAAACGCCTATAAAATGGGTGAAAAAATGGTCTGATGAAGAAATCAAAAAGCTCGTGGATCAGGAGATAGGGCTGATTGATCCCCGTATTTATTCAGATCAGGACCTGTATGAAATTGAGCTTGAGAGAGTCTTTGCTCGTTCCTGGCTGCTTCTTGGGCACGAGGGGCATATTCCCAAGGCGGGCGACTATATCACAACCTATATGGCTGAAGATCCTGTCATCGTCGTTCGGCAGAAAGATGGGAGCATCAAGGTCTTCCTGAACCAGTGTCGGCATCGTGGTATGCGAATTGAGCGTTCGGATTTCGGAAACGCAAAATCATTCACCTGTACATATCACGGCTGGGCCTACGATACCGCCGGAAATCTAGTCAACGTCCCCTTCGAGAAAGAAGCCTTTTGTGACAAGAAAGAGGGTGACTGCGGGTTCGACAAGGCCGATTGGGGTCCGCTGCAAGCGCGTGTGGATACCTATAAAGGTTTGATTTTCGCCAACTGGGATGAAAAGGCCCCGGATCTGCTCACCTATTTGAGCGACGCAACCCCCTATATGGATGTAATGCTCGATCGGACCGAGGCGGGTACCGAGGTTATTAGTGGCATGCAGAAAACGGTAATCCCATGTAACTGGAAATTTGCCGCCGAGCAGTTCTGCAGTGATATGTACCACGCAGGCACGATGTCGCATCTGGCGGGCGTGCTGTCCAGCCTTCCGCCCGACGTGGATCTGTCTCAGGTGAAACTGCCGTCAACCGGTAATCAGTTCCGAGCCAAGTGGGGCGGGCACGGAACCGGTTGGTACAATGATGACTTCTCGCTCCTTCAAGCCATTATGGGGCCTAAGGTGGTTGATTACTGGACCAAAGGGCCTGCAGCTGAGCGCGCTCAGAGCCGTTTGGGGCAAAATCTTCCCGCTAACCGAATGGTCGCACAGCACATGACAATTTTCCCGACGTGTTCGTTTCTCCCAGGAATCAATACAGTCCGTACTTGGCATCCGCGCGGGCCCCATGAGGTCGAGGTATGGTCCTTCATTGTAGTGGATGCCGATGCACCGGAGGAAGTTAAGGAAGAGTATCGCAGGAAGAACATTTTCACCTTCAACCAGGGTGGAACCTATGAGCAGGACGACGGCGAAAACTGGGTAGAGGTTCAACGAGGGTTGCGGGGTCATAAGGCGAGAAGTCGATCCCTCTGTGCTCAGATGGGTGTCGGTGTCCCGAATAAAAACAATCCAGAATTTCCTGGAAAGACCAGCTTCGTCTATAGCGAGGAAGCCGCGCGCGGAATGTACCATCACTGGGCTCGCATGATGTCCGAGCCAAGCTGGGAAACGCTGCGGCCATGAGCGATTGAGAGCATCGAAGAAAGTAATCGCATTCCCTGTGTCTACTGCGGCTGGGGAACGCGAAAGTTGGCTGAGCCGGCGAAACAAAATCAACTCAGTCTTGGTGGCTATTAATCTGGCCGAATTCCAAAGGCATTGGTCCTAGGTCTGGAGTTGGCTTTGTTTAAACGATCAATCTTATGCCAGCGCCTAATGTAGATAGAAGGAATAAAAATGACATCTAGTGATCTTACTAAACCAATCGAATGGCCACTGAAGCCCATTGATCATGAGCTTCAACACGCCGTGGAACAATTCTATTACCGCGAGGCCCAGTTGCTTGATTATCAGAAATACGAGGACTGGCTGGCTTTGATGACCGAAGACGTTCGGTACTGGATGCCGATTCGAACCAGCCATATCTCCCGGGATAAGGCCCTGGAGTACATTCCCCCGGGAGGTAACGCCCACTTTGACGAAGACTATGAGAGTTTACGGGCGAGAATTCGTGGGAGACTGTCAGGCCTAAACTGGACCGAGGATCCGCCTTCCCGCAGCCGACACATTGTCAGTAACGTGATCGTCCGTCAAACAGAGGATTCTGCCGCGTTGGAGGTTAGTTCCGCGTTCCTTTGTTACAGAAACCGACTGGAGCGTATGACGGACATATATGTTGGTGAGCGCAGAGATATTTTGCACCGTGTGACCAATGGACTCGGGTTCAAGATTGCCCAGCGAACCATAATACTCGATCAGAGCACGATTACTGCTAATAATCTCAGCCAGTTTTTCTGATTGGTACAAAGCTCCTGTCGTTCACTTATAAAGGTCTCATATATGGAGAAAGCTTTATAAGTGAACCTTATCAATTGCTGTTTGAAAGTTGAGTCGCGAACCAAATCAAGTGTTAGGAGACAACAAAATAATGAAATTTTCCGTAGTATGTAACGTATCTGACATTCCCGTTGGTGAGGCCCTGAAGGTTGAAGGTAGCGAGGGAGCTATCGCGATTTTCAACGTCGATGGTGAGCTGTTCGCGACACAGGATGGATGTACTCATGGAGATTGGTCCTTATCTGAAGGGGGCTACCTCGAAGGTGACATCGTTGAATGCTCTCTGCATATGGGTAAGTTCTGTGTACGCACGGGCAAGGTAAAAGCGGCACCTCCATGTGATCCGCTCAAAATGTTTCCGTTAAAAATCGAGGGCGATGATGTCCTCGTTGATTTTGACGCCGGGTATTATGCGCCATGAGTAAATCAATTGTTATTATTGGCGCCGGGCTTGCCGGGGTAACTGCGGCTCGCTGTCTGCGCACTGAAGGGTATCAGGGGACGATTCACCTAATAGGAGAAGAACCTTGTATTGCCTATGATCGACCGTGTCTGTCCAAGGAGCTCCTGGCGGGAAAAGTGAACGAGCCGGCGGCGATCCTGGGGCCTGACTGGAGTAAGTCAGCTAACATAACGCTCCATCTGGCGGAGCGTGTGACTGGAATTGATATCGCAAACCGGCAGGTTCGCTTGCAGTCCGACGGTCACATTCCCTACGACTATGTACTCTTGGCAACGGGGTCACGCGCAAGGCGCATCCAGGCTGAGGGCAGCAATCTGCCGGGCATCCATACACTGCGAACATACGAAGATGCCAACAGGCTGAAGGATTCACTGGCAACGGCCAAGTCCCTGGTAATCATTGGTGGCGGCCTGATCGGATGTGAAGTGGCAACCACCGCTAGTGGTCTTGGTGCCAGCGTCACCATTCTGGAGTCTGGGGACGAACTACTGTTACGTGTTCTGGGCCGTGATACCGGCAAGTGGTGTCGTAACGAATTGGAACGTATTGGCGTTCAGGTTGAAAGAAGTGCGCATGCCTTGCGTTTCGAAGGCGACGAACGCGTGCGTGCGGTTGTGTGCACTGATGGTCGACGAATTGAAGCTGAGACCGTCCTGGTAAGCATCGGGGCCGAGCCGGCCGATGATCTCGCTCGCGCAGCCGGTATTGAGTGTCAACCGGGTGGTGGTGTACTCGTCGATGCCACTGGAAAAAGTTCAGATCCCAGAGTGTTCGCAGCTGGGGATGTGGCTGCCTGGCCACTGAGATCGGGTGAGCGGCGCTCACTTGAGACATACCTGAACAGCCAAATAGAGGCGGAAACTGCCGCCCTCGCTATGTTGGGCAAGCCCCAACCCTCTCCTCAGACCCAAACCTCCTGGACTGAAATTTCAGGGCACAGACTCCAGATGGCAGGTGATATTAACGGCCCAGGCGAAATTGTTGTGCGCAATAACGAACAGAGTAGATCCCGTCTGTTGTTCAGGGTCCTGGATAACCGCATGGAAGCGGCCATAGCCATTGATGATCCGCGAGATTTTTCGATTGCAAGCCGTCTGGTGACGCGAGGTGTTCCTGTTTCCACGCCAGAGTTGGCTGATCCTCAATTCAGTCTGAGGGACTTTTTGAAGGCTAAGGCATAGCGACGCCGAGCGAGATTAATTTTGAAGGTCCACACTATTTCCAATTAGGAAGCCTATTTATGAAATTACAAGATGAAGTAGTCTTTATTACCGGCGGTGCGTCAGGGTTGGGTTGTGCCCTGGTAGATAGATTCGTTAAGGAAGGTGCCAAGGTCGCAGTTTTCGATAAATCTCCGGATCGAGTTCGCCAGCTGGAGCAAGAACACGGTAAAGCAGTGGTATCGATTGCCGGTGATGTGCGTTCTTTGGAGGATCTGAAAAGAGCGGCCACCCAATGTGTTGACACGTTTGGAAAAATCGATGTGTTAATACCCAATGCGGGTATATGGGATTACAACATGTCTCTTGTCGATTTACCGGAAGATAATATCGACAAGGCGTTTGATGAATTATTTCAGATTAATGTAAAGGGCTATATTCTCGCTGTAAAGGCTTGCCTACCGGCTCTCGTTGCCAGTCGTGGCAGCATTATATGTACGATTTCAAATGCGGGCTTTTATCCCAATGGCGGTGGACCTCTATATACGGCTACAAAACACGCGGTTGTCGGCCTGGTACGTGAACTTGCATTTGAGTTGGCACCCTACATACGCGTTAATGGTGTTGGCGTTGGCGGGATGAATACGAGCCTGTCAGGGCCAGGTTCATTAGGTATGAACGAGAAATCCATATCTGAAATCCCGTTGGGGGAAATGTTGAAAAGCATACTACCAATCGGTCGTATGCCCGATGTTGATGAGTACACAGGGGCTTATGTGTTTTTCGCCACAAGAGGGGATTCCGCACCCGCTACTGGTGCACTGTTAAACTATGACGGTGGGATGGGTGTCCGTGGGCTCTTTTCTGTGGCTGGAGGTAATGACCTCCTTGACAAGCTCAATATCGAATAAATCGAATAAGGAGATATAAATGGGTATCAAAAGTCTGGGCTACATGGGGTTCTCTGTAAGCGATGTGCAAGCGTGGCGCTCCTATCTCACCAAGAAAATCGGATTGATGGAGGTTAATGGCTCTGATGAGAAAGCCTTATATCGTATGGATTCAAGGGAGTGGCGAATAGCGATAGAAAAAGGTGACTCTGACGACCTCGAATTTGCAGGCTATGAAGTGGCCAATCCCAAGGCGTTGAGGCTGATGACGGAACGTCTACGTGAAGCCGGGGTTGAGGTCAAGACGGGCGACACTGAACTGGCAGAAAAACGTGGCGTGATGGATTTGATCTCATTCAATGATCCATTTGGGATGTCCCTGGAGCTTTACTATGGGGCCACAGAGTTATTTGAGCAGCCTTTTATCTCTAGCGCTGGTGTCAGCGGGTTCGTTACCGGAGAGCAAGGAGCGGGACATTATTTTTATGCGGTTCCAGATATTGAGAAAGGCCTGTCGTTTTACACGGAACTGTTAGGCTTTCAGTTATCCGACGTAATCGACATCGCGATGGGCCCGGATATTACTGTGCGAGGTTATTTCCTTCATTGCAATGGTCGCCACCACACCCTGGCTATCGCCGAGGCTCCGTTACCCAAGAGGGTTCACCATTTCTTGCTGCAAGCCTTGACGCTTGATGATGTAGGTTATGCCTACGACCGGCTCGATGGGTCGTCAGACAAATTAACCGACTCTAACCTTCGGGCTGAGGAAAGTGACAACAATACATCTAGCATGATCACTGCGACGATCGGACGTCACGTTAACGACCACATGGTCTCATTTTATGCTGAAACACCATCCGGGTTTGAACTTGAATTTGGCTGGGGTGCTCGTGACGTCGATGATTGTTCCTGGGTGGTGACAAGACACAACCGAACTGCCATGTGGGGGCATAAATCGGTACGAAGAAAATAACAGCTTCTACTAACGGGAATTGGTAGAGATAAAATAATAATGAAGGAAAAAATAAAAATGAATGAAAAAATAAAAATAACATCTGTTATAGCTGGCTTGATGATGACCGCCGGAAATGCCTTGGCGGTCAGCGACGTGTTCAGATTTGTTGGGCATGGTCCAATTTCCACGGCTATGGGCGGAGCTGCAACTGCTTATGATGTGGGTGCAGCGGGTATGATGAAGAATCCTGCGACGCTATCTTTAATGGAGCTCGGCTCTGAAGTTCATGTGGGTTTCGATGTTGTAACTGCTGACCTCTCGATTAAAGACCAAGCCACTGGGGAGGTCTCCTCCTCCAGAGATCACTCGAAAAACCGAGGCCCATATGCTGCTCCGCAGCTGGCCTATACCTATCGCAATGGCTCCCTGGTGCTTGGTTTTGGTGCCTTTGCTCAAGGTGGGGTAGGGACAGAGTACGGTAATGATGGTTTTCTCTCCCGTGCCACCGGGGGGCTTGATACGGGGCTCGAGTCTTCCAGTCGGCTGCTTACAATGGTCAAAGGCAAGTAAAGTGGACTTTGCCTGGACCCACTCCTTTGAAGAGACGATGGAGAACTCTAAGCTGCCTAACACTTCTGACCCAATAAAGGTTAAGCATTCTCAAGATAGTTTTGGTTTGGCTTACACTTATAGATTTTAAATTTCCCTAGGCTTGGATAAGAACAAGGAGGTCCTATCGATAGTGTATGTAATTTACTCGAGATACTCCGGATCGAGTTGCATATATCTTCTTTGGGATAGCGGTTGTAAGAATCTATGTGCGCCTTCTGAAACCTAGTGACCCAATATTTCGAAAAATGAGGAATGAGAGATGACGAACCCTGAAATCGGTAAGAGCGTTGTAGCGGCAGGTATCCAAACCAATTACCACGACGTTGGAGAAGGATACCCGGTAATACTGGTTCACGGCTCTGGACCGGGTGTGACTGCCTACGCTAATTGGCGCCCTAATATTCCATATCTAAGCCAGTTCTATCGTGTTATTGCGCCCGATATGGTTGGATTCGGCTATACCGAACAACCTGAGGGCTATGAGTTTTCCCTGGATAATTGGGTCCAGCACATCATCGGTGTTATGGACGCTTTGAATATTCAAAAGGCTCACATCGTAGGTAATTCTTTTGGGGGGGGGCTCGCGATTGCTACCGCTCTGAGGTATCCGGAGCGAGTGGGTCGTTTGGTCCTGATGGGCGCAGCTGGCACTAAGTTCAAGCTCACAGAGGGCCTGGATGCAGTCTGGGGTTACCAACCGTCTATAGAGAATATGCGTAAGCTTCTCGATCTCTTCGCTTATGACCGTTCCCTGGTGAGCGATGAATTAGCAGAGGTGCGATATAAAGCAAGTATTCGCCCTGGGGTTCAGGAGTCATTCGCAAGTATGTTCCCTGCCCCACGCCAGCAGTGGCTAGACTCGTTAGCCAGCTCTGACGAAGAGCTTAAAAGTCTTTCCAATGAGACATTGATTATTCATGGAAGAGAGGATAGGGTTGTCCCGATATCCAGCAGCTTGCACTTGGCTGAAGTCATAGATCGTGCGCAGTTGCATGTTTTCGGTCGCTGTGGGCATTGGACACAAATTGAACATACAGATCGATTCAACCGTCTCGTAGTTGACTTCTTTAATGAGATCAACGAGTAGTATGCTGAATTTTGTGGGTAGATAGAATCGGGTGCCTTTAATGCAAGCGTTAATAATAATTCGGATTTGTATTGATGCAGTTATTGAAGGCGCCGATTTGAAATCAAATTTTTTCAGGTGAGGAATAAATATGTGTACTAGTACCAGTGACAGGATTGCAAAGGAACTTTTTTCTGCGTACCAGAGCTCTACGCCGATACAGAGTATTACGGATCGATATCCAGAGCTAACCGTCCAAGATGCATACCAAATACAGAAACTATTTCTTGCTAAGAGGTTAGCGCTAGGTGAGCGAGTTATTGGAAAAAAAATAGGCGTTACCAGTCAGGCTGTCATGGACATGCTGGGTGTGAACCAACCCGATTTTGGCCAGCTGACGGACCGCATGGTGATCAACCAGGGCGAGTCGATTGCCATGAAATCCCTGATCCAACCGAAAGCGGAAGGTGAAATTGCCTTTGTCCTGAAGCGGGATCTGAACGGCCCCGGTGTCACCGTCGCTGATGTGCACAGAGCCACCGAAGGTGTGATGGCGTGTTTTGAGATTGTCGATTCACGAATTCGCGACTGGAATATCCGGATTCAGGACACGGTCGCGGATAACGCGTCTTGTGGCGTGTTTGTACTCGGGGATCGCCTGGTGGACCCCCGTAATCTGGACCTGTTCACAACCGGTATGGTGCTGGAAAAAAACGGCCGGATCGTGGGTACGGGGGCAGGTGCAGCCTCCATGGGGTCCCCGGCGATTGCGGTTGCCTGGTTGGCCAACACCCTTGGCCAGCTTGGAATGTCGCTAAAGGCCGGTGAAGTCATTTTGTCCGGCGCTTTGTCCGCCATGGTGCCGGTCAATGCGGGTGACAATTTGCGGATGACGCTGGCGGGTATTGGAAGCTGCTCCGTGCGGTTCGATTGATATAAGCAACAGGAAAGAGTCATGAGTAAGAAAATCAAAGCAGCCATCATCGGCTCGGGCAACATCGGCACCGATCTGATGATCAAAATCCTGCGCAACGGTAAACATATTGAAATGGGTGCCATGGTCGGTATCGACCCGGAATCCGACGGCCTGGCCCGCGCCAACCGCATGGGCGTCGCCACTACCCACGAAGGTGTGGATGGCCTGGTGAAAATGCCGGAGTTTGCCGACATCGATATCGTGTTTGATGCCACCTCCGCCGGCGCCCACCGCCACAACGAAGTGTTCCTGCGGGGCCACAAGGAAAACATCAAGATCATCGACCTGACGCCGGCGGCCATCGGCCCCTACTGCGTCCCGGTGGTGAACCTGGAACAGAACCTGCACGAAGGCAACGTCAACATGGTCACCTGCGGTGGCCAGGCGACCATCCCGATGGTGGCGGCGGTCTCCCGCGTGGCGAAAGTGCACTACGCCGAAATCGTGGCGTCCATTTCCAGTAAATCGGCTGGTCCCGGCACCCGTGCCAACATCGACGAGTTCACCGAAACCACCTCCAAGGCCATTGAAGTGGTGGGCGGCGCCCGGAAAGGCAAGGCCATCATCATCCTGAACCCGGCCGAGCCACCGCTGCTGATGCGCGACACCGTCTACGTGCTGTCGGATGCCGCCGATCAGGCGGAAGTCGAAGCCTCGGTGGAAGAAATGGCCGCGGCAGTCCAGAGCTACGTGCCGGGCTACCGCCTGAAGCAGAAGGTGCAGTTTGACGTGATTCCGGAAGATCAGCCCATCAACGTGCCGGGCCTGGGCCATTTCAATGGCCTGAAAACCTCCGTGTTCCTGGAAGTCGAAGGCGCCGCCCATTACCTCCCGGCCTACGCCGGCAACCTCGACATCATGACCTCTGCGGCCCTGGGCACTGCCGAGCGCATCGCCGAGTCACTGATCCACTGAGGAGATTGAAATATGACCTTTAATCCTGGCAAGAAACTGTACATCTCCGACGTGACCCTGCGCGACGGCAGCCACGCCATCCGCCACCAGTACTCCATCAAGAACGTGCAGGGCATTGCACGGGCGCTGGACAAGGCCAAAGTCGATTCCATCGAAGTCGCCCACGGTGACGGCCTGCAAGGCTCCAGCTTCAACTACGGCTTTGGTGCCCACACCGACCTGGAGTGGATCGAAGCGGTGGCCGAAGTCATCGAACACGCCAAAATCGCCACCCTGCTGTTGCCCGGCATCGGCACTGTTCACGACCTGGACAACGCCTACAAAGCCGGTGCCCGCATCGTGCGGGTGGCTACCCACTGCACCGAAGCCGATGTCTCCAGGCAGCACATCGAACACGCAAGAAAGCTGGGTATGGACACCGTCGGCTTCCTGATGATGAGCCACATGCAGACCCCGCAAGGTCTGGCCGAGCAGGCCAAGCTGATGGAAAGCTACGGCGCCACCTGTCTGTACGTGGTGGACTCCGGCGGTGCCATGAACATGAACGACATCCGCGACCGCTTCCGGGCGCTCAAAGACGTCCTGAAACCGGAAACCGAAACCGGCATCCACGCCCACCATAACCTGGCGCTGGGTGTGGCCAACTCGATGGTGGCGGTGGAAGAAGGCTGTGACCGTGTTGACGCCAGCCTGGCTGGTATGGGTGCCGGCGCCGGTAACGCGCCGCTGGAAGTGTGCATTGCCGCCTTCGATAAACAGGGCTGGGATCACGGCACCGACCTGTACGCCCTGATGGATGCCGCTGACGACATCGTGCGCCCGCTGCAGGACCGTCCGGTGCGTGTCGACCGGGAAACCCTGGCCCTGGGCTACGCCGGTGTCTATTCCAGCTTCCTGCGCCATTCCGAAGTGGCGGCGCAGAAGTATGGGCTGAAGACCGTGGATATTCTGGTGGAACTGGGCAAACGCCGCATGGTGGGTGGCCAGGAAGACATGATCGTGGATGTGGCGCTGGATCTGCTGGCCGCCCAAAAGAAGCGGAATGCATGAGCAAGACATTACCTGATTACGCATAAAACTCAGCCATCCTCAGGAACCGGTACGGCATCGGCGGCGTTCGGGCGGCGGCCGTGAGAAAGCGCGGGATCATGGCCTTGAGGTCATAGCGCCGATTGAAGCGATACTCGAGCTCGGCGGCCAGGTAGCGCGGGGCGTGCTGCCCGCATATAGCATGATAGGTACCGGTGATCGGGTTCTTGAGGTTACCGAGCAGCGTGTTGACCGAGTTGAACTCCGGGTTCGCCACGCTGGCACGCCCACCGCCGGTGATATGGCGCACATGAGGGTAGGGAGACGCATCGAAGGCCCGGAAGCTCCCGAGTCCGTCGCTGCTCACCTGACTGCCAGGCACAACGGCATGTCGGGCATGCGACGGATCCCGGTCAGGGTAAAACGTAAGCAATGGGATGGACTCCTCCTCACCTAACCGGCATCTACGTGCCAAAATGGTGAGTGATTAGTCAACCATCATAAAGATGAGGAAAAGCCCAAATGAATACTATCCGCGTCGGAGTTGATATTGCCAAGTCAGTGTTTTACGTGCACGGCGTAGACCGTCACGGCCAAACTCGGTGGCAAGGCAAGTGTTCTCGCAGCAAGTGGCTTGATGCCCTCAGCCGCAAAGTACCCGCCGGTGCCGAGATCGGCATGGAGGCTTGCGCGTCATCACACCACTGGGCTTGGGAACTCCAGAAGCGGGGGTATCATGTTCGGTTGATTGCCGCCCAATTTGTCAAACCCTACGTCAAGAGCAATAAGGGGTTCTAGGGATTTTCCCCTCTAAAGTAACATAGAACGCTACAGGTATTATATTATATGGTCTGTGGCGGTGGGTTACCTTCCAATATTCTGCCATCTTATATAAACACCATCAATCATATTGGCGTTTATTCATCATGGCAATTAGTAATGAACTCTCGATTCTGACTCAGGCAGAACAACGAGACTTGTATTCAGCACCTCAGTTTTCTATTGAGGAACAACGTTTGTATTTTTCGCTAAACGATGTAGAACAGGCCGAATGCCGTACTATCAGGCTTACTAAACATCGTTGTTATTTCGTGGCGCTTCTGGGCTATTTTAAATCTAAGCCAGTGATCATTGCTCCGAGTTTCCGTGATATCAGTATCGACATGCAGTTTATTGCCTCCCAAATTCAAAGAGGTAAAGGGATCAGGCCTTTCAGTGTCAGTAAAATGCAGCGTGACCGTATTTACTCAAGGATACTGCGTCTACTAAATTACAATAAGTGGAATGAAAAACAGCACCTCAATGCTCTGTGCCACCACCTGGTTTACATTGGTCATGCCTGGCTGGAGCCTCGACACCTCTTTGATGCGGCCATTGAATACCTTGCCAGCCATAACATTGCCATTCCTAAGTACTCCGTGCTTCAAAGACTGATAAGCCGCACAATGCAACAGGTCAGAAAAGACCTGACGCTCCAACTGAATCAACTTACCAGTAATGAACTTAACGTCTTTCTGGACAACATAATCACTACTAAAGACGACGGGCTGAGTCTGAGCCATCTCAGGGGTGGTGCCAAAAGTCTGACCGTGCCTGAGCTTAAAAAAGAGCTCGCCATTTACCACCGGTTAGCACCATGGCACACGCAAATAAATGACGTTGTGGACAGGCTCAATCTGTCGCTAAAAAATCGACAACACTTCAGCGGCCTTATTGATTACTACGGCAGTAAAGTGCGGCGCTTCAAACGCTCACAGCAGCACCTGTGGTTACTGTGTCATCTGACAGAGCGCATGCAACTTGCACTGGAGCGCCTGACGGATGGGTTTGTTTACCATATCCGAAAACAACAGGAAGCCGCCAACGCCTTTGCACAACAAGCAGTGTTCCTGTCCTGGCAGTCAGCTGCGGACAATGTCACGAAAGCGGCAGAGCTACTTCACCTGTTTGTTGACGAGAATATTGATGACAATCAGCCCTTCTCGGAAGTCAGAAAACAGGCACTGAAAGTGATGGATGATCGGGATATCCAGACCCTTTGCCTTTATCTGAAAAAACAAAAACGGACCGTGGAAGAGTACCAGTGGCAATATTATGACGAACAACGAAACCTTCTGGAACAGTTGTTAAGACCAGTGTTCCTGTGCCTTGAATGTGAGGCCGGTAAAGGCTCAGAAGCCGTCGTCGCCCAACTTCAAAAGATGCAAACGGAAATTGTATCCGGTGAATCACTGATGACAATGGATACGTCGCTTATCCCCAAAAAGCACCTCCCATGGCTGGTGAAACAGGATAACGTTAATCCGCAACGTTATGAATGGCTGCTCTACCGGCAGTTAACTTCACGACTGAACGGACGTATTTATCTGTCAAATGTCACCAAATACCGGGCACTGGAAGACGACCTGATCCCCCAAACATCGCAGGATGCACTGCTGGAGTCATCAACGCTGGACAGACTAAAACAACCTGTTGACGCATTGTTACAGGAGAAACAACATCGACTGGAAAGCGCGCTCAAAGACGTGGCGCGCCATATTGATGAGGGAGATAATCGCAATGTAATCATGAAAAATCGCTCGGGCACCCGCTGGCACCTGCCAACAAAAGGCGCTACATCTCTGGTCAACAATCCCTTCTTTAAGCGAATGCAGCCAGTCGGTATCGCGGATGTCCTGCGGTATGTTGAGCGCGAAACCGGGTTTATGCGATGCCTGACACATGTGCTGCCAATACAAAAACAGGGAACTACTCATCAGGATGATTTACTGGCCATTCTGATTGCTAACGCCACTCACCGTGGTGTGTATGGTATGGCGCAGATCTCCGACCGCAGTTATGAACACCTGAGTACAGTACAGGCTAACTATATCCGACCTGAAACGCTGCATGATGCCAGCGACGTGATCAATAATGCGGTGGCTTCATTACCCATCTTCCGCCACTACCATATTCAGGAGGACCAGTTGCACGCCAGTGCGGATGGTCAGAAATTCGAAACGCATCTGGAAACGTTTAAAACCCGGTATTCCTCGAAGTACTTCGGTACCAATAAAGGGATCACGGCCATGACCCTGGTCGCCAATCACAGCGCGCTGAATGCACGGATAATCGGCTCCAACGAGCATGAATCACACTATATCTATGATCTGTTGCAATCCAACAGCAGCGATATCAAACCTGACGTACTCTCGACAGATACACACGGTGTCAATCACGTCAACTTCGCTTTATTGGATCTATGCGGCTACAGCTTTGCACCGCGATACGCGCAATTTAACAGCGTCATCAACGATCTGTTTGAGGTGACTGAAAATGAACAATGTAACACCATACTTGCGCTGAAGAAACCCATCAGGACGGGGGTCATCGAAACGGGATGGCAGGATATCAGGCGTATTGTCCTGTCACTTCAGACAAAACGAACAACACAGGCAATACTGGTGAGAAAACTGTCTGGTTATCCTTCAGGACACCCGATATTACAGGCGCTGACAGAGTATAATCGACTGGTTAAAGCGCAATATTTACTTGACTACATCGACGATGCCAGTTTGCGGCAGTATGTGCAACGTGCCCTGAACCGGGGAGAAGCATGGCACTTCCTGAGAAGAGCCATTGCGTCGGTGAACGGTGATCAATTCCGAGGGAAAAACGAGTCTGAAATCGCTATCTGGAATGAATGCGCAAGATTGATTGCCAACGCGATCATCTATTTCAACTCCGCGATACTGAGCCATCTTCTGGGGCACTTTGAAGCGACAGGAGATGAAGAAAAAGCGGCGATCACTCGTGCCGTTTCTCCCGTTGCATGGCAAAATATCAACTTAAGTGGCACGTATAACTTCACCAATACAGGGAAATTACCTGATATGAGTGAAATTACGAGGCCAATAGTGGATAATTAGGCTATAAATAAAAAGTAATACTCCTCCACAGTCTCCTATTGGCGGCATGTACAGAGGATTATGTCTTATTAGAGGGGAAAATCCCTAGAACCCCATGTTGGGACAACACAGTGGTTGAACGCTTCTTTGGTAGCCTGAAACATGATTGGCTGCTCAAGGTACATCAACCGACACGGGCTCACATGAAACAGGATGTCGCGGCTTACATGAAGTATTACAACCTGGATCGTCTGCACTCTTCGAAAGGTGATTTGTCACCGGTGGAGTACGAGAAATTAGCAAATTAAAGTGTCCGGTTTTATTGACCAAAAACTGTTCGAAACTTACAATAAAAAAATCGTCCATATTAACTTCAGTCAAACTAAATAAAAATTCTATGAGACAGTAAGTTAAGTTGGAAATCGCTTAAATTCCGCTGCCCGCCATACTCCATTGAGCATTAGCGATCAGCGTCTTTCTACTTAGGTATATATGAATCAAGTCCAGTCTCTTTTATTACCCAGCATTTTAACGGACAAAGAAAAATTACACCAAGCTAATCTAACCCTTTATTTTTGCTTGATTCTTGTACCTGCGTCATTGTTCTATTCCTTCTTTTACTCGTATCTAGGCGCGCCCAATGGCTCAACAGCCGTCTTAATTGCGGCAGCCCAGTTTGTATTTAACTTAGTTTTACTAAAAACAGGAGCTGTTCATCTAGCCGCCTCATCAACAATATTCTGCTTGTTCTGGATTCAAACTTATTTGCTTTACACCAATGGGGGTATTTCCGCTGGGAATGCTCCTTGGTTGTTAGTCATTTGCGCTATTGCTGTTTTTCTATGCGGACTTAAAGAAGGTGCCGCATGGGGACTAGCTATTGCATTATCAGTTGTGGCTATTTATTTTCAGCAAGTATCAGGCAATCTACCAGAGCCTGAACTGAACCCTAACGGATTAGAAGGAGCTCGGACGATTTTGCTCGTGGGAGCCATTCTTACCAACTTGGTTATGGTTGGCTTGATGGAATCTCAGAGGGTGTCCAGCAAAAAAAATTCTGAAGCTTCGTTAGTGAAAGCAGAAGCATCTCGACTTGAAGCAGAAAGCAAAGAAAAAATCATGTCCGAGTTGATAGATAATGCTGAAAGAAATGCACACCTATTAGCGGCTGCGACTGAAGAGCTGTCAGCCATTACCTTATCTATTAAAGATAACACCATCACATTAGATAATCGTGCCTCTCAACAGGTTAACGCCTCTGAGAGTACGAATCATATTTTGAATACTGTTTCATCCAATGTTCAGTTATGTTCTACAAAAGTCATCGAAGTTAATGGGATCGTTCAAACCACCAAAGAAAGTGCTTCCAGTGGTCAAAAAGCGATTCAACAAACCATTGAATCCATGACTAAAATCAAATCCAGTAATGAAGAAATCAATCGTGCAACCGCTAAAATATCAGGAATTGCAGAACAAACTAACCTGTTAGCATTAAATGCGGCAATTGAAGCAGCAAGAGCAGGTGAACAAGGTCGCGGCTTTGCAGTGGTAGCAGATCAAGTTAGAACTTTAGCTACCCAAAGCAATATTACTGCTAAAGAAATCCAGGACAGCCTCACACATGCAACTTCAAGTATCGATGAGGGAGCCTCAGTTGTTGAAAATGCTGGGGCCCAACTATTTAAAATTTTGCAGGCCGTTGAGGAAATCTATCAACAGTTTAGTGAAGTAAAAATGTATATGCAGCAAAGTGATTCTGGTTTAGTTGAGATTACTGAATCAGTAAGGGATCTCACTCAACTTGCGATTGAAAATCAAGAGAGCACAAAGGTTGTCGAACTAAATTCGGCACATATTGTAGAGACCACAAAAAGCCTTAGTGAAATGGCGGTCGGTCTACAAGAAGCCGTTACTTTAAAAAAGAAGTAATTCAGATTATTCAAGCTGACTACAACTTCCAGTTAAGGAACCTCTGATCTTCCCCTGAATTCCTGGACACTTAGCTTGCCGATTTATATCGGATTTCAAACTCTTCAGGAGACTGATGCCCAAGGTGGCTGTGCAGTCGAACTCGATTATAAAATACCTCTATATAATCAAACAAGTCGGCTCGTGCTTCATCCCTCGTCGCGTATATTTTTCGTTTCACTCGTTCTGTTTTAAGTGAGTGGAAGAAACTCTCAGCAACCGCATTATCCAAGCAGTGTCCACGCCGACTCATGCTGCTGGTTAAGTTGTTTGCTTTTAAAAACGCTTGGTAATCCTCGCTGGTATATTGGCTACCTTGGTCGCTGTGCACTACCACACGTGATTTTGGTTGCCTGCGCCAAACGGCCATGAGTATTGCTTTGATTACGATTTCACGCTTCATCGTTGGCTGCATTGACCAACCAATCACTTTGGGGTTCTAGGGATTTCCCCCTCTAAAGTAACATAGAACGCTACAGCTCTTGTATTATAAGGTCTGTGGCGATGGGTTACATTTTGTTCGAAGCTCAATCATCCACGATCGGCCTTGTGATTTCGCTAATATCAGGTAATTTCCCAGTATTGGTAAAGTTATACGTCCCACTTAAGTTGATATTTTGCCATGCAACGGGCGAGACAGCACGAGTTATTGCCGCTTTGTCTTCATCACCTGTCGTTTCAAAGTGTCCCAGAAGATGACTCAGTACCGCAGAATTGAAGTAGATGATGGCGTTGGCGAGCAATCTTGCGCATTCGTTCCAGATGGTGATTTCAGACTCGTTTTTCCCTCGGAACTGATCACCATTCACTGATGCAATGGCCCGTCTCAGGAAGTGCCAGGCTTCTCCCCGGTTTAGGGCACGTTGCACATATTGACGCAAACTGGCATTGTCTATGTAATCCAGTAAATATTGCGCTTTGACCAGTCGATTATACTCCGTCAGCGCCTGTAATGTCGGGGGCCCCGAAGGATAACCAGACAACTTTCTTACCAGCATTGCCTGTGTCGTTCGCTTTGTCTGAAGTGACAGAACAATGCGCCTAATATCCTGCCATCCCGTTTCGATGACATTCGTCCTGATGGGCTTTTTCAGGGCAAGGTTGGTGCCGCCGTGTTCATTTTCAGTTACGTCAAACAGATCGTTGATGACACTACTGAACTGCGCGTATCGCGGTGCAAAACTATAACCGCATAGATCCAGTAAGGCGAAGTTAACATGATTGACACCGTGTGTATCTGTCGAGAGTACGTCAGGTTTGATATCACTGCTGTTGGATTGTAACAGGTCATAAATATAGTGTGATTCGTGCTCGTTGGAACCGATGACCCGAGCATTGAGGGCGCTGTGGTTGGCCACCAATGTCATGGCCGTGATCCCTTTATTGGTGCCGAAATACTTAGAGGAGTACCGGGTTTTAAAGGTTTCCAGATGGGTTTCGAATTTCTGACCATCCGCACTGGCATGCAACTGGTCCTCCTGAATATGGTAGTGGCGGAAGATAGGTAGCGCTGCAACCGCATTATTGATCACGTCGCTGGCGTCATGCAGCGTTTCAGGCCGGATATAGTTGGCCTGCACCGTACTCAGGTGTTCATAGCTTCGATCGGAGATCTGCGCCATGCCATACACACCACGGTGAGTGGCGTTGGCAATCAGAATGGCCAGTAAATCATCCTGATGAGTGAACCCTTGTTTTTGTATCGGAAGTACATGAGTCAGACATTTCATGAACCCGGTTTCGCGCTCTACATACCGCAGTACATCCGCGATACCGACCGGTTGCATTCGCTTAAAAAAGGGATTGTTGACCAGAGATGTAGCGCTTTTGGTCGGCAGACGCCAGCGGGTACCGGTACGATTTTTCATGATCACATTTCGATTGTCTCCCTCATCAATATGGAGAGCAACGTCTTTGAGCGCACTTTCCAGCCGGTGTTGTTTCTCCTGTAGTAATGTGTCTACGGGCTGCTTGAGTCGGTCCAGTGTTGATGATGCCAGCAGCTCATCCTGCGATGTGGGTGCAATCAAATCATCTTCCAGTGCCCGGTATTTGGTGACATTTGGCAGATAAATTCGTCCGTTCAGCCGCGAGGTCAGTTGCCGGTAAAGCAGCCATTCGTATCGTTGCGGGTTAACCTCTCCCTGTTTAACCAGCCATGGAAGGTGCTTTTTCGGGATAAGCGAAGTATCCATCGTCTTCAGTAGTCCACCTGATGATATTTCCGTTTGCATCTTCTGAAGTTGTGCTACTACGACTTCTGAGCCGTTGCCTGCTTCACATTCAAGGCATAGGAACACCGGTCTTAACATCTGCTCTAAGAGGTTGTGTTGTTCGTCATGATATTGCCACTGGTACTCTTCCACGGAGCGTTTTTGCTTTTTCAGGTAAAGGCAGAGGGTCTGGATGTCCCGGTTATTCATGACCTTCAATGCCTGTTGTCTGACCACCGAGAAAGGCTGATCATCATCGATGTTCTCATCCACAAACAGGTGCAGCAACTCTGCCGCTTTCGTGACATTGTCCGCAGCTGACTGCCAGGACAGGAATACCGCCTGCTGGGCAAAGGCGTTGGCGGCTTCCTGTTGTTTACGGATATGGTAAATGAACCCATCAGTCAGGCGTTCCAGCGCCAGTTGTATGCGCTGTGTCAGGTGACATAGCAACCAAAGGTGCTGCTGTGAGCGTTTGAATCGCTTTAGTTTACTGCCGTAGTAGTCGACGAGCTCCCCGAAGTGTTGGCGATTTTTGAGAGACAGGTTAAGCCCATCGACAACCTCATTGATTTGCATGCACCATGGCGCTAACCGGTGATAAAGGACAAGCTCTTTTTTAAGCTCAGGTACGGTCAGACTTTTTGCACCGCCCCTGAGGTGGCTCAGGCTCAGTCCGTCATCATTGGCTGTTATGCTGTCCAGAAAGAAGTTAAGTACAGGACTGGCGAGTTGATTAAGTTGATGTTTCAGACCTTTTCTGAACTGCTGCATTGTACGGCTTATCAGTCTCTGGAGCACGGTGTACCTGGGGATAGCAATTTTATGGCTGGCAAGGTATTCAATGGCAGCATCAAAGAGGTGACGCGGCTCCAGCCAGGCATTGCCAACCTGCAAAAGGTGGTCGTAAAGAGAATTGAAGTGTTGGCTCTCGTCCCATTTGTAATAACCAGAGAGGTCCAATACTTTTGCGTAGAGTCGATCTTTTTGTTTTTGTGAGGGTGTGAATGGTCTGAGCCCCTTGCCGCACAGCTCTTTACTGATGAACCCTAAATCGTTGGAAATTTTCGAATAAGCGATATCAAGGATGACTGGCTTTGATTTGAAGTATCCCAAAATCGCTACAAAGTAACATCTATGGGCTCTGAGGCGGATGGATCTGCAAACTGCCAATTCAGCATCATTCAGAGTAAAATACAAACGTTGTTCTTCGATTGAAAAAATAGGTGGGGAATAAAGATCGGCCTGTTCTGCTCTCGTGAGAATAGAAATTTCGTTTTTGATGGCCATAACAGGGCTGTTCCGTATTAAATGTACGATATTTACCTAATTTGCCACACTTATAAGTAGTAACCCACCTCCGCAGCCATTTATTGGTGTGGTCTACAGAGGATTATGTCTTTTTAGAGGGGAAAATCCCTAGAACCCCATATTCAGGAGAGCACCGCAAAGTGTGGGGCAGAATGTAAAATATCAAGCGGCCATAGGCA
>OJET01000044.1_pt1 | contig 32926 bp, 27 predicted proteins | sample 1593941 | NCBI WGS metagenome assembly OJET01 (sample SAMN05416869, study PRJEB24817) | seawater metagenome | isolation source: Sea water | place: Canada:Atlantic | collected 2013-11 | reverse complement strand
TGGAGCGCATTATGGCGATTTTTCGCAGCACGTCAACCGTTAAATGCACTTTATTCGCGTAAAGAGGTTTGTTTGCTTTTTAATTAAGCGACTCGTGTATTTATTAACCTCAATACATTACCACTAGCTGCTGAGTGCCAATTTGTACGGTCTCATTCAATGTTATCTATGCAAGTTTTTGGCATGCTAAAAGCGTAGAAACTTCTAAAGGCGCTTTCAAATAACACTAATCTTTCACATACCGTGACTGGTTCAATTGAAAATATACAGCTGTAATTATAGATAATATAGGTTAATAGAATAAGCTAGTAGCCAGTTTCGCACAGGTTGTAAGGATAATACCGATTTACCGCTCAAATTTTTAGAGTAGCTTCATCGGGAATAGAGATCGGGTAATAGCGGAGCCCTCAAAAAGGCAGATACCGGCTGCATTAATTAATTCGCTTGATAATATAGTGGGACAAGAACGGTACTTTGAAACTTTCAAATTATGCTTGTTACAGTTAAACAGTTTATTTCACATAAAAAAACGGCCCAAATCAAGGGCCGTTATAATATATAAAGCAAGTTACATCATTGCATATTTTGCGAAATTACTGACGCTTCATTGAATCGAAAAATTCGTTATTAGTTTTGGTCATCGCTAATTTATCAATCATGAATTCCATGGCATCTATTTCACCCATTTCATGAACTATTTTACGTAAGATCCACATTTTTTGTAATTCATCAGGTTTAGTTAATAACTCTTCACGACGTGTACCACTGCGGTTAAAGTGAATAGCAGGGAAAACACGTTTTTCAGAGATCTTACGTGAAAGGTGTAACTCCATATTACCAGTACCTTTAAATTCTTCGTAGATAACTTCGTCCATTTTAGAACCTGTTTCTACTAAGGCAGTGGCAATAATAGTTAAACTACCACCTTCTTCAATATTACGTGCCGCACCAAAGAAACGCTTAGGACGATGTAAAGCATTAGCATCAACACCACCAGTTAGTATTTTGCCTGATGATGGAATTACCGTGTTATAAGCGCGTGCTAAACGGGTGATCGAGTCAAGTAAGATAACAACATCTTTTTTATGCTCAACTAGGCGCTTTGCTTTTTCAATTACCATTTCAGCCACTTGTACGTGACGGTTTGCAGGCTCATCAAATGTTGATGCAATAACTTCACCTTTTACTAGGCGACGCATTTCGGTAACTTCTTCTGGACGCTCATCAATTAGCAATACCATCAACTCTGCATCAGGATGATTATGGGCAATACTTTGAGCAATATTTTGTAGTAATAAAGTTTTACCTGCTTTTGGCGGCGCAACAATCAAACCACGTTGACCTTTACCAATAGGTGAAGCCAAATCTAAAACACGAGCAGTGATATCTTCGGTCGATCCATTTCCACGTTCCATCGTTAAACGGTCGGTTGGGTGAATCGGTGTTAGGTTTTCAAAAAGAATTTTATTACGAGAGTTTTCTGGGCGATCAAAGTTGACTTCTGCAACTTTTAATAGAGCAAAGTAACGCTCACCATCTTTAGGTGGACGAATTTTACCTTGAATTGTATCGCCGGTACGCATACTAAATCGGCGTATTTGACTTGGCGATACATAGATATCGTCAGGGCCAGCTAAATAGGAAGAATCTGCTGAGCGTAAAAAGCCAAAGCCATCTTGTAGAATTTCTAAAACACCGCTGCCGAAAATATCTTCACCGCTTTTAGCGTGGGCTTTTAAAATGGCAAAAATAATGTCTTGTTTACGGTTACGAGCTAAGTGCTCTAATTTCATTGATTCTGCGAGTTTGATTAATTCGCTAATCGACTTTTCTTTAAGTTCGGTAAGATTCATAGTGGGGGTTCTTAGACTATTTAGGTTGTTATGCTGTGCCGTTTGGCAATTTAGGATGTTTGAATATGGTTTTTGAAATGTTTTTCGTTCGAATGCTAAACTTAGCACTAAAAACAAAACAGGTAAAGGATCACCTGCTTGATCTTTGACTTAAAAACAAAAAGGCCCGATAAACGGACCTTTTTCTTATAAGTTGTTATCAATAAACTCTTTCAATTGAGTTTTTGATAATGCGCCAACTTTCGTATCGGCAACTACACCATCTTTAAAAAGTAGTAACGTAGGGATACCACGAATACCATACTTTGGTGGTGTATTTGAGTTTTGGTCAATGTTTAATTTACCAACAGTCACCTTGTCAGCGTATTCTTCAGCAACGTCGTTTAACAACGGTGCGATCATTTTACATGGACCACACCACTCAGCCCAGAAATCAACTAGAACAAGGCCTGATGCATTAATTACATCAGAGTCAAAACTATCATCAGTTAACTGAACAATTTTATCGCTCATTTATATCTCCATTAATGGTGGCACTATGCCAATTGGTTAAGATTATACCTTCATCATCTTGAATTACCAACAATCATATATAACAGTTATGGGCATTTAATTTCAAAATCAACTAATACTGTAAATTTATCAAACAATTTAGCTAAAACTCGATTCTATTAAATTGTGTAACCTGTTAAGCTAGCGGTATGAAAAAAACACACTTAACTGAAATAAAGTTCTCGGAACTTAAGCTCGAGCCAACAGTAGTTACTGGTCTCGAATCTATGGGCTTTGAATATTGCACGTCAATTCAAGCAAAGTCTCTTCCTATATTACTGACCGGTAAAGATATTGCGGGTCAAGCGCAAACTGGCGAAGGTAAAACCATCGCCTTTTTAGCCGCAACATTCCACCATTTGTTGCAAAAGAAAGATGTTAAACACAATCAACCACGCGCGCTTATTATGGCACCAACTCGTGAGCTAGCCATACAAATTCATCGCGATGCGATTGAGATGGCAAAAAGCACGGGCTTACGTTTAGGTTGTGTTTATGGTGGCGAAGGTTATGAAAGTCAACGTCAAGAGCTTGAACAAGGCGTTGATATTCTAATCGGTACCTGTGGGCGATTAATTGATTATTTAAAGCAGGGCGTCTACAACCTCAATAATATTGAAGCAGTTGTACTTGATGAAGCTGATCGCATGTTCGATTTAGGCTTTATTAAAGATATTCGCTACATGTTTGGCAAAATGCCAGCAGCTACTGAACGTTTAAGTATGCTATTTTCAGCGACATTATCTTTTCGCGTTAAAGAATTAGCTTTTGAACATATGAATGATCCGGATAGCGTCGAAGTTGAACCTGATCAAAAGACTAATATCCGAATTTCTGAAGAGCTATTTTATCCTTCAAATGAAGATAAGATGCCTTTATTACAAACTCTTATTGAAGAAGATTGGCCAGAAAAAGCCATTATATTTGCTAATACTAAACATGTTTGTGAAAAAATTCATGCACACCTTGATGCCGATAAGATTCGCGTAGGTATGCTAACGGGTGACGTAATTCAAAAGAAACGTCTTAAAATTTTAGAGCAATTTACTGAAGGGCAATTAGATGTTTTAGTTGCTACTGACGTTGCCGCTCGTGGTTTACATATTCCAGCCGTTACCCATGTATTTAACTATGACTTACCTGATGACTGTGAAGATTATGTTCACCGTATCGGTCGTACCGGCCGAGCTGGCGCAACAGGGCACGCAATTAGCTTAGCTTGTGAGCAATACGTATTTAACTTACCAGCTATTGAAACCTATATTGAGCATGCATTACCAGTAAGTAAGTATGATCATGATGCTTTATTGACTGATTTACCTAGACCTAAACCTCGCCAACGTCGTCATAAGCCTCATAACGGTGGTCAAAACCGTAATCGTAGTGCAGGTAATAAAAGGCCTCAAAGGAATAGTTAGTTAATGACGATCACCGAGGAAGAGATTTTATCGCCTCTATATGCGGTGATCGATTTAGGCTCTAACAGTTTCCATATGCTAATTACCCGACAACTTGCCGATAGTGTGCAAGTTGTTGATAAAGTAAAACGTAAAGTTCGTCTCGCATCAGGCCTCGATAGCAATAATGTTTTATCTGAAGCCGTTATTGCAAAAGGTTTAGAGTGTTTAAGCTTTTTTGCAGAACGCCTACAAGATATCCCTACCGAAAATATTCGTATTGTTGCCACGGCAACTTTAAGGTTAGCGCAAAACCGTGCTGACTTTTTCATTCCTGCAGAAAAAACACTCGGCCATAAAATCACGTTATTGAGTGGTATAGAAGAAGCTAAAAATATTTACTTAGGGGTGGCTCATACTTGTTGTAGCGCCGACAACCGCCTAATTTTAGATATTGGTGGTGCAAGTACAGAAATTATCGCTGGTCATGGCTTTGAGGTTAAAAAAGCCATTAGTCTCAATATTGGTTGTGTCACTTTTAATCAGCAGTTTTTCCCAAATGGTACACTTAGCACAAATAACTTTGCCGATGCCATCGCTGCGGCAGAAGATGCCATCGCATCAATTCGTGATGAATATTGTAATATCGGCTGGCAATGTGCCTTGGGGGGCTCTGGCACAATGCAAGCATTGGCTGAGATATTAATTTATCAGCACAAACCCTCAATATTATCGTTAAACTTCTTATATCAAATTAAAAATGAATTACTGAACTTTAACAATATTCAAGACATTAGCATTCCAGGCTTATCATCAGAGCGCAGCCCGGTAATTGCCAGTGGTCTTGCTATTCTTATTGCACTATTTAAACAATTTTCTTTACAAAAGTTGTCGCTTTCAAGTGGCGCATTACGTGAAGGGCTACTTTATGAAATGTTGCCTAACAGCCGAAAGATTGATATTCGTCAACGTACAATTAATGCATTAGCACAGAGGTTTCATACAGATACCAAACATGCAAGCCATGTTAAACATAAGGTAGAAACACTGTATCAGCAACTTAGTTCGCCGTGGAATTTAATTAGAGATAATGCCTTTGACGTTTTATTGGCAAGCTGTGACTTACATGAAGTAGGCTTGTTATTAGAATACAAGTACCATCAGCGCCACGGTGCTTATATTTTAACACATGCAGATTTAGCGGGGTTTAGTTATACCGACCGCCAATTATTAGTGATGCTAGTTACCTTATACAAAGGCGATATTGAGCATAGTTTGCTAATTGAGCAGTCAGCTATTGATACCGAGCATGCAACAAGACTACTGATCATATTACGTCTAGCTATCATTCTATGTCGTCGTAGAAGTGATGATATATTACCAGACTATCGAGTCGATGTTGTTCAGCAAACATTGAGACTTTCATTACCTAAAAGCTGGCTTTCACAACATCCGTTAATTGCTGATGAATTAAACCAAGAAGGGCGACACCTAGAAAATTTAGGCTTTTCACTAGAGATAAAGAACTAGTTTTTCATTTTTAATACATTAGAAAGTAAGTTAGTCAGACCGCACTATGTAGTACGGTCATTACCGTTGTATTGTTTAGTTTTCTTCTTTTAGCCAGCGTGCTACTTGCTTAGCAAAATAAGTCAGAATACCATCAGCGCCAGCGCGTTTAAACGCAAGTAAACCTTCCATAACACAAGGTTTTTCAGCTAACCAACCATTTTGAATAGCTGCCATATGCATGGCATACTCACCGCTAACTTGATAAGCATAAGTCGGCACTTGAAAGTTGTCTTTCACTCGACGCACAATATCTAAGTATGGCATGCCCGGCTTAACCATTACCATGTCAGCACCTTCTTGAATATCCTGTGCAATTTCGTGCATGGCTTCATCACTGTTTGCTGGGTCCATTTGGTAAGAGAACTTATTACCACCTTTAATATTACTAGCTGAGCCGACTGCATCTCGAAATGGGCCATAATAATTAGAGGCGTATTTTGCTGAATAAGCGAGTATTTTAGTATTAACAAAATGATGCGTTTCAAGTTCTTGACGAATTGCCCCAATACGACCATCCATCATATCAGATGGTGCAACGATATCGGCACCAGCTTGTGCGTGTGATAATGCCTGTTTTACCAAAATATCTTTAGTAACTTCGTTTAAAACATAACCTTCATCATCGATTATGCCGTCTTGCCCATGAGTAGTAAATGGGTCAAGTGCGACATCAGTGATCACACCTAGAGATGGAAATTTTGCTTTAACTGCTCGAACAGTACGTTGAGCTAAACCATCAGCATTATAAGCTTCTTCGGCCATCAAAGACTTTTTATCTGCGGGTGTTACCGGAAAAATAGCAATAGCAGGTACGCCTAAATCAACCAATTCCTGACATTCTTCAAGCAGTAAATCGATACTTTGACGCTCTACGCCTGGCATTGATGCTATTACTTCACGCTGGTTTTCGCCTTCTAAAACAAAAACAGGATAGATCAGATCATGAACAGTAAGTTGGTTCTCTGACATTAAACGACGTGAAAAATCATCACTGCGCATACGGCGCATACGACGCGCCGGGTATTGACCAAAGGCATTATTCATATTTAATTCCTACAATAATTTAAATTCACTTAACAAACTTACTTGTACTTGATTACGACCAGCTTGCTTAGCTTTATACAGTGCTTTATCAGCACTCGCGAAAATAATTTCAGGTGTGACATCTTTATCTTGCTGATAGGTAGTAACACCACAACTAATGGTTAAATTAATAACATTGTCATTACTGAGTATATGTTGCTGCCTAACGCTCTCGCATACTTCTTGGGCTAACGCGAAAGCACCTTTTTCATCGGTTTCGGGCAAAATTAGGCAAAATTCTTCACCGCCATATCGACAACCAATATCAGAACTTCTACGCAATAGTGACTTTATAGCTCGGGCAATTTCAACAATACATTTATCACCCGCTAAATGACCGTAATTATCATTGACCTTTTTAAAGTGATCAATATCCACCAGTATAAAGCTCAACGGCGTTAAATTTCGTCGGCTTCTTCTAAACTCCGAAATTATTTTTTGATCATAGTAACGGCGGTTATAAAGCCCCGATAATTCATCAAGGGTGTTTTTCTCTTGTAATTTTTGATTGGCTGTTTCTAACTCTTGTAATGCAATATTTAGTTCAAGCGTTCTCTCTTGCACTCGACTTTCTAATAACTCTTGTCCTTGTTCTTGCACAGCTAATAACTCTGTTTGCGCTATATGAGAAGCTTTAGCACTTGCCATAGCATTCTGCTGTGCTAATTTTTCATCTTGTAGATGGCCATAATATCTGCGACCCATAATATAAGTGATCATAATAGCCATTAACCAAAATGCGAGCATATCAAGGCAATTACTTACTTGTGCAGGCAAGCGACTAAAATGTAGCAGGTAGCCAATAAAATTAAAGCTTAGCTGCACTAACAACATAATTGAATAAATCACCGGTAAAGTGCTATGGTTTTCTGATAATTTTCTTGCGACAAATAACAAAGCTAATAGGCTAAAGCTAGTCAAAACTTGGGTTAATAACCAAAGATCTAAGCCGTTCAAAAAATAACTTATTGGTATTATGAAAATAAGAATAAAGGAAAAGCGACGCAATAATAAGTAGTGCTCGTGGCTGTGCTTTTCTAGCCTAAATAGCTTAGCAGTAAAACCAACTAGGATAACAATTGATAGTATTGCTAAGGTGAGATTCTCCATTTTTAACAACGAATGACTATTAGTGAATAATGCCATGATGGAAATATCACCATCTGCCAATATCCATAACGATTTGATTGAAAAATACAGTGTCAAAAAAACCATACTATAGCTGCGTAGGGCTCTAGCCCAAGCAAAGCACATAAGGGTCAAGATTAAACTACTGCCAATAAAAATGTGCTGTAAATGCAAATGCAACGTAAATGGCAAAGCTGACGTTTCATCAGCAATGGTTGTCATTGCCCCAACTTGGCCATAAACTGCGTTTGATATCATCGAGATACAGATGAAAATGCTTAACGAAATTAAATTACGCATATTTAGCACTTAAGTTAAATACTTTTTCACTATTGATAGTAGTTTGTTTAATTAATTCCGCTTCACTACAACCCATGAGCTCAGACAGCATGCTAACAACATAAGGCAAGTAACTTGGTTCGTTACGGCTGCTTTTAGGCTTTGGTCGAATGGTTCTTGGTGTTAAATACGGCGCATCCGTTTCGATCATTAATTGCTCTAACGGGATTAACGACACAATATCGCGTAAAGCTTGTCCGCGGCGCTCATCACACACCCAGCCTGTAATACCAACATACATTCCAGCCTCTAGGCATTGCTGTAATTCACTTTTACTACCAGTAAAACAATGAGTAACCAATGCGGGAATATCGCTTATGTGGGGTTCTAAAATATTAAACCATGGTTCAAAGGCATCTCGTTGATGTAAGAATAATGGTAATTTTAGTTGTTTTGCTAATTCAACTTGTTCGCTAAAAACCAGTTGTTGATTTGTCGGGGTTGAAAAGTTGCGATTAAAATCTAAACCGCATTCACCAATAGCCTTTACACAATCATTTTGTGCTAATTGATATAAAGTTTCGAGATAATTATTGTCTACGTGATCAGCATCATGCGGATGAACTCCTGCTGTGGAGTATAGATAACCAGGATATTGATGACAAAGTAAAACCGCTTGCTGACTTTCATGAACATTAGTACCAGTAACCAACATGGCACTAATGTTTGCTTGTATGGCACGCGAAATAACTTCCGAACGATCTTTTTCAAAGCGCGTATTAGTTAAGTTAACGCCGATATCTATCAAATGTTAATCCGTCCAAAGGGTTTATTTAATACGTTTAACGCGAATTTTTTTATTTGAATCAGCTTTATTCTTCTTCAAATAAACGGCATCCATAAAACCTTTTTTCAATAGAACACTTTCTCCTATTTTCACTCTAAAGTGGCTACTATCGCTTTGCTTCCATTGCTGACCATTTTTAAAGGTAAAGCGCCACTTGCCATATTGATCTTTTTTTAGCTTTTCAACAACAAACACAACTTGTAGATCATCTTCGCTAACATTAGTTTTTTTCAAATGTTCAGCGCCAAAATTTGCTTCTTTGCTTACTATAGGTTCAATTCTAGCTGATTTTTTAGCTATTGGTACCGAAGTACTCGACTGCTTTTCACTGACAGGTGAAAGCGAAGCGGTTTTAGCTAAATCATCAAAACACACTAATCGAGCCAAACTATCTTTAACTTGCGAACACTTTGCTAATTCAGTATTTAGGGTACCTGCAGTAGCAGACATTGATACTAAGCCAATACTAAAAATTGAAAGTAGAGCCGTTTTATTCATTATTATTTTTCCTTTATTTCAGATTCTAGTTCTTCTTCTTTTTTTTCTTCTTCACGATAATAAAAAGAAGCAATAATAACGCCCACTTCAAAGAGCAATAGCATTGGAACTGCGAGCATCGTTTGAGAAATAATATCTGGTGGTGTTAATAACATTCCCATGACAAAAGCACCAACGACTATATATGGTCGTTTAGCACGTAAGCTGTCAGGACTTGTCATTCCTGTCCAGCACATTAGAATAATTGCAATAGGTATTTCAAATGCAGCACCAAAAGCAAAAAATAGTTTTAGAACAAAATCTAAATAACTACTTATGTCGGTTGCAATAGTAACACCATCTGGCGCCACTGAAGAGAAAAACGTAAAAGCGACAGGGAAAACAATATAATAGGCAAATGCTATTCCACTATAAAATAATAACGTACTACCGAACATTAAAGGTGCGATTAAGCGCTTTTCATTTTGGTACAAACCGGGGGCAATAAATGACCACAACTGAAACAAAATATATGGCATAGCAATAAATATAGCTAAAACTATGGTTAATTTAAAAGGCGTAAAAAAAGGTGATGCGACATCGGTAGCGATCATCTGTGTGCCTGCAGGCATGACTTCTAATAACGGCTGGGCAACATATTGATAGATATCTTGCGCAAAATAGATCATAGAACAGAACACAACTAACACACCTAAAACTGCATGCAACAATCGTGTTCGTAATTCTAATAAATGATCAAATAATGTGTGGGTTTGCTTCTTGGCTGAACTCATTTATCCTGCTTTTCAATTTGATTATCATCTAGCTGTTCGATGTCTTTAGAAGACTCATCCTTTTTATCAGCCGGTAGATAAGGATTAGTTACCATTTTTGCGGCTTCTTGCAATGACTTCACAGAAGCCGCCACTTCTGGTGAAAGGTCTTTCATACCAGATTGTTCAGCTTTTTTTAAATTGGCATGCAACTCTTGGATGCGCAGTTCTTCAGTAAGTTCATTTTTCACACCATCACTAAAACTACGGACACTGCTTATCCAACCGCGTACGGTTCGAATTGCAACAGGTAATCGCTCAGGCCCTAATACTACCAGACCAATGATAGCGATTAAGGATAGTTCCCAGAAGCCAATATCAAACATTAGGCTTGATCTTTTTCTTTTTCAACAACTTTACTTTGCTCAACTGACTTATCAGCTAAACTATCTGCACTTGTCTTCTCTTCTTCTGTTTTAGCCGTATCATCAGTCACCGCACTTTTGAAACCCTTAACAGCTGAACCCAAATCAGAGCCCAAATTACGTAATTTCTTAGTGCCAAACAACAATACGACAATCACTGCAATAATCACTAATTGCCAAATACTTATACCGCCCATAAAAAACCCCTATAATTTAATTGAATTCATTATAAAGTTTATAGAAAAAAAATCACCAACTGTTATGCTAAATAATGAGGTAAAACAAATTTTGATAAAAATGTATTGTAAAAAGATGTGTTGCTGGCTGTTTAGTCCAGTTTTATTTTACTTTGCATTTGCAACATCAGTATTGGCAAATGACACTCAAGAAACAAACAAGCCTACTGAAGGAAAAGATGATCACTGGATGCAAGGATTGCATGAAACGGTTTCTAACTCCGTTTATCAGTCAGCGCATTGGTTTGATAGTTTTTTTATCGCAAATGATAGTGAAGAACAACAATCACCAACCACAACAGCAAAAATTCGTTTTGCTTGGTTGCCAAAGAGCCGTGACTGGAGTGAAGTTAAAACTCGCTTTCGAGTTAGGGTTAAACTACCCCATTTTCAAAACAAAGCCAGTGTCGTTTTGTCAGATGACACCGATGATGAACTGAATAATTTACCCTTAGAATCCGAAAATAAAAGCTCGAGAGCTGAAGATGAAAAATTTTCTTTAGCACTTAATTATACCGAAGACAAAAATAAAAATAGATTGATGAACTATCGTTTGGGTATATCTGGAGGTGATATATTTGCTCGAGCTAAACACAAGCGAGCTTTTGATATCGGCGAAAACCAAGGTTTTTTAGTTGAACCTTCAGTGTATTATTACCTAGACGATGGTCTAGGAGCAAAATTACTGCTTGAATACGATTATCAACTAAGCCCAAAGTCACAATTTCGTATCAATTATAGTATACGAGGCTCCGCTGCCTTTAGCGGTATTCGTTGGAAACATGGCTTTTATAAACTAAAACAAATAGATGAAACCACAGCGTCAGTATGGAGTTTACAGGTTGAAGGCGAACGTAACGGCGATCGTAGCTTTATTATAGATAAATACACCTTAGGTTACCGCTACCGATTTAATGCATTACGCGATTGGCTATTTTTTGAGGTTGAACCATTTTTAGAGTTTCCTGAGCAAGAAAACTACACAACAACTCCGGGTATAGCACTAAGAATTGAAGGTTTTTTTCATAAAGGCTAACGTTAATAGCCTTTATAGTAGTAGCTCAGGTTATCGTTTGTCTTACGCTCGATACATTTCTATGATGTTATCTTCATTTTTTTCTTTAGCAATTTTACTTGGACGACTGATATGGTATCCCTGTCCAAATTCACAACCAACGGTTTGCAATTTCTTCAACATTTCTTCTGATTCAATGCCTTCTGCAACTAAACGATAACCAAATTTAGTACCTAAATCATGCAATGCTTTTACTAAAGATAAATTCTTTTCATCATGGTTTAATGTTCGCACAAAACTACGATCTAGTTTAATAAATTCAAAAGGATAATTATGCAATAGGTTAAAAGACGATAAACCAGCACCATAATCATCAAGCGCCAACTTAACGCCAAACTCTTTCAATTTACGCAACCCTTTTAAAGCTAATTCAGTGTGGCGTATAAAAGCAGACTCATTGAACTCCAAAATCAATCGTTCAGGCTCAATAGTATTAAGACGAATTAATTCAATCAGTTTGGTTAATTGATTTGCTTGGGTTAAATGACGCCCAGATAAGTTAACGCCAATATAAGCATGCTGATATTCATTTGATTGCTGCCATAGTTTCAACTGCAAGCAGACTTCTTCAATCACCCAAGTTTCAATTTCTAATATCATGCCCGTTTCTTCAGCCATAAAAAGAAACTCACTCGGTGTCAACAGACCTTTGGTTGGGTGCTGCCAACGCAACAGTACTTCGAAACCTAAAGTGCTAGTTGACGATAAATCTGATATTTGTTGATAATGTAATTCAAATTGTTTTTTCTTAATCGCATGCCTTAATTCTTGCTCTAAGGTCATGCTCGCAATAAGTTGCTCACGCATGCTGTCATCAAAAAATACATAACGACCGCGACCTAAGCTCTTTGCCTGGTACATAGCAGCATCTGCATCACGCAAAATTTCACTGGCGTTATTATAATTGACTCTGCTTTTTGCAATACCAATACTGGCATTTGAATATAACGTGTGGCCGTCTAGTTCAAAGGGTTGCTCAATAGAGCCAATAATGCGACTAGCAATGACTTCGATATCTTCTGATGATTGTAATGAATCCAATAGAACAACAAACTCATCACCGCCTAATCGAGCAAGAATATCATTATCCCGCACACATTCACGTAAACGAAGTCCAATCTCAATAAGAAATTGATCGCCCGCATGATGCCCGAGTGTATCGTTAATCATTTTAAAACGGTCTAAATCAATAAATAAAACCGCAAACCTGTGGTTAGGGTGACGTTTTAAATGCTTAATTGAATAGGTTAAACGATCAGAGAACATCGCTCTATTTGGCAGCTGAGTTAGTGCGTCATGGTGCGCTTCATGATACAAACGCGCTTCAGCTTTACGACGCTCTTCGATTTGCATACGCAAATTAAGGTTAGTTGTTTGCAACTCTTGAGTACGTTTATTAATAACCTGTTCCAGTGCTTCGTTACTTTGTAAGGCTTGCTGCTGGGTTTTATGGCGCAATATCGCAACCGAAATATGATGACTAACAAAACGCATCAACTCTAAATCTTTACTTTGATAAGCTTTTTCATCTTGGTAATGATGCAATGCAATAACGCCAAAAATATCGCCTTGATCTGACAATGGCGCTGCTAGCCAAGCCTGAGGCAATTTATCTTCAGGGTAATTTAATGTAAAAGCACGCTGAGTTATTTCGCCTTGCGCCGCTAAGGTATAGACCATTTTCTCAGTTAAAAGCACTGGTTTTGCAGTGCTAATCGCTAATTCAGACAAGCCACTACTGAGCTTTCTAGTTTTAGGTGGTTCGACTTTTTCATCACAATAATAAGGAAACTCTAGTTCACTCTTATCTTGAGATAATAAAGCAATATAGAAATTATTCGCAGGAAGTAACTTTTGAACTTCATGATGTAATGCTTGGTAAAAGTGCTCTATTGATTGCGTTTTTGCTGTTAACTCAGAGATATTAAGTAAAACTTGATGAGTTTTTACCGCCTGTTGTCTTTCAACAATTTCTCGCTGTAACTTTTGATTAGTTTCTGTCAATTTCAGAGTACGTTGACGAATACTAGACTCTAACAACTCTCTACTGCGCACGCGGTCAATCGCAGTAACTAAATGCTCTGCTATAAATTCTAATATTTGACAATCACGTTTAGAGAAGTATAAATTTTCATCATAGCTTTGCAGAGCAATAACACCGATAATTTGATTCCCGCGCAATAACGGTACACCTAACCAATCAATGAATTCCGAGCCATATAAAACAATCTCGTCCGCTTTAGCTAGCGCCTTTCGCTCTTTAGCGGAGCAGTGAAAAGGTTTTTGATGTTTTAATACTAAGCCAGTCAGGCTTTTACGCCAATTGGTAAGATTAACATGGTCACGTAATCTCATTTCTACAGGGTTATGACAATAACTAAGTTGTAGTTCACCAGCAGGGTTTAAAAGTGCAATATGAAAACTATCAGTGACTAATAGAGTTTTAATAACTGATTCAACAGCATGATAGAACGCATCCATATCCGGTACTGTGCTGGCCAATTCTGACAGCTGCAGTAAACCAGTTTGCATGGTTTTAAGTTGTCGATATTTTTTCAGTAACGACTTTAATTTTGGAATTTGGCGTATCGCGTGGATATTATCCTTCGCCCGTGACCCCATTATAGGAAATCCATTTTATTAGTATTATTTTTATACGTTTAGTCTACCAAAATATAATTATTTAGCTATACCTGTGTTGAAATTATACTGGATGAAAGTCACATAAATATTTTCTAAATTTTAAAACAAAAAACGGTGGCATAACCACCGTTTTTAACATGACTAAATTAATTTAGAAACTATAAGAGGTACTGATAAACATTGTACGTCCTACAACATCGTAAATACTTGGTACTGTACCCATATCATTACCGCCTAACACGGCTTCTGGCTCAGTATCAAAAGCATTTTTAACGCCGCCATTGACAGCCCACTGATCATTAATATGATACGACGCTGATACGTTGTGATAAATAACGTTATCTGTTGAAAATTGATCGCCATAGTATTCGCCATCCATACCTTGGATAAATTGAGCACTATAAAGAACAGTTAAATCTTCTGTCAGATAACCCTGAACAGATAAATTTGCTTTAATTTCAGAATAGCCACCAATATTGCCATCAATCGTTCCAGTGTAGTCAGTATCATCCTCTTCAAACTCAATTAAATAGGTAGTATCTAATACCACTTTAAACAAGTCATGGGTGTAGCTGACGTTCCAATCAACCCCTGATGTTTTTTGAGAACCAATATTAGTTAACTGTGACGTCATTTCAGACAGATCACCATCTATTGTAACGTTGATAGCATCACAAGAAATTTGCACGCCATCGAAACAAGCATTCAATTCTTTTTGCACATCAACACGGCTGATAGCATTAGTAATATCAAACTTCCAATAGTCTATTGTCGTTGATAAGCCATCTGCAACTTCCCAAACTGCGCCAAAGGTGAATGACTCACTTTCTTCCGGTTGTAAGTTTGCATCACTGGTATAGTTCACTTTAATTTGTTGATCTACCTCGTTACCCCATGGGTCACTTAAGTAATCAAATGAGCCACTATTACCACCATAAAGTTCACTAACATTTGGCGCTCTAAAACCTGTTGCCGCTACCGAACGTACCATGAAAGAGTCACTAAAGCGGTAAGTTGCACCTAGCTTCCAAGTCATTTCACCACCAAAAGTTGAGTACTCATCGTAACGAGTCGCAGCTTCAACAGTTAGCTGGTCGGTTACTGGAATTGACACTTCACCATAAACTGATTGCACTGAATAATTGCCGTCAGTAGCATCTTGCTGTGCGGCGGTGCTTTCACCATCTTGTGTTACTTGGTCTGGTGTGTAATAGCCACTTTCATGGCGAGTTTCAAAACCAACAGCGTAACCAATATCACTTTCCGTTACGCCACTATAGCCAGCAGCTAAAGTAAACTGTTCGTTACCACCTTCATTATTTTCGGTATAAATAATACCTTGAGATAATAAAATATCTCGCTCGATAGGATCACCACTGAACCATAAGGACTGATCTTGGTAAATGCTTTTTTCCATATTCCCAGCATGGATAGAGTTTTGCACGCGGTCTTTTGCATCATTTCGCCCGTATGTGGCTGAAATATCCCAAACGGCATCGTTTTCTAAATAGCCTTTTAGGCCGATTGAAGCACGATAAGTATCAGTTTCTTGCTCAAAAATACGTGGGCCAGCATCTGTCATACGGCGACGATATTCTAACTCTTTCAATTCAGGAATAAGTGTATCCCCTAACTCGATGCATGAACTAGGCTCAGCATCCATTGATTGACAAACAGCTAGATCAATACTTGCAGGTTGTGGTGCCATTTGCTGATTTGACTCTCTACGAGTGTACATAAAATCAACACTCAATTCGGTATCTGCATCTAGCTCTGTGTTAAAAGCTGTAAAAAAGCTCAATAACTCATTTGGTGTTTGCGCATAACTATCGTCGGTATAATCATAAGATGAATCTCTATCCTTAAAACCACCATTTCCATCTGGCACTTTCCCCCCCAAAGAGCCTCCAGGAATAAATGAAGACTGCCCTGGTTCAACAAAATCACGATCCGACTGAATAATTTCGCCACGATCTGAATATTGTAAACCAAGCACTAAGTTACCTTCACCTAGCTCTAAACCATGTAAAATGCTGATACCTTTACTAGTACCGTCACCTTTATCAGTTTGGCTACCATCAACTGTAAGCTCTGTACCTACAAAGTCTTTCTTAGTAATGATATTGACCACGCCAGCAATAGCATCTGAGCCATAAACTGCTGACGCGCCATCTTTTAAAATTTCAATATTTTTGATCATGGCAACAGGGATAGTGTTCAAATCTACCGCAGAATCTGCGCCAGTGCCTGAAGACACCATACGGCGACCATTAAGTAATACTAATATACGTTGAGCACCCATACCACGTAGGTTGACAGTCGCTGAGCCGCCAGAGCCATTGTTAGTTGTTGCGCCTAAGTTCATACCTGCTGCAGTTGGTTGTGCAGATAAAATTTCTTCTACTGAGCTGTAACCGCTTTGCGCGATAAATTCTGATGAAATAACCGTCACTGGACTAGCTGTTTCAACATCAGTACGGTTTATACGAGAGCCTGTTACTTCAATACGCTCAACGCTTACCTCGGCTTCCGCGGCATTAACTTGGCTTGAAATAACTAACGAGCTCGCTGCACTCGCAAATAAAGCCATTTTTACTGCACTACTTAAGGTTTTTTCTAAATACATCTATTTCTCCGACATCAATGAATAACTTTTTTAATTATTGGCGTGTTATCGCCTTCATTCATCTTGCGATAAAAGTTCAACAAGGTTTGTTATTAAGTGTTGGAGAGTTGTATTGGTTGATATCGCTATGTTAATTCAAGTTAAAAGCGTACATTAGACTTACAATTATCCGTAGAATAAAATCTCTAATTATAAAGATACATATCAGCTAAGGCTGAATTTTTTCCATAAAAAAACCGGCAACAGCCGGCTCTTTTTAGCAAATCTATTTTTATCAAATTATGCTGCCATTGCACCTTTCAATTTAGATAATGCATTTTTCTCTAGTTGACGAACACGTTCTGCTGATATTTCATACTTATTAGCAAGTTCTTGCAAAGTTGATTTATCATCCGTTAACCAACGTGTACGAATAATATCTTGGCTACGCTCATCAAGGCCAACTAAAGCATTGCTTAATCTCTGGTTTGCATGTTGCTCCCAGTTTTTATCTTCTACTTCTGTCGCCAAGTCAGATTGCTTGTCTTCAAGATATTGCGCTGGAGAAAAACTGCTAGCGCCAACATTGTCATCATCATCAGTTGATAACTCAAAGGCTTGGTCTTGGTTGCTCATTCGAGATTCCATTTCAAGCACATCTTTAGTACTAACACCTAAAGTTTCAGCAACATTGCTCACTTCATCATTGCTAAACCAACCTAAACGTTTTTTGTTCTTTCTTAAATTAAAGAATAATTTACGTTGTGCTTTTGTTGTCGCAACTTTAACAATACGCCAGTTTTTCAAAACAAATTCATGAATTTCAGCTTTGATCCAATGCACTGCAAAAGAAACCAAGCGCACACCAACTTCTGGATTAAAGCGTTTAACGGCTTTCATCAAACCGACATTGCCTTCTTGAATTAAGTCAGCTTGCGGTAAACCATAACCGGCATAACCTTTAGCAACGTGAATAACAAAACGCAGATGCGACATGATTAATTCTTGAGCCGCCTGTAAATCATTTTCAGAATATAAACGAGTTGCTAATTCATGCTCCTTTTCAGCAGTAAGCATAGGAATGCTATAGGCCGATTGCACGTATGCTTCAATGCTGCCACTTTGTGGGACAGTAAGAGCCATCGATTGCACTTTATTACTCATTTAATTACCTCTTTATCTAATCTAGCTCGCGATTGTAACACTTATTTCCTGACTATCGCGACTTAATACGCCAACAGTAGCCTAGAAGACAGGCCGAAACAATAGTCTCTTTCGAATTTTATATTAAAAAATTGTTAAATTTTGTCACCAAGGAGAAAATCAATAACAATAACAAGGCGATGTTAGGATCTTTAAAGATCCTAACATTGACATAAATTAGTCTGCCGTTGGTTCAATAGCCCGAATATGCTGGCGCACAGAGATAAAACTGCCGAGTAAGCCTAAAGCAACAGCGGTTAGTTGCAAGAACATGAATTCAATGAAGGAAAGACCATCCAAAACAAATTGGCTCTGGTACAAATCGGTTAATTGCCCTAACGCACCAGAAAAGTAATTAGCTAAAATGGCGACACAAATACCGGCAATTAAACCACCCAGTACGCCATACCAAATACCAGCATATAAAAAAGGTCGTTGTATAAAGCTGTCTGTTGCACCAACCAACTTCATTACCGCAATGGCGTCTTTCTGATTCAATATCGCCAATCGAATGGTGTTGCCAATAATGAGTACCACAGATAAGCACAGCAATAAGGCGATGCCCAAAACAATATCTTCTATGAGTTCAGATATAGCTTCTAAGCGTTTCAGCCATTCTAAATCAAGTTTACCTTGATCAACTTCTCTTTCTTTTTCCAGTTTAATTAATAGCTCACGTGCTGCTTGAACCTGACTAAAGCGTTGAGTCGGTGTTACCAATACCGTTGCTGGTAATGGGTTATTATCTAAGTACTCTAGCGCTTGTCCAAAACCTGAAATAAGTTTGAATTCACTTAAGGCTTGTTCTGCGGAAATATAAACAACACTCTCAACCTCAGGATATAAATGCACACGTTGAATAAAATTTTGCGCGGATTTTTCTGATGTTGATAATTTTAAAAACAAGGTGATTTCAGAGGCAGAATCCCACTGTTCAGTCACCATTTGTGTGTTTTTTACGAATAGGTGTAAGGTAGCGGGCAAAGTAAGGCTGATACCTAAAACTAATACTGTCATAACGGAAGTAAACGGCGTTCGCCATAAGTCACCTAAGCTGCCAATACCTTGTTGTAAATGACGGATAAAATATGCCGTAATTCGACCTGTCCAACCTAGCTGGCTATTACTTTGACGCGTATGATTAGTTTTCATCAGCATCACCTATTGCTTGTAAACCATCAACAATACCGTCGGTGATCATATGACCTTGTTTTAATGTTAAGGTGCGATATTTCATCCGCGCAATTAGCCCTAAGTCATGAGTGGCAATTAACACACTCACCCCCATATCGTTAAAGTCTTCAAATAAACGAATAATATCTAATGACAACTTAGGGTCTAAGTTACCCGTAGGCTCATCAGCCAATAGTATGGGTGGTTTATTAACAATTGCCCGAGCAATGCCAACACGTTGTTGTTCACCACCGGAAAGCATATAGGGGAAACATTTTAGTTTACTAGAAAGGTGCACTTTATCGAGTGCGCCTTCAACGCGCTTGCGAGTTTCTTTATGGCTATAGCCTTCAATAATAAGCGGTAAAGCGACATTATCAAAAACCGTGCGGTCCATCAGTAAGTTATGATTTTGAAAAATCATTCCAATACCACGGCGTACGTACGGAATTTGGTTATATTTTATTGATGATAATTCAGTACCATTAATTTCAATACTGCCAACGCTGGGCTTTTCCATCATACTCATCAGTTTGAGTAAGGTACTCTTACCTGCGCCAGAATGCCCGGTTAAAAACGCCATTTCACCGGGGGCAATAGCAAAGCTTACTTGCTTAAGCGCTAAAAACCCTCCTGGGTATGTTTTACTGACGTTATTAAATCGGATCATTTTTATTCTTATTATTTAGTTTGTTTTTTTATGATGTCACTACACAAATAGATTAACTTTCATCGGTAAATAATGCATCAATAAAGTCATCACCATTAAATGGTCTTAAATCATCAATGCCTTCACCAACACCTAAATAACGAATAGGGATGCTATGTTTGTCAGCAACAGCAAAAACAACACCACCTTTGGCAGTACCATCTAGTTTTGTTAATGCTAAACCCGTTAGCCCAACCGCTTCATCAAATAGTTTAGTTTGGCTTAAAGCATTTTGACCGGTGCCGGCATCAATCGTTAACATCACTTCATGTGGAGCGTTAACATCTAATTTTTTCATCACTCGAACAACTTTTTTCAGCTCTTCCATTAAGTGACCTTTGTTTTGCAGACGTCCCGCTGTATCTGCAATAAGTACATCAACACCACGTGCTTTAGCGGCACTAATGGCATCAAAAATTACCGACGCACTATCGGCACCAGTATGTTGTGCAATAACAGGAATGTCATTTCGATCACCCCATATTTGTAATTGTTCTACCGCTGCCGCACGGAATGTATCACCCGCTGCCAACATCACTGATTTACCTTCAGCTTGGAACTGTTTTGCTAATTTACCTATCGTGGTAGTTTTACCAACCCCATTAACACCTACCATTAACATAACAAATGGTCCGTCACTTGGTGCAATTACAAGTGGCTGACTTACAGGTTCAATAATTTTCTTTAATTCTGCTTTTAATAAACCATAAAGTGCTTCTGCATCTTTTAATTGATTGCGAGACGCAGATTCAGTTAAAGAATCGATAATTTTAGTGGTTGTTTCAACACCAACATCGGCTAATAATAAATGTGTTTCTAACTCTTCAAAAAGATCTTCATCTATTTTTTTGCCACGAAATAAACTAACTAACCCGCCGCCTAAATTCTGGCGAGTTTTGGTTAAGCTTTGCTTTAAACGCGCAAAAAATCCACGTTTAACTTCTGGCTCTGGCTCTGGCTCTGGCTCTGTCTCTGGCTCTGGCTCTGGCTCTGGCTCTGGCTCTGGCTCTGGCTCTGGCTCTGGCTCTGCAGGTAATTCTTCAGCAATAGCCTCTTCAACCGCAACTATTTCTTCAACTTGTTGTTCGTCTGTTTGTACTATCAGCGCTTCATCAACAAGTGTATCAACAGCATCGTGTTCAGGAGTAACTAAAGTATCTTCAGTTACTTCAATAACATTTTCGTTAACTTCTTCAACCGCAGGAGTAACTTCTTTTTCCTGCTTTTTACCTAGACCTAACCAGGAAAACATACCTTTTTTCTTCGACATAAATGTATTTACAATATTAATTTGATGAATAGGTTTACCACTAAAACTACCTGCTTATGTATTACTCGATAGCGAACAATTCATGAGATCAGTTGGTATTCATTAGTAAACAAGGATAAAATTGTCGATATAGTATCACCTAACCCGCCGACAAAAAACAAAAGCTGTTGAAGTTATGAGCAAACTCAAAAAACAACCAAACAAAAGTGCTGCGAAAGGGCAAATACGTATTATTGCCGGCCAGTATCGTGGTCGAAAATTACCCGTGCTAATGGCAGACGGTTTACGCCCAACCACGGATAGGGTGAAAGAAACAGTTTTTAATTGGCTAATGCCTTATGTGCAAGATGCTAAATGCTTAGATTGTTTTGCCGGCTCAGGTGGTTTAGGTTTCGAAGCACTTTCTCGTGGGGCTAGCTCTGTCACCTTTATAGAGTTAAACAAAGCAGCTGCACAGCAGTTAACGGCAAACAAAACATTGTTAAAAGCCGATAATATCGATATTTTATCAACTAATGCTTTAGAGTTTTTACAAAAAAATCAGCAAGAATTTTCCTTAGTCTTTATTGATCCACCGTTTAGAAAAGGTTTGGCACAGAAAACTGCAGAAATATTATCTCAACAAGGGCTTACTGAAAATGCCTTAATTTATGTTGAAATGGAGTCGGATAATAACCAACAAGTTATGCCGAGTCATTGGCAGTTGTTGAAAGAAAAAGTCGCAGGGCAGGTTGTCTATCGACTCTACCAAAATGGTGAAGTGTAAGTTAATTAACTTTTTACCATGAGAAAATTAAAAAAAAGAGGCATTAGCCTCTTTTTACCTTTTTAGAGCTCAATATTCTCAATTGAGCCCTTCAAATTAAATATGTTTAATTAATGCTGAGTAACTGACACTTTAGGCTGCAATTTTAAATCATGAAAATCAAAACTAAAGTCTGTTGCCCACGAAACAGCTTCCATCGTAGCAAAATTAATGCTGCCATCAGGGTTTAAATTAAAATTAACATAAGCATCTGCTTCTAGTGTTCTATCATCCCAACGGACAATAAAGGTATTGTGTTGATAATGTTCTAAGGTGCCGTGTAATGCTGGCGTATTGCCAAATTGCATGACTAACTTATTATTTTCCAAAGTAATCACTATTTCGCCATACCAATTATCAAGGTAGGTTTGTGCATAATCTGCCAACGCCAGCGACGGTTTTGAGTTTTTATCAACACTGGCGGCAGCTTCCGCTATTTGTGCTTTTTTATCTGCATTATATTTTTTCATTTTTGTCACATAATGCTCAACCCAGTCTTTCTCAGGCAATTGTAAGTATTCATTCAATATCTGTTGCGATATGGCATTAAATGCAGAGCCCGATTGCTGATTGGTTAAAATCACCATCGCTAAATTTTCTTCTGGTACCAGCACGACTTTCGATACCATGCCTAAAATGCCACCTGTATGCTGAATAACCTTTACGCCATGGTAATCTTTAACAAACCAGCCTAAAGCATAAGCGGTAAAGTGGGTTTTATCTTGATCCGTCGCACTTTGTGGTACTGGCAATAATGTTCTAGCTTGCCACATAGCGCGACTTTGCTTTTCACTAAATAGTCTTAATTCTTGCTCGCCATCTTGACCATATTTCCCGCGGTTTAACTGGGCTTTAAGCCATAACGACATATCGTTCACACTTGAAGCAACAGAGCCTGCAGACGAGAACTTCTCTAAGAAATTACCACCAACTACATTTAACTTGCCATCAAGTGGCACATGAGCACGAGCAACATTTTTATTAGCTTGTGGAATTAAGGAATATTTAGCACGGGTGTTTTTCATCCCTAGGTTATCAAAAATAGTACTTTGAATATTTTCTTGCCAAGACTTACCGGTAATTTTGCCAATAACTTCACCAGCAATAACGTACATTAAATTGTCATAGGCGAATTCACTACGAAAGCTCGACACTTGCGGTAAGTGCTTCATGCCTTTAATAACATCTTGGTTGGTTAACGTGGTTTCTGGCCAAATCATTAAGTCACCAGCCCCTAAGCCTAGGCCACTGTTATGTGATAACAAATCAATAATAGTGAATTCACGGGTAACGTAAGCATCTGGCAATTGAAATTCAGGAATAATATCAATAACTTTGGTTTGCCAAGTCAACTTACCTTCATCAACTAGTTTCGCTAATAACGCTGCAGTCATCGCTTTGGTATTTGATGCAATGCCAAACAAAGTATCAGCGTTAACTTTTTGCTTGCTGCCATGTTTAAGTACGCCAAACCCTTTGCTCAAAACAACCTCGTTGTCTTTAACAATTGCTACGGCAATACCTGGCACTTGAAAAGCCTCTAACGCGTTAACTACCGACTGCTCAATACGAGTGACTTCGCTCGCAGGCTTTTCGGTAGATACGTTTGCTAAGGTAATAGTGGATACAAACAGTGCGCTTATACAAAGCCATGAATAACCTAATTTCATTCAAATTCCTTATTGCTCTCACAAGAGCCTTATTTTTATTTTACGCCGATACCGTAACTGAATTATTGAATAATAACTATCACTAGCAAAAATTAAAGCGCATGACTTTGTTCAACTAAATCAAGTGTTGCAGCTTGAGAAAACACTTGCTGCGGCAAAATATAATTAGTAAAACAAACTGAGTAGTTATTGCTTAAATGCTGACTAACTAACGACGTAGCAACATAGTTTTTTGGTATAAAAGTATTCGTTAACTCACTAAAATTAAATTCATTAAAACTAAGTAAATCAAATGATTTAGGTGACAAAATAGCCAAAAAAGTCGGGGCCAGTTTGATTAAGTTCACATTGGACTCAATACTGACATAACTACTACTTTCTTGAGGTGTCACATGAATTGTAAGATAGTTAAGTCCATTAATGGCATTGATGGAGTAGCCGAATGGATCAAAAACAAAGTCATCTAAGATAAAGTCACTAAATAACGTTTCCAATTGTAGAAATGCTCTTATTTCTTTTGCTGTTAAGCCAACAGTCGTGAGCTTGTCAGACGCTTTTTTACTAATTTGATACGCTAATAACTCATAAGTTTTATCGTTATTACGAGCTTGGAAACGATTATCTTGATGAAAAATATAATTATGGTGACTATCTAGTTCGCCAAAACGATGTGCTTTGCCTTGCATATATTGGCTTAGCAGTTTTATATCATCACCAAAAGTACTCGGTTGAGCATGAGCAAAGTATTCATTCTTGCGCTGATAAATAACTTGCTGAATTTTATCCATGCCGACTTGTTGGATAAAATATTCAACCGAACGCACTAGCTGCGTATTGCCACAAGTTATAATTAATAAACGATCATGCCATATAAACAAGCTTGATTCTGACAATAGAAAGGCTTTACAGTCACTATTCTTAATTGATGAAAGAATATGAGCATCACCGCATTGCACCAATTGCTGCCAAAAGTCATCATCGAAGTTTTCGAGTAACGAAAGCTGATTTTGATCTATAAGAATGGTCGCTTTTTTTTCTGAACCTTCAAAAAACAAATAGTTATCCTCAACGTCGGACATTATTACACGTTAACGTTACAGCAGAATTGTCAATTAATGAAATAGCCCAATAAACATGTAATAAAACAGTTTATTAAGAGCATTAGAAAATGAACGGCTTAGGTTATTTATTTACAAGCACTACGTCAATGTATTAGCGATATAAAAGTTATATATTTATCGAGTGGATTAGCTAAAAATCAGTAGAAGGAACTTACTCATTACTGAGTTAAAAACTCGATGAGAACTACTAAGTTGATCTGGGTCAAACCCAGATGCGACATAATGTCGCACTCTGCCGAACTTGTTTTGTTTTTAAGAAAAACTTCAGTAAAAATCATTCTGTTAGCCAATTTTTATTATCAGGATGTAGTAATGCAACTCTCAAAAATTTCCCAAACACTTGCTGTAGTTTTGTCTATCGGATCAGTAAGCGTTTTCGCTGAAGATGTTAACGACAACAGCATTGAAGTGATCACCATCGAAGCACCTAAGTTAACACATTCAGAAACGGCATTAGCAGAAGGCAACTTAGTAATGCCAGATGTGGCTGATTGGCTTAAAACCGTGCCTGGCGCAAATATTAATAAAAATGGCCCAATCACTGGTATTGCACAATATCGCGGTATGTTTGGTGAAAGAATTGCAAAGAGTATTGGCGGACAACAAATTATTAGCGCCGGCCCAAATGCTATGGATGCTCCGCTAACTTATATTAATCCTATTATGGTCGAGTCTGTTTCAGTTTATCGTGGCATAGCCCCAGTTAGCAGCGGTATAGACACACTAGGTGGCGCCATTGAAGTAAATTTGAAAAAAGCAGAAGTTGATACCGGAGCAACATTAAGTGGCGACTTAGCGATAAGTTACAACGACATTAACGACGCTTCAACATTTGCCGGTGATATTAACATCAGCAATGAAAATACTGGTGTTTTACTCTACTTAACCGACCAAAGTGGCGACGATTATGAGGACGGCGATGGCAATACTATTTCATCAACAAAATATGATAAAAAGCAATACGGTATAGATTTACGTCATCAAGAAAAAGACTGGCAAGTAGGGGCTACTTGGCATCACGCAAAAACAGATGATTCTGGCACGCCGGCATTACCAATGGATATCGACTATATCGACTCAGATCGCTACAACTTAGACGGTGAGCTGCAACTAAGTGACTGGCAACTGAGTTGGCAATTAGGTTATCAAGACGCAACACATGGCATGGACAACTTCAGTCAACGCATTAGCATGAATACTAGCATGTACCGTTATAATACTGCTGATGCTCAAACCTTAGATTACAAGTTCTTATTAAGCCAAGGCGATTGGTTACTTGGTCTTGAAGGCTATGATGCTGAGCATAACTCAGTGATCACCAACCCAGAAAACATAATGTTTGAAATTACCAACTTCAATGATGTAAAAGATCAGCGCAATTCAGTTTTTGCACAATGGACACCAAGTAACGGTGCATTTTCACATACCTTAGGTTTACGTATAAAAAGCAACCGTGCTGATGCGAAAGAAGTTTCTCATTCTATGGCGATGATGAATCCAAACATTAAAGCCTTACGAGATGAATTTAACAGTGCAGACCGCAGTGTATCTGATACCACCTTTGATTTAGCATTAAATAGTGAGTACCAATGGACTAAAAGTACCGCCATCAATTACGCAGTGGCAGTCAAACAACGCGCACCAAGTTATCAAGAGCGTTATTTATGGGTGCCGATGCAAGCAACTGGTGGCCTAGCTGATGGTAAAACTTATGTTGGCAATATTAATCTAGATAATGAAACCGCTTATCAATTCAATGTCGGTATCTCTTATGACGACGATAATTTCGCCATTGCGCCACAAGTATTTTACCAAAAAGTGAATGATTATATTCAAGGTACTCCATCAACTGATATGCGAGTAAAAATGGTCGCAGGTATGATGGGCGATGATAGCCCACTTGAATTTACCAACATCGATGCAACGTTATACGGCGCAGACATGAATTGGCATTACCGTTTAAATGAACAATTTAAGTTGTCAGGTATTGTTAGTTATGTACGTGGTGAACGAGACGATATTAATGATGACTTGTATCGTATATCGCCATTAAATACTCGTATCAATTTAAATTATCAATATAAGAATTGGCAAAGTAACTTAGCCGTTCACGCTTATACCTCACAAAATAAAGTATCAGCCTTAAATAATGAAAAAGCTTCAGCCGGTTATGCGATTGTTGATTGGCAGGTAGATTACTTTGTTAGTAGTGGTTTAGTGGTTCGAGCCGGTGCAAATAACTTATTAGATAAACAATATAGTGACCATTTAGGTGGTGTTAATCGTGCCGATGGTAGTGATATAGCAGTTGGAGACAAAATTACGGCTATGGGTAGAAATGTTTACCTGGCAATGGATTACCAGTTTTAACCGCTATTTTTGATGACGACACCCTGTCATTAACAATATTTTGGTGTGATACCCGCTCTACTTCAAAATACGCATTTCAGCAAGTCGAAAAAGGGTTAGCTACAAGACATTGATTGAAGAGAATAGTTATTCTATTGTCAAAATCAATAACGCAGGAGGTGACCCTTTATCGGCTTGCCCGTAGGGAACATAAGCTAGAAAATCAGGCCAGCGTTGCAATATTTGATAAGGGAATAACCATTATCTACATATTGCGCCTTGAACTGAATTCCTAGCTTAGTTCTGAAAGTATATTTTGAAGTAGAGCGGGTATAATAGAGCCAGTATCATTTTGATACTGGTTTTTTTTGCAACTTTCTTTGTAACGTTCGTCGATGCATGCCCAGTTGTCTGGCTGTTGCTGAAACATTGCCATCATTGCTGTTAAGCACCTGATTAATATGTTCCCATTCTACTCGCTCTGCCGACATCGTATCTACATCAAGGTCAATAGCACTTTCAACTTCCTGTGCAATATCTAACGCGGTTAATAGCATTTGGGTATTTACCGGTTTAGCTAAATAGTCATCAGCGCCTAAACGCATTGCCTGCACTGCAGTGGCAACACTGGCAAAGCCTGTAAGTAACACTAGCTTAACTTTCGGCAATGCGGCTCTAATGGGCTTAATCAAGGTTAGACCATTTTCTGATGCCAACTTCATGTCTAATAAAATACAATCTGGCTTTTGTTGCAAGCAAGCATGTAATGCTTGATCTGCTTGATGTACTTGCTGACAACTAAAGTTATGCTTAGTCATCCGCCTTGCTAATGTCGCGGCAAATGACACATCATCTTCTATGATTAATAACTTTTTCACGATTCACTTTGCTCCTTGCAAGCAAGTAACGGTAAATTAACTAAAGCGATACAACCTTGTTCGACATGATTCATTAATTGTAACTTGCCACCTAAACGGTGAAAGGTAGAGTTAGATAAAAATACGGCCATACCTAAGCCAGAATTGCTCTTGACCATTTGCTCACCCAGCACTGCACGTTGTGTTTGATTCATACTAGCTTCGATGCCTAAGCCAAAATCTCGTAACTGCAGCACCAATTCATTATTCTTAGCGCTTACCGTTAACGTTATTTCACTTTGTTTATTTTCTTTATTTGCACGAATGGCATTCTGTACCAAGTTTAACAATGCTGGCAGTAACATAGCATCAGACTCAACTAAAGAATCGATGACATACGCTTGAATAACCGTTAATTTATGCTCCGGAAAATGAAAATGCATCTGATCAATTAATTGTTCAAGTAACTCACTAACTGATAATTGGGCTTTCTTGTTTTCCCGAATCGATGTTGCCAATGTTCGGAAGTAACCAAGTTGATCAGTACATTGATTCAATGGCTGCGCCATAGCCAGCACAGCTTCATGTTCAGGATAATCTTCTGCAAGCTCTTCATATAATAATTGAATATTAGCTAACGGTGTCGCCACTTGGTGCGTCACTTGCGCAGAGGCTACGCCAAGTGCCAACAATTGTTCGCTTTTCAACTGGTCTTCACGTTGTAATGCAATTGACCTTTCTCGATTCGTAATAACCCTCGCCATTGCACCAACCACAAAAGAAACAACGATAACAGAAAGTAAAAAGTTCGCCCACATGCCAATAAAATGATTACTCATATCCATATGATGCATGGTGTGTTCAGGCATCGTCAGCAATAACAAGCTATAGGAGGCAATGGCGGATGAAGAAATAAAGAGTAAATAGCCTGCTGGTAAACTTACAGCGGCAATGACAATCGGTAACAAGAGTAAAGAAACAAAGGCATTAGTGGCACCACCACTGAAAGATAGCAACACAGTTAAGAAAACAACATCGGCAATTAATTGAAAAACTATCGCCAAATTACCAGCATTTCGTTTCTTGAAAACTAATATGCTCAAGGTATGAAAAACTATTTCCACCATGATAACAATGACTAATGGTAGTAAAGCTATTTGTAATGACATGACAAAATAGACAATTAATACCGTTAATAATTGAATGATAATGGCGACTGTTCTTAACAAGAACAGTCGCTGAATAATCGTCATATTTTGGTAATTAACTACTGGCATGGCAATCCGTTATATAGACCAAAGCTAGGGTGGGTTAGCATTAAATGTTAGTGGCTAATTTCAATACCTAAATTCGATAAACCTTCTTCCAACACCAAGGATTTTGCCTTAATACAAGAAGCTTTGTTTTCACTGGCTGTTTTTATGAAATCAAATAATTCGTGTTGTGTGGCGATTTCCCACTGCATCAAAGGATGTTCTGTAATTTGCTCAGGAACAATAATGATTTCGTCACCTTCTGGTGCTTCGGCATCAATTTCTTGTGCTAGGCTCAATTCCACATAGTAACTAACACTGTTTTCAGACAGTTTGCCGATATTTTCAAAACCACTATTTTGTGGGTCTTGTATTGATTGAAATAATGACATCAATGCCATTGCAGCATCTAACGCTGGAAACACGCCAAAAAAATCAAATGCGTCCGGGTCAGGAACTTGTTCTTCCAACTTTGCTATTTGTGCATCGTAATTAATTTTACAGCGACTATTTTTGTCTAACCATTGCCAAATCAAGTCCAACTGATTTCTAAGCACCTTATAATCACCAAACTCAGCGTGCTCAGCAAACATTTGATAATTAGGTAACATGCGCTCAAGCAAAGCGGCACAAAATGCCACTTGTTGCCATTGGCTTAAATTTTTATAGGGTAGGTGAATCGCCACGTTGAGTCTCATTATCAGTCTAAAAAGTAGGTCGCTAGTATAACCTTATTTAGCCATTTTCGTTAACTGCTTCTGTGCATATTCAAACCGTAAGCGATATTCCGTCAATTTATCTTCAAGCTCATTCACTTGTTGTTCAAGTTTACTGTTCAACTCAGTATTTTCATCACGTAAGTACTTAATCGTTTCGCGTGCTTTATTGTATTCACGTTCTTGTTTATTCTTGCTTTCTTGCACCATCTGGCGGTTTTGCAATGCCGACGATCTTTCAGATTCTAAGTTTTGTTCTAACTGATTTATTTGCTGTTCAAAATCACTCAGAGACTTCGCCATATCACGATTCTTATCGTCTAACGCTTGATGAGCTTTTTGTCCTTGTTGTAGTTTTTCTATGCTGTCAGAAATTTTCTGCTCTTGTAGCGTAATTTTTTCTTCAAGCGATTTTGCACTATTGTCTGCACGCTGTTGTAACTCGCTTAAGGCAGTTTCTTTTTGCGCTATATTTTGCTGAAACTCTTCTAGCGCTTTTCGATGCTCAGCTTTTAGTTTTTCAAGGTCTTGCTGTTGCTTGTCTTTTAATAGTTGATTATCAGCGATCAGTTTTTGCTGTTCTGTTGTTTGAGCACTAATTTTTTGCTCTAAACTAACCAGTTTTTGATTCAATACTTGTTCGCTTTCACTGGTTTTAGTGATAATTTTCTCAAGCTCTTCAATACTTTTCTGCAATTTTAATATTTGGCTTCTATCTTTATTGCTCTGATCATTATTTTTGCTAATCATACCTGTTAGTGCTGAATTCTCTTGTTTAAGCTGTTCAAATTTGCCATCTTGGTTCTGACTTTTTTCACTTAACTGCTGATACTTTTTCGTCAGGCTGACAACTTCTTTCGCCTGTTTGATTTCCGTTTGCTGATTTTGTTTAGCGTTATCAATTAACGTTTTATTTTCACTTTGTAGTTGGGCAACTTTTTGACTCTGTTTTGTTACTTCGTTTTCAAGTGTGTGTCGTTCTTTAGTCAACGCTGCAGCTTGTTTTTGCTCATTTGAAAGTAATTCATTGTTAGATTTTAGTTTTTGTATTTGTTCTACTTTTAAATGCTCTAATTCACTTTCAAGCGTTTGTCGTTGCTCAATCAAATCAGCTGATTTTTTCTGCTCACTTAACAATAATTCATTACTAGATTTTAATTTTTGCTCTTGTTCTACTTTTAAGTATTCAATTTCACTTTCAAGAGCTTGTCGCTGTTTAACAACTTCAGCAGCTTGTTTCTGTTCGTTTGAAAGCAGCTTATTATTAGATTGTAGTTTTTGTTCTTGATCTGCTTTTAACAGCTCTAATTCACTGGCAACTTGATCATGCTTTAACTGTAAGTCAGATATTTTCTGGTTTTGTACTGATATTGTCGCCGTTTTAGCTTTATCATTTTTAGTTAATTTTTCACGCTCAGATTTAATAACCGATAATTCTTCAGATAGCGCTTTAGAATTTACCTCTGACTTAATCAGTGTTTTACTATTTTCATCTTTAACTGTTGTTAACTGCTTAATTTGCTCGCTTAATTGAGTATTCTCTTGGAGCTTTTCTTTTAGAGCCTGTTCTGTATCCGTTAATTTTGCACTATTTAACTTAGCGTGATTTTCCAGCTCTTTTGCTTGTGAATCGATCTGCTTTTGCAGTTTTTCTTTACTGGAAACTAAGAGCTTAATTTCAGAGTTTTGAGTGTTTTGGCTTTTTTCAGCATTGGCTTTTAATTGTTGGTTTTTTTCTGTTAACTGCTTAACGTTAGCTTGCTGTGCAATAAGTTCAGGGCTAACGGCTAAATTTTCACTGTAACTTGTTAATAGTGCAGTAATTTTATCTTCAATTTGTAAATAAATATCGCCTGCTAAGTTTTGAATGTTCTCTTCAATTTCACTTGGCAGTTTTTTCTGTTCAGTCATTTGGTATTTATCCCTAACTTATTACTCGAAATCATCCTAGCAGACGTTTGATTGTTAATCATCATTATTTGCCTTGCGAGAAAACTTCACTTATGAGTTCTTACTAATATGATAGCTACAACGTCGATCTCCCGTAAGTAAATACTCACTTCTACTAACATTGAAACCGTCGCCAAAGCACTGCTGAAAAATGCTCAACTCAGAACGGCAAAAGTTTTGACATTGTCTAGCCGCTGTACAAATGGGGCAGTGACTTTCAATGAGTAAATATTCATTAGCTGCTATCTTTTCAACGCTAGCCATATATCCCTCTTGTGAGCGAATTAAGGCTAATGTTTCGACTTTACTATATAGGCTAGTACAGGTATTTAAAGCGGCTTGATATTTTTCAAGCATTTGTGTTTCGCGCGATGCAATAACTTGCTCTAAGCCTTGCTCACCAAAAATATTGCTGACCGACTCAATTAAATGCAAGGTTAAGTCTGCGTGTCGATCTGGAAAACGCTTATGACCTAGCTCTGTTAGCTGCCACATTTGCTTTGGACGACCAACATCTGCTTTTTGCAGAAAGTGACCGACTAAGTTTTTTCCTTCTAGACGCAATAAGTGTTGTCGTGCTCCCATGCTGGTCATCGCGAGTTCTTTGGCTAATTCACCAGAGGTCATTGCGCCTTGGTTTTTTAACTTAGCCAAAATGGTATCAACATTTTTCATCTGTTCCATTGTTACTCAGCCTAGCAAATACAAATTCAATATAATCAGTGCCTAATATAGATAATAAACATAAAAGTTTCAAAAGCTAAGGTAAAGCTTTTACTATTCAGCTACTGACAGTTATGCAAATAATAAATTCTTTTGTTATTTAATAGACATAAAAAAAGGGCCTATTGGCAAGACGTTCACAAAACGTGGCCCTAAAAACTAGCCATACCGATAAAAGGCAC
>OJET01000043.1_pt1 | contig 33836 bp, 32 predicted proteins | sample 1593941 | NCBI WGS metagenome assembly OJET01 (sample SAMN05416869, study PRJEB24817) | seawater metagenome | isolation source: Sea water | place: Canada:Atlantic | collected 2013-11 | reverse complement strand
CTATTTCAACGCCACAAAAAAGTATCCTATTTCTGTTTACAAGCCCAAAGAAACTTTCGCCTCTAAGCTTAAATTTAATTTACCCTTTAGCATTAAAAAGCCCATATTACTTAATGTTGCATTTATGGCCTTGTCAGCTATTTTTGCTTACTTGTATTTCACTAAGCCGCAAACAATCACGAACAACATTGTTAAGGCGCCAGTATCAAAGCCTATCGAGAAAAAAGAGGTTAAAGCACTAGAAGAGCTAAAGACGGATTTATTAAAATCGGACTTAGGTATTATCTATATCAGCTGTTTTCAATATCGAACTGATGGCCAGTTTGATTATTGTTTTAATAATCCAGATGGTGACATCGTAAAACCTGAATACATTGGCTACAAGGTATTAACCAATGGTGAGTGCCATGCAAAGCTAGTGAGAAACAAAGAAGAGCTGGACGTTTATTGTGACCCTGTGATTAAGCGGGAGTCACCGCAGAATTATAACGATACTCAAATGGTGGCTAGTTCATCTTAGTACGTGATCATTATTACGTACTTCTTGCGTTTTAGTACCAAAAACGTTGTCAGGATAAACACCGGTAACAACATTTTGGTACTAATTTCTTGCTTCAGTATTAACCGGGCTTAAAGAGTTTGGTACTAATTTAATCAATCATAATACTCAAGGCTTGCTCTAACCCTTTTTGCTGACGCCTAATATCTTTGATTTCCGCTAAGTTATCCTCCAAGCGCTCTAACTTTCTTTTCACTTTTCTCAACTCAGTGCAGACAGAAACATGATTGATAATTGCTTTCTTACTTGCACCAGCAGCCGTTGCTTCACTGTAATGTTGCTTTAGTGCTTCGACGAACTGAACGAACTCAGGGTCAGACTCATTAATTTTAATTAACATTATTGGTTTATTCCTTTGATACGGCCAGTGGTTAAACTTCTTAGCGCTGAAGGTATTAAGTCGCGATTTTCACAACAAATAGAAGCCATCAACTTAATATCATCTGCTGATTCTTCAGGTATCCAAAGGGTGACTTTTTTCAAACCTTTGTCGCGCATGTTTTGCTCATACATTGCATTTCTAGATATCATGTAAACCTCCGTCACTGGTGACGCTTTCTTCAAGCTCCAATAAATGTTTAAAGATTACACCTGATTTTTGGTACATTAATTTACTAGCAATAGGTGCTGAATACTCTTCACAATAAAGTGAAATAGTTGCATATAAATTCATGGCGTTTTCAAAATCACTTTTAGCTAAAACAATCGCTTGTTTCATGTAGTCGATTTTATCTTTAAAGTCAGAAGAATTTAGAAGCTCTTTATATCGATTGAAATTAACTAAAGCAGCCTTATGGTTTAGCCCAGCATCTTTTTTCATCATATTTATTGTTTCGGTTGTTAGTGTCCACATGGTTAATTCCTTTTTTGGTTTCAATTTAATTGTGTACCCGTCACGCAGTGACATAAGGGTGCGCGCTTAATTTGATGCCAATCGAATTGCCTGATTGAGAGAATTAGTCAAAAAAAATCACGGAGTGTCTGGGATATTTTCGTCTTTTTGAAAATGTGCTAGAAACCGTTACCGGAGGCTATTAACGTGTTTTTGTTAATAGTTTTTATTTACTTATTATTGATTGAACGGCTTTAGGAATGCTGTAGATGCTGATGAATTCAAAAGGATATTGAGCCAAAGGTTCTATTGAGCGAAGCGACCCCCGTTCTAGTAATACGGGGGTAAAGTATTTTCAACCATGCCTGAGAGCTATGTATTTAAATGGTTTTATTTTTCTTTTTTGAAATTAATCTTTGTTACCTTTGGAAATGTACACGCATTACTTTTAGGTAAATATAAAGGTCAGTTTATTCTCTATAAATACGAATCTAACTTTAGATTTGTCTGGGTATGTTTTAATAAATGTTTTAAAGCGTTTAAAGTTTCTCACTCCGCTTTCAAAGGAGCCTTTATGTTTACCGCATATTTTTTCGTATTTTTCAAAACTATCACCGATTGACACTTTACCTTTTGGGCAAAAAAAATCGTTGTTTATTGCTGAACATTGAAATGATATTAATAATGTCAATATTAAAAAAATTTTCATTATGGCCATCCTTGATTTTAGTTTGATGAAGCTTGGTGGGTATTTTTTTGGTACTAAAATAAAAAACCCTTTACAACCTATTGATTGTAAAGGGTCTTGTTTGGTGGAGCGGGGGGGAATCGAACCCCCGTCCAAAAAGCCTACATCCTTGGTACTACATGCTTAGTCGATTTTTTATTTAACCAATTAGACGCCAATCGACAGGCTTCGTCATGGTGAGCTTAATACTATTTCGCGGTTCAGCCTTAAGCGTGCTTCCCTCGCTATCCTATTTGGGGTGACCATCGATCCTCGAAACAACAGGACAATTTATGAGGCGATGGCTAGCCTTAAGCGGCTAGTGCGAACGTTTCGTCGTTAGCAATTATAGTTTTGCGGCTTTTTACCAGGCAAACCGCCCCTGGGCATGCACCTCGGGTTTCATGAATCTTGTCGAATCCTAGATCCGCCCCAAAGTTTTACTCTTTTTTCTATAAGCTGAATCAGCCTATGTAGCGCATTGTACAACGCTTAGGTTAAATAGACAACGTGATATTTTTTAACCAGTTATCTATCTAGGTTTTTATTTTTCATTAAACGGCCTTTATCAACGGCCCATTCACGGTCTTTAATATCAGAACGTTTATCGTGATCTTTCTTACCTTTACCCAAATGAAATTCTAATTTAACCCAACATGCTTTCCAATACATGGCGGTGGCGATTAGGGAATAACCATCACGCTCAACAGAGGCGATAATTTTTTCTAATTCACGACGGTTTAATAGTAATTTTCGGTCACGGTTAGGATCACATACCACATGACTAGATGCAGCATTTAGCGGCGTTATTTCAGCGCCAAGTAAATAGGCTTCGCCGTTTTTGATATGCACGTAACAGTCAGAGATATTGACTTTACCACTTCGGATTGATTTTATTTCCCAACCCTGCAAGCTCATGCCACCTTCAAATTTATCGGTTAAAGAGTAGTTATGACGTGCTTTTTTATTGAGAGCAATGGTATTGCTGCTTGATTTTTTTTTCTTTGCCATGATATTTCCATTATTCCATTTTTGGTTTGCTACCAAAAATAGCAATCGGCCATATTATACGGAGAATTGTTGCTATTTAAATGGCTTATTTATCATTTTTGACATTAATGCGTTTTTTAAAGACATTTGCTATGATAGCGCCCATTGATAATTGGAGGGTGAATGCCAAACATAAGCCGTAGTGCATTAGTGATGCACAGTGTAGAAGATATGTATCATCTAATTAATGATGTGCTTGCCTACCCAAAGTTTTTACCTGATTGTAGTGACAGTAAAATAATTGCCCAAGATGAACATTCGATGACCGCTGCGTTATTAGTGTCGAAAGGTGGCCTTAAAAAATGGTTTACCACTGAGAATACCTTGGTGAATAATCAAGAAGTTAAAATGAGTTTGGTTGATGGACCATTTAAGCAACTTATTGGTGGTTGGCAATTAAAGGCCTTGTCGGAAGATGCTTGTAAAATTGAATTAAATTTAGATTATGAGTTTTCTAATAAAGTGTTCGATTTAGCGTTTGGCCGCGTGTTTAATAATTTAGCCAATAATATGGTGCAGTCTTTTACCATGCGCGCTAAAGAAGTTTATGGTTAATAATCAAAGCTACAGTTTAATTACGTTTTAATGGATGTTTAATAAAGTATGAGCGAACAAGTGATGAATGATATTTCTGGCAATGAAGAGCCAAGCAACTTAGATTTGGTTGCTAATAAATGTGATATCGAGGTTGTTTACGGTACACCGAAAAGACAAGAAATTATCAACCTTGAAGTTGATGAAAACACGACCATTGAGCAAGCAATAATGGCGTCAGGTATTATTGAAGAATTTCCAGAAATTGATTTAACTGTTAACAATGTTGGAATTTGGAACCGAGCTGCAAAACTAAAAGATATCGTTAAAGATTTAGACCGTATAGAAATTTATCGTCCTTTATTGGCTGATCCGAAAGAAGTGCGTAAACGCCGTGCTGAAAAAGCGAAAGAAGAAGGGCGGGCGGATAAAATTACCGGCGGTCGTGTTGACCCACGTCGAAGTAAAGCAGGTGAAGGTTAATAAACCTTTTTAAAAGCTAGCGTTTTAAAAACAAAAAAGCATGCCATGGGCATGCATTTTATGTTCAGGAAGAACGGTCAGTTTTATGTTCCCGACTAAAACTAAGTACTTACATCCATGTAAGCAATGTCACGGTCACATGGATGTGAGTGAGTGACGATGTTCATAGGAGACGATAATCTCCAATGTACTTAAATACTAGTTAACCATAGGAACAAAGTAGCTTTCTGGTAATTCAAAATCACCTTCAGCCTTTACAACTTTGTTGTCTTCAAAGGTAATAGTAAATTGTTTTTTCGCATTGAACTCTTCACTTCTACCCGACTTAAAGCGATAAACATAATGCCAAACGTCATTGCTAAAGGTATCTTCAAGAACAGGGCTGCCTAAAACAAATTTAACTTGTTCTTTTGTCATCGCAATTTGAAGCTTGTCGATGTCTTTTTGTTCCAAGTAGTTTCCTTGTGGAATATCGATGCGATAAACCCAGCTAGAACAGGCTGAAACAGATAGGGCGATAACAATCGCTAATACTCTAAACAACATGGTAAATACATTATCCTTTTTAGTTTGAACGGGGATAATAGCGAAGCGGACTACGAGATACAAAATAATTTTTAGTTTATTTTGTCCGCTTGAAAGTATTCGCTTTATCCCGCAAGTAATTCTTGTGCGTTAGCCAGACTATTTTCGGTAATTTTATCACCGGCAAGTAAACGGGCAATTTCTTGGACGCGGCCATTGCTAGAAAGTTCCGTTACTGTGGTTTCTGTGTGTTCCCCGTCAGTTAATTTTGCAACAAATAACTGCTGATGACCTTTACTGGCAACTTGCGGTAAATGAGTTACACAAATTACTTGAGTATTTTTAGCTAGCTGTTGCAGTTTTTTACCGACCATTGCTGCGGTGGGGCCACTAATACCAACATCAACTTCATCAAATATTAAACTTGGCGTAATGACTTTGTCAGCCAATATCACCTGCATGGCTAAACTAATGCGTGAAAGTTCACCACCTGAGGCTACTTTATTCATTGCTTCAAGTGCTTGCCCTGGGTTTAAGCTAGCAAGGTAACTTACGTTATCAAGGCCGTTGACTGATAAGCTTTGATCTTTACTCTGGCTAACGTCGATTAAGAACTTGCCATGCTGCATGTTCAGTTCACCCATGCTATTGGTGATCAACTTGCTAAGTTTTTTGGCTGCTTTGGTTCGTGAGGTTGATAACGTAAGTGCTGAGTCATGATATTTTTGCTTCGCGGCTTCAATATCGTCATTAATTTGTTCTAAACGAGTTTCGTCAGAGCTAAACAATTGTAGCTCTTGTAATAGTTGTTGATGAAAGTCAGCTAATTGTTCTGGTGCAACTTGGTGCTTTTTCGCTAGCTGCACGGCAGTTGAATAACGCTCTTCAATTAATGTGTAAGCTTGTGGGTCAAGCTCTAAGCTTTCGTAATAGTGTTTGACTTCTTGGCTGGCGTCTTCAATTTGAATAAGCGCTTCATTAAGTTGTTCGGCAATAGCTTTAAGTACTGGATCGTAATGACTTAATGAGGAAATTTGTTCTGTACTTTGGCGCAAGCCATCAACAACGTTAGACTGCTCATTTTCAGATAACAGCTGTGCGGCAACGAGTGTTTCGTTAAGAATATGCTGACCATTACTTTGGCGTTTGTAATCAACTTCTAAACTTTCGAATTCATTATGCTGTAGCGAAAACTCATTAAGCTCGTTAACTTGATACTGTAATAGTTGCTGCTTTGCTTCACGTTGTATTTTACTTTCTTGTAGCTGCTTCGCTTCTTGACTAAGTTCACGCCATTGATGGTAGTAAAATTTAACGTCGTCGAGTAAGTGTTGGTGACTGGCGTAAGCGTCGAGTATGTTACGTTGCTCATTGGCTTTAACGATAAGCTGGTGGTCATGTTGTCCGTGAATGTTAATCAGTAATTGGCCAATTTCTTTTAGTTGCACTAAAGGTACTTGGCTGCCATTAATGTATGATTTTGAACGACCTTCAGCAGAAATTACTCGGCGAAGAATACATTCGTTATCGACTAACATGTCATTCTTCTTCAGCCATTTTTGTGCTGGTTTATTTTTAGTGGTGTCGAATGTTGCTGCAAGTTCAGCTTTAGCACAATTTGGACGGACAACATTGGTTACTGCTCTATCACCTAAACACAGTCCTAAGGCATCAATAGCGATTGACTTACCTGCGCCAGTTTCGCCAGTGATGGTTGTCATACCTTGTTGCCAATCAATGTCGAGCGAACGCACAATGGCAAAGTTTTGAATGTTGAGTTGCAGTAACATAGTCGCCTCACTAACTTTATCGTAATTGTGTTGTAATAAAGTGTCGTATTAATAACCAAAAAACCAGATACTGTTAATTTATACAGTATCTGGTTTTTATTCAAGCTATGTTTGCAATTTTATTTTGAATTACCCACTTTAAAGGGCTGCAAGGCAGTTAAAATTAGTAGAGCTTGTTACCCCAACTTAACTTGTTTCGTAATACATTAAAGTAGTCGTGATCAAGTGGGTGTATTAAACGTAAAGTATTTTCACTTTTTTTAATGATAACTTCATCACCTGGCATTACCGCTAAAATTACGTGACCGTCACAACTTACTTGTAAGTTTTCATAATTTTCATTGGCAAGTTTGAGCTTTATTTCGCTGTTACCGTCAACCACAATTGGTCTACTGGTTAGTGTATGTGGAAACATTGGAACCAGTGAAAGAGCGTTTAAATTTGGCGTTAAAATAGGGCCGCCTGCAGACATTGAATAAGCGGTTGAGCCAGTAGGTGTTGACACAATTAAACCATCAGATCGCTGACTGAACATAAAGCTACCATCAATGTAGACTTCAAATTCAATCATGTTTGCCACTTTACCCGCATGCAATACGGCTTCGTTTACCGCGCTGTTTGAACTTTTTAGTTTGCCATGACGATAGACTTCCGCTTCAATAATAAAGCGTTGCTCAGAACGTGACTCGCCATTTAAGATTGCGTTAAGTGGCGCAGTTAAATCATCGGGTGATAAATCAGTTAAGAAACCTAAGTTTCCTCGGTTAACGCCTAAAACGCCAATGTTGTAACAAGAGAGTACGCGAGCCGCGCCCAGCATATAGCCGTCACCGCCAACTACAATAGCTAAGTCAGCTTGCTGGCCAATGTCGGTTAGGGAAGCAACCGCAACATTTTCAATATTTATTGAAGGTGCTACTGAGCTTTCTATCAGTACTTGATAACCTTGCTGAGACAAATACTGATGTAAGGTTTCTATGGTTGAACTGGCACCGTCGTGATTAGGTTTACCAATTAGTCCAACCGTTTTGTATAATTTACTCATTCTTGAGATAAACCGTAATAAAATAGGCAACTAACCGCAGTTTCGCGCTATTTTACTCGCTTGTAAAGTTGACTTTTTTTTAAATGATTCACTTTTGTGCTTGAATCATAAAAACAAGCCCCCATAATTAGCGGTATTGTGTTTTACCAACTTTGAAAATTAAAGATACTTTGGAGTTTTTCATGACTAACGAGTCAACAGAAAATAAGAGTGCTGAAGAAATTGCAGCAGATGAATTAGCAGCAGAAATTATTGAACAAGCAGAAGAGCAAGTTGAAGTGCAGCACGAACATGCTCATGAAGCTGTTAGCGAAGAGCAAGAAAAAATCAACGAGCTTGAGCTTTCATTAGCAGCCGCTAAGTCTACAGTAGCGGATCAAAAAGATTCGGTTGTTCGTGCCAAAGCTGAAGTTGATAATGTTCGTCGCCGTTCAGCACAAGATGTTGAAAAAGCGCGTAAGTTCGCTTTAGAAAAGTTTGCTAGCGAAATGTTAGTGACTGTTGATAACTTAGAACGTGCATTGCAAAACATTGATAAAGATGATGAAAGCAATAAAGGCATCATTGAAGGTATTGAATTAACTTATCAAGGTTTATTATCTTCGTTAGAAAAATTCGCGATTAAAGCGATTGACCCACAAGATCAGCCATTTAACCCTGAGTTACATCAAGCAATGTCAATGCAGGAAGTTGAAGGTGTTGCAGCTAATACGGTTATTGCGGTAATGCAAAAAGGCTATGAGTTAAACGGTCGTTTAATTCGTCCTGCAATGGTGATGGTGTCAAAAGCTAAACCAAGCGTTGATACAACAGCTTAATTTTTATTTTGAAAATTATTTTGTAGCTAATGCTCAAATAGTTTCTTAAATGAAAACTAAAAACCAGACAAGTGTCTGGTTTTTTTATGTCTTTTCGTTGATTGATAATTAAACGGTTAAATGCTTCGTTGGCAGTAATAAAGAGCAGAGGAAATAAAATTTAACATTTTTTAGTTTTTTTCGATAAAAATAGTTGAAAAGACTTTTTCCTGCCCCCACTAACTGTTCATCGAAAGATTTAATCTTTATTTTTAACATATAAGTATTCGGAGATCCTCAAGATGGGCAAAATTATTGGTATTGACCTAGGGACAACAAACTCTTGTGTTGCTGTTCTAGATGGCGGCACAGCACGTGTAATTGAAAATGCAGAAGGCGATCGTACAACTCCTTCAATTATTGCATACACAGAAGAAGGCGAAACTTTAGTAGGTCAACCTGCTAAGCGTCAATCAGTTACAAACCCGACAAACACGTTATACGCTATTAAGCGTTTAATCGGTCGTCGTTTTGAAGACAAAGAAGTTCAGCGTGATATCGGTATTATGCCATTTGGTATTGTTAAAGCTGATAACGGTGATGCTTGGGTTACAGCGCGTGATAAAAACGTTGCTCCACCACAAGTTTCAGCTGAAGTTTTAGCTAAAATGAAAAAAACAGCTGAAGATTACTTAGGCGAAACAATTTCTGAAGCAGTAATTACGGTTCCTGCTTACTTCAACGATTCACAACGTCAAGCAACTAAAGATGCTGGTCGTATTGCTGGTCTTGATGTTAAACGTATTATCAATGAGCCAACTGCTGCTGCCCTTGCTTACGGCATGGACAAGCAAGAAGGCGACAAAGTTGTTGCAGTATACGATTTAGGTGGTGGTACATTTGATATCTCTATCATCGAAATTGATGAAGTTGAAGGCGAGCACACGTTTGAAGTACTTGCGACTAACGGTGACACTCATTTAGGTGGTGAAGATTTTGATAACCGTTTAATCAACTACCTAGTAGCTGAATTCAAAAAAGACCAAGGCATGGATTTGACAACTGATCCATTAGCTATGCAACGTTTGAAAGAAGCGGCTGAAAAAGCGAAGTGTGAACTTTCTTCTGCACAACAAACTGATGTTAACTTACCTTACATTACTGCAGATGCAAGTGGCCCTAAGCACATGAACATCAAAGTAACACGTGCTAAGTTAGAGTCATTAGTTGAAGACATGGTTAAAGCAACTTTAGAGCCGCTTAAGCAAGCGCTTAAAGATGCAGATTTATCAGTAAGTGACATCAACGATGTTATCTTAGTTGGTGGTCAATCACGTATGCCAATGGTACAAGCTGCAGTAACTGATTTCTTCGGTAAAGAGCCACGTAAAGATGTTAACCCTGATGAAGCAGTTGCCGCAGGCGCAGCAATTCAAGCGGGTGTTCTTTCTGGTGATGTAACTGACGTTCTTTTATTAGATGTTACGCCATTATCATTAGGTATTGAGACGATGGGCGGCGTGATGACGAAAGTTATCGACAAAAACACCACTATCCCAACTAAGCAATCTCAAACTTTCTCAACAGCTGATGATAACCAAGCTGCTGTAACTGTTCATGTTGTACAGGGTGAGCGTAAGCAAGCTGCTGCTAACAAATCTTTAGGTCAATTTAACCTTGAAGGTATCGACCCAGCACCACGTGGTACGCCACAAATCGAAGTAACTTTCGATATTGATGCTGATGGTATCTTGCATGTAACGGCTAAAGACAAGAACACTGGTAAAGAGCAAAAAATTACCATTAAAGCTTCTTCTGGTTTATCAGATGATGAAGTAGAGCAAATGGTACGTGACGCTGAAGCAAATGCTGACGAAGATGCGAAATTTGAAGAGCTTGTACAAGCTCGTAACCAAGCTGATGGCATGGTTCACGCAACACGTAAGCAAATTGAAGAAGCAGGCGAAGAATTTGCTGGCGAAGACAAAGAAAAACTTGAAGCAGCATTAACTGAACTTGAAACTGCTGTTAAAGGCGAAAGCAAAGAAGAAATCGATGCTAAATCACAAGCTGTTATCGAAGCTTCTGCTAAGTTAATGGAAATCGCTCAAGCGAAATCTCAAGCAGAAGGTGGTGCTCCAGAAGGCGCAGCTCCTGAAGCAGATTCATCAGCACCAGCTGGCGATGATGTAGTTGACGCTGAGTTTGAAGAAGTTAAAGACGATAAATAGTTATTAATTATTGAATTGTCTACTGTAGCGCTCAATAGCTGCGTTGGACATGCTCACATACACTTGTATGCTCTGCGTGTCCGTCTTGCTCTAGAGTGCAACAGCGACAATTAAAATAATTAAACATTTGTTGTTTATATAGAAAATGAAAGCGTCGATAATTATCGGCGCTTTGCTTTATCAAAAGAAAGGGTAAAGTAGCAACGAAATATTGTGAGTTAACTTCGCAATAGTATAAAAAATTAATCATTAATTGATATTAATTTGCTTGGATTTTTGATGTTTTGAACACGGCTCAATAACATCTGACTAAGAAATCAAACAAATTAGTGTCCATAAATTTGAAGTAAAGAAATTATACCTATGTCAAAACGCGATTATTATGAAGTGCTTAGTGTTGCAAAAGATGCATCTGAGCGTGATATCAAAAAAGCTTACAAACGTTTAGCGATGAAGTTGCACCCGGATCGTAACGAGGGTGATAAAGCTAAAGAAGAGCAATTTAAAGAAGTTAAAGAAGCTTACGAAATCTTAAACGATGATCAAAAACGTGCGGCCTATGATCAATACGGCCATGCTGCTTTTGAACAGGGTGGCCATGGTGGCGGCGGTGGTTTTGGCGGTGGTCAAGACTTCGGCGATGCTTTTGGTGATATTTTTGGCGATATTTTTGGTGGCGGTGGCCGCCGCGGTGGTGGTCAATCTCGTCAACGTCGTGGTAGCGATTTACGTTACAACCTTGACCTTAGTCTTGAAGAAGCGGTTAAAGGTAAAACTTTAGAAATTAAAGTACCAACTTATGTAAGTTGTGAGCCATGTGACGGCAGTGGCGCTAAAAAAGGCACCAGTGCAAAAACATGTTCAACTTGTCACGGCCATGGCCAAGTACAAATGCGTCAAGGTTTGTTTGCTGTGCAACAAACGTGTCCAACGTGTTCTGGTAAAGGTAAGGTTATTTCAAGCCCTTGTACTTCTTGTCGCGGCCAAGGTCGTGTTGAGAAAACCAAGACCTTATCAGTTAAAATTCCACCAGGTGTAGATACTGGCGATAGAATTCGTTTATCTGGTGAAGGTGAAGCCGGCGAGCACGGAGCACCAGCAGGTGACTTATACGTTCAAGCTAACGTAAAAGAACATAAAATATTTGTTCGTGATGAAAACCATTTATATTGTGAAGTGCCAATTAGTTTCACAACAGCTGCTTTAGGCGGTGATATTGAAGTACCAACGCTTGAAGGTAAAGTTAAGCTGAAAATACCGAAAGAAACGCAAACGGGCAAAATGTTCCGTTTACGTGGTAAGGGTGTTAAGTCAGTACGCAGCCACTCAACGGGTGACTTGATGTGTAAGGTTGTTATTGAAACACCTGTGAGCTTATCTGGCGACCAAGCTGACTTATTGCGTCAATTAGAAGAAAAAATGGGTAAAAGCACAAGCAAGCATAGCCCGAAAGAAACCGGTTTCTTTGACGGTGTGAAAAAATTCTTCGATGATCTTAAAAGCTAAAATCATTCGATAAGTGAATCATTATAAAAATCCTGCATTATGCGGGATTTTTTATATTCTGATCGAATGATTCGCTGTGAGCACGTTAATATTTCACACATTTTCATTTAAGGTGGTTTTAACATTTAAGCGCCATTTAAATGTTATTTGTTCCATATTCAACTATCTTTAAATCTTTAATTTAATTAACTATTAATGTGCTTTAACGAGCTTATAAATAAGCAGTTCTGGTACAATTAATAAATACTTATAAACACACTTTAAGAGAATCATACTGAATGAAAGCTTTGATTATTTCCTTGTTTTTTACCATGTTTAGCAGTTACTCAGTTGCTGAGTCAGCCCCTGAAGAGTTACCACCGCTTGACCCTGCCTATGTAGGCGTTCATGGCATGGTGTTAATGAATAAAGCGTCAACAATTTTTGCTTACCACTTACCGCTGTATCACAAACCTCACGATGTGCAATTGCTGTACAAACTGGATGTAAAAAATGTAGCGCTGGTACATTTAGTGCGTGATAACGATATGGTAACAATTAAGCCAAAGCCATTTAATTTACAACGATTAATGCGCGGCGAAAAGATTGCGCTGGAAGCTGATATTTATATTGGACATTTTGAACGTGACGGCATGTTAGTGTACGAAAATATGACGTTAAATTTTGCTAAACAGCTATACATGCGCAAGCTTGATGATATTTCCCCTTCAAGTAATAACCAAGAGTACGATGTTGTTTCATATAGAAAAAATAATAAAATTTATATCCATAGAATTCAACAAGCACCAAGCTTTGATCACTTAATTCATATTGATGTTAATGCCGGGTGTTTGCCAAAGTTTAATACCTCATCAGCGGTACCTAAGCGTACCGAACTGCAATATAAGTTTTTAAACTGCGGTACCATGAAGCCTTTTTACTTTGAAACTGAAGATTTTAAAAAGCATTAGCATATATGAAAATTATCATAATTAAATAACCAGAGAAAAATTTCCTTCTGTAGATGTAACTGTCAGTTATTTTTACATGATGATTAAGCCGTTTAAGATAGGTTTGTAATAACTCATTGAAACTAAGTTTATTTACTTAAATGGTCTAATGTATGCATTAGACCATTATCGGTATAGGGTTAATAAATTATTTGTCTATATAGTATAAATTTAAGTTGTTATGTTTGATTTGAGTTCCCCTCAAATGGTGGTCAAGCGATTATAGGCAAGAGCTATTTTTTTAAGGCTTAACTATGATAAACATGGCAATTCGTACGGTAATATACTTGTTATTTACCATTGGTGCGTTATTAACAGTATCCTGTTCCAACAATGTAAATTTGGTAAGCTCCGCAAAAAATACAAACTCCCCCAAGTACATGAACCCCAATAGAAAGTTGCTCTTTGTATCAAATCAAGACGGTGATCGTGAAATCTTCATTACTAACCTCAAAGGTGAAAACCTTACACAATTGACCCAAAATAGTAGTGATGACTATGATGCTTCTTGGTCACCGAATGGACAACATATTCTTTTTACCTCAAATCGAGATAATGGTAATTCAGAAGTCTACATTATGCGGACCGACGGCAGTCAGCAAGTAAATTTATCAAAAAGTGCTGGTTACGATGGGCAAGCACGCTGGTCTCCGGATGGAAATTCGATTGCTTTTACATCAGATCGAGATGGCGCTATTGGACTTTTTATAATGACTCCGATGACTGGCAATGATATTCGAAAGTTAAGTTTTGAACATTCCAAAAATGTAGGCTTTTCACAACCAGTCTGGTCACCTAATGGGAAGTGGATTGCTTATCGAAAACAAAATGAGCGAGCGAAAGCTGATCTTTGGTTAGTTGATGTTGATAAAAATAAGCACCGTCAATTAACTAACAATGATAAATTTGATGATGACTTACCAAACTGGTCACCAGATAGTAATAAGTTGATTTATCAATCTAGAAGAAATCGCGAGTATAATATTTACTTATATAACATTAACTCTAATAAGGAGTCCAAACTAACAAACTTACCGTCTGCTGATGCGCGGCCCCGTTGGTCTAATCAAGGTAATGAAATTGTTTTTTTATCTACACGCGGACCGTCAGGGCGCACACAAGTATTTATAATGAATGAAGATGGTTCAAGGCAACATGGTATAACTGATAATCGATTTCAAGTTAATGATGCAGAATGGCTTGATGAAAATAGATTAATTTATGTTAGTTGGGAGAGGGGGAATGTTTCTAATGTCTTTTTAACTAACATCAAGTCAGGAGTACATTATGCCGTTTCTCCTGCTAATGGTTATCAAAGCCAGCCTTTACTTGAGCCCGTAGTATTTTCTAAATAACTGGAGCAACTTTCTAACCATTTGTCTTTATAACATCACATTGCTTAAAGCTAATGTTGTGGTATGAAGGCAGTAGGAGGCACAAAGTGAAAATACACAATATAGCTATATCTATTTCGACGGCACTCGCTGTCTTTATAGCTGGCGCAGCGAATGCTGCAACTACCGTCTATACAACAGATGCTGATTTTGAGCTTGGAACTCTTAATTCTGTTAACCATGATGCACCTAATAGTAACCAATTACAGCTCAATGCCATTGGGGACACCTTTCCCTTATTGTGGGTTGCTAACGCAGGTGAAGATACAATGTCACGAATTAATACAGATGGAAATAGTGGCAACGGCTGTGAAGAGGCTCGTTATTTGACTTCTTATGGAGACCCCAATGCATTGGCAAACCATGGTGCGTTTTCTGGTCCTGCTCCATCACGAACAGCAGTGGATACAACAGGAAATGTCTATGTTGCTAATCGTAACTTCAGTGGCGGCCAACCTGAATTGCTGAAGATTGCTGTCGAAGGGGGAGTCGACCGTAATGGTAATGGAGTCATTGATACTTCTAGTGATACAAACGGAGATTGCAGTATTTCAGCCGATGAAATGTTAGCAGTTGTTGATGACGGCGATGGTGTACTTGATATAGATGATTTTCTTGACGAACGTGTTATATGGATATCGCCTTTTGCTAGTAACGGCAATTTGGGGCGGTCGCTGTGTCTTGATGTTAACGGTAACTTATGGGCTGGCACCTATATTGGTCGAGATTACTATAAATTTAATCAAGCAGGTGTACAACTTGCAGGGCCAATTAGCACAGGTATCACTAGTTATGGTTGTGCTGTAGATGCTGATGGCACGTTGTGGGGAGCTTCTTTGGGTTCGTCATTGGTTGAACTCAATACCAATACCGAAACCCATACTATAAATCGCACATTACAGAGTAACTATGGTATCGCGCTAGGAAATGAGCGGGTTTATCTAGGTAGTACACTGCATGCGTTTAACCCTGCAACTAATACTACTCAGCTTAGTGTTGCTTTTAGTGGTACTGGTGTTGCGGTTGATGGTGATGGTGCTGTTTGGTTTGGAACACCTACATTACGCAAATTTACCAGTGATGCTAGTGGCGACTTAATTACCACCCCTGCATGCTCTGTTAGCACTCAAGGCGGCAGGGGGCCAATTGTAGGTAAAGGTGGGCGTATTTGGACAATTAATACTAGCTTCAATAGCGTGTCTCAATATGATAGTGATTGTAACTTTATCTCTACGGTGCCAGTAGGTCGAACTCCTTATACATATAGCGATGCGACAGGTTTTGGTGCACGTAATCAAACAGATCCGACAGGAATTTGGACGATTATTAATGACGGCGGAGATACCGGAACTGAGTGGGACTCTATGGCTTGGAATACTGAAGCTCAAGGGAGTGTGCCTGTAGGGGCAAGCATAACTGTTGAAGCACGTAGTGCAGATTTGGAGGCAAGCTTAGGTCTTGAAGCATATGTCCCTATCTCCAATGGTGGAGTTGGCTTGGGCTTAATCGGAAAATTTATTCAAGTAAGAATAACTTTACGACCCAATTTAGCTGACGAAAGCCCTGTGTTCTCTGACCTAGAAATTAGTACTGCAGCAGATACTGACTGTGATGCTAATGAAGATGGTCAAGTTGATAGAGTTGATGTAGGTATTATTGGACGTCACCGTAATGTACCTGTACCACCAGGTAACCCTTTATTTGATATCAATAGCGATAATGTTATTAATGTCGTTGATGCTCGTTTGTGTGTACTGCAATGTACTAATGCTAATTGTGCACCTTAAATTATTTGTGAAACTAGATGGAGTATTAGATGAAACTATTAAAAAGTTTAGTGTTAGTAGCGAGTTTGGCATTTGCTAGTGTTAGCAATGCTTCTTTAATGTTTTGGCTTGATCCTGATGTTCAGCCCGGAACTACAGGGGATGATATTACATTAACTTTAATGGCAGGAGGACTTGATGATAGCGCTGCTCTTAGTTTAGGAGCATTTGATTTGGATATTTTATTTGACTCATCAGTGTTGTCATTCACGGGTTATACGATGTTTGATGATCTTGGTATTACTAGCTTATTTGAGGCAGGTGACTTTAGTTTAGGTGAGTATGCCCCTGGCATTGTGGGGTTAAGTGAAGTTAGTTTTCTATCTGAACTTGAACTGAACTCAACTCAGCCCGGAGAGTTTGCGTTAGCTGAGTTGATGTTTCATGTTGATTTACTTGATGTACCTGATTTTACAATTGTCTCTATGCGACCTGGATTATTTGGATTTGCAGATGCTGCAGGCTTAAGTTTTACAGATGTTGAAATGGCAAGTGCGTTAATTGGTACGAGGCAAATATCAAATGTACCAGAGCCATCAACATTTGCCTTACTTGGATTAGCAATGCTTTTTGTTTCTTATAAAAGGTTGCATAAAGTAAAGTAAGTTAATTGATTATAAAAGTGGATCGAATAGATCCACTTTTATAATGTCTGATATTTATATAACAACTCATAAATTGATACTAGAAATCCATGTTCCTTTAAAAGTAGAATATTTACGATGTTTATCTCTGAGGAAGGATGCAGTTAGCCTTACCCTCAATGCTTTTTTTGTTGATATTTTAATTTTTAAATTTAGCCTCTTATGCTATTTGTTAATTCATTATCAAACAGTAAAGTCATTGTGATTAACATGTATTTAGTATGTTTAATAACATAAGTGCGGAGAAGCCCGTTAAAAAAATTATATGTATCTAAAGTACTTGTTGTTGAAGGTTTAAGATTTCGTTGTTGTGGGTGTAGCTGCGAGTAGTGTTGGCGAATTGTATTCAAAGAGTAAGATAGTAATTGCTAGAAACTTAGAATTGATATTCTATGTTCACTATAAAGTTTATACCAGCTTCGTTTTGCCCAGAGCCATGAATTCGATAATTTTTGTTAAGGACATTATTTAGGTTCATTATTAACTTCATTGATTTTGACACGTTATATCCTCCTCCGATATCCCAAACTGTAAAACTTGGCGTACCACCAGGAGGAATACGTTGGGTATCTGATTTATCTCGTGAAGATAGGCGATCAGCTTTACTATATGCTGTAAATGAAGAGCTAGCCCACCAATCATCTGATGGCGATGTATAGTTTACGGTAATATTCATATTAATAGGCATGAGGCGGCTTAGATATTCACGCTCAATATTACTACCAGAATCTGGAAGTGTATCAACTTTACCATTAATGTAGGCTAAATGGGCCTGTAGTTTAATTTGTGGATTCCACATATAGCTAATGTCTAATTCACCGCCATAGTTATACCCATTTCCGATATTGCTTTTTGTTATTTCGAACTCATTATCTATATTCTTGTTACCAGTTAATACACGCTGTATCTGATCCTCAATTTTGGTGTAATAAAGCGCTACATTATAGTTAAACTTACTTGAACGAAACTTTACCCCTGTGTCGAATGTTAAATAGTGTTCAGGTTCTAATTGCAAGGCTGGAATTTCAAACTCGTTTGAACGAGCGCTATCGAAACGTGTTAAATCTGATAAATTAGGTGCTCTAAAGCCTTGAGAAATGCCAAAGTAAAAACTTTGTTTTTTTGGTGATGTTTGCAAGTTTCCTCGTAAGTTAACCACAATATCGTTCCAATGATTTTTCATGCTTATGCTATTACCACTTAATGGGTCTTGAATTTTTTTTGCATTAACACTGATATAACTCCAACGAGTGCCATAATCGATGTTAAATTTTTTGCTAAAAGTATATTTATTTTGCCCGTATAAACCAAACCATTGGTAATATGAGTCATCAGCAATAGGGCCCTGTATTTCACTTTTGCTCGAAAAGCTATTTACTTTGTCCCGGTAATATTCAAAACCATAAACTAAGTTGTTTGAGTTTTTTTTCTTAAAAAGATTGGCATTAAATCCCAGTGTACTTACATCAAAGCCTTGTTGGTCTATACGGTTATTTGTTCTAACTCTATTTCTAAATTCACTCTGTTTATGGTGCGAAAGCGTAAACTGTGCACCATCTAAAAAAAATGATTGTTTATCTATATCCAATTTAATATAGATCAACTCTTTGTTCTGATCTAAATCTCGCTTAAGCTCATTCCCAATTGACGTGCCAGCAAAGCTAATAGCGTCTACTGTTTTATGTGTGCGAGGGACCTTATTTTGTTTTGTTTTAAAATATGCAACAGTAAGTGGTAAGTCAGAAGAAAGTAATGTTAACCATTTTAAGTCAATATTATATTCATCATAGCCTGTATTTGGCTGTTCGCGCGTTCCCTTCCCAGCAATTAAATTACCATAATCTTTGAAGCTAAACCCTGATGTAAAGGCTGAGCTATCTGTTAGCTTTTGTGCAAATGACGCGCGTACCACATTAGACTGTTCTGCTGTTGCACCTCGATATGCTAATGTTGCTAGTGGTTCTGAATCTAGATCACTGATTGATTGTATTTTAGTGATAGCGTTGACAGCTCCGCCAATAGCATCTGAACCGTAAACAACTGATGTAGGACCTTTTACAACTTCAAATTTGGCAATAGAGTTAGGGTCAACAGTATTCCAGTATTGATTTGGACCTTCTCGAAAAACAGCATTATTCAAGCGTACGCCGTCAATTAAAAATACATTTCTAAAACCTGTAAAGCCACGTATGTAAGGAGAACCCTGACCATGAGCCGTTTTTTGTACGAGTACTCCTGGCACCATGCCTAAAGCATCAACTGTGGTTCGAATTCCGTTGTTTATTATTTCGTCCTCATAAATCACAGTTGTACTATATGGACTGAGTAATTCGGTGACCGCCAACCTTTCTGCGGTGATAGTTACAACTTCAATTGACTCATTATTTGAGGGAAGGTTTGTTGCGAAAACTTTGGAATTTGTAGTTATATAGAGAAGTAATGCTAAATAATAAAAATATTTAAACATCTGTACTCACCTGTATATTATTAAATTTTATGAATTTTGAATATTATTTAAGTGTAGATGTTGAGAATAAGTATGCAAATAATTGAGGAGTTAATAAGCTATATTGTATAAGTATAACTTTGTGAAAGTGAGCTAAATTATGAGTCTTCGACTAAAGCTCTTTATTGTTACTATTTTGTGTTTAGTAGTTGTTTTGTTGTTTGATGAAATACGGTTACTTCAACCTGACAAAGATAAAAGTGAATTGGTGAAAATTAATCTTACGCACGCGGTAGATGAAGCTAAAAAAAATACAAAAGGTTATGAAACTGGAGATGATGCGCTTGGCGTTAACCATAAGGACAATTCGCTTAATGCTTCTGAGCTAATAGAAAACGATGATTTAAAGTCTTTATCTAATAATGCTATTAATAGAGAAATAGGTAGCTCAGAAAAGCCAAACTCGGTATCGAGTGAGAAAAAACTAGAGAATGTCATGAAGGAGGTACCCGCTAATTATCATTCGGTTTTATACTGGGAAAGTGGTCAAGATGATGAGCTTATCAATGAATATTCAAAGGTTATCAAAGGGATTGATGTTATTGAGTTTGAGAATAGTTTAGAACAAAATTTTCCAGAATTTATATATCAGCATGAATTAAGTATTCAAATATCTATAGAGTCACTGGACTGCAATTATGTTGGGTGTATTGTTTACGGTACCGAAATGCAAACAGGTACTTGGAATCAACTAATTGAAGTAGCTAAAAAGCAAGCATGGTGGAGGCTTTCAGTTGACTCTACACGCAGTTCAGTTGGCGCTGATGGTAAATTAATTTTCTTTACCATAATTAGGTCATAGTATTTGGTACCGTAATGAATGTTAGTAGTTATTACTCTTCGTCAAAGTTTGGTAACACACCGCTACGGCTATGTTCGAAAATTAGAGAAGTTTCGACTGTTGTTACTTCTTCACGAGACGTTATGGCGTTGAATACGAACTGACGTAAGTGCTCACTATCTTTTACCGACATGTGAATGAAGTAATCATAACTACCACCCATATGATATAAGCTGATGATTTCAGGTAGTTTCAGTAAATCATCTCTAAGTTGATTAACAATGATTTCAGAATAAGGTTGTAATTTAATTGCCGCAATTGCTTCAATATTACCGCCAATACTTTTAAAATTTATGTCTATAAAAGCATTGTTAATTACGCCTTTGTTTTTCATGCGCTTAACGCGCTCTAAGCATGTTGATGGTGCAATGCCAATTTGAGCCGCAAGTTCTTTATTAGTGATATCTGCATCTTTATATAATAACGTAAGTATACGTAAATCTATGTCGTCTAGTTTTTTCATTAATACTTTAACCTTAGGCAAAGCCTAATCAGTTCATGCTGTTTTCTTAACTAAATATTACACTTATTAAATCCAATATTGCTAGTTAATTCGTTATAGATATGAATTATTTTCGATATTTATATCTGTTTCCGAATTTTTATCACTTTTTATTGATTATTTAAAAACACTTTTACAAATTTGTATATTTCGCTTTTATGACATATTATGTCGTAACGCCTTTGTAGAAATTAACAAAAATGAGCATAAATGATTATTAAAAGTATTAATGACTTCTTAAAACTCGAAGCGGCCAGTGGCATTATTTTAATGTTTGCTGCGGTTGCCGCCATGATTATTGCCAATTCACCATTTGTACCTTATTACGATATGTTGCTGGACATTCCGGTGCAAGTTTCTGTCGGCAGTTTTGAAATAGCTAAACCATTATTATTATGGATTAATGATGGCCTGATGGCGTTGTTTTTCTTTCTGGTTGGTTTAGAGCTTAAGCGAGAATTTTTAGAAGGTGATTTATCAAAGCCAGGGCAAGTAACTTTACCGGCAATTGGTGCTTTAGGTGGAATGCTAGTACCCGCATTATGTTATGTCGCATTTAATTATAATGACCCTGAAGCAATTAATGGTTGGGCAATTCCAACGGCTACAGATATTGCCTTTGCATTAGGTATTCTGTCGGTTATTGGTAGTAAAGTTCCGTTGCAGCTTAAGGTGTTCTTAACGTCTTTAGCCATATTTGATGATTTAGGAGCAATTATTGTTATTGCTTTGTTTTACACCGACCAATTGTCGATGTTGTCATTGATATTTTCTGCCGTGATATTAACGATTTTATTTATTATGAACAAACGCGGCGTAACAAGCACAGCACCTTATATTTTCTTGGGTATTGTACTTTGGGTTGCCGTATTAAAGTCAGGCGTACATGCAACCTTAGCCGGTGTTGTATTGGCATTCTTTATTCCAATAAAAGGTGAAGAAGGGGAGCCGTCGCCATTAAAGTCTCTTGAGCACAACTTACATTCGCTAGTCGCATTTATCATTTTACCCGTGTTCGCTTTTGCGAATGCCGGAATAAGTTTTGCCGGTATTGGTGTTGAGCAAGTGATGGCGCCAGTACCATTAGGCATTATTGTTGGCTTAATCGTAGGTAAGCAGCTTGGTGTATTTGGCTTTTGTTTCATTGCCATCAAGTTAGGTTTGGCGCAATTGCCAACTAACGTCAATTTGCGCTTGTTATATGGTGCAGCCATTTTATGTGGTGTTGGTTTTACCATGAGTTTATTTATTGGTTCTTTAGCATTTGAGCAAGGCAATAGCGGAAACCTGATCTTTCAAGACCGATTAGGAATTGTTATTGGCTCATTAATATCGGGTGTTTTTGGTTACTTTGTCATTAAAGGTGGCGTAGATAAACTTTCAAAAGCAGACTCGAAGAAATAAAAATAATTAAAATAAAAAGGAATAGTTATGAATGTTCAAAAATTAAATATCCCAATGAAGTCGATTGCCGTTGTTGTTGCAATCGCTATTGTAGGTGTTAGCTCGGTATATACCGTTAATGAAGGTCATATTGGTATTGTTAAACGTTTTAGTGAAGCTAAAGAGCAAGTTAATCCGGGGCTACATTTTAAAGTACCATTTATTGATAGCGTTGAAGAAATAGAAGTACGTACCCGTAAAAATGAAGAAAAAATGGCGTCTAGCACCAAAGAGCAAATGCCTGTGACCATTAGTGTTTCTGTTAACTGGACCGTTGATAAGGCAGCTGCGCTAGAGTTATTTAGACAATACGGCGGCTTGTCGCAATTTGAAAGCCGTATTTTAGATCCACGTTTTAGATCGGCAACTAAAGATGTAATTCCACAGTATGATGCGGAAAAACTGATTCAAGATAGAGCCAGTGCTATACAAGCGATAGAAGCTAACTTAATTGAGGAAATGAAAGACTTCCCGGTGACTGTTGATAACATTCAAATTGAAAATATCAAACTACCAGCGAAGTATTTAACGTCAATTGAAACGAAACAAACTGAGAAGAATTTAGCCGACGCAGAAAAGCACAAGTTAGCAAGACAAAACCTTGAGGCGCAACGTGATGTAAATACGGCAAAAGCGAAAGCTGATGGTATTAAGTTAGTTGCTATTGCAGAAGCTGAATCTATTCGCATTAAAGGTTTAGCGGAAGCTGAGGCAATTACCGCAAAAGCGAAAGCATTAGGTGATAATCCACTTATTGTTAAATTAACTGAAGCGCAAAATTGGGATGGTAAATTACCAGCAACAGTATTAGGTAATGGTAATATGCCAATTTTGGATATGAGAAGTCCTAAAAAATAGTGCTTTGAGAATAATGAAATTTTTAACAACGGCGATGTAACAATCGCCGTTTTATTTACAGGAAGTACGGTATAACACGGGTGCATGGATGCACAGGAGCGTATATGTACAGGAAGTACGGTATAACGCGGGTGCATGGATACACAGGAGCGTATATGTTCAGGATAAACGGTATTTCGTGAATATATCCATCTTCAAGTAGGGCGGGTATATATGGATGTGAAAGGGCGACGATGCTAGAATATCAGTCAATTAATACAGGTTTAGCAAAAGCTATTTGATTAATCTATTTTCAGGTTTTTTATGTCACTCGAAGCAGTAAACTCAGTTAAAATAACTCATCACTATCAAGATCTTATTCGTCTTTTCGATGCTACCTTTTTTAAACAATACAATACACGTTTGATTAAAGGTGAAGATGAGCCAATTTACCTTCCCGCTAGCGAAACTTGTGTATTCAATCAAATTATCTTTGCTCATGGTTACTATGCCAGTGCTTTACATGAAATATCTCACTGGTGTTTAGCAGGCTCTGCAAGACGTTTATTAGAAGATTTTGGCTACTGGTATGTACCTGATGGTCGAGATCAGCAGCAGCAAAGGGAATTTGAAAAAGTTGAAATTAAGCCGCAAGCGATAGAATGGGCACTTTGTGTGGCAGCAGGGAAAGACTTTGATGTTTCAACTGACAACCTTTCAGGCTCTGGCCAAACAGATAGATTTGCCTTCAAGGATAAAGTTTATCAACAAGTTTGTTGTTATCTCGAAACGGGCTTCCCGAGCGATGCCGAAACATTAATTAAAACTTTAGCTTTGCATTATCAAACACCTTGGCCATTATTATCGCGTCATTTTTCCCATTCACCTAGCATTGCTGCAGCAAGTTAGCTGTATTTTAAACGAGAGCACTTGATGAAAAAATTTAATTTAGGTCTAGTGATAAACCCTATTGCCGGTATTGGTGGCAGCGTGGCTTTAAAGGGCAGTGACGGTGAAGGCATTGCAGAACAAGCGATAGCATTAGGCGCTACTGCAAAGTCTAATGCTAGGGCGTCGTTAGCTTTGGAAATACTACTACCTTATAAAGACAATATAACTATTTATACGGTATCTGGTGACATGGGGGAAAGCAGTGCCGAAGCGCTTGGTTTTACGACAAAAGTGATACATGAAGTTGAAAGTGAGATCACAAGCGAACGTGATACTGAGCAGGCAGTTACTAAATTAATTACTCAAGATATTGATTTACTGTTATTTGCTGGTGGTGACGGTACGGCTCGTAATGTTTGCCATATTGTTGAGGATAAATTTCCGGTACTTGGTATTCCTGCCGGTTGTAAAATTCACTCAGGTGTTTATGCCATAACACCGAAAGCGGCGGGTAGAGTGGTCGAGTTAATGATCACGAATCAACTGGTCAGTTTAACCGATGCTGATGTGATGGATATCGATGAAAGCTTATTTCGTCAAGGCATTGTTAAAGCTAAACGTTATGGTGAAATGCAAGTACCATCGGAATTACGTTATATTCAAGCGGTTAAATCTGGTGGTAAAGAATCAGACGAATTAGTGCTGCAAGATATTGCGGCTGATGTTATTTCGAAAATGGATGATGAACTATTTATTATTGGCTCGGGCTCTACCACCGCGTTTGTTATGGAAGAGTTAGCGCTTGAAAATACCTTACTTGGTGTTGATGCCGTGCAAGAGCAGGAGTTAGTTGCCAGCGATTTAACTGAGCCGAAATTATGGCAGTTAATTCAAACGTATCATCAAGGTCGGGTTAAGTTGGTGATCACCTTAATTGGTGGTCAAGGGCATATTTTTGGCCGCGGCAATCAACAGTTAAGCCCAAGAGTTATTCGCGCGATTGGCAAAGACAATATTTATATCATTGCCACTAAAACCAAGCTTAATGCGTTGGATGCTCGTCCGTTAATTACCGATACGGGCGATAGTGAGTTGGATATGGAATTGTCAGGTTATCTACCCGTTATTACGGGTTATAATGATCAAGTATTATATCCTGTGGCCAGCCCACAATAATTACTCTACCGACACTTAGATTACCTTTTTATATAATGAAAAGGCTGTTGATAGCAACAGCCTAATGACTTTGGACTTAAGTATGAATTTTGAAAACCTTACTGCGCTTTACCACTATTTAGATGAACAAGTATCACTAGATGTTAGTGCTGATGAACTTTTTGCCGGTAGTTATTTACGTGGTTTTATTAGTTTAGCGGGTAGTGAATTTGGTGATGAATCACAGACATTAACTCAAGCACTGGCCGAGAGCATTGATGAAAAGTTAACAGCTGCACGTACAGAGCTTAGCCCACAAGATCGTCAAATAGTGCAAGACTATTGGCAGCATTTACAAAGTGCATTCACTGCATAAAACATTGTTGGATAAAGAGTAGTGCAGCTTATTCATTGCTGAATTAGCTGCACTACTCTTTTTTCAATGAATAACTAAATCAAATCAATCCAAACCAAGTCAAACGAATAGCGACTAATCAAACTTCCTACGAATAATATCTCTAATAACAAAGCGATTAGGCGCCAAATTAAATAGTTGCTCATTATCTAATGGGTATGGCGTGCCGCAAATATCGGCTGCTAAAATATCAGCCAGTAGTGGCGCAGTACAAAGCCCTCGTGCCCCTAAACCTGTCATCATGTATAAGTTATCAATAACTGGTGCTGGTTGATCGTATCGCCAGCGTTTGTCTTTACTTAAATGGCCAAATTGTTGTTTATGAGCTGCAATATCAGGCATAGCACCAACCATCGGCATATGGTCTGGCGTCATGCAGCGCAAACGAGCTTTACTGCTGACAATATCGCTAGCTTTAAATTCTGCTAAACCCGGTAAACACTTCTCAAGCATATTAAGGTTGTATTCGTCCTCTTCCGTTTTCGCCGTCATATCAAAATTATTTTTTTGAAAAGTAGCCCCTATACAATGAAGGTTATCGTTTTTCGGCGTTAAATAGCCTTTGTGGCAAATTACTGTTGATAACGCGTTAACTTTTTCATTGCTAGCCATGCTCGTAACCTGGCCACGAACTGAAGTTAGAGGTAATTGCTCAATGATATTTAATGGAATACCTTGAGCGCCACCACAGTATATTAAAACCTTGGCTTTAAAATCTTCAGCAGTGCTATGCAATAGCCAATCCCCATTAGCTTGTTGGCTAATTTTATTGATTTTAATACCTGTTTCAATACGTAAGCGGTTTGTTGACTCAGCGGCTTTAAATACTTGTTTTACTAATTGTGCTGGTGCGATCCATCCTGCTTTTGGAAAAAATAATCCGCCGTGATCTAAAGCAATGCCAGCCAATTTGCTCGCTTGTTCTTTATCTACACTGTGAATTAAGCTTTTAGGCCAAATGTTAGAATGGGCAATATGTTGTTGACGTAATTCCAATGCAGGTTTATACGATATTTCTAAAAGCCCGCACCAGTCATGATCATAACTAAAACCTTGCTCAGCAATGCCCTTATAACAATCGACCGCTTGTTCAAAAGCTTGTTGATAAAATAGACTGATATCGTCAGCTTGTTGGTGAATAAGCGGATACAAGGCGCCAATATTGTTACTTGATGCGCCTTGAGCAACGCTGAAGTCTTGGCAATAAACGGTAACTTTAACGCCGCTTTTTGTTAATGCATAAGCAGCACAAGCCGAGGCTATACCGCCACCAATAATGCTGACATGCTGTGGTTTTGCAATAATTTTTCGCTGCTGATAGCCTTTTCCTGAATGTGGATTGTGCTGAAAAATACCAGTTAACATTTCACTTTTTTTACCGTCTGCAATACGCTTCTCAACTCTAAAACCAGCGGAAATAAGTTGACGTTTAACGTTACCTGACACGGTAAAAGTTGCGATTGTTGCTTGTTCTTTTGAGAGCCGAGTTATTTGTTGAAAAAGCTTAGGTTGCCACATTTCAGGATTTTTTGCTGGTGAAAAACCATCAAGAAACCAAGCATCAACTATCGCCATATGCCGATGGTGCTTCTGTGCTGAAAGTGTTGATAGTCCCTGTGTTGCATCATCAAATATTAATTGTAATGTCACTGCGCTATCGAGAAAGTTTAAGGTTACATTTTCTTTTGGCGTGTCAGGGTATTGCGCAATCAGTTGCTGACTATATTCATTAAGCTGAGGTAATATTTTTAACGACTGTATAAGTTGTGCTTTAGATAGTGGATATTTTTCGACGCTGATAAAATGCAATGACTTTTTTTCAGAAACTTCAAAGCGCTTAAGTGATTCGCTTTGCTGTAATTGGTGAAATATTTTTAGCGTTAATAAAAAATTTAATCCAGTGCCAAAACCAGTTTCTGCAATAACAAACTTATTAGAGCAATTAGCGAGTCTTGCTTGAATATTATTACCTTCAATAAATACGCATTCGCTCTGGTTTGTACCTTGTGCCGTATCAAAATAGATGTCATCAAACATGGTTGAGTAGGGGGAGCCGTCATTTTGAAAAGTAATCTTTGTTTGATTAGTCACAATATTTAATGTCTTTTAGTTGTCGTTAGGTATAAAAAAAGGTTATTTTACCGTGCATTACAAGGTTTTGTCATAAAAATGCAATTACTCAGTGTACAAGTGTACGCTGGACAGACCAGTATAGGGGGCAAAAGTCTGTATGATACGCCCAGATTTTTTAATTGAATATGGTTATTTAAATGAAACGTGTAGTTATCACCGGATTAGGTATTGTATCAAGTATTGGTAATGATGCAGAAGAAGTATTAGCGTCATTACAAACAGGTCGTTCAGGTATTACTAACTCAGAAAGTTTTGCTGAAAAAGGTTTACGCAGCCAAGTTTGGGGCAAGCCTGAGATTGAAGTTAAAGAACATATTGATCGTAAAGCGTTACGCTTTATGGGTGAAGCATCTGCATATGCTTACATTGCTATGGACCAAGCAATTAAAGATTCTAAATTAGCACCTGAGCAAGTTTCTAATTTCCGCACAGGTATCGTTGCTGGCTCTGGCGGCGCTTCTTCAGAAAACGTAGTTAATTCTGCTGATACTCTTCGTGAGAAAGGCGTAAAACGTGTTGGCCCTTATGCGGTACCAAAAACTATGTCGAGCACTATCTCCGCTTGTTTAGCGACACCTTTTAAAATTTTAGGTGTTAACTATTCAATTAGCTCTGCTTGTGCAACAAGTGCTCATTGTATTGGTCATGCTGCTGAGTTGATTCAATTAGGTAAGCAAGATGTAGTATTTGCTGGTGGCGGTGAAGAAGTTCATTGGTCATTAGCGATGATGTTTGACGGCATGGGCGCATTATCTTCTAAATATAATGAAACACCTGCTGAAGCTTCACGTACTTATGATGCTGACCGTGACGGTTTTGTTATCTCTGGCGGTGGCGGTATGGTTGTTGTTGAAGAACTTGAACACGCATTAGCACGTGGTGCACATATTTATGCTGAGATTGTTGGCTACGGCGCAACGTCTGATGGTTATGATATGGTTGCTCCAAGTGGTGAAGGCGCAATTCGTTGTATGGAACAAGCTATGCACGGTGTTGACGCGAAAGTTGATTACTTAAACACTCACGGTACTTCTACGCCAGTTGGTGATGTTAAAGAACTTGGTGCTATTCAAGCGGTATTTGGTGATGATTCACCAGCGATTAGTGCAACAAAAGCAATGACTGGACATGCATTGGGCGCTGCTGGTGTTCATGAAGCTATTTACTCATTGTTAATGATGGAAAATAACTTTGTTGCTCCATCTATCAACATTAATACTTTAGATGAAAAAGCTGAAGGTTTAGATATTGTTACTGAAAAACGTGACATGGAACTAAACCTAGTCATGTCTAACAGCTTTGGCTTTGGTGGCACAAACGCTACTTTGGTTATGCAAAAATATAAGTAATCGTATATTAACCATTGGTTAAGCTGAATTACTAATTAAGCCGCTACTTGTAGCGGCTTTTTTATGTTTGATGAACGGTCAGCTTTTTTGTTCCAGACAAAAGCTAAGTACCTACATCCCTGTAGGTAATAGCGCGATCACATGGATGTGAAAGAGCGCCGATGTTTAAACTGAAGCGTAGATTTTTCTCTCTAGATCTAAAGTATAGATAAATAGACTAAATAACTAAGCTATCAAGATTTTTTTATGAATTATATTAGTTATAATAGCCTGCTTATTTATTAGCTATTTTGTAAGTCATATCATGCCTCACTGTATTGTCGAGTATTCTGCAAAAATTACTGAAACCTTGCCTGTAGAGCAGCTAATGCACGCTGTTTATAAAGGTGCTAATCAAAGTGAATTATTTACCGCTTCAGATATTAAAGTGCGAGCGACTGCTTTTGATGATTTTTACTTACCAGGCGCAGAGCAAGCCTTTGTGCATGTAAACTTAAAAATATTGTCAGGTCGTGATTTGGTTCAACGTAAAAGCCTTTCTGAAAGCGTTAGTAGTCAACTTGAACGTTTAGGTATTGAAAACGCTGCTATTACGGTGGAAGTGACAAATATCGAAAAAGAAAGTTATGCTAAAAAATTGACGGTAACACGCTAGTTTTAGTGTATTAATTTACTGTTAGAGATAGCTCTACTAACGATACTTGGAAATTTATGATGAATATATTTTATGATGAAAATATGCCGTTTGCCGCAGAGTTTTTTGCTGACTTAGGCATATTAACGCCGTTCTCTGGTCGTTCTTTATCTGCAAGTGATGTTAGCGGCGCTGATGTATTACTAGTGCGCTCAATTACTAAAGTAAATGAAGCGTTGTTGAATGAGAATACCCAATTAAGTTTTGTAGGTACCGCGACTATTGGCGTTGACCATATTGATCAAAGCTATTTAGCACATCGAAATATTAATTTTAACTCAGCGCCAGGTTGTAATGCGATATCAGTAGCTGAATATGTATTGAGTGCAATGGTTGTTTTAGCCGAGCGTTATTTACTTACTCTGTCAGGCTCAACTGTGGGCATTATTGGCGCAGGTAATACTGGCTCGAGATTAAGTGAAAAGTTGACGGCATTAAATATTGCCCATGTTTTATGTGATCCTATACTCGCTGAAAGTTCATCTGATGGGCGAAGCTTTGTAACGCTTGAACAAGCGCTAAGCTGCGACGTTATTTCACTGCATGTGCCATTAACTCGCGAAGGTGAGCACCCAACTTATCATTTATTAGATGCAGAACGCTTGTCACAGTTAAATGAAAGCCAAATTCTTATTAATGCCTGTCGTGGTGAGGTTATTGATAACCAAGCATTGCTTAAAATGAAGCAAGCAGGGCACCCATTGAAGTTAGTTCTAGATGTGTGGGAAGCTGAACCCAATATATTAATGCCACTCATTGAATATTGTGAAATAACCACCGCACACATTGCCGGTTATAGCTTAGAAGGAAAAGCTCGTGGCACAGAAATGTTGTATCGGGCATTATGTCAACAGCTGAATATTTCACCGAATAAACACTTAAGTGACTTTTTGCCGACACCACAGATTGACTCTGTTGAAATAAAGCAAGAGTTTGATGAAATACTGCTAAACCAGATGGTGAAAATGGTATACGATGTCAGACGTGATGATGCTACTTTTCGTCAACAAATTAACATTCAAGGATTTGACCATATTCGTAAAACCTACCCGACTCGCCGGGAGTTTTCGTCAATATCGGTTGGCTTGAATAATGTGTCGAGCTTAGATGTGATACATCAGCTTGGCTTTAATAAAAAACTTGGATAAAAGAGAGAGGAACATGGCACAGAAATTTGATATTTGCGTACTGGGTGCAACCGGATTAGTTGGCAAAACCATTATTGAAATACTTGAAGAACGCGATTTTCCTATTAATAAACTTTACCCATTGGCGAGTGCTCGCTCTGCCGGAGAGTTTATTGAATTTAATGGTGAAAGTGTTGAAGTATTAGACGCTGATAATTTCGATTGGAGCCTAGCTCAAATTGGTTTCTTTTCTGCTGGCGGCAATATTTCTGCACAGTTTGCGCCTATTGCAGCAGATGCTGGCTGTATTGTTATTGATAATACCTCAGAGTTTCGTTACGACGCTGATATTCCATTAGTTGTGCCAGAAGTTAATCCTCATGCACTAGCTGAATATCGTAATCGTAATATTATTGCCAACCCGAACTGTTCAACTATTCAGATGATGGTAGCGTTAAAACCTATTTATGATGCCGTTGGTATTTCACGTGTTAACGTTAGTACTTATCAATCAGTTTCTGGTGGTGGTAAAGATGCGATGGATGAATTGGCTAAACAAACAGCTGCCTTATTAAGTGGCAAGCCTGTTGAGTCAAAGAATTTTCCACGCCAGATTGCGTTTAATGTTATTCCGCAAATTGATGTATTTCTAGAGAATGGTTATACCAAAGAAGAAATGAAAATGGTGTGGGAAACTCAAAAAATATTGGGTGATGACAATGTCTTAGTTAACCCTACCGCTGTACGTGTACCTGTATTTTTTGGCCATGGTGAATCACTACATATTGAAACTAACTCGCCAATTTCTGCCGAAGAAGTGAAAAACTTGTTGAGTGAAGCGCCAGGTATTGTGGTTTGTCATAATGATGAAGACTTTCCAACACAAATTGGCGACGCCAGTGGTAAAGACGAGACATTTGTTGGGCGAATTCGAGAAGATATTAGTCATAACAGTGGTATTAATATGTGGATTGTTGCTGATAATGTGCGAAAAGGCGCAGCAACGAACAGTATTCAAATTGCTGAGTTATTGATTAAAGATCATTTATCGGAATATTAGGCACAAATTAATTAATCTAAGTAACAGATTTATTAAAGAAAATTAGAAACCTGTCGTTATAATAAACGACAGGTTTTTTTTATCTCAATTATGGTGATAGTGATTAATTTTACTTTCATTAAATTAACGATAAGATGAGTATTACCGCGCTAATTTGATAATATAGTTGAACGTAAAAAAAATTTACCAAGTGCTGTAAAACAAGAACTCCACAATTGGAATAATCTTTGCTTTACAATCCCCTGACTTGGTCCCGTCAATGTATTGGCGAAATATAATTATAAATAGGAAACCTTAATGCAAAGATTGTTACGTCTGTGCCTATGGCAGGCACTTATTATTAGCATTAGCTGTTTTAGTATGCCTATTTCCGCAGAGGAAGGCGGTATTAGAATTCGTGGCCCTAAAGCCTCTGATGCTTTCCCTTATGATCGCTACGGCCCAATTAAGCCAAAAGATACCCTCTGGAATATTGCCTTAAAGGTTCGCCCTGACCCTCGTTTATCTGTTTATCAGGTAATGCAGGCGTTATATGAGAAAAACTCAGGCTCGTTCAAAGATAATAATCTCAATCATATGATCAATGGACAATATCTAAAAATTCCATCGATTGATGAAATGCGGGCGATAAATATTGCCAATGCCCAGAAAAAGTCACGTAGTGATGATCAAGCATGGCAAAAGAAAGTAGTAAAAGTAGTTGCTAAAAAAGCAAAACCACCGGAAGAAATGTCGGTTAAGAAAAAAGATTTAGAAGCGGCAAAATCAGAAATTAATGTGCAACTTCAAGCCATTGACACTACGCAGCAGCAAAGACTTACTACAATTCAAAATGATGTTTTAGACTCTATCGACGGGCTACAAAGTTTATTAAAAGAAAATGAAGCATTACGCCAGCGCCTAACAAGTTTTAATGACCAACTTGATGTAATGCAAGGTGAAGTGGCAAAAAGCAAAGAAATTAAAGTGCAGATGGACGATATGATCGCACTGCAACAAGAACTACTAGCAAAAGCTGAAGCAAGAGAACAATCACTTTTACTCGAAAAACAAAAGGCTGAACTTGAAGGGCAAAGCCTTATGTCAAGCACATGGTTTATTGTGCTTATGGCAACACTACCTGCGGCACTAATAATACTGTCTCTATTTGCGGTGTTTTTAAGACGTAGATCAAGCAAAGAAGTCGCTGTAAAAGACGAGCCGAAAGCTAAAAAACAAACAGCTGCAGTTGAAGATAAAGCATTAGCAAAGACAGACGACGAACTATCACTAGATGACGAACTATCGTTAGATGACGAACTACCGTTAGATGATGAATTATCTCTAGATGAAGAACTATCGCTAGATGACGAACTATCGCTAGATGATGAACTATCTATTGATTTATCTGAAACGGATGAAGAACTTGATGATCTGTTTTCTGACGATGTAAGCTCTGCTGATGATGACATTATTCAGCTAGATGACGGTTTAGAAGATCTTGAAGATATTTCATTGGATGATGATACCGAAGTAATTTCATTAGATGACGATGAAACTGATGATGTTCTTGAAGGTGGTCAGTTAGACCAAGGTGATTTAGATTCGTTACTTGAAGGTTTAGACACTGAACTTGAAGAAACTGAAGACTCTAATGACGTGCTTGAAGGTGGGGAACTTGATCAAGATGCGTTAGATAGTTTATTAGCTGGCGATGATGATGAAGATAGTGCTGCAGTTATAAATGATCCGGATGATATTGACGCTTTACTTGATGCTGCGAATGAAGAAGTCGAGGATGAAAGCGCAGAAGTTTCAGATCCTGATGATATTGATGCCTTACTTGATGCAATTGGCGCAGACGCACCTGCAGTAGATGAAGCGGAAGCAAATAAAGAAAGTGCTGAAGATATGAATCAGGAAGTCTCAGACCCTGATGATATTGATGCTTTGCTTGACGCAATTGGCGCAG
>OJET01000039.1_pt1 | contig 42383 bp, 38 predicted proteins | sample 1593941 | NCBI WGS metagenome assembly OJET01 (sample SAMN05416869, study PRJEB24817) | seawater metagenome | isolation source: Sea water | place: Canada:Atlantic | collected 2013-11 | reverse complement strand
ACAGCGTACTTGATATTTAAAAATTTAAGCTGACACAGAATTTTGAACGCCCCCGAATTTTAGATTAAATGGTTACTTGATTGTTTAAGTAAATTGAAAAGGCCCTTTATTACTTTATTAAACAATAATTAGCTTTTTATTCGCGCTCCAATTAAGGATAACATCCCTAAAGCAAATATAAATAAACTAGAAGGCTCTGGCACACTTAAGCTATCTTTTACTAGAAATACTCCATGCCAATGTTTACTTGCATCAGCATCATTTTCGACAAAATTAGCGTTATGAGCCACTTTATCGCCAAAAGTACCTAATGAGTCAATCCTACCAGCATTATTTAGAAACATGCCAAAGCTATGTTTTGATAATGTTTCACCAAATAGGGTGCGAAATATATTCGCATCATTAAGATCAATATAAATAGCTCCAAATGTGTTTGAAAAATTTACACTTGGAAATACCGTTGAAAACAAGCCTACTACCTCATATTCTGTGGCATAACGAAATGAAGGCGCGACTGCTTTAGCCGCGTTGTATGATAAACCGTCTGTAACTGATAAATCTAACCACGTAAGCTTGGTGTCAGTATCATATACAGCTAAATTATCATTTAAGTTGATAAAATCCGTTTCAATTAATCCTGCTTTGGCTGTGTTCGCAGTGCAAAGTAAGGTTAATATTAGTCCAACAAAAGCAGTATTTAAGAGTTTAAACGTCATTTATCTTTCCTTCTCTTTATTTTTGATAGGTAGCGTTAATAATTAGTAAAATACTATGTGGGCATTAAGGCCAAGCAAAAATCACGCCGATAATTATTGGTCAATTAAATCAATCATTTAGTTTTTGGTTGTTTCAAGGTGTTGCAAAAGTGTAAGAAAAGTTGACACGAATTATTTTTTAACTAATTAATTTTTAATAGAAAAATTAATTAGAGTATTTATCTGGCTTTTGATTGGTTTACGTTATAAGCGTGTTATTTACTTGAGATAACTATTACCTTTACGTGTTATAGAGCGGTTTTAATTACTAAAAATGAGGGTTATATAAGTAGTGTTTAAACTACATTTTTATAAGTCTTAATATTTTTCTACTCAGATTTGAACTAGAGGTGTTTATTCTCAATCATATAGGTTAATTCTTTTCGCTTACTCATTTGATGTTGGCCTCTTTAATGTGAAATAACGTCCCCTAATCACACGTTAATAGTAAGGAATCGTATAGATCAAATGTTTATTAATTTTATTTATGGCTATACAAGCAAAAAAATTCGTTATCAATGCATCAATTTTGTGCATTTTTGTAAGCCCTCCCTAAGGAGTGATTTGGTCTCACCTTCGTGCTAGAAAAATATACTTACTTTATCATTAATACATGTCCGAATTTTTTCGTAAAAGAAAAAAGTTGGTTAACAAAAGTTTACATTTTAGTTAATCATCAAGTTGAACTTATCTACCAAAGCTCAATTTTATTTGTTATAAAAAACTGCTGATTTGTTTTAATTAAACAGTGTTTTAATGTTGTAGATGGAATAAATATATAAAAAACAAATAACTATAAAAGCAAAAAGGATTTAAACATGAAAGTATTAAATAGTCGTAAGCACGCTCTCGCCTTAAGTATAACCGCCGCGTTATTTGCTTCACAAAGTTACTCAGTTATTGCTGCTGAAGCAGACGAAGTTGAGCGAATTGAAGTCACGGGCTCCCATATTAAGAGAACCGACATGGAAGGGCCATCGCCGCTAACATCCATTAGTTCTGAAGATATTGCTAATAGTGGGGTAACTGACTTAATTGGTTTATTTACTAAATTACCAATGGCGGGTCAGGGCACATTCTCAACGCAAGGAAACAGTAGCGATAATACCAGTAATGGTGGTTCAAGTGTTTCTTTACGTGGTCTAGGTGCTGATTCAACTTTAATTCTAGTTAACGGTCGCAGGGTATCTGTATCACCATTTGCAAATAATATTGATACTGCATTTGTTGATATTAATAATATTCCATTAGCAGCAATTAAGCGTGTTGATATTTTGAAAGATGGCGCGTCGGCAACTTATGGCTCTGATGCTGTTGCTGGTGTAATCAACATTGTTTTACGTGATGATATTGAAGGTGCCGAAATATCAGCAAAGTTCGGTGATACCGCAGATGGTGGCGGCGAAGAAAAAAACATAAGTTTGGTTTGGGGGAATTCTACAGAAAAAACCAGTCATACCTTTGCCTTAGACTACTTTGACCGTGAAGAAATACTTTATGGTGATCGCGATTATTCAAAATCTTCAAACCAAGCAGCATTAAGACCAAATGATCCATTTGCTACTGACTTTAGAAGCTCATCAGGCTTTCCAGGAACGATAGCATTGGCAAGTGATTCAACTATTCGTATGCCTGATACCTTTGGGAATGATGTTTGTGCAGCAGAAGATATTGTTGGAAACCTTTGTCGATATGACTATGCACCGGTAATGACCTCGGTTCCCGCGACTGAGCGTGCAAGTTTTATCTACATGGGAAAATATGAGATCAATGACAATTTACACGGTTTTGCTGAATTAAATGGCCAGCATTCCAAAACCACAATTCGTGGGGCAGGTAGCCCAAGCTTTAATGAATTATTTATGTCGGGAAATAATGTTAACCACCCTTTTGCTGACATGCCTACTCATGATTTTTACCAACAAGACTTAACTATGCGTCGAAGAATGGTTGATATTGGAAACCGTGAAAAACGTGTGACTTCTGACTATTATCGAGCAATTCTTGGCCTTAAAGGTGAAGTAAACGATTGGAGCTGGGAAGTTGCTTACAACTACATCAAAAGTTCTTCTACAGAACGTGGTGTTAACGGTTTTCCTAATTCTCGCCGAACACAAGAAGCGATAGATAGCGGTTTATGGAACCCGTTTGAACCATCAAGTAACAGCCAAGAATCACTCGACTTTATTGAAACGACAACCTCCCGAATTGGTAAATCAACCAGTAAATCATTTGATGGTAAAATAAGTGGTTCATTGATGGAGATGGAACATGGTGATCTTGGTTTAGCTGTTGGCGTTGAATATCGTGAAGAAAGTATTGCAGATAACCCTGATGATCAATTTTTACGTGGTGAGGTTTTTGGTACCGAAGCAACACAAGCGAATGGTTCACGCGATAATACCTCTATATTTGCCGAGTTGGCTATTCCCGTGCTTGAAAACTTAGAAGTTCAGTTAGCAGTACGTCACGAAGATTATAGCGATTTTGGTACAACTACCGATCCAAAAATTGCTTTCATCTGGCAAGCATCTGACTCACTTTCATTACGTGGTTCTTACGGTACGGCGTTTAGAGCACCGTCATTACATCAAATAGGTTTAGGTAATACTGATGAGTCACCAAATTTAGTAGATAACCCTCGTTGTGACGCAGTAGGCAATATTAATAAAGCTTGTGAACCCCAAGAGTACACGGCAGTGCTTTCCGGAAATGCTGATTTAGGTCCCGAAGAATCAAAAAGCTACAACTTAGGTATAGTCTTTGAAATGACTGATAATTTGGATTTTTCTGTAGATTACTATAATTACGATATCGAAAATGTTATTACAAAAGACACACAGGACAAGCTTAATAATTTCGGACTTGACCCAAGTGTTGTTGAGCGTTTACCTTCAACGATAGTAGGTGACCCAGGTGAAATTGTTCGTATTTATGATCAATTTGAAAATATTGGTAATGTTGAAACCTCTGGACTTGATATTGAGGCTAACTATAGCTTAGAAACTAGTATGGGGGATTTAAAATTCTCATATACTGTTAATTATGTATTGGATTATTTAGACACCCGCCCCCCAGCGAAAGTTGGCGAAGTACGTAATCGCTTTAAAGAAGAAGGTGATTTTGAGCAGCCTGAAATTCGTTGGAGCTTCAATACAACATGGGTCAAAGATGACTGGAATGCTAGCATGGCGATAAACTACATTGGTGAGTTTGAACAAGATACTTCTGTTGCTGCTGACGGTATTAGTGATATTGATTCATGGACAACGGTAGATACCACTGTTAACTATATCGGTATTGAAAACACCACGCTTAGTTTAGGTGCCACAAACTTGTTCAATGAAGAGCCACCATTTAGCTACCATGATTTTATGGGCTACGTAAATAGCACACATAGTGCCCAAGGTCGATTTGTGTATGTTAAAGCCAGTTATAAATTTTAAATAACTAATTGGGTATGTGTAAATAAATGCTCTTACTATTGTAAGAGCATTTTTTTTAACTGCTATTTATGTGCAATTATTTTTATTATTATGATATTTAATCAGAACTCTATATTGGATATCATTAATAATATAGTACGGAGACATTAGGAGTACTACATAAAACTAACGATAATTCAATGTCATAGATAAATCGAACTGAACGAAATTCAGGTACAAAAAAAGACGCATAATAAGCGTCTTTAATATTGAAAATGGTTACCCAATCCCATATTGGCTCGCTTTTTAGTAAAAGGGCGATAATAGTTAAATAACCAGAGTTTTGAGCCATTAGGTTTTACTCTAAGCATAAGGCCAGCACCATCGGTAAGGTTATATTCCTTATCTTTAGCTTTTGCCTGTTTTATTTGCGTATCAGATAGCGGTTTGGTCACTCTGGCCATGGTTTTTCCCTGTTTTAGTAACACTGAAATAGTAACATTATGCTGGTGTTACTAAGAGTGTTACTAAAAAGGCTGGATATTGCAAATTGTTAACGGATCGTTTTGGACACTAAATTTTACTCAAGTGTTATTTTTATTGGTCTTGAAGGATGATTTTGGACTTGCTTGGAAGATGAAATGGTGGCCCTCCCTGAACTTAACTTGTGTTTTTAGTTGTTGTTATTTATGTTCTTTTTGTTTTTATGTTGTCGCTTGTACTACTTACGGTACTACTAATAAAAATATTCAATATTATTTTGATTAATTTCAATAATACCAATACTTATTACTTTATGTTCTTTTTACCAAACTATTTAATAGTAATAAAGTCACTAGTATCAGAAATGCCATCAAGATTAATTTTTGATTTCTTTGCGCATATTAAAATCGCTGGAGAGCAGCAGACACAAAAATCATTTGGAATAATATTTTCTGGAAATACTTCAGCGTGTTCTGGAAGTACTACAACAGGAGCTATTTCTATTCTCTTGGTGAGTAGTGATTTTAATCGTTTCAACATAGTTAAATCCTCATTTACTAAACTAATACACGTGCCTATTTTTAAAGAAATAAAATCAAAGTATTTAGGTAGCGTGACAGTCACGAAATATTTCACATTACTGGCTTATCTGGGGGGATATCTTTCTCGCCATATTATCGACGTTTATATTCCTTTGATGACAGCCTATATGCACTAACCAACTAACTATAATCAGAGATTGTGGTGGTCGAAAATTATTTAGCCACTACAACGATTATTTTTGAAGTAATTCAAATAGCTCTGTGTTTATGTAGTAATGCTCTTTACCAACAACATTCTTGTGTACTATGCCAATATCAACGAGCAAATTTAGATGATTTCGTGCGGTATTATTATGTACTCCAGTGGCTGCGCTTACAAAATCTACTTTGGTATAAGGATGTTCGAATAAGTTAGTGAGCAATTCATAGCTGTATATTTTTGGGAGTTTACTTTTGATATCTGCTGACTGCCTTTCCATTAGGGCTAAAAGAGAGCGTATTGTTTGCAATGTGTCCTCACTGGTAACTTGTACAGCCTTAAGCATAAATAATATCCACTGCTCCCAAGAACCAGTGTCACGTACTTGTTGTAAAAGCTTGTAGTATTCGGTCTTGTTCTTGTTTAGAAACTTAGACAAGTAGAGTACAGGTGTATCAAGCAGACCTTGCTTATTCAGGTATAAGATATTTAGTATGCGGCCTGTTCTACCATTACCATCGTAAAAGGGATGGATACTCTCAAATTGATGGTGTATGAGTGCCATTTTTATAAGCTCATCGTAATCACTAAGATCGTTGTTATTAACGAAAGCTTCCAAGTCGGACATCAGGTTTAGTATTTCATCAGCTAGCTGAGGAGGTGTGTAAACAACTTCACCTGTTTGCGCATTTTTAAGCTGAGTTCCACCTTGTTTTCTAAAGCCTGCATCGTTATGTTCGATAGTTTCTTGTATCGTGCCTATAGTTCTATTTGTCAGAAGGCCTGTTCGAGTTACTTCATCAAGACCCGCCCGTAATGCTTCTGCATAGCTATGCACTTCTTTCGCAGCAGCGGATGTAAATTGACTCGTCGCATAACTGCTACGATATAAGTCATCATGTGTAGTGATTATATTTTCTATAGCTGAACTGTCTTTTGCTTCCTGTAATGCCAATGTAGATATTAGCAAATTTGGATTGGGTAATGAGATCAGCAGGCCTTGAAGGACTGCGAGTGGTTTATGAGCTTTGGTCACGGCTTTTAAGATGGCTATGCTTTCTAAATCATCAAGCTTGTCTAATGGGCTAAATTGATAAGTGCACTTCAACATGTATCATCCTTATTTTTTCTTATATACAAATAATAGCTACTTTTTGTAAAGAAGGGCATTATTTTCTAAGTAAAAGGCTTTTAAGTACAAATAATCTATGTTTTTTGTGGTGTTACTAGTTGTCGTACAAATATGGGATGTTTTTTGTGATGTTAGTGATTGTCGCACAAATATGTGGTGTTTTTTGTGATGATAGAGGTTATAGCACAAATATATGGTGTTTTTTGTAATGTTAGTGGTTGTGGCGCAAATAAGCGGAAAATAATGGCTGACTATAATCGTGAAGTGATCGCCAACTATTATTTTCCGTTTGAGCAACTTATGTTTTGCTTACGCGGCAACTTCATTAAGTTGAGTTAAGAATTGAGGTCGATTAACGATGACATTTGACATTGCCACTAATTCACTCACTGCTAAAGCAGTACTTCCTGTTGTATACCAATGCCCGAACATTACGAATGATGACGCTACGGCATACTCAATATCATTTACCTGTCTTCCAAGGACATTCATCTGCATTTCGTAAAATTGACGAATTAACGGAACACATTCAAATTTATCATCAGGTTCAGGAAGTTTTTCAAACAACGATAATAATTCAGGTGTGAAATATATCACTTCAATTCCATTATCTTTATTTGCATTAGCCTGTTGTTTAGTCATCAGTTTTTTCTGACGTGATTTTAGCTTTAACTTTCGTTTTTGATCTTTTGTTAATTTTTTCATACAAATAATCCTATAGAGCTTTTTTCTTGAGTTTATCAACCCTTCGAAAGCCCATGTTATTTTTTAACAACTATTGAATTACTATTTTACTTACGAAGGTCGTGAAGATCAAATTCTCTTATTAAACAATTGCTTATCTACTCGCTTTGAGTGGGATCTAGTTGTTGTTTATAGTTTTTTAGTAGGTTTTTCATTATCATATTGAAAAATTAGAATTAAAGATCTATTCATTTTGAGTAGATTAACTCTATTTGCAGCCATGAAAATTAAATGTTTTTGCACTATAACTGCCTATTGAATAGAAAAACTGGCAGCTAATCATCCAATTGATATGCTCGTGGCTTTCCTTTAGGTAACCCAAATAGCTCTCTCAATCAAAACGAGCGGGTTTTTCATAAAAGCTTTTAGGTAACGGATAACTTAAATTCATATCATCAGATAAAGGTTCATTTTGATGATTGCTAATTTGATATTCTGAGTCGTTTGTCATATTTTTTTTAATCTTGCATTTCAAGTTATAACCACCATATCTAACCTAGATTTTTTCTCGACGCTTTTCAACGCTTTGACTGCGCGCAGTTTTGACTATTCCCACTTTTACTAGCCTAAAGCTAATATTTTGATTTGCAAATATAGGCTATAGCTGCGCGAAACCTTAGCTAATCATTATTGAAGCTATAGTATGATCATTACAAACTGCGCTCATTAAATACTTGTTTAACCATTGTTTAGCACTGATTTTGGTGAACTATTAGTTCAAGGATGATCTACTATTGTGTTGATCGTTATAACTAGTGTGTTTCATAGCCAAATTCAGTTTTTAATATCTAGCTTATAGCTAGGTGCTAAGCCTTGTTCTTCTAACCAACTACTCCATTGAGTTAATGCAGCTCTACAATTAGGCATAGCTAACGTATGAATATAGGCTTGATTCAACTTATTTAAGGTATGGTTTAGTAAGAATTCCCCCACCATATAATCAACCCCAAGTTCCATCCAAATTGAACGCGCAAATTTTCGTAAATCATGTGCAGACCATTTACCTTTAGCCATTGCTGAAATGATTCTAGAGCCTTGGTTTGCAGACATTGATTTTCGTTTATTGGTTTTCTGTGGGAATAAGTAAATAGATTTACCGTTATTCAATTGATACTTCTTATAGAATTTAAGCCAATTAATTACTTGTTCAGTTAATGGCAAAAGATGAGCTTGCTTTGTCTTTGTATCTTGCTCGGGAATTCGCCATAGCTTTTGTTCAAAATCGAATGCATCCCACTTTGCATTAATAGTTTCACCGATACGTGTGCCATGCATGATCAGTAATACGAATAAGGCTTGATGCTCCATCGTGTGCTTATGTAATTCCTTTATGATTTCCGTTAATGCATGTTGCGAATATCGAGATGCTTTTACTTTTGGTCGTTGGTTTGTAAACTCAGCCAAAGTACATTTAGGTAAAGGGTTAAATCTAATCAATTGCACCTGTACAGCCCTTTTTATGGCTGCACTGAATACAGAAAGAACATTATCGACGGTTGAAAGAGAAAGCTTTGCTTGTAATGGTTGAAATAGAGTTTCATCAACTAATGGCAAACTAAGCTCTTTTATTTTTGTTTTTCCTATCAATGGTATTAAGTGTTGTTTTATACACGCGAGTTGATTTTTCTTAGTGTGCGCTGACAGCGCTTTATTGTTAGTTAAACGCTCTTGATACCATTCGAGCAACTCAATTGTGTTGTTAAACTCTAACTGATTTGAAATAACCTCCTTTGATTCAGACTCTTTTGTTAAGCGTCGCATTTTTACAAAAGCACTTTTAACCGAAAGAGCAGGGTAGTTGCCTAGCTTTATCCATGTTGATTTTCCATTCTTGTGGAATACACCATAGAAAGTACCTAAATTTCTGTCTTTTTGTTTATAACGGAAATAAACTGATTGGCGGTTGTCCCGCAATTGATAAACTTGCAAGTCAGATTTATGAGCAGAAATAATACGCTCAGACAGATTTAATCTAATTGTTTTCATAATAAGTAGTACTCGAGTAACCGTTTAAAGAAATGGCGTAACTAGTATTGCCATATAATTATTTAGCTAAATGAGTTATTTACTTTTTTTCAAAAACGTAATTTTCTAAATCTTGTTTACTGACAAAAGACGGATAACAAATATTATCCTTTTTGCCTTTACGCATAATAGTTTGAACAATAATCTCAGAATCTAATCCTCGATTTATTGCACCGAAAATCGTTTTCCCTACTTGGTGTTTAGCATATGCAAGTTTATTTCGTAGCGTTTTATCGACAAATTGAATGACCTCTCGTTTAATTATTCTAGGAGAAACATTTTTTAAAATTCGTCTGTTTGCCTTTGGATATGCGCCAACAAAGAAACTATCTGGCTCAAATAAAGCATCTATAGGAATTGGTTGAGACTTCCTTCCTTTAAGTCTAACTTCATGACGGAACAGGTTTGAGTATTCAATAGAGTCCTTTGGGTACTTAGACTGCTTTCCTTTTTCATACCCCAATATTTGTTTATGTGAATGACGAGACCCGATTAAAATCGATTTTCCTGTAACACTTGAAGCATCTTCACGTAAAGGGTTAGCACCTGTTTGTGAAGTATATAAGCCTTTACTATAGGCTTGCTGCATAAACCTTAAGCCGTGTTTTAGCTCTAGTGTATCTACAGCAATATCAATTCGTCTTATGATAGTGGTAACTATCTCAGATAAAGATTTAATTATAAAAAAATAATGGTCATTTGTATTAATGTATGAGCATCCGTTACCTGATAGTTCAACTTGTATAAGATCATTTGTATCATTCCATTTAATTGCACCGCAATGTGAATTTAATTCATCATTAGATTTTAGTATTGAGCCTTGATCAAAGTACTTCAGATCAGGCTCAGTATTGACATTTTTAATGCCAACTGATGCTAACCACCGAATAATTTCATTATTTACGTATTTAAATTCGACATCAGAGTTCGGCTTAAATTGAACTGTTAAATAATCAATTCTGCTTTTCACTTCGTTTCGAGTTAAAAAGTTACAGTCAGTAACTGTTAATTGATCTGTAGTGTTCGGTGCTGATCTATTGCTACTCATGAAGTTTCCTTGTGAGTTTGTATCTTTAATTGACTTAGTTATGATCTTAGGGGCTGAAATATGAGAATTATTGCTCATTGCAACGCTCCTCAATCCAGTTCAAAAGATCAGACATAAGCCAAGCAACAGCTCTTTCTCCTAATTTGATTCGTTTGGGAAATTTACCTACTTTTTCTAGTTCCCATCTGCGAGTACGAGAAAGTCCGGTAATTGATTTACATTCCGCTTCACGAACGAAGCGGTTTGTAGGAAGTAAAGACAACGTGTCTTTATTGTTTGGTAGCATTGGATGCCCTCCGTTAAAGTTCGGAGGTATCATGAAGGTTGAGTTTCGCGAAAAGCCTAAATGCGAAATATATGCGAAAGGTTTTTATTTATTTTTGAGTATCATTTAATATTTTTCGCACTTTGGAGATTTTTTTTCCAACGCTCGCTCTGCTAATGTTTTTTATTTTACCCCCTTCACCATCAGACCACTCCATTGTTGCAGTGCTATCATTGCCGCCTATAGAATGAACGATAACTAAGTCTTCTAAGTCAATCGACGTATTGCTTCTGAAATAACTCCATAATTCACTTACGTTACTAACTTTTTCTGTTTCCAGTAAAACTGCGATTAATTTCGTCAGATTGTTTGTTGTTTTTCTTCTTTTAACTGGTTTTATACAAACACCTCTATTAACTAACTGCTCTATATCTTCTTCATATTCAGCTAGAAGGTTATCACTAGAAGGTAAGTAACCAAGTGTTTTGACGATTTCACCTAGCCGCTTTTTTAACTTATTAAGTGACTTTTCTTTTTCCGTAAGAGTATAAGTAGGGTGATTTTGTATATAATGTTGTTGTTGAATAATTGCATCTGTTGTATGCAATACTCTCTGAAGCCAGTCGTCTTCGTTTTCATCTTCTTCTAAGTAGATTGATCTTATAAATACCCAATGTGTCCATTCAGCTTCATCGGTAATACCGTAAAACTGTTGTAAGGCGTTTTCTTTAGCTAACACGTATGTATATAACTCCAATAACTAATCAATAATGCTAACTTTACGCAACTGGTAAATATTGTTCAATCATTAGTACTTTATTGATTCAAATTGTTTTTCTTGGTTTTTTAATTGACAAAATGTTACACCTATTGCACTTTGTTTACGGCATAATATTCATAGTTATGAATTTAACAATTTCGACAATTAAATCGATAGAGTAAGACTATCGAAAAAGATGGAAGTTAACCTAAATGGAAGTTCGAAATATTTATATTCGGCCAGCTATTGTTAAAGCAGGTTGGGTACCTATTATTCAATTACGAGAAGAAGAGATATTTAAAGGCCAAGTCATCTTTAAAAATAACGTTTCATTTCGTAACAAAGACAAAATCCTTAAACCAGCTATTTCTTTATCGCCTATAGAAAAAAAAGTAATGAATGTACAGTCGCGCATGGTATAGAGCAAGCAATAAACTACATTTGCTAGTTAGATGTTTCCTTTGCCTTTAGTTCTAATGGTGATGGCCTTTCTTCCATGATAAAACAGAGCTTCCCTATCAAACCCTTAAAGCAAACATAAGCTTAGTTAAAAAATTAATTTTAAAACAAGAGATAATTTAAATGATAACTCAATTTGAAGTAGAGAACTTTAAAGCTTTTGCTGATAAGCAAACACTAAAATTTGCTCCGATTACACTAATTTATGGACCAAATTCTTCAGGTAAAAGCTCTGTAATTCAGTCATTGATGATGTTGAAGCAGACGATGTTATCGAAAGACAAAAATAATGAATTAGTAACATCTTCTGAATCGATAAACCTGGGGACTTTTGAATCGTTGGTACATAAGCAAGATATAAAAAAGAAGATGTCCTTTTCGATTCAATATAATAGTAATCATGCAGCAGATGAGTACATATTTAAGCACTCATATCCCATGATTTTTGGTAATACTGACAAAAGACAGGTTGACTTTAAATATAGACAAGTTAATAAAATGTCATTTTTAGACGATTATAAATTTTCATGTAAGGACAATGCGGGTGAGAAGGTTACCTTTCACCTTAATAACCCTATCACATCATCAGAAGGTATTACTTTTAGGTTAAATAATCCTGAAAGTTTAAGAAAAGAACTATCAAGGCGATTAAAATTAAAGTCTGATGATGCAAAGGGCTGGAATGCTTTAGAAACAAACTTATATGAGCAATTCAAAATTTCATCAAACCTAAATTTACCTACCAGCGTAAGTGAAGCTGGTACCGCATTGAGTCAATATACAGATAAAATTATCGATGATGTTAAGTATGTATTTACGGATCTAAGATATCTAGGACCATTACGTAGCTCCCCAAAAAAATTCTACTCAAGTGAAATAGGTAGTTTTCAAAAAGGTCAAGGCAAGCATAATTTAGGTTTAGAAATAGAATCTGGTGGGGCAGGCGTTAAAGCCAAGATAAATGACTTCTTAAAGAGCTTTAACATTCCTTACACTATCGATGTAAAAAATCTCGGCGATGTAAATACTGGACCACTCATATCGCTGCAACTGACTGATTTACGTAATGGAGTGACTATTACTCCTAAAGATGTAGGTTTTGGTATAGGGCAAGTACTCCCTATCATCCTTGATGCAGTTGTATCAGAAAGTAAGCATATTTGTGTAGAGCAGCCTGAGATACATCTTCACCCACGATTACAGGCTAATTTGGCTGATCTATTTATTGATTCTGTTGAGACAGGTAAAAACCAATGGATTATTGAAACGCATAGTGAAGCTTTAATGTTGCGAATTCAAAGACGTATTAGAGAAGGAAAAATACCAAAAGAAATGGTTTCTGTATTGTATGTGGATGTCGGTGAGTCCGGTGCTCAGGTTACAGAACTCGGTTTGGATAATGAGGGTGACTTTACCTCTCACTGGCCAAATGGTTTCTTTGAAGAACGTTTGAACGAACGTTTTGGTACTAGCTGATGCTAACTACCTTTTATTTTGATTCAGAGTTATTTGACGATGAGGCTATAAGAACTCAACCTTTAGCCAACAGTGCATTATTGAGGTCATGGAGGCACTTCGGATGCTTGATCGACAATAATTTAAATACCAAACTTGTTATGAGCGCAATTAAAAATGTTCCTCCTAAATATTATCAAGACTGGTTGATGGCGCTAGACTCTTATAAAAAATGTAAAGTAAATTTTGAAACATTACTAATTTCAGACTTCGATAATTTTAATACTTCAAAGAACACTTTATTTCTCAAAGGTATTAATACGGCTTTAATTCCATATGGTTACCTTGAGCTTTTTGGTAAAACTGTTTGCAATGAGACTAACTTTGAATTAATTACTCCGATTAACATTAATGAATCTGTAAATTTCATTAAGAGCGAAAAATATGCAGCGCAAGATATAAAATCTACAGAGGATCTTGAGGAAATATGGGATACACGCTTTCAAGGCTTAGCTCTATATACAAAGACTATTACAATAATTGATAGGTTTGCGGTAAAGAATATTATTGAAGACTATAAGTTAAATCGCAAAACATCAATTGAACTTTTTATTGATAAGCTCCCTAAAGATGGGAGGAAATATTCAATTAATTTATATAGTGCTTGCGATATTGGTGGTTCCACAAATTTAACAGAACTTAAAACGTACCTAACAGATATTTTGGGTAAAAAGACTTATTACTTAATTGGGGTTCAGGACTTTAGGATATCGTTATGTAAAAACTCTTTTTTCGGTCAAGAAGCGCACGATAGAATGTTAAAGTTCGATGATCACCATGTTATACAAATAGGTAATGGTTTGGATATTTTTAGATCTTCTCCAATTTTAAACAATACATTTAACGTTAAGGTACCAGAGTCAACGAACTTTGATTTTATCTATAGAAATCTTAGTAGTAATGTCGAACCTAGGTGTAGAGATATTACGCCTTAATTCAGTAACTAGCATCATTAAATATTTTGATATTAAATACAAAAGGAATTGAAAATGACAGGTATTGTGAAAAGTGTGTTACATGATGCGACACCTTCTTGGAATGGCTACAATTACCAGGGGAAAGTAGGCCTTTATGTTTGTTTAGCAAATATTTTAAAGACTGCGCAAGCAGGAATTGATTTACCCGCTTTCGATACATTCTTAAATGAACATAATATTGAATATGAATGGATTGAAGACTTTTCCATTAAGCAAAATGATACCTATTTATCACTTCATCAGGTAAAACATAAAGCAGGAAATAACTTTAACGACCATGTGGAAGCAATCTCGACTATTTTATATCGTAAGAATAGTGTGTTGTCGGATACAGATATATTTAAGTACTTTAATTTTAACGGCCTTAAAAAAGGGTATCCAGCAAGAATAAAAGCGATCATTAAAAATCGGATTATTATTAACAAGCTTGTTGATAATAATGGGTTACTAAAAAGCAACTGGAAAGTTAACCTACAGTCTGTTGATATTAAATATCGCAACAATATTTTCAGGTGTTTAAGTGATTTTGAGTTACTGTCACAAAAAGCTTTTAGCTCATCTATTACCTATTTTCATACTGCAGATAAAGTTGACTCCCCCGAAGATGATATTTCCCAAGTCACTGGTATACCAAGCCACTTAGTTGTTGGTTTAGCTCAACCAAAGAGCCTTTCTTGTCAACAAATCTTCCTTAGCTTTGATAATCCTACAGCATACGACTTAGCATTATCAGATGATGCACTTACTACACAAATAGAACAACAAATTGACGTACTTTTAACATTATTGCACCCAGGAAAAATTTTTTCAGAACTTGACTTTAAATTATATAAAACGGCGTTATGTGCATTGATTGATCAAAATATCGTTACTAGGCATCAGCACATTAGAGATAAGCGTGATAATGATATCCCTTACTTGCAACGAACTAAGCCAAGTATTTCCTTTAGAGTTATTGTGAGCGAGTTACAAAAAACGTTCAGAGAACAAAATGATGATTACTGGAATTTGATTTGTCGTGAAAACTTTGAAACAGCTTACAAAGAGCAACTTGATGAACTTTATCAAAATATAAAGGAATCAGCATCGGATGATGATGTTGAAGAATATCGTCAATATGTCATTAGGTTAGAATCTGTCCGAATTAATATTATTGATCAATATTTTCCTGATGATTGTATTAGTTTTTTGAAACAAATATATCCCCACAAAACTTTAAGCGCGAATGTTCGTCAGTTTTATGAGGCTATATCAGAACCCCAAAAAATTAAAAGTGTCTTTTTAGATTTCATTCAAGAAGTTATGGAACCTTCAGGCAAGTTAACTTTGAATTGCAATAATGGGGTTTTTCAATATCAGCCTAGCTGTATTAGTTTTAATGAAAATAATCAGCGACGAAAAAACATAGAGATAGAAAAAGTAAAAAAAGGTCTCGCAGATAACCAAGGCAACACGTCTAGTATCTTTAAAAATGTTGATTATATTGTTGTTAGTTCAAATGATATCAATGATGTAATCCCCGCAGGAATCGAAAGAATAACCGAAGTAGATGCTTATATATCACCGCCGATAGGGATCACAGAGTCAGATAAATATACCAATGAAAAAGAAATCCACTTCATGGATAGTCGTAAAGCATTAGGAGAAATTAATGGATAACTTATTTGATGATTTGATGGAATGTGTTTTCATTCAATCAATGTTTTCTTTAGCAAAAATTGAGTATGTTGATGAAGATTACAAATGGTCTACTTCTGTATATATCGCCCATAAACCGAAAGGCGATTATTTTATCTATCTTAACGTTCCAGAAAATTTACTTTCTTACGTTACCAACGATATACAAATCAAGTTAGCTTCATTGATAAAAAATAGTTCTGAACGACTTGAACAAATAAATGGTGATGAAATGAAAATATCATCTTCATTTGATAAAAATGCAACCTTGATTATTTTGTCTACTCACGACGTTAGTACAAAAAGTAATGCTACGAAACAGGCAATTTCGATTGAAGAAGACGCTTATTTTTTCAAGAAACAAGTGTTATCAATCCAGTTAAGAGAACTTCCTATTATTTCAAGTTGTTTAGAAGAGCATAAAGATAACTATATCCATTATATTCAAAACTTAATTTCTGATACTGGAAGATTTAATGAATTCACTGACTCAGAATTATTCGGAATGAGTGATAAAGGTTTAGAATATTTTTTTGTAGCCAAGCTTTATGAAAAACTACCTTTCTTAACCCTATTGGTTAAAGAGTCTAATCAGGAAGATTTACAACAACAAATAGACGATGAGTTATCAGAGGTACAGCGAGAAAGTTGTGATGAGCTTTTGGTTTTGGATGCCGATAACTTAAATAATTGGTTTGAAAAATTAGTTAAGGAAGCTGCTGATGATTAAACTAGGAAGAATGCGGATAGAGAACTTTAAATCTTTTATCGAACCAATATCTTTTGATTTCACAGGAAATGATTTAGTTCTTTTTGATGGTCCTAACGGGTTTGGTAAAACAACAGTATTTGACGCTGTTGAGTTATGTTTTACAGGTAAGATTTCTAGAGTAACAAATACAGATCTTAAAACTAAAAAGGATCACATTCTTAAAGGGGATAATGGAAAACCAACTACTGTTCATTTAGAACTGCTTAATGGTGATGTGACACTTCTAATTATCGGTATTTATATACCTGCCAATATTTCAGGTGCAGAAGGGAAGGTATCTCATTATAAAAATGTTATAAAACGGTTCGAAACCGGACAGTGGCAGGATGATTTTGCTAATGACCAGTTAAGAACCTCATTAGATGTAGATGGCCTGAAAGAGCTTTTAGAAAGCGAGAAGCTAGATTCCACCTTTACTTTATTTAACTACATTCAACAAGAAGAAACTTGCCATTTTTTAAAGCTAGATGAAGGTAAACGACACCAGAAGATAAGTCACCTATTTGGAACCTCAGAAGAAACAAATAAGGTAACTAAACTAGATTTACTTTCGGCTAAATTAAAAATTGAAATTGATGGTTACACACCTAAAATAACTGGCTACGAAGAAGAGCTTGCTGAATTGTCAAAGCCTACACCCCTGGAACGCGGAGAAAAAGAAATAACGGGAAGTGGAAAGATTTCAGTGTTAGCTGATTTATCATTAAGCACAGTCGAACAACTTGAAGAATATAATAAAAACCTAGAAGGAGTTAATTGGGTATTACAAAATAACGAGGAGTTTAAAAAATTAGAGTTTAATTATTCTATTGAAGAAAAAACAAACAATTCGAACGTGTTAGATCACTATCTAAAAGTAGGTGTGGTTGACAGTTATGTTGAAATAGAAAAGCTAGATAAACACTACACAGAATGGAAAAAGGCAAATAAAAAAGCTGATGCCTATAATGAATTAGTCAATATTTTTGAAGCTGAGCCAAATAGCATCAGTAAAGATATTTTAAATAAATATAATGATAACTTTCCCACTAAATATAGTGAGTTCATTGAGGATGTTGCATCCTTTGATAATTTATTAGAGGCTAGTGGTTCATTAAGCTCTTTATTAATTAAAATTGATGAAAGCCGTAAAAACTTATTATCTCATTACAAGGAGCATATTGGTGATGATGGAGCTGAAGAACATCAAAACATACCTTGTCCGTTATGTGGTGATCCAAAATCAAAATGGTTAGATTTGATTGGTGAATATGATGCACAAACAAAATGTTTTTCAGATCAATTAGGTGTTAATGGACAGTTATTAACGGCAGTAACCCAAAAGCTTATAAAATATCTGGTAAGCCCTTTAGTTACTAAAATGAGAACATTTACTACTAAGTATGAAAATTATCTAAAGCGTGATTTTAATACTTTAAATAGCTTAAAAAACATTGATGAAACAGATTTCGAAAGTATGCTGGTTTTAAAAGGTTGGCTTGCCTTAAATGTTGAAGGTTGCTCATCATTTCTTGATGATACTTTATATGAAGTTAATCAAAACTATCCTGAAACCAAAGAACAACTCATTACATTTATCAATAGTCATAAAAAAACTATTTTAGAAGAAATGCCAAGAACGTACTCATCTTTTATTCAAGACTTGGAAGCTCTTAATTTAGCTTTTGATGAAAATTACCTTTTAGCTGTTGATTCGAGTGATATAGATAAGGACTTAATATTACTATCTCGCTTAATCGTTCAACAAAATTCTACATCGTATAAAGCTAAAGAAAAAAACTTAGCTGAATTAATCAGTAAAGTAGAAAAGTTAACAACGAAGCGAAATGAAATAACCGATATAAGCAAAGTATTCAAAAAAGAAATTAAAGCCTTTGAAAAAGATGTAGCAAAACATATTGCTATACCACTCTTTATTTATAGTTCCAAAATCTTACAATCGAGGCCTGAAGGTAGTGGTATCTTTCTAATTACCCCAGAAAAAAATAATGCCAACGGTTTTATGCAGTTTAGTGCTACGCCTAATGATAGTCATGACGCGTGGAATACGATGAGTTCAGGGCAACTTGCCGGTGTTGTAATTTCATTTATGTTAGCGATGAATAAAGTTTACCCTTCAAAGCTTTCTACCTTAATGATTGACGATCCTGTACAGACAATGGACGAAGTGAACATGGCTTCATTTGTACAGATGATGCGATATGAATTCCCTGAAATGCAAGTTTTGCTATCAACTCATGAGAGTAAAGTCGCTAATTATTTTCATTATAAATACAGTGAAGCAGGGCTCCAATCACAACCTATAAATATGAAGAATCGTCGATTAGAGTATGTTGAGTAGAAGTGATGCAATAGCTGAAATTTACGTGTAGTTGACGATATTACTTGTATAAGAGAGGCTGGGAATATTTTGCCACTGTTGAAGTTTTAGTTTTGAAATAATTAAATTTAGCAAACACATGATAAGGAAATATACATGTTAGGTGATATTCTAGCTGGACTTCAGCTATATGACCGTTTTAAGAAAAAAAAACCGAAGAATATAGGGGGCACTAAAGATACTCTTATCACAAGGTTTGTAGCTTTATTTGAATCTCATGGTATTAACCGAAGCCAGATACCTGAGTTCTTTGAACATGATTTAGATATTTATACATGCTCGAAGGATGAGGAGCTATTAAAAAAACTCAATCCACAAATATTAACCGATGCCTCAACGTTGTTTGGTATAAACAAAGACTGGCTTGAAGGGAATTCACGAGAAATTTATAAGGTTAAAGACTTTTATAAAGACCCTAAAAAGTTTGAATTATATATCAAAAATATTATGGGAAATGTTAAGACTAAGCATATATTTGCTTATATCCTGAGAGGGGGTCAGAAACGAAGAACTAGAAGTTATGACTCATTAATTGTTTTAACTGAGCCTATTGGTATTTTAAATGGTCGTGAAATATATAGATATCATTTATTAGGACAATGGGTAACTAGCTATTGGAAGTCACGTGCATTCTTTACAGCTTGTTGCGCTCTCTTATATAAATATCAATATGCAGTACTTGGATATTATGTTGATACTGGTTGGCTAGTAAATATAATTGATGGAGAAGGTTTGTTGAAATACGACTTAAATGATCGGGAGGGTGGTTTAGACCTTCCTTCTCGTGGCTCATGGATTGTGGCTGACTTTGTAGAAATTCCTGATGAATTCCTACAGGGAATGGATAGCGAAGGTGGTCGTGCTAACTTATTAGCTATACATAAGTGGTTAGAGTTAAGTGATCGGGGTTATATGCGCTGTTTTACCGATGATGAAGCTCATGCTGATGTCGAGCAATTCTTTAGAGATAAAATAGAGCAATTATGAAAGTTTAATAAGTAGCAGTTGTAATCATATAGAAATTTGAACAAGTGATGCTGGGTAGCTTAATGACTAAAAGCTTACGGTAGCAAAATCTTAAGTTTGAACTAGAGAAAGGAGGGAATAGGTTCGCCTCCTAGTTCGGTAATTGTTTCTAACTACTAACTAGTTTTAGCCCTTGAACTGAAACATTAGCAGCAATACTCATATCACCCCGAGAGCACTCTTCAATATGGCTAGACCACCAACACATTAATACTCGTCGACGTTCAAGGTATTCTGCACGATTGTATGCACGGCGAACTTCATTTTTGTCTACATGGGCAAGGGCTGATTCAATAACATCAGGATCAAAGCCCTGTTCGTTTAATGTTGTACTAGCTAAAGCTCTTAAACCATGAGAAACAAGCTCACCAGCAAAGCCCATACGTTTTAACGCCATATTAGCTGTTTGTGTATTTGCGTGGCTTCTAGGATTTCTATGGCTAGGGAATAAATATTCTCGATGGCCACTCGTTGATTTTATAAACTCTAATAATGATAGAGCCTGTGGTGATAGTGGAATGGTATGAGGTTTTTTCATTTTCATACGATCTGCAGGTATTACCCATACTTTTTCTTCAAAGTTAATATCACTCCATTTCGCTGTTGCTGCCTCAATAGGGCGAGTCATCGTCTGTAACTGCCACTCGACTAAGCTTCGAGTATTTCTGGTGATGCTGGCAACAGAAAGTGCCTTCATTAATTCAGGAAGTCGCTCTGGCTTAATCGTTGGCATATTAGTCTTTTTAGGGGCCGCAAATAATTTTGTTATGTCAGCAAGGTAGTTTACTTCAATTAATCCTGATGCAACGCCTTGGCGCATAATTTCGTTTATATTCCGGCAAAGACGCTTTACGGTTTCCAAGCTACCTTTGCTGGCAATTGGGTTGAGAATATCAATAACCATTTTAGGTTTGACTAATTGAATGGGGATGTGAGCTAATTCAGGCAATACATGTCTTTCTAAGTTTCGCCATGCGTGGTTTGCGGTTTCAGCTTTGACTTGTTGACGTTTCAGTATTAGCCATTTATCGGCAACTTTCCCAAAAGTATTTTCTAACTCTTCTTTTGCAAGCGCTGCAGCTTCTTCACGATGAGATTTAGGATCTATGTCCTTTGCTAATAACTCTCGAGCTTCACGTTTCTTTTTTCGTGCATCTGCAAGAGTCACGCTTGGGTATGTGCCTAAACTAATACTTGTACGTTTTTTGGTATATGGCTTGAAGTAATCGAGTAACCAAGTTTTTGTGCCATTAGGTTTCACTCTTAGCTGTAAACCTTCACCGTCAGACAATTTATAAAGTTTATCTTTAGGTTTGGCTTGTTTTACTTCTGTATTCGTTAACGGGGTTGCTAATTTTGCCATTTTAGTAGTACCAGAAATCGTTGTTTTTAGTAGTACTACTAACTGTACTACTAAAAAAAGCGAATGTCACCGTATGGAAAAGTACATAGGAGAACGCTAAATAGTTGGCTTTTAAACGTTTTTATTGGCTTGTAGGGCGATTTGGAACAAAGGAGAACAATGAAATGGTGGCCCCTCCCTGACTTGAACAGGGGACCTGCCGATTATGAGTCGGATGCTCTAACCAACTGAGCTAAGGGGCCATCTTTTTACTTTTGCTTGATAACCTGAGAAAGGTTAATCAAAGCGGCGAGAAGTATAAGCATTTTTTATTTTGTTGTCACCACTATAACGCTAAAAAACCTGATAAATGAGTCTGATAGTTTAATAGTTGAGCGATTTAGAGCTTTACCTAATCGCTCAACCTTAAAGTTGACTATTTAATACGCTTTCTTATCAGTATTGACGTTAAGAAAATGATTAGGAAGCCAAATGTTCCGCCACCAGACGATTTAGTACTAGTTGTTGGCGTAGGCGTTGTCACTGTTGCTGCAACGACTGTAAGTGTTATCTGGCTTGTAGTTGATAGATTTTTAGAGTCTGTAGCCGTAAATGACAGCTCTACAGTGCCAGCTGTTGCTGGTGCAACAAAGTTAGCTGATAATGCATTGGCATTATTCAACGTTACTGTAGTACCTGCAGTTTGCTGCCATAAGTAAGTTAGCGGATCATTTTCGTTGTCAGTTGCAGTTGCTGTAACAGTAACAGTAGCTCCCGTGTTAACTTCTCTATTTTCAGATAGAGTAACAGCAGGAGCCGTATTGCTATCGTCATCTGAAATAGTGACTGTGTATTGGGTAATTGAACCTAAATTACTACCAGATACTGACGACAACTCAACTGTGAAGCTTTCATTACCTTCGTCTTCGTTGTCGTTAATAATATCAATACTTATAGTTTTTTCACTGGCATCACCATCTGCCCACTCGACAGTACCTGAAGCAGACTCAACATCATCACCAACAGTTGCTGTACCTGAGCTTAATAAATACGAGGCTGATACCGCACCTATTGAACTTCCTTGGCGAGCAAGTGTTATGTCTATACTACCTTGGTTTTCAGCTACTGTTGTTTCAGCACTAGTAAATGCCAGTGTGCCGCTGTTAACACGTCCAGCAACAGCAATAGTTAAGTAACTATTGCTGCCCAAAGTGGCTGTATTACTTGGTTGACTTAGGCGAACAAAAAACTTTTCTTTAAATTCTTCACCTGTTGCGTCAGCAGCTATATCAATTTCAATGGTTTTATCTGCAGTATCATTTGCCGGCCAATTTAGGGTGCCAGAAACAGGAGTATAGTCAGTGTTTTCTTTTGCACTACCGGGTAATAGTTGATAATTAACACTTACGGCTTCAGTTGGGTTACTGGCACTATTACGCTGTACGTTAATAGTTAACGTTTCGCCTTGGTTGGCGTTTATAGCACGGTTACTAAAACCTAATTTCCCTTGGCTTGACTCATGAGTACGGTCTTTAAGAATGTATAAACCACTACCAATGTCACTGACTAAAATATTGCCAGAAGGTAGGTAAGGATAAGTACCCCACGCACCATTGAAGCCTGCATTGTTTGATGGTGTGTAAGTGTCGAAGAAGCCAACATCTACAGGGTTTGCAGGGTCAGTAATATCTAATACAGTTAAGCCACGTTCATAATTTGACATGTAATAGCGATTACCACGAACAAAGCCATTATGATCTATCGCGCGTGTAGGACCTGTCCATTGTCCTACTTGAGTTGGGTTTGTAAGGTCTGCAATTGAAAATATGCGAACGGTTGAATTTAAACCGGCATCTTTCTCATCAAACTCATCATGTAAGAATATATGTTGTTTGTCTTCAGTGCCCCAGCCTGAGTGCACGTACTGGTTGCTTTTAGCAACATCGTTATACTCTCCAGTACCTAGTAATTTTGTGTCTGAAGTGTCGGTGATGTTCCAAAGCTTCATTTCTTTTTCATTGAAATCAATGAAAACAGTACAACTGTCGCCACTAGTATTACATTGACTGTCTTTACGGCTATCAGTGATATTCATTGATGCGCCATCGTGGGTATAACCGGAGCCAAAATAGTTATTTGATATCGCGGTTAATGTTTCTGGTGATTTTAATGAGTAGCTATGGAATGCACCGCTGAATCTATTACTACCAATAAGCTGTAAGCTTGGCGTTAAACCAGGTAGAGCAATATTTAAGGTGTGATCTACATTGGTGATATAAACATTATGTGCTTTGGTTACTACTCTGTTTTTTTCAACTAAGCTAACAGAGTTTGGCAGTTGGTTGAGGTTGATGATTGTTACGTAATCCGTTGAACTATCAATAGTGGCATAGGCATATGCCTGCCATGCGCCGATACCAGAATCAAAGTATTGATATACTTTGATGTCACGCCAACTTGAGCTAAGGCCTGAAATAGTACCTACTTCGCTAGGGTTCTCAGGGTCAGTAACATTAACTACAGCAACACCATTTCGTAAGCCAATAAGGGCATATTCATCCCCGGTATTTAAATCAACATGACCCCAAATATCATTTGCTGCGCTAGGACGGCTAGAAAAGTCGTTTAAGGGCATGTGCGCAAGCAGGTCAATGTTATTACAAGAAAAGCTTCCAGCAGAGCCGTTAACACAATCAAGACCGGTTTGCTTTTCGCTTAGCATATGATAACTGGCAAGCTTATTTTTAAGGGCTTTACTTTCAGGACTATTCTCTGCAAATAGTGATTTACCATCTGCCATGATAACAAAACCTTGCTTACGCAATGGCTCTGCCATATCAAGAGGAATATTTTTTAATTCAGTCGCGTTGGTATCAGGGCTTTGGCTTTGAAAATGATCAAAGCGATTGTAACCACCATAAATCGGTACTAATGCGCTTTTCAAATAGAATAGCTCTTCACTTGAACTGATTGTATATTCACCAGCAGAAACTAGTATTCTATCGCCTTTATTGGCTTGTTGAACGGCATATGCAATAGTTTTACAAGGTCTTAAAACCTGATCACATTTACCTGAATTTTTACCGTTTTCAGCAACAAAGCGTGCTTTATCATGCTCTGAATGAGCGAATGATAACTGACTATTGAATAGTGCTGAAAAAGCAGCAAATATCCATATTATTCGTAACATCGGATAGTCCTTATGTTAATAAAATGTTATATATGTCACTGTACAGTATTTGAATTGCTTTTTAAATCATTGCTTTTTACTCATTGTCGATTTATCTTCATTTAAAATAATTTGTTTATAATCATTGGCTTTGGGCCATTATGTAGGACGTATGTTCATAAAAAAATTCGTAGTGATTTTGTTATTGCTCTCTTCTTGTTTAATATATTTCACCTTTTTTAATTCTTCAGCTAAGCAGCAAGTCAATGTGAACCTGATGTGGCATGAAGCAGCGTTGCAATGCCAATCAACCTTTGTGCCTAAAAGTAATGGTGAAGCTTGGTTTATAGAGCAATTGCAATTCTTCTTAAGTAATTTAGAAGTTAAGGTAGAAGGGAAAGGTTGGCAAAAGTTAGCATTAGTCGACAGTCCTTATCAAACTACCGAAACTGTTCTTTTGGGAGAAAATTGTCGAGAGCAAACTAAGCAAAAAAATGTAAGAGGTAACGGAAATTGGCTCATCGAATTTGATAATAATATTGATATTTCCACAGTGCGTGCTGTGCGATTTAGCTTAGGAGTGCCTTTTGAGTATAATCACTTAAACCCTGTCACTCAGAAAAGTCCGCTGAATATACCTTCAATGTTTTGGGTTTGGCAAACAGGGCATAAGTTCTTAAGAGCTGAGCTTGCATCAGTTGATGCGCAATGGCTATTTCATCTTGGTTCAACGGGGTGTAAAGCGAGTAGTGTCATGCGAGCGCCTAAACAAAGTTGCCGATACCCTAATACTTTTGAATTTGAAATACCTGTTACCCAAGATGTAAATAATTCGCTCTCATTGAGTTTTAACTTAGCAAAATTATTAAATGGTGTTGAGCTAGGGCAAACATCTAGTTGCCAATCAGAGCAAGACAATGAAAGTTGCCAGCAGCTATTTAAAAATTTGTCAGCAGTAGAAAAAGTGAATAGTCCAGATGCTATGTCTGGAGTTTTTAACGTAATTAAAGTCGATAGTGGTAAGAAAGGAACTTCAGTTGAATAAGTTTATAAGCATCTCTTTGTTAATTGTTCTTAGTTATTTTTTGATTGGATGTTTGCCCGAAACTAAGTCTAATACTGCTTATCAATGGCCTATAATTGATGGTTTTCCAAAACCACAAGTGCCTGTAAATAACCCGATGAGTTATGAAAAGGTTATCTTAGGAAAAGCATTGTTTTTTGATAAAAATCTATCAGCTAATCAACAACAATCATGTGAGAGTTGTCATTTGCAAGCGTTTGCTTTTGCAGAGGATAAACAAGTTTCAGTTGGCTCTACCGGCGCACTGCATAGAAGGAACGCACCAGCACTTGTCAATATCGCCTACAATAAAACGCTTACATGGGCGCATGACGGTATTACCTCGTTAGAACAGCAGATACTGTTACCTATGTTTGGCGAAAATCCAATTGAGTTGGGCATTACAGGTCATGAAGAGGAAGTGCTGTCGCGATTCGAGACTGAAGAATATAGCAAATTGTTTAGTTTGGCTTTTCCGGGTGAAAAAATTAGTTTTGAACTAATAGTTAATGCGCTAGCAAGCTATGTTCGTAGTTTAATTTCGTTAAACTCACCGTTTGATCAATATGCTTATGCAGGGGATGATACGGCGATTTCCGAAGCTGCTATCCGCGGCATGAATATGTTCTTTTCTGAACGCTTGGAGTGCCATCATTGTCACGGTGGCTTTAACTTTACCCAATCAACAGGGCATGAACAGCAACTTATTGACCGTAGGCCATTTCATAATACTGGCTTATATAATGTTGAGCTTTCTGGTGACACAAGTGGCTACCCTAAAAAAGATAATGGTTTAGCTGAAGTATCAACGTTAGCGAAAGATAATGGCCGCTTTAGGGCGCCTACACTGCGTAACATTGAATATAGCGCCCCGTATATGCATGATGGCAGCGTAGCAACACTATCAGAAGTTATTGATATCTATGCCGCTGGCGGGCGTAATATAGAACATGGTAAGTATCAAGGTGATGGTCGAGCTAATCCTTTAAAAAGCCAATTTGTTAAAGGTTTTGAACTAACGGTAGAAGAGAAAGAAGACTTACTAGCTTTTCTTCATACGCTTACAGATAAAGAATTTTTAAATACAGCTAGCCAGTAGGTACTATTAGCTATACCGTTAGCATTGAAAATAGTTAAATTTTAGGCAAAAAAAACCAGCTTTAATAAGCTGGTTTTTATTTATATAACAAGTGTATTGTTACAACAGTATTACTTACTCACCGTCTAAGAAACTTTTCAATTGCTCAGAGCGTGAAGGGTGACGCAATTTACGTAATGCTTTTGCTTCAATTTGACGAATACGTTCACGTGTTACATCAAACTGCTTGCCCACTTCTTCCAAAGTATGGTCAGTATTCATATCGATACCAAAGCGCATTCTTAAAACCTTTGCTTCACGAGCGGTTAGGCCTGCTAATACTTCGTGAGTTGCATCTTTAAGGTTTTCAGACGTTGCTGAGTCTACCGGTAATTCACCGCTACCATCTTCAATAAAGTCACCTAAGTGCGAATCTTCGTCATCACCAATTGGTGTTTCCATTGAGATTGGCTCTTTAGCAATTTTCAACACTTTGCGAATTTTGTCTTCAGGCATAATCATGCGCTCAGCTAATTCTTCAGGTGTTGGCTCACGCCCCATTTCTTGTAACATTTGACGTGAAATACGATTAAGTTTGTTAATCGTTTCAATCATATGTACTGGAATACGAATGGTGCGTGCTTGGTCAGCAATTGAACGAGTGATAGCCTGACGTATCCACCATGTAGCATAAGTTGAGAACTTATAACCACGACGGTATTCAAACTTATCAACCGCTTTCATCAAACCGATATTACCTTCTTGAATTAAATCCAAGAACTGCAAACCACGGTTAGTGTATTTTTTCGCAATTGAGATAACTAGACGTAAGTTAGCTTCAACCATTTCCTTCTTAGCGCGACGAGCTTTCGCCTCACCAATTGACATACGACGGTTGATGTCTTTTATACCATGAACATTTAGGTAAGTTTCTTCTTCTAACATGTTCAATTTATAAATACAGCGTTCAACATCTAGTTCAATATCAGCAAGCTTTTTAGAGTACGACTCTCCAGCTGCTTTTTGTGCTTCGAACCAATCTTTTGATGTTTCGTTGCCTGGGAATATTTTAATAAATGTTGATTTTGGCATACCTGCGCCAACAACACAGTGCTTCATGATCAAACGTTCTTGAACACGTAAGCGATCCATAACACTGCGCATGTTCTTCACTAAACGGTCGAACACTTTTGGTACTATGCGGAATTCTTTAAATACTTCTGCTAATGCGTCGATTGCAGTTTGTGCGTCAGCATGGCCACGGCCTTTAGCTTGAATAACACTATTAGCATTTTCATAAGCGGCACGTAACGCGTTGAATTTCTCACGGGCTTCTTCAGGACAAGGGCCTGTATCTTCTTCTTCCTCATCCTCTTCATCTGACTTGTCTTCTGCTTCTAAATCTTCTTTAGAAAGTTCTGAGCCAATATGAGTGGCTGCCGCTGGAATTTCTTCGTCTTCAGCGTCAGGGTCTAAGAAACCAACGATAATGTCGCTTAAGCGAACTTCTTCAGCTTCAAAATTATCCCATTGTTCCAGTAAGTAGTTAATTGCTGGTGGGTATTCAGAAACGCTGCGTTGTACTTCTTTGATACCTTCTTCGATACGCTTGGCGATAACAATTTCGCCTTTACGTGTTAGAAGTTCTACCGTACCCATTTCACGCATATACATACGTACTGGGTCTGTAGTTCGACCAATTTCGCTTTCAACAGTAGCAAGTGCTTGGGCCGCCGCTTCAGCAGCATCCTCATCAGTATTGCCTTCTGTCATCATTAACGTATCGTTATCTGGTGCAGTTTCGAATACTTGAATACCCATGTCGTTGATCATTCTAACAATGTCTTCAACTTGGTCTGAATCGATTATATCTTGCGGAAGATGATCGTTAACTTGTGCAAAAGTTAAATAACCTTGCTCTTTACCTTTGGTTATTAACTCTTTAAGTCTAGATTGAGGGGCTTGATCCATTGACGAGTGTCCACCTATTTATGGCTATCAAAAATACAACAGTAAGCCGGAAATTATAGCGAAAATTTTACTATATTACCAGCGATAAACTGCGCTTCTATTTGTTTAAATATAGTACAACTATATTGATTTTATGCGCTTAGCAAACCGTGTAATTCTTGCTTTTCGGTTTTATTTAAGCCGCCGTTACGTTCTTTTTCCAGTAACTGCTCCGTTCTTTGTTCAATAAAAACATTTAAAAAGTTTTCAATTAAATCAAGAAACATACTTTCTGCATTTTCTGGCTCAACATGATGTTCTAAGCACATCAGTTTAGTTAATTGTTTTCCGGCGTCCTGGCCTCTAAAGTGTTCAATCAATTGCGCACTGTTCACTTTTGAATTTTGCTTACACAGCGCTAATAGCTGGTTCAATAGTGGAATTCCTGGCATATTCAGCTGTTGTAATATAGCAGGATCTGGTAATACTTCTACTATATGGGGATGCTCTAGCAATAATGCAATAGCAAGTCTTACTGGTGTAGTTTTTGTTCGCTTAACTGCTGGCTTATTATCTGTTGATTGAGTGAAATTTTGCTGCAACTTCTTTAATTGCATTTCATTGTTTGCGCCAAATTTATTCGCTAACTGCGTTACAATAGCGTCTTTCAAGTTACTTTCAGGCAGTTTAGCTAAATAGGGCTTGAAAGCATCTACCGCAGCGCCTTTACCTTCAGCCGAAGACATATTAAGTTGAGATAATAGGTGATCAAAAAGAAACTGAGACAATGGTGTTGCGTTATCTAATATGCTTTCAAATGCCGCTTGGCCTTGCTCTCTGATTAATGAGTCAGGGTCTTCACCGTCAGGTAAGAATACAAACTTCAAGCTGTAGCCGTCTTGTATCATGGGTAAAGCATTATCCATGGCGCGCCACGCTGCATCGCGACCAGCTCTATCACCATCGTAACAACAAATAACTTCTTTTACGGTGCGAAATAACGTCTGTAATTGCTCTGGCGTTGTTGCTGTGCCAAGTGAAGCTACGGCATAATCAACGCCATGTTGGGCAAGGGCAACAACATCCATATAACCTTCAACAACAACTAAACGAGTCAGTTGCTTTGTGGCTTGTTTTGCTTCATACAAACCATAGAGTTCTTGGCCTTTATGATAAATGCGCGTTTCAGGTGAGTTGAGGTATTTTGGTGTGCCATCGCCAAGAACGCGTCCACCAAAACCTATTACTCGACCACGCTTATCGCGAATTGGGAACTGTATTCGGCCTCTGAATCTGTCGTATGGCTTGTTTTTATCGCCTTGAATCGCCATCCCTAAATCAACTAATTGTTGGTTAATTTGGCTATTGCGACCAAACACTTTCATCATGCCATCCCAGGCATCACTGATATAACCAATACCAAAACGTTTAACAATTTCACCACTTAAACCACGACCTTTTAAATAGTCGATGGCAGTACCTTTATCGCTAGCTACTTTTAATTGTTGCTGGAAGAAACGGCTAATTTGTGCCATTAATTCATAATCGTCTTGTTTTTGTATATAAGCTTTTTGGTCTTGCTTTTGCTGAGCAGGCGAACGGTTTGATTGTTCGCGTGGCACTTCCATACTGTAATGTGATGCGAGTTCTTCTACAGCATCGGGAAATTCTAAACGATCAAACTCCATTAAAAATGAAATTGCGTTGCCATGTTCGCCACAACCAAAGCAATGATAAAACTGTTTATCTTGGCTGACACTAAATGAGGGGGATTTTTCGGTATGAAAAGGGCAACAAGCTTGGTAGTTTTTTCCAGCTTTTTTTAATGGCACACGAGAATCTATTAACTCAACGATATCGGCTCGAGCCAATAAATCATCAATAAATTGTCGGGGGATCATGCCAGCCATAAAAACCTATACTTCGAGAGGAAAAGACCATTTTACACAAATAAGGGGTGAAAAATAGCAAGTTTTTGTACGTAAATTAAATTTTTTGTACGCTAGTTAAAATAAAACCGCGAGGCCAAGGCGATCGCGGTTTAGATTCAAGATGAACAAATTTGTTCAATGTGATATTTAACTAACTGTTTAAGGTTGCTCTAACTTGGCCACTTACCGCACCTAAGTCTGCTTTACCTTGCATTAACGGTTTTAACACCGCCATTACTTTGCCCATGTCCGCCATTGAAGCGGCACCGGTATCAGTAATTGCTGTTGCAATCAGTAGTTCAATTTCATCTGCTGATAATGGTTGTGGCAGAAAATGCTCTAAGGCGACAACTTCTGCAGCTTCATGAGCTGCTAATTCATCGCGACCACCTTCTGTAAACATTTTGATAGACTCTTTACGTTGCTTAACCATTTTGGTTAGCACCGCAACGATATTGTCATCAGTTGCTTCAGTGTTGTGATCTATTTCTGCCTGCTTTATCGCAGATAATGCCATACGAATTACGCCAAGACGAACTTTGTCTTTGGCACGCATAGCATTTTTCATTTCATCTTTAAGCTGGCTAAGTAGACTCATGATTTGATTCTCTCTTAAGTTAACTCAGTTGACTTATAATTTACTAAGGGCTTCTTAGTACATGCGAACGCGACGAGCGTTCTCACGAGAAACTTTTTTAGCTGCACGTTTTACTGCTGCTGCTTTTTTACGCTTACGTTCCCAAGTTGGCTTTTCGTAAGACTCGCGACGGCGAACTTCAGAAAGGATACCTGCTTTTTCACATGAACGTTTGAAACGACGTAGTGCAACGTCAAATGGTTCGTTTTCTCTTACTTTAATTACTGGCATGTACTGTATTACCTTAGTTATGAATCTATATAAATCGACGGTCGACTTCAGCTAAATAGCCTCATCTTCGCCCACTCTATTAAAAATTGGTGACGTATTCTAATGCGAACAACATAGTAATGTAAAGGAGTAATGGCTTTTTCATATTAATATTTCGTTGTCTTAATGTTTTACTATAGGATTTCTGAATTACTAGCCTAAAAGATAGTCAAAACTTGGCACCGAGAGCATTTAATCACAAAACTATTTAAACAACTTTTACGCTATAAATTGAATGTTTGTCAGTCACTAGGTAAAATCATCAGCCAAATAACTACTGTTGGCGCAATTGCTCTGCGGTAGATTAATATTCTATTTTGATGAAACACTCCTAGGTAAAGAAAAACTATGCGTATTTTAGGTATTGAAACCTCTTGTGATGAAACCGGTATTGCGATTTATGATGATGGCCAAGGTGATTTACCTGAAGGGATAGTTGCGCATAGATTATATAGCCAAATTGCCGTTCATGCCGATTACGGTGGGGTAGTGCCAGAGTTGGCGTCGCGTGATCATGTTCGTAAAACTATTCCATTAATAAAGCAAGTGTTGGCAGAAGCTAATTTAACACCTGCCGACTTAGATGGTGTTGCTTACACTGCTGGACCGGGTTTAGTTGGCGCATTATTAGTTGGCTGTTCAATTGGTCGTAGTTTGGCTTATGGTTGGGATCTTCCTGCGGTACCAGTACATCATATGGAAGGGCATTTGTTGGCACCTATGCTAGAAGAGAACGTGCCTGATTTTCCGTTTGTAGCACTTTTAGTTTCTGGTGGTCACACCATGTTAGTACGTGTTGATGGTATTGGAAAATATGAACTTTTAGGCGAATCTGTTGATGATGCTGCAGGTGAAGCATTTGATAAAACAGCAAAGCTATTAGGTTTAGATTATCCCGGTGGCCCAGTATTGGCTAAAATGGCAGAGTCAGGGCGTAAAGGGCGTTATAAATTTCCTCGTCCAATGACTGATAGACCGGGGTTAGATTTTAGTTTTAGTGGCTTAAAAACTTCGGCGGCTAATACTATTCGCAAAGAAGAAAATGCCGACTTAAACCCAGAAAGTAAAGCACAGATGCAGGCAGATATTGCCTATGCCTTTCAAGAAGCCGTTGTTGATACCTTAGCTATAAAATGTAAACGGGCGTTAAAGCAATGTGAATTAAACCGTTTAGTGATTGCTGGTGGTGTTAGTGCTAATACCGCACTTCGCGCTAAATTAGCAGAAATAACGAAAAAACTGGGTGGGGAAGTATTTTATCCAAGACCTGAGTTTTGTACTGATAACGGTGCGATGATCGCTTATGCCGGTTTGCAACGCTTAAAAGCAGGTGTTTATGCTGATTTAACTTTTAAAGCTACACCGCGTTGGCCTTTAGACACATTACCACCTGTATAAGTTTGAAGGTAAGTGAGGCTTGGTTAAGTTTATTTTTTCTTAAAAGAAATTTTACTTTCAGAGCCTTTAATAAGCCTGACTATGTTTTCTCTGTGGCGGAAGATGATCAAACCGGACAGCATTAGCACCGGATAGACATAAATGGGTTTTAATAACCAGGTATAAAGCGGCGCCAATGAAACAGTCACAATTGCTGCTAGGCTAGAGTAACGAGTAGTTTTTGCGACTAGCAGCCAGGTTATAATCAATAAGCCACCTAAATCTAAACCAATAGGTAACAACACGCCAAATGCTGTTGCGACAGCCTTACCACCTTTAAACTCGAAAAAAATAGGGTACATATGCCCTAAACAAGCGGCGACAGCAATCACGCCTAAATATAATGGTTCTAAACCTAAAAAGTAGCCGCCCCAAACAGGTAGCGTACCTTTTAAAATATCAAAAAATAGCACCAGTGCGGCAATATATTTATTACTGATACGTAAAACGTTGGTTGCGCCGGGGTTATTTGAACCAGCAGTGCGGGGATCAGGTAAGCGAAAGAGTTTACAAAGTAAAATGGCACTGGAAATTGAACCTACAAAGTAAGCCGCAATCACCATAAGCAATGTAATAAGTAAACTGCTGATAATAAATCCTTTTTATATTCAAGCTGGTGTTTTTACTAATACCTCGCTTGGAAATATATCTGAGTTCTTGTAAATCTGTGTTTTATAATAAATCACAGATTTTCATCATTGTAGCGTGTTGTTTACTAGTTTTTCTAGACCTACACAGGTAAACTCGCCATTTATTTTGTAAAGCAAGTCATACGGGGTGTTTGCTCGGTAAAGTTACCGTAATTACCTCAACGATTCTTGATCATATAAAGGGTTTAGCGTGGATAAAGTTTATATTGAAGGTTTAACCTTTCAAACTACCATTGGTTTCTATCAATGGGAAAAAGAAATCAAACAAACTTTGGTGATTGACCTCGCAATGGGTTGGAATACTGCTTTAGCTGCTGAGAATGATGAGCTTGCCAAAACTTTAGATTACGCTGAAATATCTGAAGCCATTGTTGAGTTTGCCAATAACAATCCAGTCGACTTAATTGAAACACTTGCCGAGCGCATCGCAACGTATTTAATGACGCAATATAATATTCCATGGTTACGCTTGAAATTAATGAAACCAACTGCAGTGCATAATGCGACAACGGTAGGTGTTGAAATTGAACGTGGACATCAGTTAAACGGTAAATCCAACTAATGGCTGAAATTTATATTTCGCTTGGTAGTAATATTAATCGTCAGCACAACATTGAAAAAGGTCTTGATGCGCTAGCACAATTATTTGTCTCGCTGACTTTGTCTTCATTGTTTGAAAGTGAAGCTGTTGGTTTTGCTGGCAAGCCTTTTTACAACATGGTTATTGGCGCTACTACTGAATTGTCATTGGACGATTTAGCACAGTCATTACGAACTATTGAATATGCAAATGGTCGTAACCAAGACGCGAAAAAATTTAGCCCAAGAACCTTGGACTTAGACTTACTATTATACGATGACGTTATTGCCCAACAACCCGCACAAATACCACGTGATGAAATAACAAAAAATGCTTTCGTACTTTGGCCTTTAGCAGAAGTTGCTAGCGCATTAGTTCATCCTGTTGTTGGAAAAAGCTACCAAACATTATGGCAAGAGTACGATAAGAGCCAACAAAAATTAAATATTGTGCCATTAACTTGGTCTGCAAAAATAGGGAAATAAATCATTATGAGTACAATAGACGTTTTCATTTTAGCGTTAATTCAGGGCTTAACAGAATTTTTACCGGTATCTAGTTCGGCGCATTTGATTTTGCCGTCAGCCGTTTTTGGCTGGGAAGATCAAGGACAGGCATTGGATGTTGCATTACATGTAGGTACATTGCTCGCTGTTGTACTTTATTTTCGTAAAGAAGTTGGCAGCATGGCGGTTGCATGGTTTGGCACCGTTGGCATTGGCCCTGAAAAAAATAACAACAGCTTTGATGGTAAGCTTGCATGGTGGATTTTACTGGCATCAATTCCACTGGGAATCGTAGGTTTATTAGGGAAAGATTTTATTGAAGAAAACCTACGCTCCGCTGCTGTTATTGCCATTACGACTTTAGTATTTGGTGTGTTATTGGGTTTTGCTGATATTAAAGCCAAAGAAAATGTAAGCGTTGAAAAGTTGGGTTTTAAAGGTGCAATGATTATTGGTTTAGCACAAGCACTTGCACTGATACCGGGTACATCGCGCTCAGGCATTACCATGACATTAGGGCTTATGTTGGGGCTAAGCAAAGAGAATGCTGCCCGTTTTTCATTTCTATTGTCAATTCCAGCCATTATTATGACTGGCGGCTATTTAACGTATAAATTAATAACATCGGCAGAGCCTGTTGATTGGAACACCTTGGGCTTAGGTAGTGTACTGGCGTTTTTTAGTGCCTATGCGTGTATTCACTACTTCCTTATCTTAGTTGGCAAGCTAGGAATGATGCCATTTGTTATTTATCGAATGATACTTGGCGCTGGTCTGCTTTGGTTTGTATTAAGTTAATTGCTACAATACTGCAAATTTTTAAACGCGCTCAGGCGCGTTTTTGTTATAAACATACCCTGGTGACTTGGGTATAAAACTATATTTATATTAAGCGTTACTTATAACGTTTGATATCACCTTATCTGCATAGATAGTACTAAGGGACTATTGGGCTATAGAAAAAGTCTAAGTAAACTTTAGTTCTGAACTGACTATGGTAGATATTTACCTGATTAAAAGTGAGAGTGTTGATGGATTTGTCTTTAACTGAAGAACAAATGATGATTCAAGATATGGCGAAAAAGTTTGCTGAAAGTGAACTTGCGCCTGTGGCAGCGCAGCTTGATGAAACAATGGATCAAACGCTGTTTTTAAACAATTTAGCGCAATTGACTGAACTTGGCTTTATGGGCTTAAACATTAAAGCTGAATATGGCGGCGTAGAAGCGGGTAGCGTAGCTTTTAGTTTAGCAATTACTGAATTGGCTCGAGCTTGTGCCTCAACTGCCGTCACTACCTCGGTAACGAATATGGTAGCTGAAGTCATTCAAGCGGTTGGTAATGAAGAGCAAAAGCAAAAGCATTTACCAAAAATTTGTAGCGGTGAATACCGTGCAGGCGGCTTTTGTTTAACAGAAGCTACAGCAGGTTCAGATCCTGCTGGCATGAAAACTCAAGCCGTGAAAGACGGTGATGATTATATTATTAGCGGTAGTAAACTTTATATTACCAGTGGCTCTTTTGCTGATGTATTTGTTGTTTGGGCTGTTACTGATCCTGACGCTAAAAAAGGCAAAGGCATTTCTTGTTTTATCGTTGAAGCTTCCACGCCAGGTATGACAATTAGTAAAGCAGAAGAAAAAATGGGCCAAAAGGCATCACCAACCAATGAAGTTCACTTTGATAACTGTCGAGTGCCTGCTTCAGCGTTGATGGGTACTGAAAACAAAGGTTTTGGTGTTGCTGTTGGTGAGTTGGCGGGTGGACGTATTGGTATTGGTTCATTGGCATTAGGTGTTGGCCTTGCTGCACTTGATTACGCTAAAGCTTACATTGTTGAACGTAAACAGTTTGGCCAATCACTGTCGAACTTCCAAGGCTTACAGTGGAAATTAGCTGAACGTTATACGGAAATGGAAGCGGCACGCTTGTTACTAATGCAAGCTGCATATACTAAAGAGCAAGACCAACCTTTTGGTGCGGCAGCGTCAATGGCAAAACTTTTTGCTACTGAAAATGCCAACAAGGCTTGTTACGATGCCTTGCAATTAATGGGCGGAGCGGGTTACATAAAAGAATACCCACTTGAGCGCATGGCACGCGATGTTCGAGTAACGTCAATTTATGAAGGTACTAGCGAAATTCAGAAAGTGATTATTGCACGCGATTTATTGCAAAATATGTAGTTACTCTTTAATGCTAAAAAAAACGGACATGAGTTATTCTCTGTCCGTTTTTTTATGTCTTATTGCAAGGTAGTGCCAGCCATTTATCGACACTTTTCTTATACTTTGCAAGCCAAACTTGTGCTGCGTCATCTTCGCTAAGCTTTTCAATAACGTAAAGAGCTGATGCATCAGCAATCATCTCAGTGTTTAAATTGATGTTTTTTGCCAATTGAAATACACATGGTGAGTATTTTTCTAAACCCGGCCAAGCTGCTTTTTTTAACCAACCATTACTTGGGTTAGCACAATCTTTTAATAGCAGTTTGTTGATCCCCCAACTTGGATCAGTTTCACATGCAGGTTGATAAGTAGGGAACTTAACAAACTTGCCTTTAAGCCGAGTGTCGGTCCAGTTTGGTGTCCAATTGAGTAACATAATAGGTTGCTTTTTTTTGAGCGCTTGTTCGAGTTTTTGCCAAACTTTAGTGTCGTTTTCAAAGCGATGAATTGTGAAATTTAGATCCAGTGCCCGAATAATATCGCCGTCACCATAATCCCATGGGCCTGCGTAGTATACGCCTTTATTTTTTGACTGAGGTGTGGAGAACAATGTTGCGCAATTATTCATTGCTTGCCAATCAGGTAAGCCAGGACATAATTCTTCAACATATTCAGGGTACCACCAATCTTCTTTGCCAACAGCCTTATGGCTACCCAAGTCAGTAATATAACCTTGTTGAACCATGCGATTAAAGTCTTTGGCCATTGATACCTGCCAGACTTCTAATTGAAGATGAATTACGCCTTTTGGCAGAGCGCCCCATTGATCTTGCGCACTAATATCTTTGTACTCAACAGGTATACCAAGTGACTGGATCATCGTGCCTAAAGCTTTAGAAAGAACTCGCTGACTACTCCAATTATTTAATGGTAATTTAATGACTTTTTGAATGTTTTTATCCAAGCTCATTGCTTGAGCAAAGCTAGAGAGAGTTAAACTACAAAGCAATAAAATGGTAAGGAAAATAGCTTTAAGCATCTGAGAGTATGATGTTATTAATCGATGTTGTAGTTGAGTGGCGTAAGCTAGCGAATATATAAAGTTTATAATAATTCATTCCTAAGGCTCTGATATGTTGAATGTAACTGCTCACTTACTGGTTATCATAACAAAAGCATTAGATTCATTCACTCATACTTTCGTTTTAGATAAAAGTATGAGTGATTATTGTCGATGTTGCTAACAATTCTCATACTTCCAATGGCGTGATTTTCCTTCGCTTATCCATTCTATCGCAGTGTTTAATCGTGTTGACCTCGTTGTTGCTCTTTTTGCTGAGGTTAGCCAGTCGATATAATCTTTCTGTTTTGAATAACTAAAGGCCTTGAATACTTCATTTGCTGGCAGATTATTTGCTAGTGCAGAAGATAAATCTTCAGGGATCACTAAACTGTTTTTATCTTTACGTGGTACCTGTTTTTTCTGTTTGTTATCAGCTGAATTTAGCGAGATAGCTTGTTGTAGATAATTGACAAGTATGTCATCAGTGGGAACATCAATTAAGGTTTTAAATTTAAGTGCAGTTAATTCATTGTTCTCGCTAGCTGAGAATATTTTTTCACTATCATTGAGTAACTTGCCTTTGAAAAAAGAAAAGTTAATATGCTGTTTAAACGCCGCTATAGCGCAAACCAAGCCATTACTTTCAAAGCATGGGTGTCGCCACTTTATTGTTTCAGTTATCTCAGGAGAAGCGCGGTGTATTACATCACGCAAGTGTAAAATAATCTCTTGTGCAAACGGTTCTTGCTGGCTGATGTAATCATCAATTGCTTTATTTTTTGACATTAAATACTCGTTTCGTTGATAGCTTAGTAACTTACATAATGCATAAGCATTAATTTCATTATAGAAACAAAATCATGGTCTAGTACAAAAGTTATAATAACCAAACAAGTCAGTTAAATAAATATTTCCGGTTGTAGCTTGTTTAACGTTACTTTTGCCCCCAATAATAGGTCATATCTTAAATTTATCTGGAATTGTATTAATGACAAATTCTGTTGCTATCACCCTTGAAAACTTTCAACAAATTATAATTGAAGGCTCTAAATCTAAGCTGGTATTCGTTGATTTTTGGGCACAACAAATACCTGAGAGCCTTGAGTTACGAGATAAATTAGCCAGTGCACTTGCAAACCACGGCGATACCATGATTTTTGCCACAGTAGATTGTGAAACCCAAGGTCAAATTGCTCAGCAATTTGGCATTCAAGGGTTGCCAACGGCTATTTTAGTGAAAGAAGGGCAACCAATTGATGGTTTTTCTGGGCCACAAACAGATGAAACCATTAATGAACTATTGGCAAAGTACTTACCGAAAGAGCAAGACTTATTGCTTAACCACGCCATTGCCATGCTAGCAGAAAATAAACTTAGTGATGCCTCAACAGCGATTACACAAGCGTACCAGTTGGATAATGAACGTGCTGATATTAAATTAGTTTTAGCTGATGTTTATCTACAAACCGGAAAAGTAACTGAAGCTGATACCCTGTTGCAAATGATTAAAATGATTGATCAAGACAGCTATTATCAGTCATTAATGGCTAAACTTGAATTGGCAAGTCAAGCGGCTGAATCACCAGAAATTAAAGCCTTAGAGCAACAGTTTAGTAATGAACCTGACAATATTGATGTGCAGCATCAGTTGGCTGCGCAGTACAGCCAAGTTAATCGTCATGAAGATGCCTTAGTCATATTATTTCGTCTAGTGCAAAAAGATGGCTCGGATATGGTCAGCAAAGATTTGTTATTAGATGTATTAAAATCATTGCCTGATGGAGATGCGCTGGCGAATAAATTTAGACGCAAACTTTATACATTGATGTACTAAATAGTGCTTTGAATAAGCTCTGTTTTATAAAAAAACGCTCGCTAAGTCGGGCGTTTTTTTATGCTGGTAATTTGGTTGGTATTGGCTTTTAAGTGAAAGTTTTTAGTCGAAAATTACGCTTAGTCTTTTAATAAGTGTGAAAAGTTTTGTAGAAACTTTTGAATTTTTTTGGCGACAACCAGTTGGCAATATTGATTGTCAGGGTGGTTTTCAAAATAGTCTTGATGATAGCTTTCTGCACTATAAAAATTATTCACGGCTTTTATTGAAGTTACTATTGGGCTTTCAAAACTAGCATCAGACGTTAACTGAGATATTTTCTCAATAGCTGCTTTTTGTTGCTCTTCATTGTGCACTAATATGGTTGAACGGTATTGGCTACCGATATCATCGCCTTGACGGTTCAGGGTAAGAGGATCATGAATCGCAAAAAAAACTGTTAATACTTGCTCAGTAGACAATTGCTTTTTGTCGAAAGTTAGTTGTACAACTTCAGCGTAATTGGTACTGCCTGTAGATACTTGCTCGTAGCTAGGGTTGGCAATATCGCCATCGGCATAACCACTGACAACCGCTTGCACACCTTTAATGCGAGAAAATATATTCTCAACACACCAAAAACAGCCTGCACCTAATGTTATCGTTTCTATGCTCATATCTTTATTCCTCACGCTTAAGCGTTCTAACTGTCATCTTTCTTGGTAATTTTACTTAAGACGTTTGGACGTCTAAATGTTTATGTGGCAAAGATATCATCGAGCCGTTTAGATGTCTATATGTTTTTTACGAAAATCATAAAGCCATCATTTTATATTGAGTAAGGGGGGGAGCAGTTGTTACTAGGGGCGTTTTGAGTCAGTTTGATAAGTTACGACATTAGATATTAGATACAGTGCTGAAACTGCTAGTTTATAATTTCAGCACTGAAATAAAGTAGGTTTTAGCTATCACTTAATAAGTTATAAGCGACATGTTGATGAAAGCGTAAAGTAAGTTCGTCTTTATCGGTTGGAACTTCTAATTCGGTCGCTAATAAGCGCATAGCTTGTTCAATTTGGTTAACAAACTTTGCATAGTTTTGCTCTTCACCATTTGGGTAATTGGCAACAAATATCAGTTGAATATTATCAACAAGCTCATCGGCCTTCCATTTGCTAACAATGCCACATGGGCTTTGTTTTGGGTTATAGCCTAACATTTGCAATTCACCAACTTTAGATACTATTTCATGCAAACTGTGTCGAACAATGGGTACTAAACCATTCGCGATTAAGGCGCCATTATTTAAGTTAAATTGCTTAGCAACTAACGAAAATGTATCGGTTAAGTATGTATATAGTGGGTTGAAGGGATCGTTTGAGTTGGCATCAATATCGACTAATTGCGAAATACGGTGGTTTACTGTCAAGTTAATAATTGCATAAGTAATTGAAGATAAATCAGTCGGCAATGTTATATCTTGGCTAGCATAGCGCTGAGTTATCGGTCTAAACTTATGAGCTTGGCTCTCGTTGCAGCCTTTATGTTTAGCAAAAATGTCATAAGTAAGGTGTTGGTGATCGCGCAGACGAATATTGGCTAAAGGTAGTTTTATTTGTTGAGCGAAAGTTTTTAGCAGCGCCTCAACCCGTTGATGAAAATTTGCTGCACCTGAGCGAATATCAGTGCCAGAAGCTAAAAATACCAAAGTGATTTTTTTAGCTCTGATATTGCTATCAAAAAAGGAATTTTGCAGTACGTGTTGTACCGGATCATAGTAAAAAATTATTTGCTGACTAGTTTGCCATTGGTGCATTTCTTGGCTGTACCGCACGCGAACTAGCTTGTCATTGGCGACGAGTAAACTATTAGTGATGGCATAGTCATTACTGAGGGTAAAAAGTAAATCCGCTAAGCTTTGATAACAGTCGTAGTAATTTTCCTGTGAGGATAATTGTGAAAGTAGTTGATCTGATAAGGCAAATTCAGCCAAAATATACTGATTATCGCGTGCGTTCGCTGGTATATAAGCTTTTTGACTAGCGGTGCGCTTTCTAACTATCGACATAATAATTCCCTGAGTAGAGTTTGGATATCACCCTGATACCATCTAATTAAAGGCGATTATAAGCACAAGTTATGACAAATTTATGTCAAAACTAAAGTGGTTGATATCTGGTTATAGTTAATAGAGCACTGAAAGAACGTGATGCTAGAATTCTAATGTCTAAAAGAGAAAATGATGTCGATAGCAAATAATGCAGACTTACTTGCCGCAGTAAATCAAGTGATGCCTTTTGGCAAATACAGTGGTAGAAAGCTATTACAACTACCTGAACCTTATTTAGTTTGGTTTCATGCTAAAGGTTTTCCAGAAGGAAAGTTAGGGCAACAACTAGCACTAATTTATGAAGTGAAATTGAATGGTTTAGAGGAAATGCTACAACCACTATTAAGAAATTAATTTCACTGTTTTTCAAATTAAATGGGGGCGTTCAAAATTCTGTGTCAGCTTAAATTTTTAAATATCAAGTACGCTGTC
>OJET01000033.1_pt1 | contig 54511 bp, 54 predicted proteins | sample 1593941 | NCBI WGS metagenome assembly OJET01 (sample SAMN05416869, study PRJEB24817) | seawater metagenome | isolation source: Sea water | place: Canada:Atlantic | collected 2013-11 | reverse complement strand
AAGTCTTCAATAATTTCCATATTCAAAAACTGATCTTGGTTATAAATACTTGGATAACCAGCTTTTTGTTTATCGATAGCAAACGACACACCTTTAAGGTTAGTGATGCTGGTCGATTTATCACATGAAAGCATACAACCGTTGTCGATACGTGGTTTTTCACAACCGACGCTTTGTTGAAAGAAACACTGGCGGCTGGTCATCAACAAAATAGGGTGGTAAATGCTGTAGAACAATTTGAAGTTTTCTGGACGAGCAATATTCTTCATCTGCATGGCGTTTATCTCGTTAGAAATAAAGGCGCCACTACAATCGAAGCTTTCTTTCATTGCCAATAATGCGTATGAATTGGTGGTATTTAAAAATGGTCCGGCAATCCACTTAATGCCAAGTTCGTTGGCGCGACAAGCAATACCGGTATTATTCGTTACAATTAATGCTGGTTTAACTTGTTCTAAAATATTCACCGCTACGTCGTAATCTTTACCGATAAGTACAGCAGGAAACCATGGAATTAAACGAGGATTTTCCTGTAAAAAGCCAACATATTTAGTACATTCACGTTTGTACGCGTCCGGCAGTTTAAAGTAAATGTCGGCATCAGTAACATTAGCCAATTCCACATCAGCTTCATCACAAATTAAAAGAGATAACTTACTTTTACTATCAGTTTTTGGGTGATTAACGAGCGGTGGTAAGGTTACTTCTGGCAATACCGTTACTGAATTATTAAGTTTGCTAGCAATTTCATTTTTAAGCGCTGTTAGTTCTTTAAAAGGAATACTTAAACCATCATTTAACTTGTCGCAGTTTAACTCGTTAAGTAAAAATTCGGCATTGTTAAAGCTTTTAAAACGCTTGTTTATTGTTGCAGGATCAATACACGCTTGATCACTGTCTCTCATTAAGCTGCTTGATTGTACCGTAAAGGTATTTTGCTCAACTGAAAATCCTGTTGTTGTTACTGTAACCGTTAATGGTTTTCCAAGTTTGCCAGCAAAGCTTAAAGTAAGTGGCACTTTTTCAATGCTTAAGTGTTTAATTTTCTCTACTACTTCTGCTTCAATATCATTTTTGTCAGCTTGTAGGTTTTGCTCTACGTCTTGAATTTGTACAATTGAAATATTTTGGCTATCGTCAGCTTTGTGTTTGTTTACGGCGTGAACTTTTGAGTTATCGCGGGGGTTATCGATAAACATTGATTGATTTAAATCGCCACGTAAAAAAGCATTTGAGAAATCACGGTTAAACACTTTATATAAGCGCTCGCCATCTTGGGTTAATTCACCAGTATTGAGGAAACCGTCAATTTGTTTGCGAAAGCTGTCAACCACGGTGTGAACATAGTTTGCGCCTTTAATACGACCTTCAATTTTAAATGAATGAACACCTGCATCGATTAATGCCGGTAAATCAAAAAAGGCTGAATTGTCTTTAATATTAAGCGGGAAGTTATGCCCTGATGGTGTTGTTTCATATTCTTCACGGCAAGCTTGGCTGCATCTGCCGCGGTTACCTGAGTTGCCAACACTGGCAGAGGTTGAATAACATAAACCTGAAAAGGCAACACAAAGTGAGCCGTGAACAAATACTTCAGTTAGTACGTTTTGCTCAATACACACTTTATTTATTGCGGTAATCTCGCGTAAATTTAATTCACGAGATAAATTGACGCGAGACGCGCCTAATTTTTTCAAAAATGGAATTTGACCAACGTTATGCGTGGTTAACTGGGTAGAAGCATGAATGTCTAACGTCGGGAAATGCTTGGTAATAATGTTAAACATGCCGATATCTTGCACGATAACACCGTCTAATGTGGTGTTAACCAACTTACTTAATAATTTGGCAATTGACTTAAATTCACGCTCTAAAATAATAACATTTAAGGTTAAAAATATTTGGCAGTCATATTGATGTGCTAAGCGAATGATACCAATGAGTTGTTCAAAGGAAATATTAGCAGCGCGATTTCGGGCATTTAGTGTATCTAAGCCACAATACACTGCGTCAGCACCTGCAATAATTGCCGCTTTAATTGCATCAACATCGCCGCCGGGGGCTAATAATTCAATTTTATGATCCATTTGTACTACTTACTTATTCGCTAAATTTTAAGAGCAGGGATTTTACCCGTATATTTGCCGAATGAATACCGTTAAAGTTGCACTTTAGTAACCGTATAACATCAAAAATAAGAAAATCATGATATTACCTTTCCCTTATACGCCTGTTTATTAATTTATTCATTGTGAGTCAGCTTGTTCTTAGACTGTGGAAAATGATCAATGCGGTATTGCTGTAGTTGTTAGCCGGTTTGTCTACACCATGGGTACTAGCTTAGAAAATATTACGAGTTTGTTTTACGAACAAAGTTTAACGCAGCGTGGAATGGCAGTGTCGTTAGCGTAGTGATTTGAAAGCCACTTTGAATATGAACTTTTAAAGGCAAACGTTAATACTTTAAAGCTTAGTGTTATTCTTTAATTGACTGAATTTGTTCGTATACCGATATACCCACAGCTCTTCTTTGTGCCGTTGAAAGAGCATCATTCACAGTACTTGCGTCGAATGAGCTGATTTCATTAGGCGCTTGTGTGCTCGATGAGTTTGAATTATTGGCATTGTCAGATGCTTGAATATAAGTATCTATTGTATTTTTTTTAATATTGGCTTGGTATATATCAAGCCCTGCATCAACAGATTTATCTTTAATGGCTTGATTTGATTCTTGTAACTGCTGCTTATTTATCGGTTCGCCTGATTGCTTTGCGTCAATTAGCTGTATAGCCGTGTTTCTTTTTACCAATTTTTGCGTAAAACCGAGGTAATCAGAGGCATTAGTATTAATAGTATTCATATTATTGGTCGTTCACTCTATAAATAATAACGTAAGCATAGACTATAGGAATATGTTTTTCTGTGTTCAATTGTTAACCAAAGCAATGGTGATGGCTGGTTATTGTAGAGACTGGTATTGAGATATTTTGTATTTGCTTTTAAGTTTTACTTCTAATGCTTATGTAGCGTTCATTAGCACCTATGTTTAGGAGTGAGCATCGAGACAAAGTAATGTACTTTATCTCGATGCTATTTTATTTCTAAATAATGGTATTATTTTTACGTGTTTGCTTTGATGAATTTAACCATCTGCATTAATTGTCGCTATTAGATCAGCAAGACATGCTTGGTTATTCTCATGTGGAACTTGACAGGTCCCCGCTGCATGGTGACCGCCGCCATTATATTTCAACATTAATTCGCCAACATTTGTTTTTGAACTGCGATCAAATATTGATTTACCTGTAGCAAAAACAGTGTTTTGCTTTTTAAGTCCCCACATAACGTGAATTGAAATATTACATTGTGGGAATAAGGCATAAATAACGAAACGGTTACCTGAATAAATCACTTCTTCTTCTCTTAAATCCAGCACAACTAAATTGCCGTGCACCGTTGCACAACGCTTAATTTGTTCTTTGAATTTCTCTTCATGCTCGAAGTAAAGATCAGTTCTTTCTTTTACATCAGGTAGGGCTAGCAATTCGTCAATGTTGTGGTCTTTACCAAAGTCGATTAAGTCCATCATAAGTTCATAATTCGAGATGCGAAAATCTCTGAAACGACCTAAGCCTGTACGAGAGTCCATGATGAAGTTAAGGAGTTCCCAGCGTTTAGCGTGTAAAACTTCTTCCATGTTAAACTGCGCAGAATCTCCTTTATCTACCGCTTCCATCATGCTTCCCCAGCTTGCCGGAAATGTTTCTGAACCACCGTAGTAGTCATAAACAACACGAGCGGCTGAGGGCGCATCAGCGTCAATAATATGGTTGTCTCTTTTACCATTACGAAGTGTTTCGCTATGATGATGATCAAAGGCGAGATGAATTCCTTCAGCAAAAGGTAAATTGGTTGAAATATCATTAGTATCGATTGCGATAGTGCCGTCTTGCATATCTTTTGGGTGAACAAAGAGGATATCGTCAACTAAATTAATATGCTTAAGTAAAATTGCACAAACTAAACCGTCGAAATCACTACGAGTGACCAAACGATATTTTTTATTATCCGACATTTCCAATCTCCATTAGATAGTATTTTTTATTATTAAATATTACATTGTTTATTTAAGCATAGTAACAGCTGATTGCTTAGCCGTAGACTAATTTTAGTGTAAAAAATATTCCCTAGTCTATCCGTGCTTACAACACTTTTGCTATTGGTTATAACGTAAAGCTAAAACTACCTAAATTTACTTTTCTTACAGTTTCTCACGTTCATCAACATTTCACCCACAAAGACCATAAAGAAACGAACGTAACAACGATTTATCATGCTCCCATAAATTACTAAAACACTCTATCTAGGGAATACCAATTATGAAAAAATCACTTATTAGCATGACATTACTTTTAGCATCATCAGCCGTTTTTGCAGAAACAGAGTATCCGGAGAATCCGGTATTAAGACCACTAACATTAACTGATGGCACTATTGCTGTTGGCGGAGCTCTAGCGTGGGGTGAAGAGAAAGATGATAGTCGTGCCATGCTCCATTTAAATGCAGCCTATGGTTTAACTGATGACTTGACACTCGGCTTAGGTGGACTAAATTATCGAATTTTAGCTCGTCCTGATAACGAAATGGGTTTAGAGTTAGCCGTAGGTTTAGGAGTGAGAGGTTACCAAGAATCAAACATAAATGGTGACTCAGTTGGCTATGGCGCCAACCTAAACGGTAAATATGTTTTTGACAAAGATATCGCGATGACTTTTTCAGCAGGTTTTGTAAAATGGGATGAAGAGAAACTGAAAAATAAAGACGAGTACCGCTATTCTATTGGTTTACAAGCTAATGTTGCAAAAAATTGGACCACGAATGTGAATTATACCTATCGTGATTTAAAAGATTTTGCCCAAAAGGAAGCACATGAAGCCAGTGTCGGGCTTAATTACGCGTACAGCAAGAGCACTGATGTAGGTGTATTTGCAAGTTATTCAAGTTTTGATGCACAAGAGAATGGCTATAAGCTTGAGGATAGTTTTGATCGTGTGGCTGGTGTTTATGCTGCGTATCGTTTTTAGTTTAAATCATTCAATCCATTTTATTGCCCACATGCGATAATTTAAATAGTATCAATAGAGCTTCATGTAATATTGATACTATCGTCTATTTCACCTTTGATACCAATTCTATAATCTAAAGCCCGCTCCTGCCATTTGCATCATATATTTTAAGCTATAGTCATTGAAACTATAGCAAATGATAATATTAGTTAGTGTGTAAAGTTAACATTAGTGGCATAAATATAATTCTTTAATATTTAAGATAAAATCTTTTGACTTATTGATGTTCTAAGAGTTTTGTTATATTTTGTTTCGCAATGTATCTAGTTGTAATTTAATGATTGGGTAACATAATATAAAATAAGGAATATAAGAATAATGATTAAACTTAAAGGGATAGGCAAATTTGTACTCATAATGACGTTAGCTGGCACGCTGATAGGTTGTGGTTCAACACCGAATAAGTATTTGCCTGTGGCTGCGACTAATGAAATAAAAACAACTGATGTATATGTTGTTGTCCCGCAAAAAGAAATTGTTGCAGAAATTGATCGTTCAAGTGTTGCAGCTGCTGGCGGAGGTGGTTTGTTATTAGCTTTAATTGATGTTGCTGTTGAAAACAGTAGAGCAAATACAGCTGAAGAGCTTATTCAGCCAATTAAAGATACATTAATTGAAACCAATTTTAATAGCCTCTTTCTTTCGGCATTACAAAAAGAGTTCGCCCAACTCGATTGGATGAAAATTGATAATGTTCAATTAATTACCGATATATCAAAAACAACAAGACAAGATAACTACACCAGTGCGGATGCTCAAACAGTAACGTTTATTAATGCCAGATATTCATTATCTCCTGACTTTTCAAGTGTGAAAGGCAATGCAAATATTGCGATGTTACCTAAAACCGAAGTATTGAAGAAATATTCAGAAAAAGCGACTTCTAAGAAGGCAAAAAAGTATGCTTGGCATGATGATAACAATATTTACCGAGATAATGTTGCTGTACAGAACAAACTGTTAAGCACATCAACTGATAAAGAAGAAAATGCTAAAGTAATTGTTCAAAACTCTGACAACTTAAAAGAAAATGTAGAAAAAATAGCTACGCAGTTAGCTAAGCGAGTTGTTTCTAGTATGAATACAACAGAAGCTGCGCCGAAATAATAATAAAAAGGTAGGTAGGGCGTGATGCTCTACCTCGTATTATGCAAAAAATAATTATCACGTTACTTTGTATTGCGATGTTCGGGTGTTCGGTTAATACAGTTCAATTGTCATCAGAATATAATCATAAATTTAAGCGTTCGAATAAAGCTAAGCAATTAAGTAATATTGCTGAATGTTCATTTCATCTCGCAGACTTTAAAGATGGACGAGAATCAAAGTCTTTAGGGATAGTTGCACTGACAATCGTAGAAAATGATGTTAATAAATGGGCTTTATCTGCTCTTGAAAAATATAACATTAAGGAAAATAACGCTAATACTCTCCCACATGTGAAAGTTACATTAGTAAAAGCTTATATTCATTCATTAATGTCATCCATGGCGGCTAATGTTGTTTTTAAAATAGAATATAAATCCAGTGCTAAAGAACAAAAAACTAACTATGTCAGAGGACATGAAGTTGATGTGAATTGGAATTCTGGAGAGAGTGAGATCCTATCCACATTAAATAAAGCTATGGGGAAAGCCATATCTAAAGCTAGAGATGACTTGGGCAAGAATTACTGTACATAATGTTTTTTTACTCGCTTGTGTTTATACAACTGGTTATTTACTCTTCAACCAACTTAACCATTAATTCTTCTTCAAAACTTTTAAGCCCTTGTTGTACAAAGTCATAAGTTAAATCAATATTACTTTTAATATCACCTTCTAATACCGATAAACTATCTAAAATATCTTTTGCATCATCAAAGCCTGTATCAATACCTGAACGGATAACAGTTAAGAATTCATTTAATGATTCTTCATCACTCAGGTTATTATTTTGATTTTTAAATGCTGCATAAAAAGCAGTGGAACTTTGTACTATGCGTTGAGCCGTCGCTTCTGGCGATACGTCTAACTCTGATTCATAAGCTGATTGAATGGCGTTGTCACCTAATACTGGCTCTAATTGTTTGTTTATTTCTTCAATAGCCGTTTTATATAATAGCTGCATTGGATTATTCGCTGCACTATTACTGGCTGCAGCATCTAAAATAGCTACATTTTGCATTTTTCGGGCTTGTTCATAAATGCTTAATTTAGGTTGCTCTGATGCAGTTGTGGCAGTTTTAGATTGTGCAGGGACAATGGCTTCCTGACCTTTCGATTGAATTTGCATGATTAAACCTTATTTGCTGACGCTATAAGAAAGCTAACTTTATTGTTGATAATTATAGCTACAATACTAAGTAAATTGCAGATTATTGATGCTTATTAATTTTAAGCCAGATTGACAACATTGTAATCGTGACAGTGTTTTGTTTTTATTGTGTAATTTATTTTGATTAGTAAATGCACAAATTTGCTGATAAGTTCTTTCGCTAGCTTCTATGTTCTTGTTACGGTGATTTAAGAGGGCTTAATAAAAAAATAGATGGCGAGCCCGTAATGAATGCGAATTCAGCGCTATTATATGTTCTACTATTTAGGCTTTATATTGAAAACTTTAAGCTAAAGTGAATAGAATTTAATCTAGAGCAATAGAAAACATTACTTGAAGAGGAATTTCTCGCGATGATGTCTGGTCAAACCAAATCCCATTGCGCTATAATCGCTTTTTTGAAAATAACCGTGTAATACTTCATGAAGTTCCCCGGACGCCGTCAGCACAAACATTATTTCCCTGTAGATCATAAAAACCCATTAACCAATCAAGTCAATCGTGGCCAGCAATCAGTAAAAAACTATATTGTCGGCATTGATCAAGTCTTGGTTGATATTGAAGCTAAAGTTGATCAAGCGTTTTTAGATGAATTTGACTTACAACGTGGTATGTCGCAAGTTATTTCAGATGAAGTTACTGCCCGTTTATATCAACGACTAAAAGATGAGTCATTAATCAACTATGAGTTTGCCGGTGGCACCATAGGGAATACAGTACATAATTATTCTGTGTTAGCTGATGACCGTTCAGTATTGCTAGGTGTTATGTCAAAAGACATTCATGTTGGCGATTATGCATATCGTTTTATCAGTAATACCTCTTCTCGTGTTGACCTAAATTACCTACAACCTGTGGACGGCCCAATTGGTCGTTGTTTTACCTTAATTGATGATACAGGTGAACGTACATTTGGTATTAATGCTGGTCTTATCAATCGCTTACATCCAGATTCCATCGATGAGTCTTTAATTGCCGATGCCTCTGCATTGGTGATCAGTTCTTACTTAATGCGTACTCAAGAAGGCGATACTATGACTCAGGCCGCGATTAAAGCGGTTGAGTGCGCTAATGCGGCTAATGTACCTGTGGTATTAACCTTAGGCACAAAATTTTTAATTGAAGAAGAACCTGAGTTTTGGCGTGATTTTGTTAAAAAGCACGTTAATGTGTTAACCATGAATGAAGAAGAAGCGTTAGCAATCACGGGCATCTCTGATCCATTGGAAGCGGCTGATAAATGTTTAGATTGGGTTGATATGGTTATTTGTACCGCCGGTAAAGAAGGTTTGTACATGGCTGGTTATGTTGATGAGCAATTTAAACGTGAAAGCGAATACCCGCTTATTTCAGGCTGTATTAGCGATTTTAATCGTTATGAATACTCGCGCCCAATGCTATTAAAAGAGTGCGAAAATCCAATGCGAATTTATACTCATTCTGCGCCATACATGGGCGGGCCTGAAAGTATTAAAAATACAAACGGGGCTGGTGATGCAGCGCTTGCGGCAATATTGCATGATTTAAGTGCCAACGTTTATCATAAAAATACCATGGCTAATTCAAGTAAGCATGATCAGCCTGCATTAACGTATTCTTCATTATCACAAATGAGTAAATACGCGAATAGAGCAAGCTACGAAGTATTAGTGCAGCATTCTCCGCGCTTATCTCGTGGCTTACCGGAGCGAGAAGACAGCTTAGATCAAGCGTATTGGGCTAAGTAACGTCAATCTAACAAAACCTTATTGAAAAGAGTTTATCTAATAGTTTCAATAAGGTTTTATTGCCTTCACTATGACTGCGCGGCGATAACGACTACAATAGCGCTTTTGTTTCAATGACAAAATAAATCGCTTACCCCATTAAATGCTTTAGCAGAGAATATTGACCTCCCATGACAACACTAACCACACATAAATCATCACAACGAAGATTGCTTATCGCATTAGCTATCACTAGTGTATTTATGTTGATACAAGTTATTGGTGCAACTTATGCTAACTCGTTAGCTGTTTACGCTGATGCAGGGCATTTATTTGTTCACAATAGCTCGTTGTTTATCGCGCTTATCGCCTCAACATTGGCGATAAAATTTGGTCGTACCTTTAGTGATGGTTATCGTCGGTTAGAGCTTTCCGGCGGGCTGATTAATGGGTTTTTATACCTAGTTATTAGTTGTTGGATATTACTGCAAGGTGCTGATCGACTGCTAGGCCATGAACATCATGATGAGCATGAAATAAACACTTTTGTTATGTCAGCGGTTGCCTCATTAGGTTTCTTGTTTCATGCCGCCTCTGCATTCGTGCTATACAAAGGGCGTAAAGACAGTGTTAATGTTTACGCGGTATTTTTACATACCTTTTTTGATTTGTTGTCGACTATTGTCACTTTCATCACCAGCATTGTGATTCATGCAACCGGTTGGACAATATTTGATTCTCTATCTAGCATTCTTATCTCTATATTTGTACTCTTTACTGGTTCAAAGTTGTTGTATAAATGTATTAAGGGACTATTCTTTAATGGCGTAAAACTACCTGCACTAAAGAAAATTGAAAAAGCATTACACGATATAGAGCATATCGATAACGTACATAATTTGATTGTTAAAAGTGAGAATGGTGCGGTTGTAGTTGGTGCTCATATTGTTTTAAAGCATAAATGTACCTTAGAAAAGCACGATGAAATTTGCCGCTTTCAAGTTGAAAAAGCATTGAAAGAACAGTTTGATGTGGAAGAAAGCGTGCTACAAATAGAAACAGGTGGCTGTCAGCATCCGTAATTGTTCTGTACTCATATTTAGTTATCATTTTTTGTCAGGGATTTACAAATTGAAGCGAGGAGAAAGTAATGTTCTCCTTGCTAATTTATTACCGGCTCTATTCTCTTAAACCTTTCTCCACCACAACTAATTTACGCTAGTTATTTCTTCATTTAACATCTATGAACTTACAATAAGCCATTGTCATGTTACTGTCATTTTTCATTCAAATTATTGTCATATAATTTTATTAGTTTAAGACAAACACTTTAAATGAGTCTTAATGATGAAAGATAAATATTGGCAAATTGAAGAATTCGACGAGTTTGATGATCAACTTGAAACTCAGAAAAAGAAAGCAAACAAACAAAACAAGCGAAAATGGCGAGAAATAGAAGCCTACAAAGATCGCAGACGTGAGCAACGTGAACTTGCCTATTTTGATAGCTTTGCGATCATTTAGCTCGATATTGAGTTATACATCAACTTTGCATCAAATTTAACGTATCGCAAAAGAGCGAAGTGCTAACACAAGTATGCTAGTGCTTCGCTAACTATTGTTACAGTTAGCTACTCTGAGAATAACTGATGTGAAATAGGGGTAATCATGATGAATTTAACTATCACTAAATGTGATAATGTTATATAAAACCTCGTAATATTCAAAACTACAATTTTATTTATGCTTCGTTTAAGTCTTTCTTTTTCATGTTTATTCACTTTCTTTCTTTCATTCAGTTCTTTTGCTGGCGATATCAGTAATATTATTAGTAAAGAAGAATTTGCCTTGTACAAAGACGTTGGAGAGTTTATTGATAACTCACCAAAAGTAACCATTACAGTTCCAGCAGAACAAAGTGATGTGGAAGAGTACGGAAAAGGCGTAGTTAAAACATTGACCGGCTCAGATTGTGACCGAGATGGAAAAATGGATGATAATCCGACTTGCAATGCGGTGTTCTATAAACTTTGGTTGAAATATCGCTTGAATAAATAATGTTAATTCGTAATGACCAGAGTAATAATGACGGTGATTTTTAAATGAAAACGTTTACCAGCATAATGTTAGCTGCAACGATAATAACAACTTTGTTTAGCATCAACGTAGCACATGCTGATACCTTGAAACCTTTTAGTAGCGATGGCTGCAGTGCTTTTCCTGACGGTACTTTTGAACAGAAAGAACTTTGGTTGTCTTGCTGTATTCAACATGACTATGATTACTGGCAAGGAGGCACGTATCAACAGCGCCTGACCTCTGATCTTGATTTAAAAATGTGTGTTGCAACAGTTGGTCAACCTGAAATAGCTGCTTTAATGCTTGCTGGCGTAAGGGTAGGCGGCACACCTTACTTACCAACTAAATTTCGTTGGGGCTATGGTTGGTCGTATCCGAGGCTATACGGTGAACTTTCAGAAAGTGAGCTCAATCAAGTGCAACAGTTGAAACCTGATTTAAACAGCGTTTCGATAGACTAACTCTGAGCTACAGCCAGCTTGATATAACCACTAAAATCACTTCTTACACTAAGTATAAAAACTAAATTTTTTAGTGGCTTATAAATATTTCTTAACATTTGTCGTTTGTAATTCTTAATGTTTTAGGAGATATTAAGTCACCTTATTTTTTATGATTATATTTGATGCCGCGATTAATTGATTTATCCCTGTCTTCGTTACTAGTTGTTGCTGCTTTAAGCCTAAGCAGTAATTTAAGTTACGCCAAAAACCTTTCGGTCAGCAAGCTTGATTCAAATGAAGAAAAAATTGTCCAACAAGTTAACGCCAGTATTCCTTTAGCGATGCAAGAGATAGAACAAGCGGTAAATATAAACAGTGGCTCAATGAATTTAGCTGGTGTAGAACAAGTTGGACAACTTGCTGGCAAACAGCTTTCTGCATTGGGTTTTGACGTACAGTGGCTTGATGGTAGTGCTTTTAATCGAGCAGGGCATATTGTTGCAACACATAAAAGTCAGCAACCGAATGCGATAAAAATATTAATGATCGGTCATTTAGATACTGTTTTCGCTAAGCATGATGACTTTCAAACCTTCAAGCGCATTAGTCAGACAGAAGCCTCAGGTCCCGGCGTAGCGGATATGAAAGGCGGCAATACTATTATTATTGCCGCTTTGAGAGCACTTAAAACATTAGGATTACTCGATAACGTTAGTATTCAAGTAGTATTAACGGGTGATGAAGAAAGTAGTGGTAGACCGCTAAGTTTATCTAAAAAAGCTATTGTTGATGGTGCAATATGGGCTGATATTGCGTTAGGTTTTGAAAACGGTGATAACAATATAGCAACAGGTATGGCGGCACGTAGAGGCTATGTTGGTTGGACCTTGAATATATCTGGAAAAGCGGCGCATTCATCACAAATATTCAGTGAGCAAGTTGGTTACGGCGCCATTTATGAAGCGGCTCGAATTTTAGAAGCATTTCGCATTCAACTCGCAAGTGAAAAGGATTTAACATTTAATCCGGGGTTAATTGTTGGTGGTACAAAAGTAGAAATTGATGGTGCAAAGTCTACAGCTGAAGCCTTTGGAAAAAGTAATGTTATTGCGCAACATGTGACAGTAAAAGGGGATTTGCGGGCCCTATCAAATGCTCAAGCTGAACATGCTCAACAAGTTATGCAAACTGTTGTTGCTAAAAACTTGAATCAAACCACAGCTGAATTAGTTTTTGAAGCTGGTTATCCGCCAATGGCATTAACCGCGAGTAATAAACGTTTACTGTCGTTATATAGTCAAGTTAGCCAAGACTTAGGGTATAACGAAATACGTGTTGCAAACCCTAGAAACGCGGGAGCTGCAGATATTTCTTTTGCCGCTAATCATGTTGTTATGTCTTTAGATGGCTTAGGGCTTATGGGCTGTGGTGCTCACACAAAGAATGAAGTAGCAGACTTAACGAGCCTGCCTAAGAATATCGAAAAAACAGCGATATTAATTTACCGTTTAGCCAATCGAACAATTGCTATTCATTAATTATAAAAGTTTTATGTTGTCATCATATAAGGAAATGATATGCATTGCAGAGTTATTCAATTTAAAGATGCCACACCAGCTGACCTCAGTGATATTGCGACGTTACATGCTAAAAGCTGGCAGGAAAACTATCATGAGGTACTGTCAGTTGATTACTTAAAAGATAAAGTATTGACTGAACGAACCGCAGTATGGACTGATAGGTTAACATCTCCAAAAAGTAATCAGCACGTTATTATTGCTAAAGTTGATGGTGAGTTTGCTGGTTTTATTAGCATCTTCGGTGCTAACCACGAAAAGTACGGCACAATTATCGATAACTTGCATGTTCTACCAACGTTTAAAAGTTGTGGTATCGGAACTAAATTATTGAAAGCTGCGGCTGAATGGGCAAATCAGTTTGATGCAAGCTTACCATTGTATTTAGAAGTGTTAGCTTGTAACACCAAAGCGATGGGATTTTATTCGTCATTAGGTGCAGAGCACATTGCTACATCATATTGGAATACGCCATGTGATAGTCAGGCGAAGGAATACGTTTATAGTTGGCCATCGGCAGAGGCATTAACTTGCCAGCCAATGGTTCATCGATAGTGATTGCAAATCCCTTATGCCATTAGCCGTCTACACTTAGCTCAAGGTTTGCGCTTAAAATAGAAAATTTATAACGTTAACTGTTTAGCCATTAAGGAAATAAAATATGTACTCGATTATTCACCGCGTAGGTATAAAAGCTTCTGTAGAGGCGGTTTATTCAGCACTGACCACAAATGAAGGACTTGCACTGTGGTGGACTAATGACGTTTCTGACGCAGGTGGTGTAGGAACAATAATTAAGTTTCGTTTTAATGGTGGTGGACCTGATTTTAAAGTAATAGAGCTAGTCGATAATAAACTCGTTCGCTGGCAGCATGACGGCGACATGCCTGAGGCATGGAAAGCAACAGAAATTTGTTTTACGCTTCAAGCGGAAGCTGAACAAGTTTTTGTTAACTTCAGCCATAGTAATTGGCAGCTTTCCTCTGAGTTTATGGCGCATTGCAGTACTAAATGGGCGGTGTTTTTATTGAGCTTAAAAGATGCTTTAGAAGGCGGTTCCGGCCAAGCGTTTCCTCAAGACGTTCAAATAGATCATGGTTAGTACTAGCCGCTCATTTCGGCTGTTAATTTTAACGATTAAATAATTAACCGAACGATAAGTCTAAGTATTTATTGACCTTTTCGTTGCTTAAACGTTGCGGTGAAAGCTGATCAACTATTGTTAGCGTTTGGTAAACTTTACTCAAACCTACTTTGTCATCTAGTGGGATTTTTTCAAAGGTTGGTGCCTCAATAGTTTCTTTAAGTAATACTAATGTATCTTGCAGTGTCGCTTTAAAGTCTGTTTCACGTTTTGCTTCTTCAACATTTGATATAATGTCTTTTGCTGACTCTAATGCTTTAATCAATGCTGATAAAGCTTCACTTTCATTACCTTCTGCTGAAGTCGATTCATCAGGATCTTTCTCGCTATCGTCATTTTGCAGTCGTTCAAGTAGGTTACCTAGAAAATTAGTCAGACTTATCGTTGAGTTTTCATTACTCGGTGAACTATTTTCAACTTCGGCTGTAGAATTGGTTAGCTTAGCGTATTCATTATGAGAAATTAAGCCAAGTTGATATACCCGTTCTTTTAAAGCTTCAACATCGGTAAAGTCTAAACTGTCACCGCTAAAAAATTCATTGCTAATGGCATTTATTTTCTGTGAACGATTCGACAAGTACAAATTTTCTTGTGTTATTGTTTCACTGCTTTCAACTTTAGGAGACTGCTGTAATTGCTGAACAGCTACTGCTTCAACGGTTGCATTATTAGAGTTGGTTGTAGGGGAGAATGTCGTATTATATAAATGTAGACTATTGATCATGTGCAGTTATTCAAAAAATTGACGTAGCCATTTAAAGCAAAAAATAGACCAATAATCTTTTGATTTTTGAATCTTAAGTGAGTTTTGGTTTGAGCGTAAATGGATAAATAATTCTGCGCTATTAACCTAAGTTGCATGTGTTCATGTCATAATGTTGCATCTCAATAAAGCGCTGCTGGTTGTTATAAATTACCGCTCGCTATTTTATATTTTCAGGTAGATATGATTAAAAATAAATTATTCGAAATTTTAAGTGCACTTGACAGTAATGAAGTGTTTTTTGGCCCTCAAGGTTTCGTTATCTCAAACACTTTGGCTGCATTGGAAGAAGCTCAACATGGTTTTGGTACAGATGAAACCGGAAACGATTTATCTGGCACTAATACTGGTGACTGGCAGTCATCTTGGTTGATCATTGCGCGCGATACTGAATTAGGTGATCCGTATTTCATTGACGCAAGTCAGGATGAATTTCCTGTACACACTGCATTTTTAGGTGAATCTGGTTGGGAAGTTGAACTAGTAGCCACATCTTTGTTGGGCTTTATTAAATGTATGAACCTATTGCATAGTTATGGTGAACAAGCAGAAGCCCAGTTTGTACCAGATGAAAATTCTATTGTTGATGAATCAACTTTAGTTAGTTTGCAAAAAGTATTAAGTGAACATGCTGATAATCAAGCGTTTTGGCAAATGTTCTTTAATTGTTATCAAGATTGGTTGGTGGAAGAATAGCAATAATTATCAAGTTATTTATTTTTTTATTTGTAGAATAGTGCTTTAAAGAGCAGTTAGGAATACAGGTAATGCTAAAGCACTCGGCTCAGTTTAATTTAGTTTTGCAACATATCGAAAGTGATATTGATGGCGATCTTACGGTTGATAAATTAAGTGCTGTAGCATGTTTGTCAAAGTTTCATTTTCATCGTTTATTCAGTGTCCATATGGGGATCAGTGTTTTTAATTTAGTGAAAATTCTGAGATTAAAGCGAGCCGCGTATCAGTTAGCATTTCGTAAAGATATTAAAATAATTGATATTGCCTTAATGAATGGCTACGACAGTGCTGCGGCATTTTCTCGCAGCTTTAGCAGTGTATTTACGCAAAGCCCAAGAAAGTTTCGCAACAACGCTAACTGGACTCTTTGGTATCAAAAATATCAGACCATTTTGAAACTAAGGAATGAAAAAATGCACTTTAATGAAAAGATTCTAATAGAAATAGTAAATTTTCCAGAAACCAATGTTGCAGTGCTTGAACATCGTGCGACGCCAAATTTAATTGGCAATAGTATTGCTACATTTATTAGTTGGCGCAAAGAACATAGTTTGCCCCCAAGTAAAAGTAAAACCTTTAATTTTATTTATGATGATCCAAATATAACGCCACTGAACGAATATAGGTTTGATATCGCTTGTGGCATAAGTGGTGATGTTTGCGAAAATGCTCAAGGAGTGATTAATAAAATGATTCCTGCAGGGCTGTGTGCAAAGTATCGACTTCTCGGTAGTGATGATCGACTGGGTGCTGTTATTCAGTTTTTGTATTCGCAATGGTTAGCGAGTTCAGGGTTTGAATTAAGAGACTTCCCATTATTTATCGAACGGGTGAGCTTTTATCCTGATGTTAGCGAAGCAGAGACTATTACAGATATCTATTTACCAGTATTAAAAAAGCTGGCAGCTAACTAATGCTGATTTGAATAATGAGTTTATAGCGTACTAAAAGGAGATCGTTAACATGAATTTATGGTTGATTTCTGCGGGTTTGTTAAGTGGATTAGCGGCCATTTTACATCTTGGCTGTATTTATTTTGGTGCCAGTTGGTATCGATTTTTTGGCGCGGGTGAGCAAATGGCGGTAATGGCTGAACGTGGCAGCACACAGCCCACAATTATTACCGCAGGTATTGTTACGGTATTAGGTGTTTGGGCTTTGTATGCATTTTCTGCTGCAGGGATCTTAAGTAATATTTCATTGCCTTTCACCCGGATAGTGTTGCTTTTAATCTCAGCCATTTATTTGCTTCGCGGCATCGTTGGGCTTTTCTTCATTTTTAATCCTTTGGGGCGCTCGCCTGAGTTTTGGTTTTGGAGCTCTTGTATTTGCTTACTTGTTGCTTTCGTACATTTTATCGGTTTAAAGCAAAGTTGGGCTTCGCTTTAATATTAATCAAAAAATAACTTTACGCGTTAGCTGAAGTTAATTTTTGTTTGTTTATTAATCGTTTAATGCCAATGTCGGGTGAAAGTCGGCGTGATTTCGTAACTGACAGGTTATAAATTGATAAATAATCTTGATTAGAAAGTGCAAAGGTAAGCAATATGATTTTAAAACAACTACGCTTGAGTCGTCATTTATCCCAAGAGCAATTAGCGGATATGTCTGGGTTAAATGTAAGAACGATACAGCGAATAGAAAGCGGTAAAAATGCCAGCGTAGAGTCATTAAAATGTCTTGCTTCTGCACTTAATGTTGAAATTGCAACTTTGAATCAGGAGAAGTTTAACGTGGATAAAAATTCGAATAATTGGCAGCAATTGCCTTGGCTACTAAAACTTTGGTTTGTTTTTAATTTTTTACAAACACGACCAACACGAAAATCTGCAGTAAGAATTGAAATTATCAGCCATAGTAGTGGCTTTTTATTTTATTGTTTAGGGCTAGTGAGTGAACCCGCCTTAGCGGGAGGTGTAATTATGTTGGCAATAGCTTACTTATTTTGGCTATTAAAATACCAAGGAGATAAATACGGCATTTGGTATGACGAGGTTTAGTTTTGCTATTAGCTGGTTTACTCTCAAACTGCTTTAATTTTATGTTAGCTGGTCATCAATGATATTTTGATAATTATTTTATACTACCGATAGTAGCGTGCTGTCGGTAAGAAGTACCTTCTTCATTTGAATTCATTTCCTTACTAAAAATTATAAAACTGGCTGATAAACACTATAGTAAGTTATCAGTATGATTATTTTTGCTAATTAACCTAGCCTTTTCCAATTGATTTATAAAAGTTTATTTGTCTTTGTTGCGTTATTATAACGATAATATCAATTACTGGTTTGACCACTGGTCGGATGTGTGTGTATACTCGTTATCACTTATGCAGAAATGCAAATAAAATTATTATTAAAAGTGTTAGGAGTTATACATGCTGAGTTATAAAGCGCCGGTTGCAGATCTTAAGTTCTTATTTGAAGATGTATTTGATTATTACGGACATTACAAAAAGCATCCTGAATTTGAAGAAGCTACGCCAGACTTAGTTGATGCCATTATCGAAGAATGTGCAAAATTCAGTGAAAATGAGCTCCTGCCACTTAATCAAAGCGGCGATGAAGAAGGTTGTACCTTTGATAACGGTAATGTAACTACGCCAAAAGGTTTTAAAGGCGCGTACCAACAATTTGTTGAAGGCGGCTGGCCAAGTTTATCTCACCCTGTAAAGCATGGTGGTCAAGGTTTACCGTCATCATTAGGTATGGTGGTTTCTGAATTGATGGGCACGGCAAACTGGTCGTGGGCAATGTACCCAGGTTTAAGCCACGGTGCGATGAATACTATTCACACCCATGGTACAGATGAGCAAAAAGAATTATATCTTACCCGCTTAATTGAAGGTTCATGGACAGGCACTATGTGTTTAACGGAACCACAATGTGGTACCGATTTAGGCCAAGTTAAAACTAAAGCTGAGCCAAATGGCGATGGTACTTATAACATCAGTGGTACTAAAATATTTATCTCAGCCGGTGAGCATGACTTAACCGATAACATTATTCATATCGTATTAGCGAGATTACCTGGCGCACCTGCAGGCACTAAAGGTATTTCATTGTTTATCGTGCCGAAAATGCAAACGGATGAGCAAGGTAATATTGGCGAGTTCAATAACGTTTCTTGTGGTTCAATTGAACACAAAATGGGTATTAAGGCATCGGTAACAGCTGTGCTAAATTTTGATAACGCAAAAGGCGTGTTAATTGGCCCTGAAAATAAAGGTTTAGAATGTATGTTCACCTTTATGAATACCGCGCGTGTTGGTACCGCATTACAAGGTGTTTGTGCGGCTGAATTAGCTTATCAAAACTCATTACTTTACGCTAAAGAACGTTTATCAATGCGTTCATTATCAGGTACTAAACAACCTGATAAAGTAGCTGACCCGATTATTTGTCACCCTGATGTACGTAAAATGCTGATGACGCAAAAAGCCATTAGTGAAGGCGGTCGTGCGATGATTTACTACACGGCAAAACTGGTTGATGAAATTGAAAGTGCTAAAACAGACGAAGACCGTAAGAATGCGGATAATCGTTTAGGTTTTATTACGCCAATTTTAAAAGCATTCTTAACGGAATTAGGTCAAGAAAGTGCTAACCATGGTTTACAGATTTTTGGTGGTCACGGCTTTATTAAAGAATGGGGCATGGAACAAATTGTACGTGACACCCGTATTTCGACACTTTATGAAGGCACTACTGGTATTCAAGCGCTTGATTTATTAGGCCGTAAAGTACTGATGACTCGTGGTAAGTCACTAAATGCTTTTGCGAAAGAAATTCTTATTTTCTGTAAAGATAAGAGTATGTTGTCAAGTAACCCGCATAAACGTCAAATGAATAAGTTTATCTGGCCATTAAGTAAAACTGTCGCTAAATGGCAGCAATATACAATTCGTCTTGCGCTTAAGGCTAAGAAAGACCGTGACGTTGTAGGCTCTGCTTCTGTCGACTTCTTGATGTACTCAGGTTATGTAGTAATGGCATATTTTTGGGCACAAATGGCACAAGCAGCATATGAAAAGCTTGCAACAGATGTTGAGAACCGCGATTTTTACCGTGCAAAAATTAAAACAGCAGAGTTTTACTTTGAACGTTTATTACCACGCACAAAGTCATTAGCGACAACAATGATGGCTGATCCTAAAACGTTAATGCAGTTAGATGAAGAGTTATTGTCTTTCTTATAAGCTAAATCATTAACTTTATTAGGATTGCATTAGAGCGGACCTTGTTTAAAATTTTAAGCCGCAGTCATTTATTGATTGCGGCTTTTTTATTGGTGGTTTTGCAAAAATGTATTTTAAGCTAGGCAATAATTAAAACCAGTGTCGGTTCACCGGCATTTGCTATTATCTATAAAGTTAATATCTTTAAGAGATAACTGTTGGCTTTATTAATGAAAAAAATGATGAAGCATTGAAAGGTAATAGTTAGCAAAGAGCAGCAAGGCATAAAAAAGTGATTGCGATGGTAAACAATCTTTTAGTGAAAATTAGGAATTGATTATATGACTAAAGTTGAGACATTTATTAATGCGATAACCAATGAAACTAAACAAAGCGATTGCCGAGCGCTATTAGATACTTTAGCTCAAGCATCGGGTTATTCTGCAACGTTACACGGTAGTATTATTGGTTTTGGTCGTTATCATTATAAATATGACAGTGGCCGAGAAGGTGATAGTTTTGTCATTGGTTTCTCGCCACGAAAGCAAAATGTAGTGGTTTATATCATGCCTGGCTTTTCAAACTATCAACCCTTGCTCGAAAAGTTGGGTAAGCATAAATTAGGTAAGTCTTGCTTATATATCAACAAGCTTAGTGATATTGATTTGAATATATTAGCTGAAATAGCGAGGTTATCGGTTAAAGAAATGCAAAGTAAATATGCTTGTGTTGCAAGTTAAAATACTTTGCTTTTGCTATTTATTACTTAATTATTACTTAATTATTACTCTAAATAAAAGCGGATATTAATTAAAATGGGCTAGGGTATTGTCGTAATACTTGATTTATATCTTCAATAATATCGGAACTGAGCGGCTGTTCAAACGCTGCGATATTTTCGGTTAATTGCGACATAGTTGTCGCACCAATTATGGTTGAGGTGACTCCATTTACTTGATCACACCAAGCTAATGCCAAATGTGCTGGCGAGATATTATGCTGCTTGGCAATATCCATATAGGCCTTTACTGCTTTATCACTGTGTTGAGTATCACGAAAAAGCCCATGTCGCTGCATTAAAGTAAAGCGACTGCCCGCAGGGCGCTGTCCATTTACATACTTCCCTGTAAGCAAACCTGTTGCTAATGGTGACCAAGGTAAATAGGCAATATCTTCATGCACACAATTTTCAATTAAATAGGGCCAGTCTTTTGTGTAACAAGCTGAACTCATTTTGAATGGACACCATACGGGGGAGGTTGTGTTCTTTGCTCAAACGTAAGTATTGATTAATACCCCAAGGTGTATCATCTGACAATCCACAATAGCGAATTTTTCCGGCTTTTACGCAGCTATCTAACCCTTGTAGAATATCGAGCATCTCTTCATTTTGCTGTTCAGCATTAACTTGTATAGTTAGTGTTGTTTGGCCAATGATTACCGAAATGTGGTGATTGACGATTAGGCCAATGCAATTGATATAAATCGATGTAGTCGGTTTTTAAGCGTTTTAACGATGTTTCAACAGCAGCAACAACACTCGCTCCTGAAATTTTGCTACCGTCACGAATATAAGAAAAACCAGGGCCAGCAATTTTTGACGCTAAAACAATGCTTTTTCTTCGAGACGGATTGGACTTAAGCCAATTACCGATTATTGCCTCAGTTTTGCCATAAGTTTCAGCTGAAGGGGGCACTGCGTACATTTCAGCTGTATCGATAAAGTTAATACCTTGCATTTGGGCATAGTCGAGCTGTGCATCGGCATCAGCTTGGTTGTTTTGTAAGCCCCAAGTCATACTGCCTAAACAAATACGAGACACATCGAGCGAACTACTGCCTAATCGTTGATATTTCATTAGCTAACCTCAGGTTATTTTTGTTCATTTAGCGCTTATGCTAACGTATCCATCTTAGGAGTTTAAATTTCATCTTACTATATGGGGCAAACCTGACCGGTAAATCTTTAACAAACGGTCGTGCCAGTACAGACTTCAAGTGACTAAAATTATCAAAGCCTGCTTTACCACTATATTGCCCCATACCGCTTGGACCTATACCGCCAAAAGGCAATTCAGGCACGGCATTAAACATAATAACGTCATTAATACATTGGCTACCAGAGCTTATTTCATTCACCCAGGTTTGGCATTGTTCTTTATTTTTACTGAAAATATAAGAGGATAGAGGCTTATCGCGCTCTTTGACAAAACGTTTTGCCTCATCAAAGCTATCAATAGTAATGATGGGTAATATTGCACCAAATATTTCATCCGTCATTAAAGCACTATCAAGTGGTGGGTTAAGCACAATAGTAGGGGCAACATATTTGTTTTCAATATCAACGTCTCCACCTATTTCAACATCAATATCTGTGAGGTATTGAGCAATTCTCTGGGCATGACGGGTATTAACAATACGGCCGTAGCTCTTGCTTTGCTTAGGATCTTTACCGAACATTTTTTCAATTTGCTTTTTTAAAGCATCAACAAGTGGTGTAACCATATCAGCAGTGGTAATAATGTAATCAGGGGCAATACAAGTTTGTCCTGCATTCATCCATTTCCCCCAAGCAATACGTTGCGCTGTTATCGTAATATCCGTACTTTTATCAACATAAACTGGACTTTTGCCACCAAGCTCTAAGGTTACAGGTGTTAAATGTTTTGCTGCGGCAGTCATTACAATGCGTGCGACCTGACCATTACCTGTATACATAATATGATCGAAGGGTAGTGATAGCAGGGCAGAGGTTTCTTCAACTGCGCCCTCAACAACAGAAACTGCCTGAGAGTCTAAATATTGTGGGATAAGTTTTGCTAGAAGCATTGACGTTGCTGGCGCAAGCTCTGAAGGTTTGACGATAGCGCAGTTACCCGCAGCGAGAACAGCAACTAGCGGAGCAAGTATCAGCTGCATTGGATAATTCCATGCACCGATAATTAATACCGTTCCTTGCGGCTCTGGCTGAATATATGAACGACCTGGCTGTGCGACTATTGGTGTGGCAACACGACGTTTTTTAGCCCAAGCACTTAAACGCTTACAAACATGGTCAACATCACCTGTAACATAAGAAACTTCAGTGATCCAAGCTTCTTGTGCCGGCTTGCCCAAATCACTGGCAAGGGCATCAATAAAAGCTTGTTCATTGTCATTGACCAAACGTTTAATTTGTTGAAGCTGTTGCTTACGCCATTCGAGATCGCGAGTGGAATTGCTGTTAAAAAATTGCTGGTGCTTTGATAGTAGGTCGCTGAAATCCACGAAGTTTCCTTAGCTGGGTTAGATGGTCGGATGACTTAATTTAACCCATTTGCTAAGTTAGTACAAAGCTTTAATTATTATGGTTTTACTCTAATAACAATCGCTAAAGCTTGGTTTATTATACTATGTATTTTCTCGGCACTTTGACTGTTATCAGCCAATAATTGACGATAACAAATTTGCTGAATTTGGGTTAATAATATTTCAGCATTTATTTCAAGGTTGTCTTGTGCAAAGTATTGGCATAGTTGTAAGCAGGGTTGTAATTGAGCCAAGTGATGTTCTTTTGCAATAGCTCTTAATACTGGTGTTACTTGTACTTCACTAAATAATTGTTGCTCAACAATAAGCTGCTGGTGATTCTCTGTTGTAGTAGTTGTTACTAATTCTACTAATAAATTTGCTATTTCAGCTCTTAACGCAACCCTGACACTAACACGACGTAAATCAGCTTTACTCTGTTTGTCGACAAGGTCAATAGCGGGTTGCCATAAGCTGTCAACTTCACTAATTATATTGGCAGAATTTAGCTCGAAAGCTTGCTGAACTAGCTCTTGAATATCTTTAAAGTAATAAGTGGTGAGCGATAATTGAATGTTGGCATGAGAAGCTATTGCTCGATGTGTTGCACCTTTAATGCCTTGTTTCGCTAGAATTGCAATTGCAGATTCTAAAATAAGGTGTTTTGTTCTTTCGCCTTTACTACGTCTTTTTTTTATAGTTTGTTCGTTAGTTGTGGACATTTATTCTCTACGCTTGCAGTGTCAAGTTTGTTAACTATTTGTAATGAAAGTAATTTATTGTTTTTATTTAGCAGTTACAATAATCAACATACACTGTTTAGTTACAGTTTAGAAACAATCTTAGCAAATCTTTCGAATAAGTATAAGTAGAATTGTATTAACAGATGTAAATAAGAATTGTTCTTTCGCAATAAAAATAACAAGGAGAAACTGTAAAAAAACACCCATATTTTAGAATAAAATAATGAGTGTTTTATTGAAGTATTATAATTTAGCAGTACTAGTTAACCTGCTTTTAGGTAGTCCGAATCAAAATCATCGACATTAATTGCTATTTTTCTTTTGATTTCAGTAGCAATTAACAAGTCAGCTTCTTCTTGACTAATAATATTTGCTGATAAACCTTTTTCTGCAACAATATCAAGGTTGTAGAACGGCAGTCTTTCACCAAGTTCGCGACAAACTTTATCAAATATTGGCTCACAAGTAATGATGTCTTCAAGGGTTTGTTCTAATTGCCCCAATACGTTTTCAGGCTCTCTAGTTAAATACTGACCTTGGCCCAAGCGAGTACGGCTTTCATTATGATATTGCATTAATTTAGCCACTTTATGATCGGTAGCATCCGATGGCTTTTTCAAATTACAACCTAACGGTAAAATGATTGCTGTTAGCATTTTTGCAACTATCTTATTCGGAAAGTTACTAATCAATTCACTGATTGCTTGCTGAATATTATAAAGGCTGTCTTCAAGTGCCCACTGGACAAAAGGTAAATCAGCACTTTGGCGACCTTCATCGTTATAACGCTTTAACGTTGCAGAGGCTAAATATAAGAAGCTTAAAATATCGCCAAGTCGAGCAGAAATACGTTCACGGCGCTTTAAGTCACCGCCTAGCGTCAACATTGCAATATCAGATAGCATGGCTAAGTTAGAGCTAAAGCGAGTCATTAACTGATAGTAACGTCTTGTTTCATCGTTGTAAGGTGCGCTAAGAGCGTAACTACCGGTGAACGAGAACCAAACACTGCGACAGATATTACTAATGGCGAAACCGACATGACCAAATAAGGCATGGTCGAAATCATTTAATGCTTGCTGTTCATCTTTGTTACTTGCTGCAGACAATTCAGCTAATACATATGGGTGACAACGAATAGCACCTTGGCCGTAAATAATCATACTACGGGTAAGAATATTTGCGCCTTCAACGGTTATAGCAACGGGCGCACCTTGGTAACCACGAGCAATATAGTTACCCGGGCCCATACAAACCCCTTTACCGCCATGAATATCCATAGCATCGGCAACACAGTTGCGCATTTTTTCGGTTAAGTGATATTTTGAAATAGCTGAAATAACACTTGGTTTTTCACCTAAATCGATTGCGCCTGTCGACATAGTCGTCACTGCGTCCATCAAGTAAGCATTACCACCAATTCTCGCTAACGCTTCTTCAACACCTTCCATTTTACCGATAGATATTTTAAATTGACGACGAATTCTACTATATGCACCGGTTGCTAAAGCAAGTGACTTAATACCGCCAGCACTGTTTGATGGCAGAGTAATTGCACGACCTACAGATAAACATTCAACGAGCATGCGCCAGCCTTGACCAGCCATTTCTGGGCCACCAATAATGAAGTCTAATGGCACAAATACACCATCACCTTGAGTTGGGCCATTTTGAAAGGGTACGTTCAGTGGAAAGTGTCGACGGCCAGTAATTACACCATCAATATCAGTTGGTATTAAAGCACATGTGATGCCTAAGTCTTCTTGCTCGCCTAGCAAGTGATCAGGATCTTGTAGTTTGAAGGCTAAGCCTAATACGGTCGCAATTGGTGCTAAGGTAATATAACGTTTATTCCATGTTAGGCGCATGCCTAATACTTCTTCTCCGTTAAACTCACCACGACAAACAATGCCGAAATCTGGAATAGCACCGGCATCTGAACCAGCTTCAGGGCTAGTTAACGCGAAACACGGAATTTCGTCACCTTTAACTAACCTTGGTAGGTAGTGATCTTGCTGTTCTTTAGTACCATAGTGTTGTAGTAATTCACCTGGGCCCAATGAATTTGGCACACCAACGGTTGAAGATAATACAGTACTAACACTAGAAAGTTTTTGTAAAACACGTGATTGAGCATAAGCACAAAACTCTAAACCGCCATATTGCTTTTTAATGATCATAGCGAAGAATTTGTTATCTTTTAAATACTGCCATACCTCTGGTGATAAATCGGCAAGTTCATGTGTTGTTTGCCAATCATCAGTCATTCGACATACTACTTCGACAGGGCCGTCTAAGAACGCTTGTTCTTCTGGACTCAAACGAGGCTTAGGGTAATTATGCAGTTTTTTCCAATCAGGTGTGCCACGAAATAATTCTGCTTCAAACCAAGTGGTGCCAGCGTCAATTGCTTCTTGTTCAGTATTTGACATTTCTGGCATAATACCTTTAAAGATAGTCAGTAAGGGTTTCGTTATATATTGTTTACGAATATCAGCAACATTGAGTGGTATTGCGATAACGGCAAATAGTATCCATGAGAAAAAGGATATGACTTGGAAAAATGTTCCGACAACCATAAGTATGGTAAATGATACCGTAAATGAAGCGAGCGAGGCTCTTGAATAGGCCATAAACCCGCATAATGCGATGGCAATTAATGCCCAAGTTAAGTAGTCCACAAATTTTCCTTAATGTTGATGTTTAGCGTAAGATACGATCGAGGTCAGACCAGATTGATGGTTTAAGCTTAATTCGGATTGTAAATAATTTCAAATTATTTATTAGTACGAAGTGGCTGACATTTAAGATTACTTAATGTGTGATTAAGTAAACATGACGATAAAATTGAATGTGATGTAAAACTTATCTTGCCGTTGCTAACGGTTCAGCAATTGGCATTGCTATGTTAATCATCACTTATTTGGTAAATTATTTACGCAAATAAGAATGGGAAAAGGGAATGTAGATGGCTTTTTTCTACTAGTTGTAACTGTGTTATTACTCATAAACATTATGTAATTAGAGCAGGTATTAGGGCAATATGACCTTATTAAAAGGAATTTGCATGTTTTTAAAAGCAATAGGATGGATTTTAGGCTTTTTTACTCTTGGACTCATCGACTACTATTTTGAGAATGGTAATAACATATCTGCACTTATTTGCGTGATCGCAATCATTTTCTTTGTACCGCCACTGCATAGTAAACTAAATAACAATGCCAAGAAAGTTGCTAAAGAAAGAGGCAAACCGATTAAAGAATTCACATTAAAAGCTAGCATCACTGGTGGCTTAACATTGCTAGTTTTAGCGTTTTTTCTTGCCAAATGGAGTATAGACGCAACAGAAGTAGAACGAAGTGTCAATGAAGTATCAAAAAGTGTCGTCACTAAACATGAAGAGTCAAACAGTACTTAGTATCAGGTTTTGTATCGGTAACATCCAATTAGTGGACTAAAAATAGAGTGAGGGAACACTTCGTTGTTTTCTGCCTGCCCTGTTAAATTATTGCAATAATTAGTCGATCTTCAAGTGTCATGAAATATTCTTACTTCTATCTAAATAGTTATATTTACGTTAGAGAATTCTAGTTAGAAAAACCCCAATAACTTGTGTACTAGTCTGCCTATATGTAGGTTATGTCAAAATGCACTTAATGAATTAAGTAAACTAAATGCAGAGCCGTCATAACAATAATACAAAGCGAAGCCAGCTATAAAATATGGTAAAAGGTAATCTGTCACTACACTACTATTGATACAAGTATTAAACCAACAAGCTAATTTAAATTTAAAAATAACAAAAGGGTTCAGTGTTACTTCTTGCATTTCATCATTATCGGGGTCTTTGTGATCTGGAATTCTTACTGTAATACTCCAACCTTTACGTTTTATAGAGTCGAGGTTATTAGGTGTATAGCTTGCATGCTCATTAATTTTTTGAGTAACTTCTGCAGAGTAATTCTGAATTTTAGTTCCTAATGATGCATCGATTTGTGAAAATAATGAGCCTTTACCTTCTTGTGTATAGTACTGGTGATATCTAAATAAGAAATAGAAAAACAAAACCCAAATCATTACATAAATAGATGATGGGTTGCCCAATTCTTCAAAGCTTAAGCCTGATATCGTAAGCTTTTTGACTTTAAATTCAGAAAATTTAATAAACACCATTAAAATAGAAATAATCATAAGATTACGTCTCTGGCGCAATATTCCGTCAGTCATTCCTTGAGTCAAGTAATACTCCTGTTATGTCTAAGAAGAAAATGATAATTGGTTAAATATGTGACAAAGTGCAAAAGATTATTGTGTTGTACTTTTATACTTGTTAATTCAACAACCCATTTTTAAAGCCTAATTCTCGTAACAAAATCCTGCCAAGAGGAGTTATTTTAAATTGTTTAACCTTAAGTTTTACACTTTTTGATGAAGAATCCATATTATATTCTTTTCCTAGCAAGCCAAATTGTTTTTTAAATCATGGTTTTTATAACATAGTAAAAGTTTTGTATTGCTATTATTGCAACAAAAATTAAGCCGGATAAATAACTTAAAAATGAGAAAAAAATGGCCGTTTGATTGTGTTTATCTAATACAGCATATGTGAAATAAAAAGCATTGCTATTTTTACCAATTTGTTGGTCTACATTGTTAAATAAACTTATGGAATCAGAATTTAATCGAGATTCGTCACGTGACTTACCATCTTTGTAAAATAAGAAATAAGAGGATAAAGTTTTGATATATTCACTTTTAACACTGTTACCTTTGACATTCCATACAATACTTTTTAATGCGGTATTAATTTGCATTCGAGTTTTTCCATGTGACTCAAATTCCGAGAAATTTTCATAAGACTTTATAAGTTCAGGACAAAAAATACTGAATAAAATATTGGCAATACTAAATGAACATGCTGCTAAAAACAGCAATTGCCATGAAAATGGCAAACTAGTTGATAATGATATTTGAGCACCGAAAATTGTAAAGTTAACTGTTTCATTTAGCGTATTTAAAGTTCTAGCTAAGAGCGGTACTAAAAGTAGCCATATATATGATGCTTTGACAATTTTACTATTTGCCAGTGCTCTTTGAGATGTCCATTTCATTCTGAGCTCCTATTTTAAAACTTAAATTGTAGATTGAAATAAAATGATTTTAATTCTTCTTAGCTACTTGTTATGTGTTTTGAGTACAGGAAGAGTTATTAGGTTTATCATTAACTTTTGAACTACTTGCACTGCACATTGAACGTACAATTAATCTAATTACCATCCACCACGCATAGACACTTGAAGGTGAAAAGGAAGAGTCGTCATCTAATAAACCGTGCGCAACTTCATTCCTTAAGTTCGAACCAATAGAATCGGTAAAAATACTCTTCAACTCAAAACATAAGTCGACACCGAATACAGTTTCCGCTTCTGGCAACTCAAGAAGAGAACTAAGACCATTTTCATTTTCTAACCCCTCACGGCTTAAGTTGCTGGTGATAGCACCAACTTCTTTCAACTTAGTTCGAACTATATGCTCGACTTGTGGGCAAAGTAAATGTATTGAGCTTCCAAAATCATGCTCAAAACCGAGCCAAAGAGCAGTACTAACTAGATGTTCTCTATGCTTAGGGATTATAGGTGCATATCTGCATAAAGCCGTTAAGTATTCTCTCGATATCCTGTGTTCTAGAATCAATTGTTGTACAGCGGGTAAAATACTCCCTTCAACAAATAATTGAACCTCAACAGTAAAAAGCTGCAGAATTTGCCTATTTAAAACAGTTTGGTTATTAGGGTCATCTTCTCCAGCGCTTAAATTCATTGGTGGGGTTTTTGCTATTACTCGACCATCAGTGCTCATGTGGTTGGAGCCCATCAGGTTGCTGATTATGCTGTCTTTTAGAACTTCTTGTGCGCTAGCCTTTAGTGAGTCATGTTTTGGCCCAGGGTACAGTCCCGCAAAATAAATAAGTCCTTCTTGAAAAGAAGACTTTTCCGAAACATGATTTTTAGAAGCTATTATGGACTCAGAAATGTCTGTTGCAGAAGCTTCAAATACCCCCATTTCTTCTAATGATTCTTTTCCGGAACTTGTTATTTTACTTCTAATAGCGCTAATTTTTTCGTCGACTTTATATTCGGCTCTAAAGCGAGTGGGAATTCGGCGAAAGGCTTGAATTGCATCTTCATAGAACGAGTTTGCTACCATATTGCTATTTGAAATTCTGGAATCAGCTTCTTGCTCGAAACTTGCAGCCAAGTTAATCAAGGAGTCAAGCCAACCTTTATTATCATTAAATTGTTTAAACTTCTTTGAGGATAATTCAAAATAAGACCTTGCAGAATAAAAGTCCTTAAGTATTAATAATTCAGTGCCCTTTTGGAAAAGCAGAGTAGCAATATCTTTGTTGAAATCAGCATCAATTTTGAGCTTGTCCATTAAGCTAGCAATCCAATAAGTCATAAATTTATTATTTGAATGCTCAAGGTTGAATGATGCAAATAACTTATTCTTTATGCCTGCTAGACGCTCAAAGTCTCTGAGTTGCATACATAATCTAGCTGCTCGCTCCCAACACTCTTTCTCGCCACGATTCCAAGTTTCCGAATTTATATCTTTAGACGTATATAAATCGATTGCAATTTTTGCATGGGTTGGGCTTCTTGGACTTTTACAAAACCATAATAAATCAGCTACTCGTGATTTCAATATAGAGTCTTCAATATCGTCTAAAATTTCAGTTAAAAAAGCTAATTCAGCAGTAGTGAGATCTTCAGGAAGAGGTGAACGTTGCCTTGATTGATAATTTTCATAATAAGGCTTGAAAGGAGAGTTTAAACTTTCTGGTGCCATCATCATAGAGGTAACTTTACTTAATAAATTTAAAACACTACTTTGCTCTTTAAAACCTAATTCAGACTTTTCTTTTGCACTTTCATCAAGGCACTGCATGACCGTAATGTAACCATAATGATTTTCTGGCAATACGTCATACGTCCAATTACATGAAATAAAGTCATCACGAGTATAAGTTACGGTGGAGTTAGTCATTGTTTACGAATCCTTTGTTAAACTAGAGCTATTAATAGGACAAAAATAATTTATTACTCAAGCGTTATAGTAATATCCATCTACTTGACTAAAACATAAAGTACACTAATTTCTTTTAATATCAAGTTCTTGTAGTAGTATTTGTTGATTTGCATCAGTATTAACTTTTTTAGATTGGGCTGGTGTTTTTTCCACGACTTGGATTTGTTCGGTTTTAAGTTTGTCGATTAATGAGTCTTCAAGGATTGTTAATCGCTTAAAAGACAAGGTCGCACCGTATACAGCAACACAAAAAGCTAAAACTGAGACGCCAACCGAGATGTTACTATTTCTTTTTAAATGAGTGCTTATTCTAGTTTGGATCTCAAAACGCTCTTTATTATCATCATGCTCAATGAGTTTTAATACCGTATCTAAGCCTTTTTCATTTAATGAATATTCGAGTACAGATTTATCAATAAAGATAGATTGTTCATCACTCGAATATTTTTTGTATTTTGTTATTTTAATTAAGCCTAACTCTTCCAGTCGTACCATTAGTGTTTGAGCAATAAGAATAGTTGTTTGATTTTTAGTAAAGTTTGCGAAAGCTTCACCAGTCAAATTTAGTTTATTTGAGGTTACAAATAATTCAAGTTTAAGGCCCAATTCAGGATTTTTTTTAAATAGATAATTTATAGATGGCTGATTTTCATCTTCTGTAATAGATAAGACTCCAAAGCTATATAGAGCTTTAAGGGAGTCTTTCCATTGTCGGTTAATTGCTAACTCGCTTTTAACCATTTCTTTATTTTGCATCAATAACTTCCGTGTTTATTAAAAAGAGGGGGTATATGATAACTAAGCGCTTTTGATTTCGTTTGTATTTGAGGTAGTTTGATAGCGGCTTGCGATAACAGGGCGAATGTCTTTAAGGATGATTTTTCCACAATCGTCAAACAACTTTCCACTATCGCTTTTTGGTGTAAACCAATCTAAATGATAAAACAATAATAATGAGCCACCAACCTTTTTAATAAACTTTTCTTCGTATTCTGCTTGCACATGTTACTCTGTCCTAATAGATAAAATACTAACATAAGGTATGTCTGACTAGGAATTTAAATGGTGTTTAATAAGCATTAAATAATTAAAATCTAAGATGAATTAATGTAAATACAATAGTAAAATAATTTCATGTAAAGTTAGTACGAACAATTAATTTTATTTTCTATTATCGTTACTGACGCTTTGTAGTTTTATTATTATGTTTGTGTAACCTATTAAAAAATCGGGTGTTTTATAAGTGTGTGAATTAATGGCCATGAGTGCCAATGTACCAACAGATATTTGTTTTAGTTTTAGTGGCTTAATGCAGCGTGGTGGTAATACTGGGCCGCATAAAGACGGTTGGGGCATTACTTTCTATGAAGGTAAGGGTTGTCGTAGCTTTAAAGACCCACTGCCCAGTGCGCATTCACCTATTGCGAAACTCGTAACAGACTATCCCATTAAAAGTGAAACGGTTGTTTGTCATATCCGACAAGCTAATTCAGGTGAAATTTCATTAGTGAACACTCATCCATTTATTCGTCCAATGTGGGGAAAAAACTGGACTTACGCGCATAATGGTCAGTTAGCTGATTTTAAAGATAAATTAAAAATAAAATATCACTTACCTGTAGGCGAAACGGATAGTGAACATGCTTTTTGTTGGTTACTAGACCAATTATTGTTGAAGTTTGATGGTGAAGAGCCAAACACAGAAGTACTGTTTGATTATATCGTTGAGCAATGCAGAGAAATTAACAAGTTGGGTGTATTTAATTTATTACTAACCGATGGTGACAATTTATTTGTTTATTGTGCGAATAAATTACACTGGTTAACCCGTCGTGCGCCATTTGGTAAGGCAAGCTTGATTGATGCTGAGATGGTGGTGAATTTTGATCAAGAAACGACCGAGAACGATATTGTTACTGTGATTGCAACTCAACCGTTAACTGATGATGAAACTTGGGAGAAAATGCAACCAGGAGAAGGATTCTTGTTTAGTAAAGGACAATTGATTTGTGAAAGCCGGCTTGATGAAGCCACAAAAAAATAAATTGCTGAGGTAAAGTGGCTTATAGCTAAGCTGCTTTACCTCGTTGATGAGGTTATGTTTTGTAGGTGATTCTACTTGCTAGCTGATTCTTTAGTGTCAATGATATCAACAGATTCTAACTGAGCTTCAAATTGTTCAACATCACCTTTGATTTGATAAAGCTTTACTAAAAGATAATCAAGCTCAGGCGCAAACCACGCATAAGTAATACGCTTTTTCTCAACCACTTCGCGTTTAAATTTAACTGTTTTTACCAAACCATATGGCAGCATGATTTCTTCTTCGCCATCATATTGATAGACGTAATTTTTCAGTGAACCAGATGATTTTATGACAGGATAAACAAATTGCTTTTGTTCAGGTTTGCTTATTAAGTTAAGGCGATGTTGTAGGTGATAGCTTAGTGAGTCTTGAATGTTATCAGGAAAATCTATAGTTTTAGTTTTGTTCTTCTTTTCATCAGTTGCAGTACCGTTAGCAGTGTCGTAACTCCACTCATAGTACTTATTTCGACCAGTACCTTCACGCTTGAAAACATAGTTTATTGGCGTAACTTTATTACCGTTAAGCTTAACAGTAGAGGTTTCATCACGAGTATCCGAAAAAATTAGCCACTCAATATCTGTATGGTAGCTATATTTCGCCATGCCATTGTCTAAATAACTAAGTTTACGTGTGGCTTTACCTACGGATTTAGAGCTGCGTAAAATAGTGTAATTTGCATTAAATGCAGGAACCATTACCTTGCTTGTTTGATCTGTTGCCTGAGCAAAAGATGTGGAACTGAACAATGTTAAAGTAGAAGCTAACAATGTGACATAAGGTAATGATTTCAACATATAAAATTCTCTAAAAATAAGGTCTATTCTTCGCTAGCATACCCTGAAATTGGTAAAATCACACCATCAAACATTGCATTTTCACCAGCCATGGTGACACGTTTACTACAACACCAATTGACCACAAGCGGGTAAATTCGGTGTTCTTGTTGATGAACGCGCTGCGCAAGGTCTTCAGCAGTGTCTTCAGGGAATACAGGCACTTTAGCTTGTAAGACCACAGGACCGCCGTCAAGTTCCTCAGTAACAAAATGAACGCTAACACCATGCTCACTATCGCCAGCGTCAATTGCTCGCTGGTGAGTATGTAATCCTTGGTATTTAGGTAGAAGAGAAGGGTGTATATTGATTAAACGACCTTGGTAAGTTTGCACAAACTCAGGTGTTAATATACGCATAAAGCCAGCAAGCACGACAAGATCAGGTTGGTAGTGATTAATCTCAGTGATGAGAGCACTATCGTAATCTTCACGGCTATCGAAGTCTTTATGTGAGAGCACTGCAGTGGCAATATCTGCGTCTTGTGCTCGTGTTAATCCATATGCGTCAGCTTTATTAGAAACTACGGCGACAACTTCACCGCCATAGTTTTCTTGCTTACAGGCGTCAATAATCGCCTGTAAGTTTGTGCCGCCGCCGGAAATGAGTACTACAATTCGGCTTCGCATGGTTAATTAACCTTTATTGATAATAACTTGTTCTTGGCCAGCTTGTAGGTCAGCAATTTCACCAATATGCCAAGCATTTTCACCGTGAGCAGTTAAAATATCAATACTCTGTGCTACAGCATCCGCTGGAACAACGATGATCATACCAACACCACAGTTGAAAGTTCGGTACATTTCATGCTCAGTGATGTTGCCGTTTTCTTTAAGCCAGTTAAAAATTTCTGGCCACTGCCAGCTATTACCATCAACAATTGCTTGAGCACTTTCTGGCAATACGCGAGGAATGTTTTCCCAAAAGCCACCACCCGTAATGTGTGACAATGCATGAACATCAACTTGTTTAAGCAGTTCTAATACTGATTTAACATATATTTTAGTTGGTTCGATTAAATGGTCACCAATTGATTTACCATTTAGTAATTCGTTAGTGTCAGTATTGTTAACTTCTAATACTTTACGAATTAAAGAGAAACCGTTTGAATGAGCGCCAGAAGAAGCTAAGGCAATAAGTTGGTCACCCGCAGCAACTTTTGTTCCGTCAATAACGCGAGATTTTTCTGCCACGCCAACACAAAAACCAGCAATGTCGTAATCGCCTTTGTGATACATACCTGGCATTTCGGCTGTTTCACCACCAACTAAAGCACAACCTGAAAGTACACAACCATCGGCAATACCTGAAACAACTGCAGAAGCTACTTCAACGTCTAGTTTATCGGTTGCATAGTAATCAAGGAAAAATAAAGGTTCAGCACCTTGAACAATTAAATCATTAACACACATTGCTACTAAGTCGATACCAACCGTATCGTGCTTTTGTAAATCGATGGCTAAACGTAGTTTTGTGCCTACGCCATCGGTACCAGCAACAAGTACAGGTTCTTTATAACCCGTTGGAAGTTGGCAGATTGAGCCAAAACCACCTAGCCCCCCCATAACTTCTGGACGAGTAGTACGTTTTACCGCACCTTTAATATTTTCAACTAGGGCATTACCTGCATCTATATCAACGCCAGCATCTTTATAACTTAAAGACTGTTTTTCTTCGCTCACGGGGAAACCTCAATTATGTTAGTTAAGTAGCTTGTATAATAATGGCGCACATTCTACCAGTGCAAAGACGTGCTGAAAATCTTTAAAAGAAATTATTTTTTATAAGTGATAAAAATCAGCAACATTATGATAAGATCTTTATTATGAAACACTTGTTAAAGCCATATATGTTCAGAAATTGTCTGATTCTCTTAATTTTTATACTGTCGTTTAGAATTAACGCTATCGAAGTAGAAAACTTATACAGTGCGAAAGTATTAGTGACGTCGCAATCAGCAGGCGATCGCAATAAAGCGCTAAAAAAAGCACTTCGCGGTGTCATCATGAAAGTTGGTGGCAAGAAAATTGAACATCCGTTAGTTTCCCAAGCAATAAAAAACTACAACAAGTACGTTAATCAGTATCAATATCTTCGTAATAATAATGCTACTTATTTAAATGTTTCTTTCAATGAAGAAAAAATTAACAATTTATTCAAGCAAAGTGATTTAGCCATTTGGGGACGCTTACGCCCTCAAGTGATGATTTGGGTGGTTGAAGAAAATGGTTTTGAGCGTAAATTGCTTTCTTCAACGTCAAACTCTCTGATACCGCAATCGATTGATGAATTTTCACAAAAGCGTGGTTTACCATTAACGATGCCGATTATGGATTTAACCGATTTATCTGCGCTAACCATTACCGATGTTTGGGGACGTTTTGCTTATCCTGTAGCACAAGCGTCTGCCCGATATTTAGCAGAAGCAGTGGTAGTTCTTAGAATTTCAGATAATAGCTTAACTGCTCAACAAAATGAAAACAGCGATTGCCAGCCACTTTGTCAAACAGAGCCATTAGTTTTAGATTGGAGCTTGATGGCAGATGCACAAGACGAACGTTCACAAGTATTTAGTGAGCAGTATCAAGGTGATGATGTGTTGCTAATGTTGAATGAAGCGCTGGCTGATATCACTGATATTATTTATCAGCAATATGCTTTATCAACGACTAATAGTAATGAACTTCAAATTGATGTTGCCAATATTGCTTCTTTGGAAGAGTTAATAGCAGTTTCTGACTTTCTCGCTGAATTATCCGCGATTGAGTCAGTGCAATTGGTGAGTGTGCAAGGGACAAATCATCGTTTTAAATTGTCACTTATTGGGTCACAACAATCCTTGCTTGCATCGTTAAAGTTAAGTGAAGAATTAAATCGCTATATTGACCCATTGGCCGTTCCGATAGGAAAAGATCAAGTTGCGGTGTTTTATTGGGGAGAAAAATGAAAAAAGTATCCCAATTAACTTTGTCAGTGCAATTACCTGATGATGAAACCTTTGATAGCTTTCAGAGTGAAAGTAGTCAATTGGTGGTTCAGCAGCTTAAACAGTACTTAAAGCACGTTTCTGAGCCTACCCAAGAACACAATAAGAAAGTACACAGCTTATATCTATTTGGTCTTACTGGTGTAGGTAAAAGTCACCTGTTGCACGCAAGTTGTGTGTATGCTGATACATTAGGCATGACTAGTCTATGTTTGTCGTTTTCTGAGCTAACTCAACTATCAGTTGATGTGCTTGAAGGGTTAGAGAATATTGATTTAGTTTGTCTTGATGATATTCAGTTGATTGCTGGCAATAAAGAGTGGCAACAAGCAGTTTTTGATTTATATAATCGTATGATTGAGCAAAATAAATGTTTGATTATTACCGGTGACCAAAGTGTTGCAGAATTAAAAATAACTTTACCAGATTTGGTTTCGCGTTTAAGTTGGGGATTAACTGAGCAACTTAAGTCATTAACAGATAAAGAAAAGTCTTTTGCTTTACAGTATCGTGCACAACAACGTGGATTATTTATCAGTGATGATGTCGCAAGCTTTTTAATTAATAGATTATCACGTGATATGACAAGTTTACTTGCAGCATTAGAGCAGTTAGATCAGGCCTCAATTAGGGAACAGCGACGCATCACTATTCCCTTTGTAAAAGATATTCTTTTCAATTAATTTCTCTAGATGAAGTTAACGTATCATTTACGTTACTCTATCTACCAAGCCTTAATGGCATTGGTTTTTCATAAAATACTCCGCCATCAGCATTGACCCGATAATGAATAGTTTTGTTTAACGGTGATTCGTTAGCATCTTTATTAATTACTTGGCTGATACTCGGACTAATAGTTAGGTTCTCAGCCCAGGTTTTGCCGATTTGCATTACTATTGGTGTTGCTAAGTTATTAACTGTTTCGCTAACCTCGGTAAATTCTGGCAATATTCGACGAGTAACATAATCTACTCGCGGTTTTATATTATTTTCACCAATACGCCCGCGTTGTCCCCATGCCACTATATATTCCTCTTCAGCACTTTGTGGCTGGTTAGTAATAGCAATGTCCCTATCTACGTCAAAGCGTACTTTCATCATAAGCTCGTCAAATAACATCGCGTAATCTTCACGCCGACTTGAGTAATTATAAAAGTGCGGGGAATGCTCTGGGCTAAAAAATCCTGCCACGTCATTTGGGCTGTAATTTTGCTCTGTAGTCGTTGCTGTCTCACCTTGGTAACGCACTTGTGCCAGTCGATACATTTCAGCGCCGTTTAGTGGTAATGCTGTCGCTAATTTATCTGATTGAATACCACCATCTTTTTCTTGTTGGTCAATAGTGTCGAGAATACGATCGTTTCTATTCAAGCTGGCCCAAACACTTTGTGGAAAGTAGTCATTGGCATGGGCTAACTCGTGGTACATTAAAGCTGCCAACTGATAAACACCATCAGCCGCATCACGTGTTACTCGCACATCTTCAGGGTAGAAGTAGTTTGCATAATTATTGTTTTTTACATATCTCCAAGGCATGACAAAATTTAAACTATCACCAAATGAGGCACGATAATCTGGTGCTTGATTAATGGTGTCGCGTTCTTGTGGAGTTAGCCAAAGGTTATTTGGATCAAGATGAATAGCACCGGTAACGGCCCAATAGTAAGAAGGGCGAACATCATATGAGATGACGATGGCGGTGGTGGCTCGCAATAAGTTTTTAAAATCACCATGTTGATCGTTGTTTTGTAAAAACTCTTTAAATCTTTGTCCCATCCAATCATGTGAAACTACGACTCGATCCATAATGTCATCGATACTTGGGCTTGTTGTATCTTGCGCTATTAATGGTAATTCGTTTAGTCGACATGTCGCACTAATACTTATCGTATTATCATAAACACACTTTGTCAGTACGTATGCGTAGGGGGAATTAGCATTGAACGGAAATACTCGTGCTAAGCGAGTGTCATAAGCAGTATTTTCGTCGGTGCTGATTGTTGCTGCATTTTCAATGAGTAAACCAACGGTATCCTCGAAGTTATTACTGCCATCTGAAGCGCTGACTTTAAATTCGATAAAGCTGTCAGCACTTACTTGTGGCGCATTAAAAAATATCGCTGTATCGCCATTGGTTGATTCGCTAAAGGTAATTGTAGGGCCTGATATTTGTTGCCACTTAATACTATCAGTAGTAAGTGAGCTATTTTCTAAACTCACACGCAATGAGATATCACTACCTTCTAGTACTGCGTGACCTAAGCGAGCTGCAACTTGGCTGACTTCACTACCAACTACAACACTGTAGGTTAGCAGCTCGTTTGTGCCGTTACGTGTAAAGCTTACCTGAAAGCTATATTCACCAGCTACTTCTGGTGTGAAGGCGATACCTTTGGATTTTCCAGCATGAAAAGTAACATTGCTTCCTGCCGTTTGTTGCCAATTAATGTTGGTGAGGTTGTCATTTGGATAATAAAGAAATAAATCAACCGGCTGAGATATTTTTAATGCTTCATCAAAAGCAATAATGCCAGTTTCTGTAACATCAGGGGTAAAGTCATTGGGGTTTGAGTCCGAGTTACTGCTGCTTCCGCCTCCACACGCTTGTAACAGTAAAATGGTAGATGCAAAAAAAGTGCTGCGGGTAAATAGCATATTATTCATTTAAGCCTCAAAAGAGTTCCATTCTATAAACAGACCTGCGTAAGCTGAATTAAGTTCATAAAAAGCTCTAACAAACTTTCATATTAATCTTGATACTTAGTTGTAAACAATTTTATTGCGAGAGTAAAGGAGATTGTATTTGTGTTATGAGGTGCGTGAGAGTTGATATGATTATTTTTGCTTAAATATTATTAATAATTGAATATAAAGCTAAAATTAGCACTAACTTGGTTATTTACTGCTGTTAGTGCTATTTATTTATAAGATTGTTGTACTACCATTAGCATATCAAAATTGCAGAGTTACTCTTTCTTTTTACGAATACTTAAACCTAATTCTTGGCCGCGATATTTTGCATAATAGCTGCCTGCAATAAACATAATTGCGGCAAAGGTAAATTCGAGTAATGCCCAATGTTTTTCATTAGCTGACACCCATAATGTGGTTAAGCTATGGAGAAAATAAATCATCACAATAAAGTTAGACCAAGCGTAAGTATAAGGGTTGCCTTGCACTAAACCTTTTAACGGGAAAAGTAGTGGTAAGGTAAACATTACTAACGTTAGAGGAATTGATAATGCGCGGTCTTCAGTGATAAAAATTAGCCACACAGGCATAAAAATTAGCAGTGAAAAATAACCAAATAACGTGATTTGTTTCAATTGTGTGGTTGAAAACCGTTGTTTGTTCGTCATATTGGTAACTACTTATTGTTGATAAGCGAAAGGACATTTTCTGGTGGGCGACCAATAATGGCATTTTTACCATCTGAAACGATAGGGCGTTCAATAAGTTTTGGTGTTGAAATCATTGCCGCAATTAAGGTGGCATCATCAGCTGTAGCTAAGTTTTGTTCGCTATATTCACTTTCTTTTGTACGCATCATTTCTCTTGGAGAAAGCGCTAATAGTGCCAATAATTGTTCAATTACTTCTTTAGTAAGCGGTGTTTTTAAATATTCAACAACACTGACTTCTTGATTTTTTTCTTCTATTAATGCCAAGGTTTGACGGCTTTTTGAACAACGAGGATTGTGATAAATCGTTAACATGTTTTTCTCTTAAATTGTATATATGTAATGAGGGTTTACCGAACTATTGCAGCATAGTTTACAGTAAACCCTAAAGTTTTATTAGTATTTATAGTCGTTTTAGTTTTTCTTGCTGTGCTTGTAATTGCAATATTCGGCCTTTCATCCGTTTTTTCAATAACGGGTTTTCTTCGACAAAATTATACCCAGTTTGCAACTCATCTACGGCTTTAGGGTAGGCACCTAATAAGGCAAAAACCTCGGCTTTACTGGCATGCATCAACGCTTTTTTATCTTGCTTGCGATAAACAGTGGTTAATAAATCATGGGCAATAAAATTTTGCGGATTCAATGTTATAAAATCTTGTAGTACCACTTCTGCTTCACTGAGTCTAGCCGCTTCTTGCAAGGTGTTAGCATAATTAAGTGCCACTACTTGGTTATTCGGCATAAGTAAGTTTAGCTCGGCTAACATACTTATGGCTTTATCAAACGCTTTTACTGAAATGTAAGCGTCAGTCAATGCATCAACATAAAACAAGTTTTTATCATCTTGTGCAAGCAAGTCACTAAGCTGAGTAATGGCTATTTGATAATCTTTATTTTCATAATGCGAAAGCGCTAAACCATATTTTGCGGCTTCTTTTACCGCATAACGACTTTTATTCAGAATGCCTTCAAAATAAGCAATGTTTCTCAGGGCATCATCTTCATATCTAGCCTTAATACGTGCTTTGGCAAGTTCAAATTGTAAATTTGGCGCTAATGGTCTTGGTGACAAGCTCTGTGCGCGTAATCTTGCATCAGAAATACGTGATTCTGGCAATGGATGCGTTAATAACATTGCAGGTGGTTTAGACTTATAACGATATTTTTCTGCCATTGTGGCAAAGAAGTCAGGAGCGCCTTGCGGATTGAAGCCACTATTGGCTAAAAGCATAATGCCGACTCGGTCAGCTTCTTTTTCATTACCACGGGTGTAATTTATACCTGCTTGCTGGGACGCGGCCATTGTTGTACTTAACGCGGCAATACCGACACTAGGATTTACCAAAGTTAATAGTACACTTGAAATCAACCCCGCCATGGCTAATGGTTGCGATTTACTTTGTGCTTCTAAACGTCTTGCTAAATGTCGCTGAGTAACATGAGAAATTTCATGCGCAATTACCGATGCCAATTCACTTTCGGTTTTAGTGGTGGTTATCAAGCCACTATGAATAGCGATGTGGCCACCAAAAAACGCAAAAGCATTTAGTTCTTGATTTTGTATGACAAAAAATTCGAAGCTGTAATTAACATCTTTTGCATTACGTACCATGCGATTACCGAGATCATTAATATATTCGGTTAACACAGGATCGTTTAATACCGGTTGTGATGCACGAATTTGGCGCATCATCTCACCGCCTATTTGACGTTCTTTTTCAATTGACAATACACTGAAACCAGCAGAGCCAATTTCAGGCAATTTATTTTTGTCACTGGTTGTTTCTTCTGCAGCAGCAAAAGCATTCGCTGCCATTAATGTTGATAGAGCACAAGCAAGAACTATAGGTTTCAAATTAAACAAAATTAGTTTTCCATATCATCATAATTAGGACGAGTAGCTGATAGTTAAGCGTCTGAATGTTTTTGGTGAATTTCTTTACAAAATTCGGCAATCGAATATCCTTTGATATCAATAATATCAAAGGATTGTTCGAGTAAGGAAATTAATTCATCGACACAAGAATGGGCGTAACGCACTAATGCATAATCAGCTTTATCACCTTTTTGAAATGTGTAGACAATAAAAGGTACTAAGGAGTTCAATCTAAACAGCATTTGCATGGTTTCTGGGCTCCATTTTATAAATGGACAAGCAGGATTATTAATTTGCGTATCGAGTACACGTTCTTGATTTATTATTGGGTAGCAATGCAATTCGTAGTTTTGCTCGGTAATGTTATGAAAAAGAGATATTTTTGGCTTACTAGAAAGGGTTAATGTGTCGACAATATTTTGCTTGGGTGAGGTAATGTCAGGGTTCCAGTTACTGCGATCAAGTAATTGTTTGAAAGCACTGTCAAATCCGTGAGTTAATATACCATCAACATCACTAATAGAGGTGGCAGCTAAATGATAAATAGCTGGAACATCCCCCCAATTCAATTTTTTTTTGTAGGCGTTAATTTCTTTAAGGTTAGGATTATCAGAAAGTTCGCTCATTCAACCTCTTTATTTTCTATAAATAGTTTTGCTGCAAAATAGTTTAAAAGAATTTCACTATGCCATTGTAATCAATTGTCGCAAATTAGATAATTAAACTAAAGCACTGTGCATATTTTTATTTATGTTATACGAATACGATGCCACACAAGATAAATGTCCCGTTCCACTAGTGAATTTACGCTTGTTGTTAAGAAAACTAACACTCGATGATAGTTGTTTGATACGGATTTGCGATATTGGTTCTAAAAAAGATATTCCTAAATTGTTAACGAAACAAGGGTTTTATTTTGAACAGCGCAAGGTTAATGAACAAATTGTCGAACTAACAATCAAATTGGAAAAATAAAAATTATGGTTACACTGTTTAGCGATTGGTATAAAAGAAACTTTTCAGATCCCAATGCCGTAACCTTATTGGTTATTTTAATCTCTACTTTCTTGTTTGTGTACTTTTTCAGTAATCTGTTAATGCCAGTGTTTGTTGCAGTCGCGATAGCTTTTTTACTAGATTTACCGGTGACTAAATTAAACCTATTTGGCTTGTCTCGGTCGTTATCGGTGGTGATTGTTGTGTCTGCGTTTGTTGGCTTTTCATTACTGGGTATTTTGGGGTTAATGCCGGTCATTTGGCAGCAAAGTAGCAATTTGTTTCAAGAAGTGCCGCAAATGGTTGGGCAAGGGCATACCTATTTACTTGCACTTCCTGAAAAATATCCTGAAATAGTCAGTGCCGAACAAATTGGTGAGGTGATTACGCTCGTCAACGACAAGTTTATTGAATGGGGACAAGTAGCGCTAAAAGCATCATTAAATTCCATTTCTGATGTTGTTGCCTTGTTAATATATTTAATTCTGGTACCACTTATGGTGTTTTTCTTCTTAAAAGATAAAGATGCACTATTTGATAGCTTCCGCCAGTTTTTACCTAATGATCGCCGTATGGCTAAGCAAGTTGGTAATGAGATGAATCAACAAATCATGAATTATATTCGTGGTAAGTTGGTAGAAATTACCATTATTGGTACAGCGTCAACGATTGCTTTTATTGCTTTAGGCTTAAATTATCCAGTACTTTTAGGTGTTTTAGTTGGTTTATCAGTACTGGTACCTTATGTTGGTGCGACAATTGTCACACTTCCTGTGTTACTCGTAGCGTTATTTCAATTTGGCACAACGGCTGAATTTGGCTATGTAATGCTAGCCTACGGTATTATTCAAGCCTTGGATGGTAATTTGCTTGTACCTTTGTTGTTTTCTGAAGCGGTCAACTTACACCCCGTCACGATAATTATTGCGGTAATATTATTTGGTGGTTTATGGGGCTTTTGGGGCGTGTTCTTTGCTATACCATTGGCAACGCTGGTTAAAGCGGTATTAAATGCTTGGTCAACAACCACTCAACATGAGGCTGTTAAAGAGCTTTAAACTCGCTGATAAATGTAGATTTACGTTGAGCGCTAAGTCTACATTTTATTTGGCTCACATCATTTCTTTCTTTTTGTTCTAATTTTATTTTTGATTTATAGGTCAATAGCCAAAGCTTTTTTGATCATTGTCATCAAATCACTCTTTTTATAGAGCCTCATGAATATTCTCGTTACAGCCTAAGTTCAATTAGTATGGTCGATGAGTCTCAATAAAATTGGCGCGCTACGTAGCGCTATTAACCAAGTAAAGTTCACATCTACGCTAAGGCTTTTCTGCGGTTTTAAATACAACTTAGTCATGAATCATTTAATTACTAAAATATAAGTGTTCTGCCGCTTCAATATGGATATTTATTTTTTATAAAACCTGGTCACGTCGTCAATAAATTTATTCTTAATATAAGAACTGAAATTTACTTTTTCTTACCTGAAAAAATCAGCTTAGCGTACGCCATATAAGCGTTTTTTGTATTTCAAAACTTGTTTTAGACATTATTGTAATTTATCCCACTGATTATTTAGTTAGCGTTGTTTATCGCTTGTAATTCAAGTTTATTCCTTTGATTCAAATGCCTATGGTAAAGCTCACATTTTTACATTATGTGATTTAAATCAAAGCAAATTATCACATTTATGCCAATATTATGCTGCAAAAAAGGTGTTAATAAGGGTAAGAAGCATGACAATTGTAAAACAAACCTTAATCTCAATACTGGGGACTCTTTTAGTAATCAACAGTAGTTTTTCAGTAAAAGCTGAAGAGTTAACTTCCGAGCGGGAAGCGCAGCTTGTTCATATGGTGAAACAAGACTGTGGCTCTTGCCATGGTATGACGCTAAAAGGTGGACTCGGCCCAACACTTTTACCTAAAGCGATGAATAAACTCCCCCTAGAAGCTATTAAAAGTACCATATTGCATGGTCGTCCAGGCACCGCAATGCCAGAGTGGAAGTCAATTTTGACAGAGCAAGAAGCAATGTGGATCAGTCAACAATTACAACAAGGTATCGAATCTCATGATCAATCTAAATAAGGTGCTAATGGCAACAGCGTTGTCGATATTTGTCAGCGCATGTTCTCAGTCAAGCATTACTGCTCAGCAAAAAGATGAGCAATTGACCACATCACCTTTGAGAGCCACAGGTGATCTTGGCGTTGTAATTGAAAGGGCAACGTCACAAGTACAAATTGTTAATCATACCCATAATACAATGTTGAGTGAAATAGACGGGCTAGGCGATTTGTCTCATGCTTCGATTGTTTATTCTCGAGACGAACGTTACGCCTATGTATTCGGCCGTGACGGTGGCTTAACCAAAATTGATATATTAAAAGACAAAATCGACAAACGTGTAATGCAATCAGGTAACAGTATTGGTGGTGCAATTAGCCAAGACGGTAAGTTAATTGCGGTATCAAATTATACTCCTGGTGGCGTTAAAGTATTCAACAGCGACACCTTAGAATTAGTTGCAACAATCGACAGTACAATCTTAACCAATAAAGCCAAAAATGACGATGGTAGCCCTGTACGTTCGAAAGTTGTTGGTTTAGTCGATGCCCCCGGACAAAAGTTTGTTTTTAGCCTATTCGACAGCCATGAAATTTGGATTGCCGACTTTTCGAAACCCAAAATGGATTTAACTAAGTTTGAAGACATTGGCTTATTTCCTTATGACGCTTTGATCAGCCCTGATGGTCGCTTCTATATTGCGGGTTTATTTGGTGAAGATGGTTTAGCAAAATTAGATTTATGGCATCTGGAAAAGGGTGTTCAACGCATTTTACCTAATTACGGTAAAGGCGATAAAAAATTACCCGTATACAAAATGCCACATTTAGAAGGCTGGGCAATGGCAGGTGATTATGCCTTCTTACCAGCCGTAGGTAAGCATAGCGTATTAGTTGTTGATACCAATACATGGTTACAAGTTGCTGAAATTCCTGCTCATAGCCAGCCTATTTTTGTGATGGCGCAGCCTGATAATCGCCAAATTTGGGTAAACTTTGCTTTTCCTGACAATAACACCATTCAAGTCTTTAATACTGAAACTTTTGAGTTAGTAAAAACACTTACGCCAGGTCCTGCTGTGTTGCATATGGAATTTACGCCACGTGGTGAGAATGTTTGGATTTCAGTACGAGATAATAACGAAGTGCATGTCTATGACACTGCCACGCAAACCCTGATTGATAAGCTGCCAGTGAAAAGTCCAAGTGGTATTTTCTTCACTAATCGTGCGCATCAAATAGGACTGTAATGATGACGACACTATTAACGCAATTAGAACAAAACATTATTAACCAATATCAAAAAGGTTTTCCGCTTTGTTCACGGCCTTATAAAGTTATTGCAAATGAGCTTAACAGCACTGAAGAAGAAGTACTATCGGCTATTTTGAAGTTAGATGACGCCGGTATATTGTCACGTATTGGGCCGGTATTTAATCATAAAAAAGCCGGTTCTAGCACTTTGGCAGCATTAGCTGTGCCAGAAGAGTCGCTAGATGAAATTGCTGAAATTGTTAATCAGTTTGAACAAGTTAATCATAACTATGCCAGGGAGCACAGTTATAATTTATGGTTTGTTGTAACAGCGAGTGATGATGAAGCATTAGCACAAGTGATAGAACAAATTGAGCAGCTGACAGGTTATCAAGTGTTGGTGTTGCCAATGGAAACTTCGTATCACATCGACTTAGCGTTCAATATTAACTTCTCGCAACATAAACTAGGCGGTCATTAATATGAGTTCATTATCTAGCCAACAACAGCATTTACAAGAAAACCATCGTACTGAAAATATGCAAAATGAGTTCACAGCTGAACTATTATCCGCTAATCAACTGCAAAAATTACGAGAGATTTTAGAGTGTGGTTTACCGCATGTTGCTCAGCCTTATTTAGTGATTGCAGAAAAAGTTTCAGCCACAGAAGCGCAAGTGTTAGCACAAATAGAACATTGGCAAACTGACGGGTTAGTAAAGCGCTTTGGTTTAGTCGTTAAGCATCGTCAATTAGGTTACAAAGCCAATGCTATGGTGGTGTGGAATATTGCTGATGAACATGTTGATCGTGTTGCTGCAATGTTTTCTAGTTGCCCTGAAGTATCGCTATGTTATCGACGCCCACGTCGTTTACCACATTGGCCTTATAATTTATTTTGCATGATCCACGGTACTGACCGAAGTATTGTTTTAGCGCAAATTGACGCCATGGTAGAGAAATTTTCATTGCAAGATATCGAAAAAGATATTTTATTTAGTTTTAAAGCCTATAAACAGCAAGGCGCTCGTTACGGGAAAAAAGGTCTTACTAATGGATAAATCATCACGTCATTCAACAACAGCATTGGCTGAGTTAAGTGAATTAGACAGAAAATTAATTAACCTGCTACAGCGCGGCTTACCTATTGCCGAACGACCATTTTTAGAAATTGCTGAGCAATTAAATAGCAGCGAAGACGAAGTGCTTGAACGCTTAAATCACTTAATGGCTAATAAAGTGCTAACGCGATTTGGTCCAATGTTTGATGCGGTATGTCTAGGTGGCGCATTTACACTCGCGGCGCTAGCAGTGCCAGAAGAAAGATTTGAAGAAGTTACTGAACAAGTGAATAGCTTCGACGAAGTTGCGCACAATTATCGTCGAACCCATGATTTTAATATGTGGTTTGTTGTCGGTGCAGAATCTGAAGCACAAGTTAATCAAGTGATTAGTAATATTGAGAAAAAAACCTCATTACCTGTTCTTAATACGCCAAAATTAGAAGAGTTTTATGTCCAATTATACCTCCCAGCCTAGTGCTCAGCTTACGCCTTTAGAGCGTCAATACGTGTTACTGACTCAATCAGGTTTACCTATTGTTGCACAGCCCTACCAACATGTTGCCGAACAATTGCATATATCAGTGGCTGAAGTACTTGCCATGACAACTGATTTGAAAGAGCGCGGTATTATTCGCCGTATTGCGGCTGTACCAAATCATTATAAATTAGGCTATCGCTATAATGGCATGACGGTTTGGGATGTAAAAGATGAGTATGTTAGCGAGTTTGGTAAAGCCGTAGGGCGGTTACCTTTTGTTAGTCATTGCTACCTTCGACCAAGGCACTTACCGCAGTGGAATTATAATTTATTTGCCATGGTGCACGGAAAAACTGAACAGGAAGTTCAACAATATCGAACCCAAATCAAAGATTTACTCGAAAGTATTTTGGAGGTTAGAAATGATGACACAGATCAAGCGTACAACTTCCAAACCAATGATATGTTAACAAGCACAGAGATATTAAAGAAAACAGGCTTGCGATTAAAACGCTAGCTATAATTAAATTTTAGTTTTTGCTGCGAATAGCTCGCAATGGGAACTTACGAGGATCAAAGCCGATGTTTAGAATTTCACAGTTATTAAAAACATTCCATGATGATTTACCGGCCAATAAAGCCCATAAAATGCCAGGACCTGTTGTTATTTGGAATTTGATACGACGTTGTAATTTACGTTGTAAACATTGCTATTCAACGTCACTAGATATGGATTTCAAAGACGAATTAAATACAGAACAAATCAAAGCGACCATTGATGACTTAAAAGTAGCACACGTTCCCGTGCTAATTTTATCTGGTGGTGAGCCGTTAATGCGTCCTGATATATTTGAAATTACGGCATATGCTAAATCAAAAGGTTTCTATGTTGCACTGTCAACCAATGGCACGCTTATCGATGAATCCAATATTGAGCAAATTAAAGCCGCTGATTATCAGTATGTTGGTATTAGTATTGACGGACTTGAAGAGTTTCACGATGAATTCCGTCAACAAAAAGGTAGCTTTAAACAATCAATGCATGCACTAAAACTGTGCAAAGCAGCAGGGATTAAAGTGGGTATGCGCTTGTGTTTAACACATGATAACTTTGCTGACTTACCCGCTATGCTTGATTTAATGGAAGAATACAAGGTTGATAAATTCTATTTATCTCATTTGAATTACTCTGGGCGTGGTAAGCGTAATGCAGAGAACGATGCTGTATTCAAAATGACTAAAGACGCGATGGAGATGTTATACGAGCGCGCTTGGTCTCATATTTCTCAAGGTATAGATACCGACTTTGTTACCGGAAATAATGACGCTGATGGGCCATTTTTATTGCAATGGGTTGAAAAAAGATTTGGTGATAAGTACCCAGAAAGAATCGCTAATTTGAAACAGCGACTCATAAATTGGGGCGGTAACGCTAGTGGCATTAATGTTGCTAACATTGACAACACCGGTACCATTCATCCTGACACCTACTGGTGGAATCATCCAATTGGCAACGTGAAAACTGAAAAGTTTTCTGATGTTTGGCGTGATACACAAGACCCCCTAATGTTAGGTTTTCGACAAAGCCCTCGGCCAGTAAAAGGTCGCTGTGCAAAATGTCAGTACCTTAACATTTGTGGTGGTAACACACGTACCAGAGCCTTTGCGCAATCAAAAGATGCTTGGGCGGAAGACCCTGGGTGTTATTTAACGGACGCTGAAATTGGCGTGCAAACACAACATTCAAAAACAACTGAAATACCGTGTGTTGAAGTTTAAATAAATATTTGCATTGGGCGTGTACAAATTAAAATTACGCTCAATCACATTTGACTTAGTTTTATTAATGCTAAGTTATTGAAATATGATTTTATAAATTTGGCGGCTAACATTTTATAATAAAGCAGTAGCCGAGAAGGTAATGTATAAAATGACACAGTTATCGACTGATAGAGTATCGAGTGAAAAACAAATGAATACAGATGTATTAAGTAAGTTAACTAAAAAATCTTTCTTGCAGGCTGGTGAAGTCGCATTGGTAGGCTCAGGCCCTGGTGATGCTGAGCTACTGACTATTCGTGCATTACGTTTTATTGAACAAGCGGATGTTGCTATCTACGATCGTTTAGTTAGCGATGAAATTATGGCACTTTTACCTGACGACTGTGAACGTTTTTACGTAGGTAAAGAGCAGGCTAAACACTGTGTTCCACAAGGCAAAATTAATGAGTTATTGGTGCAGTATGCACAACAAGGTCGCAAAGTATTACGCCTAAAAGGCGGAGACCCATTTATTTTTGGTCGCGGTGGTGAAGAAGCTGAATTTTTATTACAACATGGTGTTAGTTGTCATGTTTGTCCAGGTATTACTGCAGCCTCTGGTTGTACTACATACGCAGGTATTCCGTTAACACATCGTGGCGTAGCGCAAGGTTGTACATTTATTACTGGTCATATGCAAAATGATGGTCAATTAAATTTACCATGGCAAAGCTTAAGCTGTGCGTCACAAACTGTTGTATTTTACATGGGCATTAATACCTTACCAAGTATCGCTGAGCAGTTAGTTAAACATGGCCGAGCAGCAAATACGCCTGCAGCACTTATTCGCAAGGGAACTCAGCCGGAACAACAAATTTTCCGGGGCAATATTTCGACATTAGCTGATTTAGTTGAACAACATAACATTACGCCGCCAACCTTGATTGTTATTGGTGATGTTGTTAACCAACTTACCGATACTGCGTTAGCAAAACCTGGCTTTTTGGACGCTGAAACTTATCAGGCGCAAATGCAGTTGTCAGCAAAAGCTGGTTAGATTAGTTAGTGTTAGGGCTTCTCTAACCATTTATTTGCAAAGTATTAAGTGTGACATGTTATGGAAAAGAAATTTAGCGTATTAAGCCAATTACCTAAAGTGATGAAAGCTGTGCTTATTTCATCACTATTAGCGTTGCCTTTGGTAGTTAGTGCACAACAACAAAGCGCTGAGGCGCTTTATGTAGAACACTGTCAAAGCTGCCATGGTGTTGATAGGTTAGGTGCTATGGGGCCGGCGTTATTCCCTGAAAACTTATCAAGACTGCGTAAAAATAAAGCGACTAAAGTTATTCAAAATGGTCGTGTGGCAACCCAGATGCCATCGTTTAGCGAAAAGTTAACTTTGGAGCAAACTCAGCAGTTAGTTGAATACATTTATACTAAGCCGAAAACTGAATTAAAATGGTCAATGGCTGATATTAAAGCCAGTAACATCCAGCACTTTGATCAAAGTAAATTACCGAATAAGCCACAATTCGACGCTGATTTGATGAATTTATTTATCGTTGTTGAATTAGGCGATCATTCAGCCACTTTGCTAAACGGCGATACGTTTGAACCTATCACGCGTTTTAAAACCCGCTTTGCATTACACGGCGGCCCAAAATATTCTCCAGATGGTCGTTATGTTTATTTTGCTTCTCGCGATGGCTGGATAAGTAAATACGATATTTACAACATGAAAGTTGTTGCTGAAGTACGTGCAGGTATTAATACCCGAAATATAGCGATATCGTCAGATGGTCAATATGCCATTATTGGTAACTACCTGCCGCATAACGTTGTTATACTCAACACCAAAGATTTATCACCGATTAAGTCAATTGATACTGTTGACAGCGAAGGGGTAAGTTCACGTGTTAGCGCGGTTTACAATGCTCCACCACGCCATAGTTTTATTGTAGCTTTAAAAGATGTTAAAGAAGTATGGGAAATTCCATACAGCGATAAAGGTGGCGTAGAAGTATTTAAAGGCTGGGCACATGACTATCGTAAAGACAGCGGTGAAGGAAAAGTAGAAAATTGGAAAGTGACTGAGCAGTTTCCCGTGCGTCGGATACGGACCGCTGACTTCTTGGATGACTTTTTCTTTGACCCAGATTATATTAACTTAATTGGCGCATCGCGTGATAGCCACTCTGGCCAAGTCATTAATCTTGATGCTAAAAAGAAAGTGGCGACAATTCCTATGGCTGGTATGCCGCATTTGGGCTCAGGCATTACTTGGGATTATCAAGGTAAAACGGTTTTCGCATCACCGAATATTAAAGAAGGACTTGTTACCGTTATCGATATGGATAACTGGACAGTGATCAAAGAAATAGAGACCTTAGGTCCTGGTTTCTTTATGCGTAGCCACAGTAATTCACCTTATGCCTGGGTTGATGTTTTCTTTGGTCCCAATAAAAACAAAGTGCATGTTATCGATAAAAGCACTTTGGAAATTGTTAAAACGTTGGCGCCTGTAGAAAATAAAACCGCAGCGCATGTCGAGTTCACAAAAGATGGCAAGTACGTATTACTGAGTATTTGGGATAAAGATGGCGCAGTAATCATTTACGATGCTAATACTTTAAAAGAAATTAAACGTTTACCAATGAAAAAACCGTCAGGAAAATACAACGTATTTAACAAAATTAATTATGAAAAGGGCACTAGCCATTAATCGTTGAATACAGCATTATTTTAGTGATAAATGATATGAAAGGCTTAACAGTAAAATTGTTAGGCCTTTTTTAATATCTGTATTTTTGGGGCTAGCAAATTGGCAATAAGTTAATTTAATTGTAGGAGCTATTTCTTATTTATTATGTGTAATAAGCTTTATAATTTGCAAGCAAACATATATGTAAAAGACATTAATTAGACTATATCTATATATTATTACTATCATTTTTTGAGAACATTATGATAACGTAATTAAACCTGTATAATTTGGCTTGTTTATAATCACGTAAGCTTAAGGGATATTCTAAAATTAAAACCTTCACTAGCATCTTTGCATTCATGCGTTTACTTTCCTATCTAAAAGTAAAGTCTATAGGTTTAGCTACTGGCATCAACAGTAGTTTACCGCACCCAAAAAGCGTAAAATTCTATCTTAGACGGTTAGGTGTTTGTTCAATTTTTACTGCATTCTATCTTAGTGTTTACACAATGAACTTAGGTGCTGTGTTAGGGCACTTTACAAATATTGACTTATCTGTCGATAGTGATTTCTCTGTAACCTGGATGGCAGCGGCTCAGGCTAATGGTAGCTGCCCTGTACAAAATGTTAGTGACAACTTCCCAAGTATTTCTTATAGCCAAAATAGCGGTAGTGTAAATTGGACTGGAGATTGGGTTGAAGTAAATGAATTCGATGGTACGAGTGCCGGAATTGCTAGGGTACGTAATGATTTATGTACTAGCGGAAATTGCCTCAGATTAGGTGTACCTTCTGGTAATAGCCGGCAAACATACTCTAACCGTGGTGTTTTGCGGGAAGTAGATCTAAGTAGTGCTACTAGCGCTACATTAACATTTGATTACCGTGGAGGTAGATCACGTGGAAACCAGACTGTTGTCCTTTCAATTTCAAACGATGGCGGAAGTAACTGGAATACTTTACAAAGTTACGTCATCAACGGAGGTAATACGCCGGCAGGAACAGCATCTTTTGATATTTCAGCATACACCTCTAGTGATACGCAAATACGCTTTTTAGCTTCCGGTCGCAATGCTGTTATTGGCATGTACATCGATGACATTGATATTAGTTATCAGCCTAATTGTACTACGGCACCTGTTATTGAATATTATTTTGATGAGTTAAGCTGGGATGGCACGCCCAATGAAATTATTAACAATGTTGGAAATACCAATAACGGCACTGCTGTTGGAGATACAACTACAATAACTGCAGGGCAAGTATGTAGTGCGGGAACGTTTGACGGCGCAGGAGATTATATTAATGCGACTGACATCGATTCCTATTTAAGCACTACCGCGAGCATCTCATTTTGGATGAATAGCAGTCAAAATGGCAGTAATACTGCATGGAATGCACCAGGAATACTTGGTGTTGAACAACGAGGCGGTGGTTCAGACATTTTTTGGGGATACATTGATGGTTCAGGACGTATTCGAATTCAGAAAGGTAATGGCAGCTCTGCGGCCTCTAGCACGGTTGTAAATAACGCTAATTGGCATCACGTGGTGCTGACTTGGGACAGTGCTAGTGGTGTTGTTCAGGTATATGTAAATGGCAATTTGGAAGGTTCAGCAAACTCTGAAACAGGTGACGTTGGTAGTCCATTTTCTAGTATAGGCCGCATTGAAAACAGTTTTAGCAACGTAAACTATACTGGGCAACTCGACGAATTAATGGTTTTCGATTCAATTATTTCTCCAAGCCAAGTTAGTGATATTTACTCTAATCAGTTAAATGGTGACAATTACGATGGTAG
>OJET01000032.1_pt1 | contig 55885 bp, 46 predicted proteins | sample 1593941 | NCBI WGS metagenome assembly OJET01 (sample SAMN05416869, study PRJEB24817) | seawater metagenome | isolation source: Sea water | place: Canada:Atlantic | collected 2013-11 | reverse complement strand
GCCTTTTATCGGTATGGCTAGTTTTTAGGGCCACGTTTTGTGAACGTCTTGCCTTTAGGTGCTTTTTTTATATTCAGTAAGAATGGCATATCGCGATCACATGGATGCGAAAGAGCGGTGATGTTCAGTCATATCTCAGACATCCTGCCCTTCGGCGCATTATTACAACCATGTAGGGTTAAAGGTGTTTCTAGCAGCAAATATCCTCGCTTGTATTTATCAAGGAGTCTTTGTCGTTATATATCAGTTAAACCCCAAATAAAGGCTGCCATCGCGGTCAATGCAATTAGATTGAAATATATTAAACCGATAATTGAGAATTTGATAAAGCTAAATATGTAGCCTTGCTTATAAACTCTTTTTTGCATCAAGAATAAATAGCATGGCAGCCATGTGAGTAGCGCAATGGCAGCATAACCCAACCAGCTAGCAACTTTTGGCATAGTTGGCGATAAATACTCTTGGCTATTGTCGAGAATATTTACCAAGAGAATGATCAAAAATATAAAACTGTGGCTATGTAGTGCAACCGTTAAATGTTCGAGGTATAAACGCTTAGAAAATAAATAAAATAGTTTAAGAATAAGTGCAAATAGCGGCAACAAAATAAACATTAATTGCGGTAATTTACTAATTGATTGTTGTATTAAAGGGCGAGCGTCAGAATTAAAAGCCTGTTGACCTTTTTTCTCTAACGCTTTCATTTTATCGCTTAAACGTTGATTGTTTTCATCTGATAAAAAATCAAAAGTTAACGTACCATCTTTATTATTGGAAATTGAGAATACATCGGATGCTTCCTGTTTTACTTTCCCTGATTTTATCTCGGATAATTGCTCTTTTAGCTTGGTTAATCTCTGAATATCCTTTTCTGATAATGGCTGCTGCAAGTCAAGTGCACCTAATTCATACTCAACAATTTTCTTGGTGATTTCTGTTGTTTTTGACGCAGTAAGGGCTGATAAATCTTGCTGATATTGTTTATATTGCTGAATTTTTTTTAACTGCTCATTTTGTTTTTCAATAGGGAGGCCGTCAACTGCGACTTCTAGTTGTTTTATATATTGGCTTACTTCTTTTATAGGGGCTGCCATTCTTTGTTCATGTACAAGAAGATCCGTGCCATCAATAGTGAAAAACTTAAGCGAGATGAAGAATATGATACTAACAAATAAATACAAGCGTAATGGCGGCACATAATGTACTCGCCGACCTTGAATATATTCATTAGTTAAAAAGCCAGGGGTTAGGAGCAGTGGCTTTAACGTTCTTGATGCACGGGAATCAAAGCTGAAGATATCATCAAGTAAATGCAGTAATACGGTCCAGAAATACTTTAAAGTAGATTCAACCGATTGACCGCATTGACTACAGAATGAGCCGATAACTTGTGAATGACAATTTTCACAAATAACGTCCTCCTTCTCACTATCAATTTCGCTATCAGTAATTGCCAGTGTCATGCTATTAGCTTTTTTATCGTTAGACATAATATTTGCGGTAAATAAAACAATTACTTAGCATGATAACACCGTTTTTTTCGGGTGCAAATGTGATTTATAATTCAATTCTTACGAAGATTTTCGTTTTTTACAAACCGGTTTCTAATAAAAATAGCTTTTATTTACACAAAAATGATTAATATTTTGTATATCTTTAGTGCTGAATTGCTAATGTTCTGTTAAATTTAAGGGGTTACCGATCAAAGCAAGCCAAATAGCAGGAGAATTATAATGGCATTTGAAGTTACCTTCGAGTTGAAAGAATCAGATTTAGAGCATTTTCGCAATGTGATGAGAGAGTCAAAGTCAGGCGCTCAAAACTTGAGTGAAACCGAAATTTTAGCAAACGCAAAAAGTCTTAGTGAAGATGTTAAAGGTGATGTACCGACATTTGTAAGCGAAAGGATTATAAAATTAGAAACTTTGGTTGCAATGATTGAAGATTCTGAATGGAAAATACCAGAAGAAGAACGTGCTGATGTATTAAGTGCGTTGGCCTACTTTAGTGATCCAGAAGACTTAGTACCTGATCATATTCCTGTTTTAGGCTTTTTAGATGACGCGATTATGATTGAACTAGTCGCTGAAGAACTTAAAGATGACATTGAAGCTTTCCAAGAGTTTTGTGCTTACCGTACGCGTGAGGAAGGCCGTAAAGGCGATGTTACTGTCACTCGTGATGAATGGTTAGATGCTAAACGCAGAGAGCTGCATAGTCGTATGAGAAATCGTCGTTCAAAACGTGGCGGTCGCTCTGGGTTTCGCTCAATTTTCTAATTGAAGAAACTATTAGTTAGCCTCAGCTAGTTTCAATGACTAAAAGCCGCTTCACGCGGCTTTTTTTATATTTAAGAATTTACATAGATGTCGATATAAAAAGTATCTATTTGCGGTTCATCATGAGCTAATTTGTTAGGTAAAGCATTAAAACAAAAAATGCGATGATGATGCCGTTAAAAGCAAAAATATAACCGAAGCCCTTTAGGCCTTGTTTAACCGTGTAATTATTATTTTGTAAATACCAAAACCAAATAGCGCACATTAATAAAGGTATCAGAAAAAAGAGTCTAATCATGTTTACGCTATCTCCTGTTGTTTTTGTTGAGATGGCTCTCGCCAAGGGGCTACTTTAAATAGCATAAGCATACCTGGTATAGCCAAAGCTGTGCACATAAAGTAAAAATTGGTCCAACCTATTTGCTCTACAATAGCACCTGTAGTTGCATTAGCAAAAGTTCTCGGAAGTGCGGTTAACGCTGTAAACAAAGCAAATTGTGTTGCTGCAAAAGCTGGATTTGTTGCTCTTGCTATGAAAGCTGTAAACGCTGCTGCACCTAGACCAACGCCTAGATACTCAAAACCCATTGCCATAGCTAAAGCGTAGGTATTGTGGCCAATTTCTGCAAGCGCAGCAAAACCTAATATACTGATTATCTGAACAAAACCAAATAACCAAAGGGCTCGATTAATACTTAACTTAATCATTACAAGACCACCGACCGTTATGCCAATAGTCATCGCAATTAAAGATGCTGTTTTAGCTACAACGCCGATCTCTGTTTTAGTAAAGCCCAAATCTATAAAAAATGGTGTTTGTAAAGCTGTTGCCATACTATCCCCAAGTTTATATAGAAATAAGAACACTAAAATTTGTAACGCAGACTTAATTCCCTCCCTGTTGACGAAATCTTTAAATGGCAACACAACTGCTTGTTTTAGCGTTTTTGGTGTTAGTTCCGCGGTATTAAGCTCTTTTATAGCAAGGCTTAATATAATGCCAATAAGCATAAACGCAGCAACAATAATAAACACTGCTTGCCAACTGATATGGTCAGCCAATATAAAGGCTAACGAACCAGGTACTAAACCTGAAAGGCGATAGGCTTGCACATGAATTGAATTACCTAAGCCTAATTCATGGTCAGGTAATAGTTCTCGGCGATAGGCGTCTAGCACAATATCTTGGCTGGCACTAAAAAATGCTACAGCAGCGGCCAAATACGCGACACTCCAAATATTCATAATGGGGTCAACAAAGCCAAATCCGGCGATCGAAAGCAGCAGCAAAATTTGTGTAAGTAGCATCCAACTGCGTCGTCTTCCCATTACTGGTAGTGAATATCGATCCATTAATGGTGACCAGATAAATTTCCACACGTAAGGAATACCAATCAGTGAAAATAAACCAATTTCAGTAAGGCTTACGCCTTCAGAGCGCAACCAACCGGGAACAAGTTGATAAAGGATAAATAATGGCAGGCCAGAACTGAAGCCTGTAAAAATACAGATCAGCATACGTCGATTAAATATGGCTTGCTTAAAGGTAGGGGATTGCACTGCTAGTAATGCCTAATGAATGCGATAAAACGAATAGTGTTAGGCTATCAAAATGTATTAGTAAACAGAAGTTTAATATTATCGATAAGGAAATTAATTTGTAAGTCTTTATCACTTACCAATGAATGCGCAGTTGAGCTTTGTGAAGTTATTTTATTATTATGGAATAGGGCGCCAACCTACACAGTCAATAGGGTAGCTGCCGACACCTGCGAAAAATTCTAAACAGGTCGACATTTCACTTTTAAAATACAAATTACTTTCAAGAGTATTGGCACTATGTAAGCTTAACTCATGCATGATATGCCAAAAAACACGTTCTCTGGCATTGCTTGGCGTTTCATCATTAACGTGTAACAAAGTCCACTCTGCCATTGTATTTTCAACAAATTGGTCTAATTCAGTATAATGCAGCGAGTGATTTATAACTGCCGTGATATAGGCACCAACTTGGGTTATTTTTTCATTGATAAACTGCTCAATTATCATGATGTTCCTTACGATATAACTAAAGAATTTGACTTCTACTTTTAATGGAGGAAATATCTATTTATCCCCTGTAGCTATTGACATACTTACATTAGTTATCGTTTATAAAATTGATATTGTCAAAATATCAGTGAAATATTAAGCATGTGTGCTTTGAGTTTATTTCGTTGATATACGGCTTATACAAGTTGTACCTTTGCCGCAATGTCATCACAAGGTATTCTTTAAGTGTATCACAGCCCACTTTAAGAGGGGCTTTTGTTAGTTTCATAATAAGATAGAAATTGAGATGAATTTTAGTTAGCTGCGATATGTTTATGTGGCGGGAAGTAAGCTAGCTTTTATTAGCATGATAGGTTTAATCGGAACATCTTCCCAATCCATTTCATCATTGTAATCAGTTTTGACCAATGCCATGGCATCAACCACTTCTTGACCTTCAACAATGGCGCCAAAAACAGCGTAACCCCAACGTCTACCAGGGTCTAAACTCGTGTTATCAGCAACATTAAAAAAGAACTGTCTGTTCGCCGTATGCGGACGATTCTCTTTTGCCATTGCTATAGTGCCTATTTCATTTTTTAAGCCGTTACCCGATTCATTGATAATGTTGCCATTAACTTTCTTCAGTTCAAAATCTTTGGTGTAGCCGCCGCCTTGCACAATAAACGCCGGCATGATGCGATGAAAAACTGTATCGTTATATTCGCCACTGACCACATAAGCTAAAAAATTATCGACGGTGATTGGTGCTCGAATTCGATCCAATTCCACAATAATTACTCCCATCGAGGTTTCTAATTTTACTTGTGGAAATAAATTATCAGGGTCGATGGCACCATCTTTTGCATTAGAACTTAATGACAGTACGAAAAGTAAAAGTGAAAAAATTCTCATGGTGCTGATCCAAAAATAATAATTAATAGGAATAAGTTTTTAGTAACTAGTTGATAAACGCGTGCAATTCTTTATTTTGCGTAACTTGTGTTAAAAGTTTGGCTAATTGCTGATTAAAGTCTCGCTCTAATACGGCAATGTCAGCACTAAAAGGGCCATTACTTTTACCTGATATTTTAAAGGTTTTCGTTAATGTTTTTTGGCCATTCTTAGCGATAACACGAAGCGTTATTTCGTTACTCGCTGTATATTTTACTAATTCTTGCTGAACGCTAATCAATGCGTTATCGACAACAACTTCAATTTTGCTTGCTGCTAAAGGCTGTAATTGTAAGCCACTTGTTTTAAATCCAGCCGATAATGAGGTTTTGATAATATCGATTAAAGGTTTTTGTGGTGAATATAGCTCAGCCGCTTCATTAGCACGTAAAATTTGCACTATGTGATTAGTTCGACGTAAATCAGTAAAGCTAATCTGTGCCTGCTTCTGCTGAAATGCATTATTGCTTACCGTCAACAATTCAGGGTTAACAATAACGTGCTTTACTTGCGTACTGCAGGCAAAGAGTAGAGTGGTTGAGGCTATTAAAAATAATTTTAGTAGTGTTGATTGCATTTTTCGCTCACAAAGCTAAGTTAAAGTGATTAGCGTTTTATCGCTGAAATAGTGACAAATTTTTCATTACTGGCAATTAATTTTTCATTGCCAAAAATTCGCTTTAATTTGATATGATAAGCTAATTGTCGATTACCAATAATGCGTAGCTCGCCGCCTTTTTTTAATACTCTATGGCTATCTTTAAACATTTGCCAAGCAATATGGTCGGTAGTTGCGGTTTGTTGATGAAATGGCGGGTTACAAAGTACTAAATCAACACTACCACCTTCAACACTTGTTAAACAGTCATTCACTTGGAATACACATTGCTGAGAAACAGCAGGCAAATTTTCAGCAATATTAGCTTCTGCTGAGGCAATGGCCATGAAAGACTCATCAATAAAGTGAACATGAGCCTCTGGCTGCTTTGATAGCACACTCAAGCCAATAACCCCGTTACCACAACCTAAGTCAATTACTTTGCTATCAGCGTTAACCTTTGGCAAATTCTGCAAGAAATAACGTGCGCCAATATCAAGTTTCTCTCTAGCGTAAACATTGGCATGATTGCTAATGGTAAAGTCGGTATTTTCCAAAGGCCATTTTGTTGGTAATAAAGCTGTACTTGCTTTGTTATTGTCAAATTGACTAAACACTAAACGTGCTTTTTTTACCGCCAATGATGTTTTAGTGGTGCCCAAGTAGTTTTCAAACACTTTTAATGTTGAACTATGTATTTCTTTTGCTCTATCACCGGCAATAAATAGTACATCACTTCCAAGTTGTTGCTTGATTTGGCTTAATTGATAACAAAGCATACCTTTGCTTTTTGGTATCTTAAACAGCACAATATTTATGTCAGTTGGTAACTTATCTAAGCTAGTTAATAGCGTTAAATTATCATTAGGTAAGCCATTTTGTTCTAAATTATATTCTATACCTTGATGGCTCAAAAATGAGTCATTGACGCAGTACAATTCATGTTGCGATAAGTTACAGCTTAATGCGCCAAAGTTATCATTAAAAATGAGAATTTTCTGTTTAGCAGAGGTTAGCTGCTCTTGCTCGAGGTAATTAAGTAGATACTCGTCAGCGGCATCCCAAGCTTGTAAGCTTCGGTTAACTTGGCCTGTTGGGAACCTATCGAGAAAAAGATTTTTGTCATTAATAATAAAAGGGCTGATCATAGCAGTTTAAACTTGGTTGGCGTGGCTGATATTGTGACAAAGTTTATCGCTACGAGCTAGTTTAATGGCAAATTTAAAGCAATAATAAAGCTAAAATGTAAGATTCTTTTAATATGGGGCGTTGCTAGATGAAAGTATTACTGCCTGACGCTGATATTGAGTACATTGAAGGGTTATATTCCGTAGAAGAAGCGACTGAACTTTTTACTGTTTTACAGCAGAGCTTAGATTGGCGTCATGATGATATTCGTATGTTTGGTAAAATCATGAAAGTACCGCGCTTACAAGCCTGGTATAGCGACAATGGGTTAACTTATCGTTATTCTAATATGACATTGGCATCTAAGCCTTGGACTGCAACATTAGCAATATTGAAAAAACGTATCAGTGATTATTGTCAGCATGACTTTAATGCCGTGCTAGCCAATTTATATCGTGACCAACACGACAGTGTTAGTTGGCATAGTGATGATGAAGTTGAATTAGGTAATATGCCTATTATTGCTTCGTTATCATTGGGCGCAGCACGAGACTTTCAACTAAAGCATATTGATAATAAAGAAAAGCTAACACTTTCTCTTTCTACTGGCAGTTTACTTATTATGCGCGGCGATACTCAACGTTACTGGCAACACTGTGTGCCAAAAAGAGCAAAGGAAATCGAAGCGAGAATTAACCTTACTTTTCGAAAAATAATTGTTTAGCGCATTGTCTTTAGCCATAATAATAACAATAAAAATGAAAAAACTATGCGGCCAGACTTCTAGATAGATGGCATAATTGTCGACAATGACTAAAATTAGTAATGATCGATAAAGCGATCAAACTCAGGGAAAAACATATGACAATAGAAGCTGTAATCCAAGAAAAATTACTTTCTGCTTTTTCACCCCTTCACCTAGATGTCATTAATGAAAGTCATCAGCATAATGTTGCGCCGGGCAGTGAATCACACTTTAAAGTTATTATTGTGTCCGAAGATTTTGAAGGTGAACGTTTAATTAAACGTCACCGTGCCATTAACGCAATACTCGCATCGGAGTTAGCTGAAAAAATTCATGCTTTGGCATTACATACTTACACTGAAACTGAATGGGAAAACTATTACGCAGATAATACACCTTTATCCCCCAACTGCTTAGGAGGCAGTAAAAAAACGGGATAACTTTTTCATGCAACTCTCGTAAAATTTCGTTACTTTACATAGACACCGTTAATATTATATTAGCGGTGTTATTTTATGTACAGGAAGTACGGTCAGTTTTTATGTTCCAGACAAAAACTAAGTACCTACATCCGTGTAGGCAATATCGCGGGTGCATGGATGCACAGGAGCGTGTATGTACAGGAAGTACGGTCAGTACTTATGTTCCAGACAAAAACTAAGTACCTGCATCCGTGTAGGCAATATCGCGGGTGCATGGATGTACAGGAGCGTGTATCTACGGTACAATTTTTGACGGTATAACTTCCAAAACTCAAATAATAAAAACAAATGGAATAGCTATGTTGTTAACTATTGCCAGTAAGCTTGTGCGTATTATCGATTCATTTACTGAAATGCTAGGTAAATTGATTTCTTGGTTGACGCTGCTAATGGTTTTACTGACCTTTACTATTGTTGTATTACGCTATGGCTTTAATCTTGGCTGGATTGCGATGCAAGAATCAGTGCTGTATTTTCATGGCATTGTATTTATGCTCGGTGCGGCATATACCTTAAAGCACGATGGCCACGTACGTGTTGATATTTTCTATCAAAAGTTCTCTTTAATACAAAAGGCGTGGGTCAATTTAATTGGTGGCTTAGTACTTTTGATGCCCGTTTGTTTCTTTATATTTTTTATCAGTATTAACTATGTTTTAGCCGCATGGCAGATCATGGAACGTTCTTCTGAAGCTGGTGGTTTACCGCTAGTTTATCTTAATAAAACACTTATTCTTACACTTGCCGTTACTATGTTTTTTCAAGGGCTAGCAGAAGTTTTACGTAATCTATTAGTCGTTCTCTCTGCAAATAAACCTACTATGAACGAGGTTCAGTAATGGAATATATCTCGTTATTAATGTTTGCCGCCGTGTGTGGTGTTTTGCTGTTGGGCTATCCTGTTGCTTTGTCATTAGCGGGTGTTGCGCTAATTTTTGCTGGCATTGGTGTTAGTAGTGGTTTTTTTGAAGTGGCATTTTTACATGCATTGCCAAATCGCCTTTATGGTGTACTCAATAATCAAACCTTATTAGCCGTACCATTATTTGTTTTTATGGGGGCAATGCTAGAACGCTCGAAAGTTGCTGAAAACTTACTGAATGCCATGGCCTTATTATTTGGTCGTTTTAATGCTGGCTTAGCAATATCAGTGACTTTAGTCGGCATGTTGCTTGCCGCAAGTACTGGCATTGTTGGAGCAACCGTTGTCACTATGGGTTTGTTGTCACTGCCAACGATGTTAAAACGCGGCTATAGTCCGGCATTTTCGTCTGGCATTATTTGCGCAACGGGTACGCTTGGACAAATAATACCACCTTCAATTGCTTTGGTTTTGCTGGGCGATGTACTCTCAAGTGCTTATCAAAAAGCGCAATTAACCATGGGAATATTTAACCCCAAAACCGTATCAGTAGGGGATTTATTCGCCGGTGCGGTAATACCTGGCTTGATACTGGTGGCTTTCTATATTTTATATTGCATATTTGTTGCGGTATTTAAGCCAGGTGACATTCCTAAACGTATAAAGCTAAACGATGATGAAACTGAGCAAAAACTTACCATTGCTATGTTTGTTTCTGCATTGTTACCGCCATTGTTATTAATGTTTTCTGTACTAGGTTCAATATTATTGGGTTTTGCAACGCCAACAGAGGCCGCCGGAGTAGGCGCAACAGGGGCTTTGTTGTTAGCATTATGGAAAAAACAATTATCGAAAGACAATTTAACGGCAGTAATGCAAACCACCGTTAAAATCACTTCAATGGTGTTTTTGATTTTGATCGGTGCAAGCCTATTTTCACTGGTTTTTCGCGGCTTCGGCGGTGAAGAACTTGTTCATGGGCTTTTTCAGCAAATGCCAGGCGGCGTTGTCGGTGCAACACTTATTGTCATGTTAGTGATATTTCTATTGGGTTTTATTTTAGATTTTATTGAAATAACCTTTGTTGTGGTGCCAATTGTTGCACCGGTATTGCTTGCCATGGGGCTTGATCCAGTTTGGTTAGGTATTATGATTGCAGTGAACTTACAAACCTCCTTTTTAACACCACCTTTTGGCTTTGCGTTATTTTATCTGCGTGGTGTTGCCGATAAATCAGTGCCAACTTCTGCAATATATAAAGGTGTGATCCCTTTTATTATTATACAGTTAATATTATTGTGTACTTTAGCTTACTGGCCGAGTTTAGTGACTTGGTTACCCAACGTAATATACGGATAGCATTATGATAAAAAAAATAACTCGTTCTTTTTCAGTATTAGCCCTTTCATTGGTTGTATTAACTGGTTGTGGTGAAAATAAAACGTCTGCAGTTACCGAAGGTAATATACAACCTGAGCAAGAAAAGTTTGCCTGGAAATTAGTGACCTCTTGGCCGAAAAATTTTCCTGGTTTAGGTATGGCGCCAGAAAAGTTTGCAAAACATGTTAACGCCATGAGTAACGGGCGTTTAACCGTAAAAGTTTACGGTGCAGGTGAATTAGTTCCAGGTTTTGAAGTATTTGACGCCGTATCGCAAGGCACAGTGCAAATGGGCCATAGTGGTTCATACTACTGGAAAGGAAAAATACCCGCAGCACCTATTTTTAGTGCCATTCCATTTGGTATGACAGCGACTGAATTTAATGCTTGGTTGCATTACGGTGGTGGTATGGAGCTTTGGCAAGAGTTGTATCAGCCGTTTGGCATCAAGCCATTGCCTGGTGGAAATTCTGGCGCACAATTTGGTGGCTGGTTTAAAAAAGAAATTAATTCCGTTGCTGATTTACAAGGTTTGAAAATGCGTATCCCAGGACTTGCTGGTGAAGTACTTAAAAGTGCTGGCGCAATTCCGGTAACGTTAACAGGTGGCGAAATATTTTCTGCGCTACAAAGTGGTGCTATTGATGCAACTGAGTGGGTAGGGCCTTATAATGATTTGGCTTTTGGTTTCTATCAAGCTGCTGACTATTATTATTCTTCCGTTTGGCATGAGCCCGGTACAGGTTTAGAGTTTTTAATTAATCAACAAGCATTTGATGCTTTACCGGCTGACTTACAAGCTATTGTTGAAGTTGCAGCTAATGCTGTTAATGAGTCAACACTGGCAGAATATAACGCACGTAATAACGCCGCATTAAAAACTTTGCTTGAAGAACACAAAGTGCAATTGCGTCAATTTCCTATGGAAGTTATGCAAGCGCTAAAACAGCATACTGATGCGCTGATAGTTGAGCAAGTTGCTGCTGATAAAGACTTTGCGCGGGTTTGGCAATCTTATAGCGAATTTCTTGCTTCTATGCATGAATTTAACAAGCTAACGTTGCAGTCTTACTATGAAAACCGCTAATTTTTCATAAATTTCATATTTTTCCGACTGGTCGCACCTCTTAATGGCTCAAGCAAGAGTAAACTAGTCGGCAATTTCATTTTAAAAATCAATTTATCACTAAGCATTACAAAGCTTACTCGCGTTAATTAATGCTTTTAAGTTTGGGGCTAGAGTGATGTTAAAAAGGTATTGTTATGGTTATTAAGCCAAAAATTCGTGGTTTTATTTGTACTAACGCTCACCCTAATGGTTGTGCTGCACACGTTAATGAACAAATTGCTTATGTTAAAAGTCAAACTCAAGCGACAGCTAAGCCTAAAAATGTTTTGGTGATTGGTGCGTCAACCGGTTACGGCTTATCGTCACGCATCACAGCCGCTTTTGGCAATAATGCAAAAACCTTAGGTATTTTCTTTGAAAAGCCACCAACAGAAAAGAAAACGGCTTCTGCAGGTTGGTATAATACGGCAGCATTTCAAGCCGCGGCTGATGACGCTGGTATCTGGTCAAAAAACATTAATGGCGATGCTTTTTCTCATGAAATTAAAGCAAAAGCTATCGAAACTATTAAAGCTGAATTAGGTGAAATTGACCTAGTTATCTACAGTTTGGCATCACCTCGACGAACAGATCCTGATACCGGTGAAGTTTATTCTTCAACGCTTAAGCCGATTGGACAAAGTGTTACTACTAAGAATTTAAATACTTCAAAACGTGTGATTGATTCTGTATCTGTTGAAGCGGCAACTGAGGCTGATATTCAAGGCACTATTGATGTTATGGGCGGTGCAGATTGGGAGCTTTGGATTAAAGCTTTACAAGAAGCTGGCGTGCTTGCTAATGGTTTTAAAACCACTTCTTACACGTATATTGGTAAAAAATTAACTTGGCCAATTTACGGCCATGCGACTATTGGTCGTGCAAAAGAAGATCTTGATAGAGCAGCCGCAGCGATTAAAGAAAGCACTAAAGAGCTTGCAGGCGAAGCTCATGTTACTTCTTTAAATGCGGTAGTAACACAGGCAAGCTCGGCAATTCCAATTATGCCTTTATATATTTCAGCAATGTTTAAAGTGATGAAAGCCGACGGTACTTATCAAGGTTGTATTGAGCAAATTCAAGATTTATTCCGTGAAAATTTATATGGTGAATCACCGCGTTTAGATGATGGTGGCCGTTTATTCCAAAACTATAAAGAGCTTGAAGATAGCGTTCAAGACCGAGTGACAGAAATTTGGAATACCGTTGATACAGACACTATTGATGAGTTAACTGATTACGCTAATTATCATGGTGAATTCTTGAAGCTATTTGGCTTTAACGTTGATGGCGTTGACTATGAAGCTGATGTTAGCCCTGAGTTAGCAATTAATAATTTAGTTTAAGTAAACGTTTTATTGCCTAATGAGCGATTTAACTCATTAATATAAAAAACCGACAACTAAGTCGGTTTTTTTATGCCTGTTCATCAAACTTTATTGCAAATGAAACTGAAAAAGCACGATTTATTATTTAGGGTCAATAGGTAAATCTCAAGCTGCATATATACTTAATTGTTGAAATTTCCGGCCAAAAAAGAAGTTTTTGTCTGATAATTACCCAAATTATAGATAATTCGTCTAAATTGTTATTTATTGTCGTGCTTAACATAGAATAAAAAGGTGATTTTGTGCTAGAATCGCGCCAGAAATTTTAACTAGAGCCAGTGAAGCTTAATTTGCTAATTACAAATTAAGATTTTACTGAAATACACTGAAATCGGTCATTTGTGTTACTTAACTGTGATAATTACATTAACTTGCAAAGGTTTTGTAATAGCTGAGCGCAGTTAAGTAAATAAATAATTGATTTTGATACTCCCATCAAAAGTAGTGCAAGTGTTTATGATTACAATAAAAAAAGGTCTGGACGTTCCTGTAGTAGGCGCCCCCCAGCAGGTAATCCATGATGGTCCGTCCATCAAAACCGTTGCAACATTAGGTGAAGAGTTTGTGGGTATGCGCCCAACCATGTTCGTTAAGGTTGGAGATAGCGTTAAAAAAGGTCAGGCACTTTTTGAAGATAAAAAGAATCCTGGCGTTAAATTCACAGCTCAAGCTTCAGGTGTTGTTAAAGAAATTAATCGTGGCGAAAAACGCGTATTGCAGTCAGTTGTTATCGATGTAGATGGCAATGAGCAAGAAACGTTTAGCAGTTTTACCGCTAGCGAACTTAACTCAATTGCTCGTGAAGATGTTGTTGCAAACCTAGTAAACTCAGGTTTGTGGACAGCATTACGTACACGTCCATTCAGTAAAGTTCCTGCAGTTGATGCAACGCCAACCGCTATATTTGTAAGTGCAATGGATACTAATCCATTGGCTGCAGACCCTGCGATTATTATTGCCGAACAAAGTGAAGCATTCATTAACGGTTTAACCGTTTTGTCGCGCTTAACTGACGGTGAAGTTTTCGTTAGTAAAGCACCAGGTGCTGATATTGCTGTTAATTCATCTGCAAAGGTAAATGAATTTGCTGGTAAACATCCTGCTGGTTTAGTTGGTACGCACATGCATTTCTTGAAGCCAGTAAGTGCTGACAAGGTTGCGTGGCACGCAGGTTATCAAGATGTTATTGCTATTGGTAAGTTGTTTGTTACTGGTGAACTTGATAGCAATCGAGTAATTTCTTTAGCTGGTCCTGCAGCAAAGAATCCTCGTTTGGTTCGTACAACTTTAGGGGCAAGTGCCGCTGAGTTAACGGCAAATGAAAGTATTGATGGTGAACTACGTATTGTTTCTGGTTCATTATTATTAGGTTCAATTGCTTCTGGTGTACACGGCTATTTAGGTCGTTACCACACTCAAATATCTCTTCTTTTAGAAGGTAGAGAAAAAGAGTTTATTGGTTACATGTATCCAGGCCCTAATAAATTCTCTGTTACTCGTGCTTATATGTCTCACTTCTTCTCTAAGAAGTTGTTTAATATGACGACCACGACTAATGGTAGTGCTCGTGCAATGGTGCCAATTGGTAACTTTGAACGTGTTATGCCGCTAGATATTTTACCAACTATGTTATTGCGTGATTTATGTGCCGGTGATACTGACGGTGCGCAACAACTTGGTGCGTTAGAGTTAGATGAAGAAGATTTAGCTTTATGTACGTTTGTTTGCCCTGGTAAAACAGATTACGGTGTGATCCTTCGTGATTGCCTAACCACAATTGAGAAGGAAGGTTAGTCATGGGCTTGAAAAAGTTTTTTGAAGATATCGAACCGCAATTTGAAAAAGGCGGTAAGTTTGAAACTTGGTATGCGCTTTACGAAGCCGTAGCGACTGGTTTATTTACACCAGGCCAAGTAAACAAAGGTCAAACTCACGTTCGTGACAGTATTGATCTTAAACGTATCATGATCACAGTATGGTTAGCGGTTTTTCCTGCCATGTTCTGGGGTATGTACAATATTGGTTTCCAAGCAACTGAAGCATTAGTTGCCGGTTACTCTTTACCTGATACATGGCAAGTAGGCTTGTTTGAACTGGTTGGTGGTAGCTTAACGGCTGACTCTGGCTGGTTTAGCATGATGCTTTACGGCGCTATGTTCTTCTTACCTATTTACGCAACGGTATTTATTGTTGGTGGTTTTTGGGAAGTATTGTTTGCGACTGTTCGTAAGCATGAAGTGAACGAAGGTTTCTTCGTAAGCTCTATTCTTTTCGCATTAATCCTGCCGGCAACTATTCCATTGTGGCAAGCGGCTATCGGTATTACTTTTGGTATTGTCATTGCCAAAGAAGTATTCGGTGGTACAGGTAAAAACTTCTTAAACCCAGCATTAGCGGGTCGTGCGTTTTTATTCTTTGCTTACCCAAGTGAAATTTCAGGCGACGCTGTGTGGGTTGCTGCTGATGGTTTCTCTGGCGCAACAGCACTTAGTGCTGCAAACCAAGGCCTTTTAGATTATTCAGTTAATGCTGACTGGTGGAACGCTTTCTGGGGTTATATTCCTGGTTCTGTTGGTGAAGTTTCTACTGCGATGATTTTACTTGGTGGTGCATACATCCTTTATAAAGGTATTGCTTCATGGCGCATCGTGTTAGGTGTGTTCGGCGGCATGGTTGCTATGTCAATGCTACTTAATGCTATTGGAAGCGACACGAATGCAATGTTTGCTATGCCTTGGTACTGGCACTTAGTTACTGGTGGTTTTGCCTTTGGTATGATGTTTATGGCAACTGATCCAGTTTCAGCGTCATTCACTAATACTGGTAAATACTGGTTTGGTGCGCTTGTTGGCATCATGGTAGTACTAGTACGTGTTGTTAACCCTGCATTCCCAGAAGGCATGATGTTAGCCATTTTATTCGCTAACTTATTTGCGCCGCTTTTCGACTACTTTGTCGTTCAAGGGAACATCAAACGGAGGCTTGCTCGCAATGTCTAGTAATAAAGAAACGTTTGGCAAAACGGTTGGTTTTGTATTTGTTGTTTGTTTAGTTTGTGCTGCACTAGTTTCTGTTTCTGCAGTAGCTTTAAAGCCACTACAAACAGCGAACAAGTTGCTTGATAAGCAAACTAAAATTTTAGAAACTTCTGGCTTATTAGAGCTTGCAGGTAACGATATTGTTGGTACTTACAACAAATATGTTGACGCTAAAATGATTAACTTGGAAACAGGTAAAGTTGTTGAAGGTGATGTTGATATGTTTGAAGAACGTGCAGATGCTCGTGATAAAGCAAAAAGCTCAAAACCTGAAAACGATATTGCTGGTTTAAGCCGTCGTGCTGATAACGCTGTTGTTTATTTTGTTAAAGATGAACAAGGTAAAGTATCTACGATAGTATTACCTATCGTTGGCTCTGGCTTATGGGACCTAATGTATGGTTTTATCGGTTTAGAATCTGATATGAATACCGTTAAAAGTGTTATTTACTCTGACCTTAAAGAAACTCCGGGACTTGGTGCTGAAGTATTAAACCCAAGATGGAAAGCTTTATGGCCAGGTAAGAAAATGTTTGATGAGCAAAACAACGTAGCAATTAAAATTGTTAAAGGTGGCGCTAAAGCTGGCGACATTCACGGTGTAGATGCTTTATCAGGTGCAACATTAACCAGTAATGGTGTTGAGCGTACGATACGTTTTTGGTTAGGTAAAGAAGGTTACGGCCCATTTATTACTAACTATCGCGCTGGAGGATTGAAATAATGTCTACAGATACTAAAAAGGTTTTATTTGGCCCTGTAGCTGATAACAACCCAATTGCTTTACAAGTATTAGGTGTTTGTTCTGCACTTGCTGTAACAAGTAACATGGCTAACGCCTTAGTTATGACGATTGCGGTAATGATAGTAACAGCATTTTCTAACTTATTTATCTCGTTGATTCGTAATCAAATACCTTCAAGTGTTCGTATTATCGTACAAATGGCAATTATTGCTTCGTTAGTAATCGTGGTTGACCAAGTATTAAAAGCATTTTCATACCAGTTATCGAAAGAGCTTTCTGTATACATTGGTTTGATCATTACTAACTGTATTGTAATGGGTCGTGCTGAAGCATTTGCGATGAAAGAAAAGCCAGGCGTAAGTTTCCTTGATGGTTTAGGTAACGGCTTAGGTTACGGTGCAGTCTTAATGATTGTTGCTTTTTTCCGCGAACTATTTGGTTTTGGTCAAATTTTTGGAATGGAGATTTTACCTCTTATTCAAAATGGTGGCTGGTACCAAGGTAATGGCTTATTAGTCTTACCATTCAGTTCATTCTTCATTATCGGTTTAATCATCTGGGCAATTCGCCAGTGGAAACCAGAACAAGTAGAGAAGGACTAAGCAGTCATGGAACATTATTTAAGTTTATTTGTTAAGACCATATTTATTGAAAATATGGCATTAACCTTCTTCCTTGGTATGTGTACATTCTTAGCGGTTTCTAAGAAAGTAAGCACAGCAATTGGTTTAGGTGTTGCGGTTGTTGTGGTGTTAGGTATTGCGGTACCTGCTAACCAAATCATCTATCAAGCAATTTTAGCGCCTGGTGCGTTAGATAGTTTGATGGGTGTTACTGACCCAGCAGATTCTATTGATTTAAGCTTTTTGTCTTTCATTACCTTTATTGGTGTGATTGCGGCATTAGTACAAATTCTTGAAATGGTACTAGATAAATACTTTCCAGCTTTATATCAAGCACTTGGTATTTTCTTACCGTTGATCACAGTTAACTGTGCAATCTTCGGTGGCGTTTCATTCATGGTTGCGAAAAACCTAACTCTTGGCGAAAGTGTTGTTTACGGCATTGGCTCAGGTGTAGGTTGGATGTTAGCTATTGTATTGATGGCTGGACTTCGCGAAAAGATGAAATACTCAGATGTACCTAATGGCTTAAAAGGCTTAGGTATTACGTTTATTACTGCAGGATTGATGGCGTTTGGCTTTCTTTCTTTCGGTGGTATTTCACTTTAGGTTAATGTCGGTTTTAGCTTGCTTTCACTTTAGTGTGGATGGTGTAGCTAAAGCCCTTAAAGAAGATTAAAGGAAAAGTCGATGGAAATAATTATTCTCGGCGTATCGATGTTTACTTTGATAGTACTAGCGTTAGTGATGGTGATTTTATTCGCTAAATCTAAGTTAGTTTCTACAGGTGACGTTACGATCAGCATCAATGGCGATCCAGAAAAAGCGGTAGTTACTGCTGCTGGTGGAAAGCTTTTAGGCGCGCTTGCTGACCAAGGTATTTTTGTACCGTCAGCATGTGGTGGCGGTGGTACTTGTGGCCAATGTCGTGTTGACATACATTCAGGTGGTGGCGATATTTTACCAACTGAGCTAGGTCATATCACTAAGCGTGAAGCAAAAGAAGGTTGTCGTTTAGCATGTCAAGTGGCTGTTAAACAAGACATGGATATTGTACTTGAAGATGAAATCTTCGGTGTTCAACAATGGGAATGTGAAGTTATCTCTAACGATAACCAAGCAACGTTCATTAAAGAACTTAAGTTACAAATTCCTAATGGTGAATCTGTACCGTTTAAAGCTGGTGGTTATATTCAAATTGAAGCGCCTGCGCATCATGTAAAATATAGCGATTTTGATATTGATGACCAATACAAAGGTGATTGGAATCATTTTGGATTTTTTGATGTTGAATCAAAAGTAGATGAGCCAACGTTACGTGCGTATTCAATGGCTAACTATCCAGAAGAGGAAGGCATCATCATGCTTAACGTGCGTATCGCTACGCCGCCTCCTGGACGTTTACATTTACCAGCAGGTAAAATGTCGTCTTATATCTTTAGCTTAAAAGCTGGTGATAAAGTGACTATTTCAGGTCCATTTGGCGAGTTCTTCGCGAAAGAAACTGATAATGAAATGGTATTTATCGGTGGTGGTGCTGGTATGGCGCCAATGCGTTCACATATCTTCGATCAACTTAAACGTTTGCAATCTAAACGTAAGATGTCGTTCTGGTATGGTGCTCGTTCTAAGCGTGAAATGTTCTATGAAGATGATTATAACGGCCTTGCGGCTGATAATGATAACTTCGAATGGCATGTTGCGTTGTCAGATCCACAACCCGAAGATAACTGGGATGGCATGACAGGTTTCATCCACAATGTACTTCATGAAAACTACTTGAAAGATCATGAAGCACCAGAAGATTGTGAGTACTACATGTGTGGTCCTCCAATGATGAACGCTGCGGTTATTCATATGTTGAAAGATCTTGGTGTTGAAGATGAGAACATTATGTTAGATGACTTTGGTGGCTAACATAGGGTAACTTTTCTCTTTGCTATTTCCCTTAATAGCGGCATCGAAGGTGCTCATTGATTAACGTCAACTCTGCGCCTTCTCTTTGCTCTAAAGTGAACTAGCTTCGAGTTGAAAAGTTACCTGAGCTTGCCAATTGTTAAGCTAATATAAAAAGGCGACTTCGGTCGTCTTTTTAATATTTATAAGAAAAAACTCAAATACCCAGAATTATTTAATTTAGCTAAAAGCACTGTGGCCTTCTGCCAAGTGAGCAGTGGTTTTAGCTAAATTAAATTTTATAAAGGATATTGTTATGCAATATAGAATTAAGCTCGTTTTAGCAACACTTGCGGTATTTGTGCTCAGTGGTTGTTTCCCAAGTAATGATCTTGCTCGCCAGGAATATTACCTACAGGGTAAAACCATGGGCACAACTTATAATATTAAAGTTGTCGGTGAAAACGTTGACACAGCTAAATTACAACAAGGTATTGATGAGCAACTTAAACAGTTAAATCAGGAAATGTCGACTTACATTGCCGATTCAGAATTATCACAATTTAACCAGTCAACTTCACTTGAGTCGACTAAGGTTTCTAAAGGTTTAGCTAGAGTAATTAAAGAAGCAATACGTTTGGGCGAATTAAGCAATGGTGCACTTGATGTTACCGTTGGACCTTTGGTTAATTTATGGGGGTTCGGTCCAGAATATCGCCCAGAAACGGTGCCAAGTAATGAGCTATTAGCAAGCACTAGAGCACGCATTGGTTTAGATAAGCTAATTTTTGAAAGCGGCATGTTAGCTAAAACTATTCCTGATCTTTATGTGGATTTGTCGACTATTGCTAAAGGCTATGGTGTTGACTTAGTTGCTGAGTTTATTGAAATGAATGGTATCAATGACTACCTAGTGGAAATAGGCGGAGAAATGCGTCTTAAGGGCTTTAAACATACCGGAGAGCTTTGGCATGTTGCCATAGAAAAGCCCTTGAGTACTGAACGTGCAGTTCATCAGATTATTGTACCAAAGGATAATGCCGTTGCGACATCAGGTGACTACCGAATTTATTTTGAAGCCGATGGCCAACGATTTTCGCATATCATAGACCCAGAAACTGGTAAGCCAATTAACCATAAGCTGGTCTCTGTCACCGTGATTCACCCATCTTCGATGACAGCTGACGGGTTATCGACTGCAATGATGGTGATGGGAGAAGAGAAAGCTTTGGCATTTGCAAAGGAAAATGATCTGGCTATTTACATTATTGCGAAAACAGATCATGGCTTTGTTGAGCAAAGCACGGTAAAATTCATGCAATACCTCAAGTAGTTTTGCATGCTTTCAATTCGGTTAAGTAAATTACTCAGTATTTGATTTATTAATCAATGCAATAAAATATTATTAAATAGGTTTGTACTCATTATGGCTATGTTTTTAATCACCTTAGGCTTTTTTCTGGTTATTGTTATGGCAATGGCTGTTGGTTATATTTTTCAAAAGAAAACCCTAGCAGGCAGCTGTGGTGGCTTAGCTAATGTTGGTATTGAAAAATCATGCAACTGCGATAATCCATGTGAAAAGCGCCAAGAGCGTGAGCGAGTAGCAGCGCTAGAAATTGGCGATATTAGTGTAAAAAACATCTAATGTTTCAGTGCTTCTTTAATGTGAGTTAAGTTGTCACGACGGTTATTAACAAAAAGGTGAGCTATGCTCACCTTTTTTTATATTCAGGCCGTTCTTAGCCATCCGTGGCTTCACGGCATTGTTGCATCCATGCACGTCGATGAATGGTATGTCGTGATCACATGGCCGTTCTTAGGCATCCTTGCCTTCACAGCATTAATACGTCTATGTATGTCGATGTGAAAGAGCGAGCATATTCAGGCCGCTCTTAGCCATACGTGGCTCCACGGCATTAATAAGTCCATGCACGTCGATATGAAAGTGCGAATATCCACTTTAGATTAGAACACGCGTTCAATTACCCAATATGCCGCTGTTATGGCAATACCAATGTTAAGTGCTTTAACTACCGTCGGCTGATACCACTGCTTTTTCATTATTGGTGCCAAACATAAGAAAGCAATAACGATAACGCTAAGTTGCCCCAACTCAACACCAATATTAAATGAGATCAGACTCAAGGCATATTGGTTCTCCGGTAGTCCTACATCACTTAGCACTGACGCAAAACCCAAACCATGTAACAAGCCAAAGGCAAATATTACCGGCATGCGAGTGTGGCTAACAGTGGTTGATTTAGCTCGATAAACGTTCTCTACTGCAACGTATAAAATGGAAAGTGCTATTAGGGGCTCAACAATAGAGCTTGGCAATTGCACTATGCCATAAATGCCTAGCGCTAAAGTAATGGTATGAGCTAGTGTAAAAGCTGAAACCTGCCACAGTAAGGTTGAGAAACTTTTGGCAAATAAAAATAATGCGAGCACAAAAAGGATATGATCAAGGCCGCGGGGCAAAATATGAACAAACCCTTGCACTATGTAGCCTTTTATCACCTTAATTGATGGGCTAATCGTATGGCTTGATTCACTTTCACTAATAGTAACTTTAAAATTTTCGCTGAACTCATTATTTGAGACTAAATCATGTTTTGGTCTAATAACTGTTAATTGTACATCTGATAACAAAGATGAAAATTGCACACTTACCGAATCAGCCCCATTTGGTATTCTCCCAGCGGTATGCAGCTCAGTATGCGTATTGGTCCTTTCAGCAGTTAAAGAAAGAGTTTTCTTTAACTGATTCAGTGATAAACCACTTAGCAGGTTTATATTCTGTTCATAGCTTTGCACAAGCATAGCGTTATCTTTTATTTCATCGTCTGCGTTGTTTTTTAGTTGAGTAAAACGAATGTTAGTTTGTTTGGTTAAATCATTGTGGAGATTATCTAACAACTGCTTTTGCTGACTAAATGACATAGCCCTCAAACTTTCAATCACTTTAGTATCATCACCGATTATGTTTTGGTAATTTTTTAGTAGGTGCAAAATATCTACGGTGATGGTCAATTGATATTGCTCTGAGCCCTCAAGGGAAAGTGTTGCTTTATTAATATCACTGGTGTGTGCCAAGCAAAAGTTTAGCGTGCCACTGAATAGCATCAGTGAAATGGAAAGTAATAGTGTTGAAGTAAATTGCTTTAGCAAAATCGTTTCCTAAAATAATGATGATTAAAACCGCGATAAATTAGCTTATCTTTGCACTAAAAGAAAGTTCTTCTGATAACTCTTGCTTTATTTGCTTAGAAATTGTGTTTATTAAAGGTGTTTCTCCAAAATAGTCAGTGATTGATAACTTGTAGCTAGCGATAAAATAGGTATACTGTTTTTATATACAGCTAGGGCGTGTTTTTTATTTAAAGGCATTAATTTATAGGTAGCAAATAGTGGGGCAAGCAATTAACAAGGTTAGGAAGATCATTCATGTAGATCTATTATCTAGAGTTTGAATATTGACAAATACTCATTATCTTACTCTAAGTTGTTTGAATTATAAGGTATTAATTTTTAAGTTATCACAAAAACAGCTTGTCAATATTGACAGCGTTTTTGCGATTTTAAATTAATATAGCTTTAATGAAATATGGCCTAATAATTATTAAGGGTAAAACCTTTTTTCAGCATCTATCAACTCATCGTAACTATAATAAAAGCGCCTTTGTTCTTCGTATTTACATCGGCTTTCTGAGTTCATCATCTCTTCAATTAAAACCTTAAAATAGTCATCCTCGTCTTCAGAAGTTATTATATCAAGATCTATTTCGAAGTGGATTTTTAGAAGTACTATGAAGTCGTCAAAACTAAGTTCAGCTTCAGATAGCAAGTCTCTTAAATTTAGGCAGCCGGCAAAATCATATGATTCAAAAATGGCATTAGCTTTTAATTGGTTTAATTTATCGCTTTGAATAAAGGTAAGAGGAGTATCAGAAATCGGTTTTCGATGTAAGGATTTATTATTTATCAGTTGTTGGTTTAGTTGATAAGAGTTGCTTTCTAACGCAGAAAAAGCAGCTATCACAGAGCATACACAAGTATCTGTTTCCTCGGCAATATCTTCAAGAGATTGGTTGCGGTAGGAAAAAGTTAAGTGGTGTAAAACCCTTCCTATACTGATTGCTATCGAATGATAATTTAGCGTGTTATCACAGAGATCTGTATCATCTAAATTAAAATATGAATTAAATGTATTTTCAAAGTTTTTTAAAATAAATGTATATAGTTTACTGCTATTGCAGGCAGGGCAATTCATAATAATTCTCCAACAAATAAGGCCTACTAAACGCTTACTCGTTTTAAATATTACAAATTGTTCGGGTGCATCGACTTTGCCGCTTTTTAAAGTAGGCGCAGGCTGCCCGACAGCCAAGCTTCGATTCTATAACTTTTCTTAAGAAAATACTTTTTAATATTTAATGTCTAAAGATGATTCTTTCAAATTCATCTTTAGACATATTTAAAATACAAGCTATGACCTCTATTCGGTCAAAGCTTGTAAGGTACTCAACTTCATCAAAGGCGGCATTAATTTTTTCCCAATGACGCTGAAGGCTAATTATACATTCAGGCGATGGGGAGAATTCTAATAGGTTAATTGTATCTTGTTGAGTTACGCCATTTTCCAAGCTCAGTTTTAAGTCCTTTAAAGACTTATACCCATAAAAATCAATCGCAATGGTTCTCTGTGCCTGATTCAATTTACATTCAGTAAAATTAGCTAAACGGCGAGCTTGGCGTTTAAGTATTTTTTCATATTGTGATTTTTCTTCAGGCACTAAAAGACTCCATAAGTACCGAAGCATCCACAGCATATTCGTTACTTAAGAAGTATTAGCTAATTTTATAATGGGCTTTCGCTTTGTTTTTGTGGTCACAGGCTGCCATTTCAACCAAACTAATTACTATTCTACCTCGCTTTAAAAAGGTTTATCTAGTGGAGAAAACTTTATGCTTCCCCTTTAGTTTACCTTCATCAATGTAAAAAGAGCCACTAAACTCTACGCGGCCATAGTTATGATTCGAAGAAAAATCGCCTCCAATAACGCCTTTTTCACCTAACAAGGTCCAAACAACCTCCAAATCATTATCCTTTAGCATCTTTAAAAATGGTTCTTTTTTAACTAATAAATGTGCTTTTGTATCGTTTAGAGCTTCAGCTGCAAAACAAACAATATTATTAGCCTCATCGATATAACTACCTTCTTGAGAACCATGTTTTAATTTCATATTGTCAAAAATTAAAGAGCTTGGCTTGAGAAAACTTAAAGTTTCAGCCTTTGATTGATCGAACTCTTCTTCCCAACGATAACCGATAGCAGTAACACCAACATCAGCAACTTCAGTCCTTGTCTTTTTGTCTATAACTGTTACCCAATCCGAGCCGCTATAGTAATCAGTTTTAAAGAATTTAAAAGCCTCTGACCAGTAATATTCTCTATTAAACAACTGATATCTATCGCTACTTTGAGGCATCCATTGCCCCATGTAATGTTGGTCTTTTGACCAGTTTTTAAAGTTTTCATATTCTGAAGGTTTAATCAAATAACTCTTAAGATGACACCAAACTTCTTTACGTGGATGTCCCCAGTCTTCATTACCGATCACTTTCGGCTCTTTCCAAGAAGGGTAACTCTCAAGAACGAGCCAGGCATCACCATTATTATCCTCTACCTCAATTAATCCGTTCGGGTTGTCCAACGTAGAAGTATCTTTTACCCAATTTTCAAAAGTACAATCCCACTCAAAAGCTTCTTTACTAACCCACCATTTTTCTTCAATAGGTATGCATTTATCCCCTGTATTTTTAAGCAAAATTGTTGGATCTATATCCCTTTCATAGGGCTCCCAAGGACCTAGATAAGGAGACACTTCTCGTTCATCACCGTATCCCTCAAAGCGGATGTAATTATCAGAAAGCCTTGCTATAAATTCATGAAATGCGATCCATTGATATTTTTTACCTATTCGTTCTTGGTGGGATTCATGCCGCCCTCTACCTGTGCCTATACTTCTATCAAAATCCCCATGCTTATCTGGAGACCAGCCTAACTCTATTACACGATTAAAAATAAAACATTCAGCGAGCCTAAGGTCAAAATGAGCATCTGTATCTAATAGGTTGTTATTGTGATCAAGGTATGGCTCTATATCTCTTTCATAAAGAGCTAGCCATTCTGATGATAAAGATTCTTTAAAAGCTAATTTATTCGCAGATAGTACTTCTTCTGTTTTTCTGCCAACAGCGCTTCCCATACGGATTATAGTTTCACCTATAACCAAATCATCAGAGTCTGATGCATAAATAATAGGATCTAATGAATTAAATAATTCAAGCTGCTTTTCAGATAAATCGCTTTTAAAACTGTTAAAGATTTCTTTTCTATTTACAGGAGATTGGCCAAACCTACATCCGGACCAGTCTGAATGATTAAAGTTAGTGCCAATGGTGTACCTAGAGAAGTCACCGCCCCCCATAACTGAACCCCACAAGTCCCAGTAGTCTTTCTTATCATAAAGACCTTTCAGCTCATCTTTAGTTGGTATGTCATCAGGCCATACACTTTTGTATGGGGGCTTAGTTTTAGACAATTCAATATTTTCTGTTATCAAACCAAGGTGATAAACATACTCTATAATCTCTCTTGCGTAGTCTCTTAAGAGGATATTTGGATATACATCTTCTGTATCAAAGACCTTTGTATAAACTATTTCAGCTACAGGGCTTAGCTCATGATGATCCTTTGTTCGCAATACACAACCTAAGGCAACAGCTAACACTCTCTCCCAAACATAAGGATCATCTACGGCATCAAATTTATTGATTATCCTAACCAATACTGGAATTCTATTTTCTAGCAAGTTAACTAATGCTTTAGTTGAACAATCCCTCAACTCTCGATTGCTTGAAGTTAAAAACCAACACAGCGCAGTAGCGACTAACTCGATTGAATCATCAGATATGTAACTCTTATCAAAGTCATCCCAAGCCCAATCTATTAGATGTCTGAATGTAGAGTCTTCACTGTACTTATATTTTAATTGAGTAGTCCAAAATGCATCTCTGTTTGGCAAGGGGTGCTTAGATAACCAATCATGTAAGAAATTTGCATTAAATGGGTGCCCTTCAATACCTGAGATTGAAATCAGTATTTCTAAAAAGTGGCTGAATGTACCCTTAAACTGAAGTACGTTGTCATTTATAAACGGTTTAAGTTTTTCGAAATCTATCGCAGAAATGTCTCTCCAAACTAAACTATCCATAAAAGAATTTATTAAGTAATCATGCTCTCTGAACTCTGGCAGTAACTCGTAGAGTTCTTTTCTATATTTTTCAGGTAATTGAATCGAAAGAGCCTCAACAATTCCTTGGTTGTAGTAAAAGTCATACTCTTCTTTAAAGTAACTTCTTAGACGGCCTCCAGTCTTAAACTCATCTTCAATATTTTCAATGCCGTCAAGTAAGTAGTTTACTGTTAAATGGTCATCAAACCTTTCAAAAGATATATATACTACCTCTTCAGCAACGTTTTCGTCGTTTCGAGTAATTCCTTTTGTTAACAACCCTTCATCTATTAGTGCGCTAAGAAAAGTTTTATCGTTAACATAGTCTCGAACAACTGACTGGACGGCAACATGCGCATCTTTAAGAGGTATACTCTTAGCCCCTGAGCCTACCTTAAGCTTGATTAGCTCATTTAATGCGTCATTAACCAATGGAAAGCTGGAATCGAAACTGTACTTTTTAGGTGAGGCAAGCGACTTGTTGACACCCGTAATGAAAAAACTGAGAATTTTAGAAATCCCATGAAAACCCACAGGAACTTTACTTAATCCACTTTTCTTAACCCCTTCGCATAGTAATTTCAAAAATAACGGGTTTTTGAATTCTGGGTTTAAGTTAGGTGAAGAGGGCCTCTCTATATTGTAATTGTCATAGAATAAATTAACAGCTTCCAGTTCAATGTTCTTGAAACCAATATGCTCATGAGTTTCAAAATTATTGCGTGATATATTCTCATCAGAAATAGTAATGTTTTTATACGTTGATCTAACTGACATTGTTAAACCAAGCCAATCAAATCGTTTAATTTCTTCAACAAAACTATTTATATTGTCATTCCAAAACTTATTACCATTCCCTTCATTGATCGCATCAATAAATATTAAAACCCTTTTATTACTTTTTTGAGCATACAAATTAAGCTTTTCTAGAAAATCATTGGATGTGGTATCGACCTGTAACCTTTTAAAAATTTGTACCCAAGGAGATTCATCAGAAGTGAGCTGTTGCCCTAATAAGAAAAGAGATGGAGAACCAGTTTTAATTCTTGTTTCAATGACATCTGCAAGTAAGTGAGACTTACCAATGCCAGCTTCCCCTTCAAGAAGCAAAAACGGATTGTTCGTCAAGTTTACTGTTATGGAGTTTAAGAAAGTACGTAACTTGTTGCACTCATAATCAAAATCTCTAAGTTCCCTTAAAGTTGATGAATATTTGTCACTGTAATCATTAGACTCTCCGGCTGCTTTTGCTTCTTCACGCAATTTCCACAGTAACGATTCAGATTCTGCTACTGCATTGTTACAGGAGGTAATACTGTTACAAAGTTCATCTGTTGGTATTTTAGTTAATTTAGAAAAATCAATTTCTTGGTATAAGGTTGTAATTTCAGTTAAAGATTTAGATATTACAGATAGCTGTGAGGATATTTCATCACACGTACAGAGCTTATTTCCTTTAATCAGAAAGCTATCTATATGTGAATAAAAGAGTTCTGAAAAACTCTGAGACCTCCCAAGCCCCTCAAATATCTTTGCTATTTCTAGCTTTAAGTTTAATTCAGGTGTGTATCGTCCACCCAAATCAGCTATAGCCTGTCTGTTTTTCTCATTTAACCAATCATCATTTAAGTGAAAAGTTAGCTTCTCATCTAATGATTGTAGTAAGAGTTTAATTTGAATAAGTTCATCACTGATATCGAATATCTTATCCTTATAAGTTTCTTCGATATGGAGTTTTTTTAACGTTGTACACTTGTTTATTTTAAGCGCTAGGATCGCATAAAAACGTTCAAGTTGTTTTTGAGTTGGGGGAAGCACACTAGGATAATCACTAAACTTATTCACTACCTCAGCTTTATCAGGCAACTCTTTAAACAAAATATATTCGTTTAGCACATCAAATAACGGCTGAGATTGATAGAACGGAACCTTGTCTGAACCTGTTGGATATTCAACTTCAAACTCTGAAGCGGCTTCCTCGATAAGCTGATAGAGCCTGTCTACATATCTTTGTTTTGGAAAAAGCTGCTTTCGAAACCAGCCGTACCCCTCCTGAGATATAAATTGGTCTACAAATTTGGTAGCAACATAATAAGACGCTCCACCAATTGCCAATGTGACTGGTTCCATTCTTTTTCTATCCTTACATATTTAATATTTCAACGAAGACACATATTTTCTATGAGGGATAACATCCCACCATAAAATGTACTATCAAAATCTTTTAGTTTGTTAGCTAACCTTGGTGTTTTTTTTATGGTGGTTAACTTCTTTTTTAACTCTTAAAATAGTGTTTAGCTATGCTGATAACCAGGTGCAATTGCTAAATTTTCGACACCGTATAATGTTTGACTGTTTTGCAAATAGAGCTGATATTCTGGGCCTGAAAGTGAAGCACTTTCAGAACAATCCACGTTCCAACGTCTCAGTAAATAACCTGCCATTGCCGCACGCACGTTAACTTCTAACATGCCTTTTTCCATGCCAAAGTCGAGCTTAATCGCGGTTGGGTGTTTTACGTTATTTGGATGCGGAATAATTTGTAATGGCACCATTCGCATCCATTGATGATCTTCCAACTTATCTTCTTCATGGGATGGTGTCTGTGTCAAAACTTTAACTTTAGTAATACGAGTTAAAACAAAGTCTCTAAATGACTTTGATTTGCGATCATACGCTCTTAAATGCCAACGTAAGCCGTTATCTACTATTGAATGAGGCACAAGTTCTCTTGCCCCCGAACCGCTACTTAAAGACGTATATATAACGCTAATAGGCTTTTGGTTGATAATCGCTTGAGAGAGCTTAGCGATAATATCAATATCAGGTACGTTTAACGGACTTGGTGATTCAATAGGAAATGAAGTATCACCAATAGAATCAAAGCCATCGCTTATGTTATTAGCTAATTTAATAAGCGTGCGACGTGCATCATGCTTAAATATGGGGTTGAATTGCGTTGTGATGAAGTATTTTTTCTCTACATTGTCATACGCCATATTATCAGGCGCATTTTCTTTGTAGAACTTTAAATCTCTGGTTGCAGCGGCAAGTCCTAATTCGAAATGACTGACTATTTCACTGCGAGTTACCATCCCAGTAAAATAGAGCTTAAAGTCGATATAAGCTAGGCGCTGCTTCTGTGCAAAACTGAATTCGTCCATTCGATAAATCTGATTCTATTGACATTTTCTATTCGAGTTGAAATAGTATGTATCATTATGAGTTAGACAGCAAATAGATTTTATGCTTTAGTGTTGATACAGATCATCACTATTTAAAAGCTTAAAATTATGTCTAATCACCCCCAAAAATCTTCTGTAAACAAGCATACTAATTTAAGTGAACTAGAGCATTTAAAAGCCGAGCATTTTGATATTTATCAAGAACTGATAAAGCAGTTTGAATTTGATGATCGGGTGTGCCAAGAATGGCTCACTAAAACCAAGCGTCCCTTGCAGGGTAAGTCACCGTTTGAACAGCTAACAATTAATGCTGATGAAGTGATGGATATGCTAGTTCGCATGAGAACTGGTGACTTTTCATGAGGGATAAGTGCTAGTGAATATTCTATTTTTGTGTACCGCGAATATACAACGTAGCAAAACAGCTGAAGAGTTGTTTCGTGCTGCTAAAAAAAACCACCAGTACAAATCAGCAGGCCTCAGCGAAAAATATGTGAAGAAAGCTAACTCAACACTTTGCACAGAAGAAATGCTGCAATGGACTGATCAGATTTATGTGTTTGAGCAGCAAAACATTGAACGTATTCAAAGTTATACTGGAGATGTTTATTTACCTAAAATAACCAACTTAAATATTCCAGATAATTATCAATGTTTTCAGAGAGAGCTGGTTTTGCTTTTATTAGAAGGAACCTCGCTTTTTCACTAAAGAAATTGTTTACTTTATAAAACTTGATGCCCTAGGGTTTTGGCTGTATATTTATACAGTTTCTTTTTTGAGGTTTCTTAGGTTTGAAAAAAATAATTCACGTGGACATGGATGCATTTTATGTGTCTGTTGAAATTAGAGATAATCCTGAGCTTGCTGATAAGCCTGTTGCCGTAGGTGGAAGCAGGGGAACCAGAGGGGTTCTTTCTACGTGTAATTATATTGCTAGAGAATACGGTGTTAGTAGTGCAATGCCAACTTCGGTGGCCTTAAATAAATGCCCAAATTTAGTATTAGTGCCAGGCCGGATGGAAGTTTATAAATCTGTTAGTGCTCATTTAAGGGAGATTTTCCAACGGTATACTGATCTCATAGAGCCTTTAAGTTTAGACGAAGCATATTTAGATGTGACTGATTGTGAACTGTTTGGCGGTTCCGCAACGCTTATTGCTAAAGATATTTGCGAAAGTATCTATAAGGAACTTAATTTAACGGCATCTGCTGGGGTTTCATCAATAAAGTATCTGGCTAAAGTTGCCTCAGATTTGAATAAACCAAATGGAATTTTTGTGATCCCTCCTAATGAGGTTGATAAATTTATTGATGATATGCCTTTAAAGAAAATACCAGGGGTCGGCAAAGTTACTAACGAAAAACTATCAAATGATAACTTTAGATTAGGAAGGGATATTAAATGCTCCTCTCAAGCTTATTTAACATCAAGGTATGGCAAATTAGGAGCCTTACTGTGGGATAGGTGCAACGGTATAGATAATCGGTCTGTAGTAACACATAGAGAAAGAAAATCTGTGGGTGTAGAAAGAACTTTCCCTGAAGATATTGAGGATGTATCGGTTCTAAATGAAATTTTACAAAACAAGTTGCTCCCAGAGTTACAAAAAAGATCAGCCAAACACCTTCAACACAGAGGTATTAGTAAAATAGGTGTAAAAGTTAAGTTTTCAGATTTTCAGCAAACAACAAAAGATTTATCTACATCGGAATTAGATGCTGGAGTTTTGCCTGAACTACTACTTGCCGCTCTAGAAAGAGGGAAAGGCAAGCCAGTTCGCCTGTTAGGTTTACACATTGGCTTAGCTGCTGAAAAAAGTGACACTGAGCAAATTGCTTTTGAGTGGTAATTCACTTAATAGCGAGTGTTTTAATTAATTCTAAAAATCTTGAAAATACCGTTGTTTTATAAGTTGATTCGTCTCGACTTATTCTAATCAAGAAAAGTGTTGATAGTAAGTAAGATATACAGCAAAGAAAAAACAGCCTACGGAACCAGTACTTTCTGAGTTTGAAGAGCTATTTAACATTTTTAATGTATTGAATATTTTTATCATAATTAAAATTGTAGCCAATTTGCTATCTTGAATTTTATAAAAGTTAGTTAGAGAGCTACTTACTGTGGGGTTAGACTTCTAAATATGCATTTACCACCAGAATCCTTTACTTCTTCCTATGGAAAAAGTATCTACTTTAATTCAAATGATAAGTTAGAAGTTGGTAGCGACGATTATATATCATGGCACCTGCTTAATCGTGCTAGCGCCTCCACAAATCTAGCTTTGAATCAAGCAGGTCATAGCCTACTTAGAGTTTCTGGAGCATACCTACCAAATTTGAAGCCAAGAGCATTTGCTTATTGGTCAACAAAATCACCGAGGGATTATGTTATAGCTTGTACAAGAGGTACTTGTGAAGCTGTCAGGTACAGTCTTTCAGAAGGTAATTTTCAATCACTTATTCCAGCGAACTTTATCGCTCTACCTAAACTACATGTTGATGATTTGTCGGCGTTAGCAGTATCTATAACTCTCGCAACGATTTTGTACCATGAAGTAGCCCATGTAACGAGGTTTCACCTACCGTATTTAGTTGAAAAAAAGAAGGAAGGATTAGAATCATTAAGTAATGCTAAGCGACTATGTGAAGCTGATGCTGATAAGTGGGCTTCTTATCTAATAGCGCCAGAATTATTAGCCCAAGCACGTGGAATCAATTCTGCACTTAAATTACGAGTACCAGAAGAAATAGTTTTGCGAGAAGTTCTAACCTTGTATGGTATAGCGCTTCATCTATGGTTTGCATTTGATAATCATATTACATTGAAAAAATCATCTATTTACCCACATCCATTGATTCGCTCCACAAGAATTACAATTGGTGCAGCTGACAATATTCCAACCAATTCAGACGTAACTGAATCACTTGCGATTGAACGTAGTATTAGTATTTTAAATGGTTTATCTGTCGTAGAGAATAAACACCTCCGTTCAGTAGCTGCCCAGCAGCACCCGTTTGAACTGTCAAAGGAATTGTTCGATATCAATGAAAAATATTCAGATATCGAGCTTTCGTTAAGTCCCGCATTGTATGAAATTAGATCTAAATGGGGAGCCCCTGATTAGAATACTACTAAATGTGTTATTAGAAGTATTCGAAGATTTAGGGACAATTGTGAAGCGTATCTTGGATACATGATACTAGATGCTTATAACCTTATCTTATGTCAATTTTATTGGTGTTATTTCTGGAGCTTAAATATTGCTAAGTTGTTTCATGTATTGGTTTAATTTTTCTCTAAGGTTTCTAATCGTTTCCTCATGATTTTTAACTTCGAGTAAAAGCTGTTCATTTTTGAGTGCTAAGTCTTTTTGCTTTGTAGCCAGGTGACTTTCTATTATTTGATTGAAGAACTCTTTATATTTTTCATTCTCATTTTGTTTTAACTGGTTTTTTAAGCTTTTAATCTCGCTTTTGTAATCTTTCTTAGTTTTACTTCTTTTACTTTTCGGCTGTTTTTTTTGGGCTTTACTTGGTAATAATTCTTTTAATTCATTGTTTTTTAGAACGATATAGTCATAAAGTCTTGGTTGTCTGTCTTTTCGGATATTTGAAGGACTAACCACAGCCTTTGTTGCAATGTCGCATTTGATTATAGGACCTAAAGACCAATCTATATTTTCGATAAACCCCTTTTCAATTTTATATTCTATTTCTTCATACAGTGCGGTTATCGCATCAAATAGCTTCTTTGTAACAGGAGGAGAAGCTAAGACCCAATCAGGGTATTGGGAAGCACTATTTGCCGTAGGTTTGGCTTTTTTTAAAGAGCTAAGCATTGATTGATTCATAGTTAAGCTCCCATAGCCGACAATATCTTATGCCCATTAGATACCACGGTTTCACTTATCTTTGCTTGTGCTGTGTTCTTGATAGGAAATTTGTCTAGAAAACTTTCGTGAGAAATAACGTTGCGTATTATTGCTTCTTTGTTACTCGGCTCGTGATGAAAAGAGTTAGGGCAACCAGAGCAAAGTTCAAAACAACCATTTAGTATTTTAGGTATTCCTGTTTTTTTATCTAAGCATTTAGCTAAGTTTTCACGTCCTTTGAAAACCAAACAATAGCCATACTCATGAGGAACTATATGCTCAAGATCTTCCGTTAACTCATCAATATAACCATCAAGATCTTTTTCGTTTACAAATTTGAATTTATCCACTTCCCTTTGAATAAACAGAGCAATTGGACCTGTGAAGCTTTGTGAGTATTCTCCAACCATCTTTCTTACAAGTTCTTGCATGTATCTTTCTTCAGCTGCTCGTTCAATTTGATCTTGTGCTTTGGAGTCAGTGTATGTGGAAGTGAACTCACCATTTATACAGTGTCGAAAATGATTTCTAATAGCCGCGTGAATATTGCCATCAAATCGCCTTAATACAAAGTCTACAAACGAGTGCCTAAACCCATGTGGTGATACTCCATTACAGTCCTCTAGAAGTTGCTCTCCATATTTATTAAAAACTTTATTGAAGAAAATATTGAGGCGGTCAGCGAAGTTTTCTCGTGAAATACAAGCTCCACCGTGATAAACCTCGTTTTCATTATCGTCACTATTAAATAAAGGCTTCATGGCGGTATAAACACCAAATAAGTATGTGTTTTGCCCATCATTACGTTTACGTTTATTGATGTAGCTTAGGTCACACATAATTGTGGCTGCTTCTGCTGCTTTACCAGCAAAAGCTCTTAGCTGTTTCGTACCTCCCTGGGTTTTGTTTTCGGTAGCTTTAAAGCGCCAAACATTATCGATATCAAGGTAATAATCTTGGGAATTTGTTTTTGTCATTTCGTGAACTCTTATCCCTGTCAGGCAGAAGAAGATAACTTTACATGCGTCAAAAACCTCTTTCACTGCAATATTTAGTTCTGTGTGTCCTTTAAAATTCAATATATATTCAATTGGGTTAAAAGATTTATTTCCACCGAGTTTATTGAAGTCTTTTTTTAGGTCATCAATAAACAACGATACTCTTTCTGCTTTCTTTCTATTATGTTTAACAATCTTCTGGTTGCTTAATACTTGCCTTAGTAGCGTATTTCCTTTTTTGAAAACTGTTGTGCCAGGGTTTAATTTTGAGGTGCTGCGTTGGGTATTAAAATATGCTTGGAGTGCTTTAGTTTGATTTGACTGGATAGTGTTGATTGCTTCCATCAGCATTAAAGTTGCTATTTCTAACGGAACTGAATCATGAGTTCCTCCTTTTAGCCAATCTGGATAATTGAGCCCAGATGCTCTTATTTCATCTTCCAGTTCTGGAAGAAAGTACTCAAAACTGGCTTTTCCTAAATATCCATCTGAAAGTTTGCCTTTACGGTAAAAAGATCCAGAACTTTCGATATGTCGAATTGTTTTCAAGATAGTATCTTTACTTAAAACATTCAGGGCAGATTCATCTATATTTCTGTCGGGAAGATCTATTTTATTGAATGTTATATCCTTTAAGAGCTTTAATATATCCTTTAAGAGCTTTAATATATCCTTTAAGAGCTTTAATATATCCTTGTCGTCCCAACAACCCATTGATGATTCAGGCTTGTTATTTGTTGCCCACGTTACTAATTTAGCTATTTGATTGCGCTGACCTTCAAATGTTGATTTTCTAGCCGTAAGCGATTGTGATTGAGGATGAGTATAGCCACCGCACCACTCAATAAGATACTCTCTTCCCCAAGTAGCCCACTTTTCATTAGCCCATTGAAAACTCACATTAGCTTCAAAAATCTCTCCATTGTTTTTGTCTAATATGTTAAATGTTTTCGAGCTAAGACAGTTTTGTTTTGTTTGTGTTGAAGTTTCTTTACTCGATACTTTAAGCTCTTCGTTAGTTTTCATAATTTAACCTAAATGAGAGAAGGGTAAGGGATGTTATATTCTTGGAGCTGTTGTTTGCCTTTGCGTTGAAGATGAGCAGGAAATTTATCTAAAATTGCGGCTAAATATGCAATTTTCTTTTGAGCTTCTTGGCCTCTTATTGAGGAATCTAGTAATAACTTTGGCAGTTCAGACTTTATATGCTCAATATAACCAATTAGTAGCATTGCAGTTACTTCTGAGGTGATGATAATTACCTTCCCATCGTGATTAAAGCCGCCCCATAAATCTGCATCAACCTGCTGTAAAAGCGCTTCTACTTTAGATTTGTTATCTTTTATGCCGAGAATGTCTCTAACCTTCTCTAGTGTTACTAACTCAACATCTTTTAATGCGTCATTTAATTTTGACGCCTCATTTACCATTTTATCTCCGACCTGTGCACCAAAATTTTTTTCTGATTCAATTGATTCTTTCGAGTTACTGCGGTTTTTGTATTTATTTTGCTTCGTGTTAGGAGAGTGAGCAGTCAACTCAGAATCTACACATACATCATTAAAGTCCGTAGTAGACTTCTTGTTGATATCAGTTTCATCAGACTCATCAGATTCATTAGACTCATCAGGTTTAATGACCACTGGGTCATCTATACGCTTTCTCGACATAGATATTGCGTCCGCTGTTAAGCCCACTACTAGATTGTTACGTTTAGCATATCCTGGTTTAGCGCCAGTTCTTTTTTTCTTAATATTATTTTGTAAGGTTTCCTTATAGGCCAACTGATTGTGGTTCCAAATCTTTTTAATAAGCCAGCGAAATGGGGCTCCTTCTTCACCTAATTCAGAATTTAAATACTCACTCACTCCTGAGTCTGATATTAGTAACTTAAAAAAATGAAGTGATTTGTTAGTAAAGCCAATGTGACCTTTACTGGTCCCTTTATTTGAGAAGTTTAAAGTAAGCTCTGTACCCTCTATGTTTAATGAACTCTCTTTCTCTCTAATATTTATGAATTTTGTATAGCATTCATAAGGTAAGCTTTGTCTTGTATAAATGGCCGTAGCTGATGTTTTTCCTCTTCTGCCTTTAGAGTACCCCGCTTGAACTGAATCAATAATTTCAGAAAAGTTAGCAATTTTATGTTTTACAAGTCCATCTCGTTGAATTGACTCAGATGCTAGTAGGCATTGAATCAGGAATATTTCAAAGTCAGTAGGTATTAGAAGAAAGTTAGGTGAAATATTGTCGAGGCGTCTTAGACGGTATTTACTTTTTTTAATTTTTAAAGATTGTTTTATTTGATTGTTAAAGTAAAACTGTTTTACCCACTCTGTGTTTGTTAGGTTCTCTTCATTAGTATTAGCTTTTGGAGATGGAAAGCTATTAAAACTGAACCAACTGATGATAAATGGGTCATTGGAGTCTAAAACAGCTTTAAATATATCGTGGTTGATTGTTTTTAATTTTAACCAACGCTCTTCTGATATTTGACTTGTTGGAGCGCTATCAAGGGTGTAGTTTTTTGCTTGATGGTGGCATAGCAGTGGTTTTGATTGGTATTTTTCATTTTTTAACCTTTCTAATTCATCTTTAATGGAATCGATAGACAAGAAGTAATCCCTTATTTCAAAAAACTTAAGTATCAGAGTACAACAATAGAGTCTCATACTCTGTAGGAGTTCTGTGTCGGTATAAGGACAGTTCTTTTCACCAAATATTGATGCCATGGAGTTTTTAGGATTAGACTTTGGTGGTGGAAAATTAGGAAAATGTATTAGGTAGTCGTTTAGTTTACTATCGTAATACCTTGAATCTAATTTTGACTCTCTCGATAATGCCAAACCTATCGGAACTTTGAGAATTAACTCATCATTATAAAAACTAGTTCGGTCTGAGTTTAACTTTATTTTATTAAAGTATTGATTCACAACATCGTACGGAAGGCCTTGTTCTATATATTGTTGGGACGACGCCACATAATCAGTAAAATTTCTAATCGCGATGGCTTTTGTGTAACGTGTCGATGATGCAAGCGCTAAAAACAAAGGTGATTTTAAGTAGCCTACATAGAGCTTTAGTAATGGATCATTTTCTAAACCTATTGGCAAACTAACTATAACTTTAGCTGGGCTTCCGTTTCCGTCTGATCCTAATACAGTAACTTCGTTTTTACTTTGGCTAATTGAAGCAATCGACGCGGGAGCGAGTTTTGAAAGTTCAGATTGTTCGTCAGATGGTTTATCCATTGCTATTCTCGAACTTCATTTTAAATTTTTTACCATATTTTGTGCTTTCTAGAGAAAGAGTTTCTAATACGTCAGCTCGTTTGTGAAATAGGGCTTCAAAATAAATGTATTTAAATGTTGTAGCTATTGATTTGTGTCCTAGCCATTGTGGGATGTATATCCAAGGATCATCACCATTTTCATAACAAGAGGTTACCCAATTTGTTGCTGCACATTTTCTTAGCTTATGGTGGCTTCGATTTTTCCAAATTTTATGCTCTAGATCTGATAGACCTTTATCTAAGCAATAATCATCAGCACACTGTCTGAAAAGGTTTGTTGCAAATGAAGTGTCAACAAGTGGGCTCCCATTTTTTCGACAGATAATATTTCCAGTTTTTATATGTCGGCCATTTCCCCAAATATAGGCATAGATAGAGCGGATTAACTGGGGTGGGAAAGGTATACTTCTATATTTTAAGCCTTTGCCGAAAACATCCATGTGTATCGACTTAGGTATAAATGCCTCTGATTCTGGTAGCAATTCACGTAACTCATTGATATTTAGATTACGAGGGTCAATTACTTCGGCGGCTCTGAAACCAGCATAATATCCGAGCTTGGGTATTAATTCGTTTCTTTCTAGTATAAAAGGACAGTCACTTTCGACATAGCCTAAAATTGATTGTTGAAACGTCTTCTCATCAAAATACGCATCATGCATTTCAGTAGTGATACCGGGCAAGAAGTCTTCTTCAGTTGGTTCTTCTAGATATGAATACGAAAAGTGGATTTCTTTGGAAATCAATCCATAATCGTACAGATACTTAAAAAACTCTTTAAGTACTGTGATGTGATGCTCTATTGTACTTGGCTTTACATTGCGTTCCTTTTTAAGTATTCCAACTAAATAACCTGACATTTCTTTTTCTGTGAGGTTTTCAATGTCGATGTCAGTTAGGTTTGTTTTACTAGTTAACTGTTCATAGAAGCTTTTTAAAGCGAACATATATGTTTTTGAGGTGTTCAAGCTAGGGTATTCTATTGCTGTATGAAGCAGAAATGCAGAAGGGAGAAAAAGTGGGGCCCCATTATTAGCTAAAATATAAGGATGAACTGTCTTTTCGTTGTATTTGGTGTCAGTTACTTTTTTATATTCAATCATAGGCTCACCATAAGTTAATAAAGTGATGCTAATACAAAATAGGCGCTAAGATCAAATGCACTTAAAAAACAATGACTTATTATACCTGTTTTAAGTTTCTGTCAATAGAGTTTAAGTGCGGTTATTTGTTATTGAATTCAATATGTTGTTTAAAGTTATAAGTTGAAGGTCGGTTTTATTTTCAATAAAACAGTTTTGTGTGAAAGATAAATCCATTGATTTTATTTTTTTACTATTCAATTGCTTATGTTTTATTTTGTGTTTTTTTATAAAAAATTGATTTGGTTTGTTTACTTTAGCAATCTTAACTTAGTTATTAATTATGAAAGACAGAGATGAGCAGACTTTTTATTTTATTAGTTATGTTTATAACGATCTTTGAAACGTTGTTAACTATATAAAGCATGAGTGTTCACTCTGTTTTTGCACACCCCAAGAAATTCACAAACCGACCAATGGAGACCATTTAGGCCTGCGTGTTTTGGTGCGCGATTAAAAATAATTTTTTAAACACAATGAGGATATAAATGATGATTGATAAGCAAGGTAAAAATACCGGCGAAACTGCGCCAAACAAACCTAACCAGCGTCCATCTGAACATGATGCAGATGCTATTTCTAAAACTCGTAATCAAACCAAGGATAAAGTGAATAAAGCGTTAAATGGTTAAGCAGTTAAGAATGGGGCTAGTGCCCCATTCTTGTATTTTAAATTAGTACTAAGGAGTCATTTATGGCTGTTCGAAAACCAGTAGTTGTTAACGGGAACTTTAAGCAAGTAACAGGAAGAAATGTTGATGACGTAGTACCTGATCAAGTTAGCTCAATAACAACAGGTGATGGGAAGCTAATAGGTCGTTCAGAATTCTCTCAAACACCAATACCTGATCACTTCGATACCAATATTGTTGAAATAAATAAAGGTTAATTACTAAAGGCGCGTTAAGCGCCATATTTTTGGAGATAAAAATGAGAACTAGTGAAAGAGTTAGACTGCTTCAGGCTGATACAAAAAATGTTCAGTTCTTTTTAGACCAATTTTCAGCATCTCGGAATGGAAAGCGCAGCGTACAAATTGTTGAAGATGGGGAGTTGGTCATATTGAAAAACTTCCCATTGCCGAATAAATATTTACCTCACGATGAGATAGATCTTGTTCTTGTTACGAGTAACTATCCACAAAAACCACCTCAAGGTATGCACGTATTGCAAAGCCGAGAAAATGGAAAATTATTATCACAACTACAAGAAAAATTTGGTCACACTTATAATGGTGCAGCGGTCTCAGAGGCAGAAGAGATTGAAGGATACAGTTGGCTTTGTGTACATTATAAAAACTTCAAATGGGAGTTTGATTTAGATTGGGGTGATAACTTGTATAAGTTACTTACAGTGTTTTCGAATTTACTTGAAGGAGAGAAATCATGATTAAACTTCGAATGAGTGAGACACTATGGGATGAAATCACTAAATACCATTTAGCTAATAAAGTTGAGCGATTAAGTTTTTTATTTGGTCGAATGGCTAAAGAAGGCGATGATCAAATCATTATTATTCCTCCGCAAAAACCGTACTTACTTAGTGACGATTGCTTTAAAAAACAAAATGGCGTAAATGTCATGTTATATAAGGATGTACAGCAAGCTATCTATGCTAAGTTTTTAGAATCTGAATATGATGTACTGGTGAATATTCATGACCATTGGTTCTCCAAAGAAAGAACACTGTTCAGCGCAACAGATGATGCTGATGATATTAGCCAAGATAAATTCATAAGAGACTCTCTTGAGCCTCTTATTGACTCTAAAGGTTCAGTAACAAATTTATCATTGGTGTTAGATCAAGAAACGGTGGCAGCTCGAATTACAAATACAGCAAACAAAAATGTTTTTGAAGCTGTCGATCAAATACAAATATTGTCTCGTAAAATAAAGTTGATCACGCCGAATAATGCTCAAGAATCAGTTGCACCCCAAAGTAATATTTTCAACAGGCAACAACTTGTTATAAATAATGAAACGCAGAACAAACTATCGAAGTTAAAGGTTGGTTTGGTCGGCGCTGGCGGTTTAGGTAGTATTTTGGCAGAAGGACTTATAAGACTTGGTATTGAGCATATTACAATTGTAGATGATGATTTAATCGAGCAGACAAACTTAAATCGTTTGCAGGGGGTGAAGCTTAATGACGTTGGTAAACCAAAGGCAAAAGTGATAGCTGAATACCTACAAAGCCTTGTACCTTCGGTTTGTGTTGATGTTGTTATTAACAAAGTAAACTCGGAAGCCGCATTAGAAAAGCTGCGTACTTGTGATGTGCTTATTGGCGCTGTTGATAATGACTTACCTCGCTATATTTTAAATAAAATTAGTGCGGCCTACTTGATCCCATATGCAGACTTAGCGACGAGAATTTTCAATAGTGAAAAGCAAACAGTAGATTTTAAGCAACGACTGGTGATATCTATTCCAACGGTAACTTCGTGCCTAGAGTGCACTCAAGTGAAACTATTGAATAATGAAGAAATCAATCATGCAATCTCTGATAGCTACATGGAAAATCTTTATAGAGATAGAGGTTACTTAACAAATGAGAACGATGACCCCACCGCTTCTATATACGGATTAAACCTAGCGGCAAGTGGTATGTTACTTCTTGAGCTAAGTAATTTATTTTCATTCTACAAACCGCTAGCAACAGTGATAACACAGGAGTATCAAGGGGGCAAAATATCAAGGTTAGATGCCGGTAATTTTCCTGAAGAGCCTCACCCTCACTGTAGCGCATGTGGTTCTTATTTTGTTGGAAAGGCGCATTTAATCGATATTCCTGGTTGCCATGCAAAAACACGAACCACAGGAGAGTTATTGACCAAAGTAAAAGGCTTTTTTGCTACTAAAAAGCCTGAAGCGGAATCTATCGAAAAGGAGTAATTTATGGCACGTACATTAAGTGATAATGCACGAAACTTGTTAAATACCATGCGGCAAAATGAAACTGTTGATGTTACTTCAACATTGAATATCTCAGTATCGACCGAATCACCGCTAGTTGGTAGCAATATGACCATTTCATGGACTATAGATGGAGCACCTTTAAAGAACATAGAGTTATCAATCAATGGTAATGTTTATCAAACAGGGCTAGATAATCACAATTGTTTGTCCTTGACTGTACAAAGTGATGAAAAATTTACTGTTCGGCTATCAGGCAATGGAACCGTATCAGAAACCCTAGTTATAACACCTTTAGTTAAAGAGTCTTTAATAAGCAATAATCTATTAAAGAAACTTGCCGTCAAATTAATGGTATTTAGTGCATTGTTGTTTATAGGTATATGCACTACACCACCACTTATGGTAGGAATAGTATTTGGTGGCATAGCAATTTTTCTTTTTGCCTACAATAAAGCTTACCCTTGGCAACTGGCAATACTCATCCCCATAAATATAGATATGCTTTCTTTATATCCAAGAGGTATCTTTGAGCTATTTTGTTGGTCGATGTTAATGTCCTGCATGATTTTTATTGTTGTTTTGATGTTTGATTTATACCTAGAGTTTCAGAAAACTCGAAAAGCTAGTGAGAGGCCTAATTATTGGTTCTTAACGACTATTGTTTTTATGTGGGGACTAATTTTTCCAAATGCCGTTATACAGCACCTCTTTCATAATGGAGCAGGATTAGGGTTCTAACAGGTTTATTCGACATCATAACTTCAGTCTTTCACAATCTTAATACTTAAACCCCGCATCTTAAATAAATTTTTCTTGTTTACTAATGGCTATATAACGCCGTTCAATTCTTTGTAGCAGTTAATATTTTAAAAACAAATATGGGAGTCATCATATGGCAGATACGTTGAGCTTTAGTGCAAAAAAACTACTCGATACAATGAGGTTGCAAGGTTCAATTGAAATACCACTAGAATTAGGTATATCCGTTAGTAACATTAAGCCTCTTGTTGGCGAAAAAACTAACCTTTCATGGGTATCTAAAGGTGCACCTGATAACCTGGAACTCCTTGTAAATGGAGTTGTAACTTATAGAGGATTGAATAGTGAGGGAAACTTACTTATCCCTATATTAAAAGATGAAGAGTTATCCTTACAACTTGCTGATAATCACGTATTATCGGATACGATTATCGTTCAACCAACAGTTATTACCCCGCAAATAGAGCGCTTTCTCATCTCCCAAGGTAAATTACAAGAATTTGCAAATGAAACATTAGAGCTTGATTGGGAAACGATAAATGCCGTAAGGGTCAAGCTAATCATTGACTATGGCGAGCCAAATATGATGGTGATTGATTTACCGACATCAAGTGGGAATATCAGCTTACCTTCGTTAAATATCGGAACACATCATTTTCGACTACAAGCTTTTTCATTACATGAAGAAGTCTCATATAAGGCCTTTAGTGAAGAGTTAGCAAAAATTGATATTATCGCTAGCCCCCCATCTTTTACTCATTTAGTGTTTTCCAAGACTATTGATATTGAACAATGTGTAGAATTAAGGTGGCAAGCACATAATGCAGAGGAAGTGATTTTAAAATGGCCTGATGGTGAGGAATACTTACCCACACATGGACATATTTCTTTCTTCTTAAATAGAGTTGGTGTTGCGTCTTTATATCTATTGGCTAAAGGTGCTGGTGGTGAAACAGAGAAGAGCCTATTAATTGACGTTGTATCACCACCTGTTAGTGTTCAATTAACGGTCGATAAGTCATCTATTCAATTGGGAGAAAGTGTAGAAGTAAATTGGCAGCTTTCAGGGGGGGTCAAGCAAGCACTATTAACAGTAAATGAGATTGAAAGCGTACCAATAGCCCAGAAAAATGCTAGCGCATTCATCACTCCCATTAACGACTCATTAATTTCGATTGTTGCAGAAGGTCATGATGGAACAATTGTTAAAGAGGTGGTTCAGGTAGAGATCACTCCTTTTTTACTACAGCTCTAGCTATCAAAGGTAAGTGAGTCCCTTTACTTATCTCAACTAAAAAATCCCAACATAAAATTATATGAGGTGATATATGAAAGATCATATTCATGCGCTTGCCTGCGCGCTTACATTAACTGATTACGACGTTTTGCAAAGATGCTCTCAACATGAGTACAACTTAATGTATACCAAGCTTGCCTCTTTGTTTTTACAAATGCTGGTCATATTTGGTTTATCTACTTTAGCGTTCAGTTACTTTTTTGAAAATATTAATTACGCCTACTTTTGCAGTACTATATTTGCAATGTCAATATATACACTTGATAAGTATGCCATCGCTTCAGATTTGAAAATTGACAATGATATAGTTCACGAAAAAGGGATGAAAAAATTAAAACGATTTGTTATTTGCGCTATTAGAGTCGTTATTTCTTGTGTCTTTGCATTGTTCCTTGGTACTGCGGCTGAACTTACGCTACAAAAATCGTATTTGGATAAAGAGTTAGAAAAACAGCATATGCAAGTGAATAAAGCGGTGACTAATAGCGCCGAACAATATCGTAAAGACAAAACTACTGAGCGCCAAGAGATAATTACGCAGCATACAAATAAAGCGAATAGCATCAATGATTCAATAACCGCTGCCAATACCCGAAAAGCTAAGCTAAAAAATGCAATAGAAAAACGCTTAGTGCGAGTTGAAGAGCAAAATAGCCAAGCTATATACCAAACATTACACGGCGGCTGTAAAGAAATATGTAAATCGCATCAAGAAGAAGCAGTAAACCTAAGCAAAAGTATCATTAAATATCAAAATGAACTTATCAAACTAGACAATGAATTAACTGAGTTAAAAGAAGAGCTCATTATCTATGAAGGTAAACTCGAGCAAGCGAATAATATTGATGTTATTTCGTTAGTGAATGAGTTTAAACAATCTAAGCTAGACCAAACCGTGAAAGCTCAAACACCAGGGCCATTAGACTACTACGTGGCATTGCAAAACCTATACGAAGACGAAAAGGTTGGTTCAGCAGCTTTCGCTTTTAGTTGGTTAATTAAGCTTGTGTTGATAACGTTAGAGTTGATGCCTTTAGTGATTCATATGCTTTTTACTCGGCCAACAGATTATCAAACTAAATGTTATTTTGAAGAGAAAAATAAAACGCTTAAAGCGGTAAGAGAGTTTAGCGCTAGTACTCAACTAGCTAAAAGTGAAAGCTCAGTAAAACCTACATTAGTTTCAATAGTACGAAGAGATGCTAAAAATCTATAAAAAACCTTTCTTATTTTACTTTCTCTTTGCTTTAATCAAGAGTTGACGTACTCAAGTATATTAAGCTAGTTTACATTATTGTGTTTGATTTTAAAGGGAAAGTAGATGAGCGATGAAGTAGGTGAATGCCAAAATACCTTATACGGGCAGTTCTTTGATTTTAGGGATGATATTAATATATTTCTTAGTGAGAATGTTAACAATAATCACGCCCTTAGGCATATTTTATCTAAAAGATTTAATTTTAATTCACCAATATCTTCCAAGGAGATTAGTGAAGGATTTAACAAGTATTCAAAAACGACTAAAAGTGGAATTAGTAAGGAAAAGTGGATAGAGGAGATAGACACAATTATTGGTGATGTTTCTGAAGCATTTGAACCAAGGTTAGATAAATTAGTTATCGACATCTTTGAGCGATATGCAGATGAGTTAGAAGAGTTGGTTTATAGTTTAATACATAGGATTACTGGTTTAAAAAGTCAGTTAATGAGTGAGTCGGTTATTTCTTATAACTCTAGCTTAGCCTCAGAAAAAGCTACATTAAAAGTATTCAAAGATAAAGTGAAATATCTTTCTTTAGTATCTTTAAAGGCAAGTATGGTGAAAATAATTTTCACTGAAGATATATCTAAATGTGAAGACTTATTTAGTTATATTCGTGGCGGCGTATGGCAATACTCTTTTAGTGACATTATTAGGTTGTCAGGGTTATGGGAAAAAAGCGAATTTGAAAAGATTGAAGAACATATTAATTCTAAGGCTACCGAACAAACCATTGTAGCTAAAGGCGATACTTTAAAGCGAAAGAAGCGTGAAAAAATCAAATCAACATATGACACATTTATTAGTAAAAATAGCAATGATTTTTCAGAGTATGAATCAAAGCGTGAAATGGGAATGGTCTCAGCAGGGGCTAACGAAAAACGTCAGCATCAGGACTGGCTATTAACAGGTGTTGAAACAGAAGTAGATCATGGATTGGGAGATGTAGAATACCAGTCTTATAAAGAAGCTCTAAAAGTCTGTATGGAAAAACTAAAAGATAATCAAAAAATGTTTATCCAAGGCGTATTTGTTAATGGGCAAAACAATGCGCACGTCGCAGAAGTTTTTGATTTTAGCCGCGCTTATGTAGGACAAGAAATTAACAGAGCACTTAAATCACTTGAAATTTGTTTGAACAAACGAGTTGAACAACATAGCAAGGTTGGAGAATAAGATGATTACCAGTAAAAATATTGAAGCGTTTTTAGGTAAAGCGCTAAAAGAAATAGAACTAGAGAATCAAAATGAAATATTTGATTCTCTAGTTAGTGTTGATTCTAACAAACAGTTACATGCTAACGAGACAATTAATAGATATCTGAATAATAAGCTTAATAAACCTAAGATTGATTTAAAAGAAGAGCTTCGAATTGCTTTAGAAACAGAAAAAAGTATTTCTAACGTCGTATCAATAACATCAAAAGAGAAAGCTTCAGAGAGCAAAGCTGAACCAAAGCTAGTTAAACTGTTTGAGTATTTGCCAGCAGCAGCATCTTCAAAAGAAAGCGAGTATAAGTGGTATCATTTTCAATGTGAAATAAAAGACAACGAAGGTAATAAGTCAATATTAAAAATGAAACCAAAAGGTAAAGAGGCTGACAAGAATGTAAAGCTTGAGTTTATACCAAGTACACATAATTCAATGTTAGATGTAGATGAAAGTTATTTAGGGAAGTGGGTACCATTAGTCATAAAAGTCGCAGATAAAATACTAATAGAAGGAGAAGTTTTTATTTATGCTAATAAAGATAAGTTAATAGGAAGAGGGAAAATTGTTGAGAGCGAATTTCCTGACACAAGCGTTGAACCTATCGAATACTTTATTGAAAATAAATTGTAATAAAAAGGTTTATATTGACTAAGAGAGAAATATGGAAATTTATATACCATTAGACATATTGAGCGATATGTATGCTATCAAGACTGGCTATTTAGGCATAGATTTAGATAATCCACTGACAGCTAGTTTTGATGAGGACACTGAGGCTGAATTTTCTAGTAGTTTGGAGCTGATGGAAAGACAAAATAAGTTTTTAAGACAAGCAACAGAAGCTGCGTATTGCTCGTTGAATGATATGGATAAAGAAAATAGGTTTGGCGCAGAGTTGTATATTAGGCGATTAGTTGATGATGTTGATTTTTCTCTTAGTATTGATAGTAACAGTGTTGGCTTAGGTTATTCAATAGCGCTTGCTTTGGAATGGAGGAAGCAACTTGGTAAAAATGATGATATAGCCTTTAATATTATTGCTACAGGTGCTGTTAATGATATTGGTAAAGTAACATCAATTGAGGACTTATCTACGAAAATTGAAGCTTCATTAAAATTGATGTCTGAACCCTTTATTTTTTTCTACCCTAAAGATGATGTAACCCCAGAAATCTTAGAGCAAATATCACAAGCTAAAGAAAGCCTTAAGGGTAATAAAGGGATTGAATGTGAATATATTGGTATAAAATATTTATATGAAGCTTTAGGGCATAAACATCTACTTGATGATGCATATGACGGAAAACCAATAGAACGATCACTCGAGTTTAAAGGATACTCGAGTTTTGAACCAGAAGATGCAACCCGTTTTTTTGGCCGAAATAACCTTAAACGCAAGTTAAAAGAAAGGTATGAACATTCAAATAATTTAATTGTAGCTTATGGCCCTTCAGGAGTTGGGAAGTCTTCTCTAGTTAAGGCGGGGCTTTTTTTCGACCTTAAAAGAGATAATCGAGAGAAAAACTTACAGATAAAAACTTCAGAACTAAAAAGTGAAAACTGTATTCCCACTTTGTTATCTGAATTATTTGAGTTTATTGGTGGAGAAGTAGTGGGCGATAAAGTAGCCAATGAAAGCAATATTATTAAATGTCTCGAATCATCTTCAGAGGATGTTAAATACTTATGGTATATAGATCAATTTGAACAAATATTTACACAAATCGATGTAGATGTTTTACAAGCGAAAGAGTTTGTTGAGTTTCTAAATTCGCTAGTAGAAAAACACTCAGCAATGTTAAAAATTATTGTGACGGTTAGAACCGAATATAAAAAGTACTTTTCAGATGAACTTTTGTTTGAAGTAACTGATGTTGAGCAAGATGACCTTGAGGAGATATTGACTAAACAGGCCAAGTCTTTAGGTTTAGAATTTCAAAAGGATTCTCAGGCTGATTTGAAAAGAGAAATAAAGAATGAATTAAAAGGTCTAGATTTTCCATTACCTGCTTTGCAGTTCTTACTTTTAAAATTACAGAAAAATAGCAAAGGAAAGGTACTTTTATATGAAGAATATCAGAAACTAGGAGGAGTTAAAGGTGCGTTTGCTACAGAAGTTGAAAAGATTCTAGATAATGGATTTGGTGCTAGCGATTTATTCTTTGAGCTTTTTGTTGGATGTGATAATGAACAAAATCTTTATGCCAGAAAGGTCAAAGTTGCTCTCGCAATAAAAACTGCAAAAGGTATGAAAGATATTATTGAAGAGCTGATTAAAGAAAAAATGGTAGTTTACACCACTGATAGCAAAACAGAAGTCAGGCTGATCCATGACTCACTCATTAAGGTGAATAGCGATTACCGCTGGGGGCTATTTGAGGCGTGGTACAAAGAGCATATAGAGTATTTAGATTGGTTTAATGGCATAGAAAAAAAATTTAATAATTGGTTAGAAGAAAAGACGTTAGCTGCGAATGATAAATAAAACCAACAAAAATAACTACCTCAACCATGCTGAAATAATAGCAACACAAGAGTTTAGGAGTAATATTAAAAATCCTGAGCTTTTGGCATTTATTGAAGAGTCAAATTCTCACTATAAAAAAAGCTGGCAGATTAAATTAGCAATAACTGTTTGTGTCACACTTCTACTCTCCTTTCTTTTTAATTGGCAAAACTCCCAACACCTTAAAGATGTTTCACAACTGCTTGAAATCACCAAAACCGAAAAACAAAAAGTAATTTCCGCTCAAATTCAAACAGAAAAAGCATTGGTTGAGTCTAATCATAATTATGCTCAAGCATTGAATCAAAAAGCGTTAACGGCCAAAGAAGATAGTAATTTTGAGAATGCGAAACTGTATGCTTTAACGGCTTTAAAAAACAGTAATAATAATGCTGATTTAGTTGAGTCATTAAACATAATATCTAAGTATGGTACTGATTCATCTCACGCTCTTAAGCATTCTATAAATATTAAGGGCGGCAGGTACAATAAAATAGCGACTTCAAAAAGTTATATAGCAACGACAGCCTCCCATAACGATTTACAAGTATGGAATTTGGAAACTCAAGATACATTAAGATTAACAGGGCACACATCTAACATTATCAACATTAAATTCTCACCTTCTGATCCAACACTACTCTTGTCAGTATCAAGTGATGGTGAATTGCGCCTTTGGAATCTAAAAAATAAGTCATTTCAACTTTTACCAACTGTTAACTCTTCAAGCACTATTGCAATTGATTTTTCTCAAAATGGCAAAGTGTTAGCTACATCCTCTGATAACGGAATGCAAATTATAGATATGCATAGCTTTGAAGTAACGCATAAATTTACCAATAGTTTTTTATTCCCTAGCAGAAGGTTTAATAAGTTATCTATGCATAGCCATGTTGAGAATTTATCACTTAATAGTGATGGTTCAAAAGTGGCTTATGCCTCTAGGGGCTCTTCTGACATTCTAAATATTTTAGATATAGCTGAAAATTATATAGTTGTATCAGATAAAAAGCAGGTGAAACAAGCTTCAAATGTTTTGTTTTCTAAAGATGGTAATGAACTGATTTTTGGGGACGGAAAAGACTTAGTTATATGGAGCATAGCAACTAATCGCTACAAACGATTCAAGGGAAACAATGAGCAAATAAAACAAGTGTTAATGCACCCGCAATTAGAGAAAATTATCACTTACCACGAAAATGATGAACTACGAAGTTGGACTTATGATGGAAACTCTTCTCTCGTGGTAAAAAGGATTCAAGGTTCTCTAACCTTTAATTACAATGGAGATAAAATATATTCAACAGATAATAATAAAATAAAAATACATGATTATTTTACTGGCGATCACACTAATAAATTTATGCTTACAAAAGGCTGGATAACTTCGCTTGCTTTATCTCCTGATGATAGGTTTCTGGCCTTTGGAACATCACATGGTGATATAAATATTGCTGACTTAGTGACGGGCAATATTTCTACCTTCAATAATACTAAACTTAGAGTGAAAAATTTACACTTTAGTCAAAACGGCAAACATATTGTAGGCTTCTTGCAAGGAAATAGGCGTATTGCAATTGTTGAATGGGGGGTCACTGATAGAGAACAGCGTGTAATAGCTGAATATTCGGGGGAATTTGGTTCTTATGGTTTAAATCAAAAAGATTCTACGTTTTCACATGATGGACGTTTTTTTGCTTTTAAGCAAAGAAATATTATTAACATATTGGACATCAAGACAGGTGAAAAACAAAATATAATAGTTGAGAACTTTAATGATTTAGCAATTAATAATGATGGCTCATTACTAATAAGTACTTCTAAAGGTTTAAAGTTATGGGATTGGACTAGTCGAGGTTATAAGGCCTTAGCCCAAAAATCAATAATAACTGGGAAGATTGCATTTACCCCTACAGGGAGTAACTATGCCGGTGTTGTTGGCAAGAGAAATTCGCATGTTATTGAGCTGTGGGCTTTAGAAGGGGCAAAACTTGCCCATTTAAAAATAAATGAAAACAAGATATATAGGATACGTGATTTTAGATTTTCGGTTGATTCTAAAGAAATTTATGTTTTAGGCTGTGACAAATTCTGCTCTATAACTAAATGGGATTTAGCCGGTAATAAATTGGGTGAAATTCCAGCGCAGCCTAACGCTCATATTTTAACAATAGCTTCTGATAATGCGTTTTTAGTTTCGGCTTCTTTGGATGATATCTCTGTACATGAAAAAAATGAAGCAATAAATTTTAGTGTCGAGTGGCACAAACCAAATGAGAGCTTAGTAAGCTCGCTTTTAGATACGTTGTCTTTTGACAATATAAATTTGAATACACATTACTTTGGTAAGGGAAGTGTAATAGAGAAAGTAGAAAAATATAAAGAGAATATAGTAAAAAAAATAAACATTTGGTCGAGTATTGCATCACCTTGGCGTAATGAATCCTTTAATACAAATTATGTTGTTACACCTTATATAACTATGTCTTCTATTTGGGATATGCAAGCTAATCAATTGGCGTATAAACTTGACCCTAAGCCTCAAAAAAAAGCTAAAAAAATAGTTGAATTCAATACTAAGGAACACCTTATCCATTTTCGATTTGCTGGAAATAACAAGTATAAATACGAGGTTTTCAAAGGTTGTGTATTGAAAGTCATTAATACTTCAACAGGTATAGAGAGAGCGTATGAAAATGTATGTTCACCAGTATACTTCTCAGAAGACAGTCAATATCTTATTTTTTCAGTATTAAAACGTAATCAAGTTGAACCAAGCCGAATAGATAGTGAAAAGCTAAAAATCCTAAAGTTAGACACCTCTAAAATAATTAATGTAGAAAGTAAAATTAATAACGCTTCAATTCACGATAAACCAATATTTTCCCCTGATGGTAAATATATGTTTATCCGGTTGAGAGATGAGGTTGCATTAATTGACCTTGAGTTAGGGGAAATCAAGTTAATGACCCACTATCAAAGAGCAATATCGGAACGATTGGGAAATAGAGAACTGTCTTTTTCTAGTAATAGTGATTTATTTGTATATTTAGGTGGCTCTCAAGGTGTTATTTTTGATTTGAAAAACAATAAAAAACAAATAGGTCGCTATAAAGGCTATATAAGACGTTTACTTATTCACCCAAGTAATGAACTTGTAGTTATTTTAACCAGTCGAGAAATCCGCATTCACTCTATAAAAGGCTTTTTTACTACTCCACCTATTGTATTAGCAACTACTGCTACGGATATTTATTTTTCACCTGATGGAAAACTTTTATTAAATGAAAACCGTACCCCAATTTTAAAAGAAAAAGGTATTTCATTTGTTAATTTTGAACCGTTTTTAAAAACTAAAACTGGTTGGGAAGAATTACTAAATAAATATAGCGAAAAGGCAGGTATTAAGGTTGTTGGAATGGATATCGAAAATACAGGTAAACCAATATTTAAACTTAGCCCTAAGCTCAAATTAAACTGGTCCAAACACCACCCATTCTATTGGCAAGAACAAGCTGAAAAAGGTGAACCAGAGGCCTTACTCCAATTAGGGATTATCGCACAACGTGATAAAAAATGGGATAAGGCAAAAGAATGGTATCAAAAGGCTAAAGCCGCTGGGCATAATAATGCAGAATACCGTTTAAACATTAATGAGCTGATGCGAAAGGAATATTCGCAATGATATTCGAATATGTTGGTACATGAGGCTTAATTGATGAATAACTATATCAGTTTGCATCATGAAAATGATGAAAAGGGACTCACTTCAAATGAGGTTAAGATTGGTCAAGAGTTCGTATCCAAGTCATTAATTAAAAACCCTCTGCTAATTGAGTTTATCAATTTTTCACATCATCAGAATGATAAAAAACAACAAGCGATAGCTTATCAAGATAAGCAACGTTTACGTAAATTCCGCATATATAATGTCGTTTTGGTTACTTTGACTATATTTGCCATTACTTTTGCATGGCTTGCCATCATTAGTGAACAAAAAGCAGTTGCTAGTCAGACAGAAACAAAATTAGCACTTATTGAGTCGGATCATAATTACGCATTATTACTTAAGGATAAAGCTGAGATTGCCTATGTAAATAACGACATCGAAAAGGCTAAACATTTGTCTTTAGCTGCTTTGTCTAAGGCTAAATCAGTAAAAAAAATGAGTTCCTTGCAAGACATAATCGCAAAGCATGGGATGAAAAGCCGTGTTGATGGTTACCTATTTAATGGGATAGAAAGAGAGTATTTATCTGAAAGTAATATCTTTGATGTACAGCATGGCAGTGTTGCTACCGTTAATAAATTGGGACAAATTTCCGTTACAACTTATGATTCACAAATACGCTATATTGATCCTATTGAAAATGTTGTTGACCTAAAGTTCCACCCTAAACATAAAAGTTTAATATTATCGTTAGATAAAGGTGGAATGTTTAAGGTTTGGGGTATTGAAACATCAAAAGTATTATTTGAATTCAGCTTAAAAGGTCCTAACTATAAATTTTTATTTTCTAATAATGGAAGATTTCTTGCCACTTTAAATAAGGAAAATATTTTCGTTTGGGATGTTTCGAAAGAGACGCCAGTTTTAATTAACTCTGCTGATAATAAAAATACTTTTTCAGCTATTTCTGATGATGGAAGGAGGCTAGTTGGTGTAACAAATGATAATCAGTTAATCAGCTACTCTTTTGAAGAAACACAAGTAGCCAAAATAATTGACCTTTCTATGAGCTTAACATCTAATATTTTGTTCAACACAAATGAATCAGTTTTATTTGCTACAAAATATAAAAAGCTAGTGATGTATAACCTAACTAATGGAAATCTAGAGATAATAAGTTCCTATAGTGACAATGTCCATTTATTAAAAATAGAGGTAGGTACTGATAATGTTTATTATTTAAATAATAAAGAAAACATTAAAGGAATAAATATTTCGACTCGTAAATCACTAGGTTCAGGAGTAACAATAAAACAAATCAATGATTTCGAAGTATGCAATGGAATTGTTTATGCGTTAAAAGAAAATCAAAAGCAGCTAGAATCTTTTTATTTCGCAAACGCTTATTCTGCTTATGAAAAATCTAAAGATGAAAAGTTTTTAGCCGCAGCTATTGGTAAATATGTAAAAGTATGGGACTTAATAAATAATAAACAGTATGTCCTTAATGCTGAAGTATCAAAAAGAGAATATCTCACTTTTTCTGAAGATAACGATTTACTTTTTTTGGATAAATCTAATAGCATACGTCGTTGGGATTTCGAGAATAATACTGTAACTCAAATTATATCAACAATTAGTACACCTGAAAAATTTCGATGGCATGCACTTTTACCTTCTGGGAGATTTTACATTCATTTCGGTTCCCAATTTATTCATGTTATTAATTTAAAAACGCTTGATAGTTATAACCAGAAGCTTCCCGAAGGTAATAATAATATATATTCCTATAACCTTACACGGGATAGCCTGATCAGCTTTTACACCACTAAAGACAGTAAAAAAACGTCATATGATTTTAACTTAGCAGAAAGAAAGCTATCAATAATAGCTGAGAAATATTTTGCTAATATTACTCATTCACCGAATAGTGAGTTAATTGCCCATACCGTTACTGAAGAAGGGAGTCAATATTTCGTGATTTCTGATCATGACCTTAAAGAACGAAAGCGATTACCACTAAAATCAAAAGTAATTTATGAAAAATTTGAGTTTAGTAACGACAACCGGTTTTTATTTTCACAGAATTCTGCATTTAAGTGGGATATAACTGCTAACACATACAGCAATAGCTCTTTGGGGGCCCGTAAATATATAACATTAGTTAAACATAATTTTATTTTGGGATTTAAAGGCCCTAAAATAATTAAATACAGTTTAAATGAAAAAAAGAATAAAGTACCCTCAAGGTTAAATTTAAACAATTTTATTCCCCAAAATATTCATAGCGGGATTACATTTAAGCCTAGTAAGGCAATAAATGATGACAAAGCCAATATGAAAAGTTTGCAGGCACAGGATGTAAAAACTTTTGAAACCAGCAATAAAAACTTTAAACTTATAGAGTTTTTACCTGAAGGCAACCAATACTATCAGCCCGTGTTGTATAATTTAAACTTAAAGATAGAGTACAAAATTAAGATCGATGTGCCTATAACCAGTAATATTAAACAGGCACAACTATCAGAAGACGGACTGAAAATTATTTTACTCTACGCTGAGGGATATTTTTTCTATAACCTTAGCAATCAGGAGTCATATTTTTTAGAAAGTCACCCAAGTCGCTTAAAGTACATGTTTGGATTATTCACCAATGATAATAAATACGCATTGGTTAATAGGCCAGGAGTCACTAGTGGTTACGGGATTTTAACACTAGAAAAAAATATTGATTTAATAAAGCATGGTATACGTTTTTATAGTTTGGGAGGGATAAAGCTACTAAATTATCATGTAAAGAAAGAATTTTTTATTTTTCAAACATCCCGTGAGAATAAACTATTTATCTATCAACCTCTATTAAAACAAAAGAATGAAATAGTACACCCCTATTCTATTGAGCACTTTCATAGTTCATTAAATGGCGATTATTTAACAATAAAAACTTCATCTAACGAGTATAAATTTATCGATTTAAAGCCTTACTTAATGAACAAGGAACAATGGCAAGATGAATTTCATAAATATGAAGAGAAAGCTCAAAGTTACATCCATAAATCGTACCTTAATCTGATAAGTAAAGCTTAGCTCAAACTGGCTATTTTTAGCAGTATATGAGTTATATGCCACTACATAAATCCTAAAAGCTCACATATTTAGGTAGTGTTCAAAAATCTGTGTCATTTCAGTAAACTAGTAAAAACAGGAAT
>OJET01000028.1_pt1 | contig 68070 bp, 56 predicted proteins | sample 1593941 | NCBI WGS metagenome assembly OJET01 (sample SAMN05416869, study PRJEB24817) | seawater metagenome | isolation source: Sea water | place: Canada:Atlantic | collected 2013-11 | reverse complement strand
AATTCATTAGAAAATATATCGCAAATATTTTGAAGCTAACTTCCGCTTAGCGCACTATCGAGACATGATCACATGGCCGTTCACAGCCATCCATCGCTTCACGGCACTAAAGCATCCATGCTCGTCGATGCGAAGGAACAACGCGAATTCATATTCACCTTAAAGCATGTACCTATGACCTTTCAAAACGCTTCATTGAGGAGTTTTCATATATATCTTTTGTTAGCTTTACTATAATCTAAGAATAATAACTCAAATAAGACATAGCCTTAGCCTAACTATGAGCAAATTCAAATTTAGCCAAATACCATTATCTGTTCGTATGATTGTTGCGATGGCACTCGGTCTAATTATTGGCGGTGTGGGAACCTCGCTATTTTCAACGGTTAACCATTTAGCGAATGCCTTTGTCATGTTATTACAAATGACAGCGCTACCTTATATTTCATTATCGCTAATGGTTGGTATTGGTAGTTTGTCGGCACATAAAGCCAAAAGCGCTTTAAAAAGTAGCTTACTCTGGTTATTAGTACTTATTGCCTTAATGCTATGTTTTATACTTTTAGCACCATTATCATTTCCTAATTGGCAAAGCGCCGAGTTTTATAGTGCTAGCACCATTAAAGTAAGCCAAGAATTTAACTTAATTGAATTATTTATTCCGTCAAATCCATTTAATGCTTTTGCAAATGCCGTTATACCCTCTGTCGTTTTATTTAGTGTTTTTATTGGTATCGGATTAATGCCGTTGAAAAATAAGCGTCAGGTATTAACCGTGCTTGGCAGCTTGCAACAATCTGTTAGTAACATCAGTAACTTGGTAATGCGTTTTGCGCCGATTGGTGTTTTTTGTATTGGTTGGCGCGCTGCATCGACGCTTGATGCCTCTCAGCTTGATGGTTTAATGATTTATGTTGCCAGTGCTATGGTACTTGTCATATTACTGTCTTTCGTGGTGTTTCCCGCGCTACTAGCCACCATTACCCCATTTAGTTACCGAGCTATTTTAAAAGCATCACGTGAAGCCATGATAACCGCCTTTGCTACTGGTAGCTTTTTTGTGGTTATTCCGATCATTGTTGAGAAAACAAAGCAGCTAATCACTGAGCAGTATCCGCATAGTAACGATGCTGATAAGGTATCTGAAGTTATCGTACCGATTACCTTTAGTTTACCTGTTGGCGGCAAGCTATTATCGTTACTATTTGTCTTGTTTTCTGCTTGGTTTTCGGGAGCCTACATTGGCTTAGAAGATTATATCAAGTTGGTTATTATTGGCGTTCCTCAGCTATTCGGAACCAGTACATTAGCCATGCATAACTTGTTAGAGTTATTTAATGTTTCCAATTCAATGTTCGATTTTTTCATTGTCTCAGAAAACCTAGCCGTTGGCCGATTATCTGCTTTATTATCAGTCACTTTTGCTAGTTGTTTACCTTTACTTATTGCCACCAGTATGGCGAAATCCTTTCGAATTAAAAAAGTTGCTTTAGTGCGCAACCTTGCTGTTATTCCGCTACTTTCAATTGCCGCTTTTATCTGCTTAAAGTTTGCTTTTAGTTCTATCAGTTACCAATACCAAGGCTATAGTAAGTTTATTGAGCGTGATTTTTTATTGGAAAGCGCGACAAGTCGTTATTTAAACGAGCCCGAAGCTAACGGGAGCACTGCACAACCTTTTGTTGGCGTACTAACTCGTATTAAGCAACGTGGCTTTATTCGCGTTGGCTACTTTCGTGATGACCTACCCTATTCATTCCATAACCATAACGGTAAACTTGTTGGTTTTGACATTGAAATAATGAATCAACTCGCTATCGATTTGAATGTTGAAATTGAGTTTGTCAGAATATTCCATGATCAAGCAAAACCGCTGTTAGAATCGGGCTATTTAGATATAACCTCTGGTGTTCCTGTTATCCCTGACAACATGGCGCAATTTACCTTAACCATGCCTTATAGTTCGCAAAATATTGCCGTTGTTGTTAAAGACGAAAGGCGTGCAGAGTTTACGCAATGGGAAGAAATATTACAGCGAGAAGATCTCACCATTGGTATTCCAGAAACATTTTTCTATAAAAAAGCAGTCGCACGTAACTTTACCAAGGGTAAAGCGTGGGAGATATCAACACCACGGTTATTTTTTAAGCCAGAGTTCGCTCATATTGATGCCATGGTTTTTGGCGCAGCAGCTTCTTCAGCATGGACACTACTTAACCCTGATTATACTGTTGTGGTGCCTAAGCCTGAACTAGCACCTTTATATATGGCTTTTCCAATTAACAAGAATGATCACGCCTTTGAACTATTTATGCGAAATTGGATCTCAATGAAGCAACAAAGCAAAACTATCGACAAATTATTCAACTATTGGATTGAAGGTAACTCCAGCTTAGTTGTTTTGCCTGAGACCGAATAGCAACTGTATATAGTCCAAATAAAGTTAAATTAATCAAATTAGTACATTAAGCAAAGTGAATTTAAAACAATGAATGTAAAAGCAAAACTCAGTAGAAAAATCAAAAACATAACGCTTAACAAACGTAATACAGCTACCGTAATACTTGTTTCGCTACTCACGGTTGGCTGTGCAAAAATTAACGATATATCAACTAACCTTGACCGCGATAATTTCAAGCATTACTTTTCTCCAACCAAAGTAAAAATTGTTGAAAGTGAAAAAGAGTTAACGGGTAAGTACAAGTTTGTTGGACTTGTTGAAGGTGAGTCTTGCCAAGCAAAAGCCCATCATGCCGCACCAAATGAAATTGATGCTCGTACCGAAGCCCGAAGAAAAGCTTACGAATTAGAAGCTAACGCCATTATTTTCAGTCGTTGTGTGATGATAGAAGAAGATCAAGCAGCTAAGTATTGTGTAGCATCAACAGTTTGTTATGGTCGCGCTTACCAAGTTGAGCAATCAAGCAATGACTGAAAGCGTTAATTTTAATGTTATTGGCACTATCGATTCACCATATAAAGAAAAGTTTGCTATTCCTCGCCAGCCCGGCCTTGTCACTGCTGCCCAAGGCCAGCTGCGTTTAATGGACTCAGCAAACAATATTGAGCTAGTTAGAGGCTTAGAGCAATTTAGCCATATTTGGCTGTTGTTTGTTTTTCATGGCACTCAAGATCAAGGCTGGAAGCCACTAGTGCGTCCACCACGTTTAGGTGGTAACAAAAAGCTCGGTGTTCTTGCCACTCGCTCTACCTTTAGGCCTAATCCTATCGGAATGTCAGTGGTGAAGCTTGATCGTATTGAACAGAAAGACTCACAAGTAATTTTACATATTAACGAGCTAGACTTACTCGATGGTACGCCAATTGTTGATATTAAGCCTTATGTGCCTTACGCCGATATTATTGAAAATGCGCAAGGTGGTTACGCTCATCAACAACCTGAGAGTGAAATTCAGGTAGCTTTTTCAACAGAAGCCATTGCCGCTGTAGAATACTTTACAAAACAATACCCAAAATTACAGCAGCTAATTGAACAAGTATTAAGCCAAGACCCTCGCCCAGCATACAAACATCAAAAAGTTGATGATAAAGTTTACGGCATGGCTTTGTATGATTTAAATATCACTTGGCAAATGGCTAGCCTGAACTGCTTAGTAGTGAATAGCATTGAGTCAACAGCCGAAAGTTGAACTTGAAATTATCTTGTTTTCAAAACATAGGCGCAAAAAATAAGATGTACTGTCCGATTACCGCTTAGTTGATTAAAAATACGCTGTACACTAGATGCAACAATTCAAACGTTTATTAAATTGCGATTAACTGTAAGAGAGGCTCCGCCTTGAAAGCACTACAAAATTACCAGTCAGGCATAGAATTAGTTACTTTAGCTGCCTTATGGGGCGCTTCGTTTATGTTTATGCGTGTTGGTAGCCCTGAATTTGGGCCTTTCCTGTTTACCGCATTACGCACTGGTATCGCCGCACTATTTTTATATTTATGTTTAATCAAGTATCAACAAACGAATGCTTTGGCAGGACGATGGCGACAGATTTTCGTGGTTGGCGCATTAAACACGGCAATTCCTTTCGCGTTATTTGGTTATGCTACGCTGACGTTAACAGCAGGGACAACATCGGTGATCAATGCAACAACGCCCATGTTCGGCGCTATCGTTGCGTATTTTTGGCTAAAAGATAAATTAACACTCAGTGCGACCATCGGCTTAATTATTGGCTTTATCGGCGTCTACTTGTTGGTCTCAGAAAATTTACACTATGGAGATTCTGCAGGACAAAATAACAGTACTAACGCCTTGGTGCCAACATTAGCCGCCCTACTCGCCGCTATGTGCTACGGTATTTCTGCCAACTACACCAAAAAGCACTTCACAGGTATTAAACCTTTAGCGCTAGCCGCTGGCAGTCAAATTTCTGCGACAGTAATTCTTTTGCCGATTAGTTTATTTTTTATTCCTGAAACAATGCCAAGTTCAGCAGCCATAGGCTCAGTGTTGTTAATTGGTACTATCTGTACTGGCGTGGCTTATATTCTATTTTTCCGCCTAATCGCGCAATTAGGTCCTGCAAAAGCCATTTCAGTGACTTATTTAATTCCAGCTTTTGGTATTCTTTGGGGCGCGCTATTCTTAGACGAAAAAATTAGTTTAACCATGCTACTTGGTGGTGCGGTAATACTTATTGGTGTGGCATTAACAAACACTATAAACACCAAAGAATAAAAATATGTATTTACTCATGCATTCTATAGCGCTTATCTACAATATAAATACTTACAAGTCCAAACATCAGTACGAATGTAACCAATAGACTTGATACAATATATGGGTTGAAAAAAGATTCAGATGAATAGTATCTAAATAATATTTTTTCTTTAAAGAAGAACAGTAATATAGGGAGTTGTATTATTATTATTGAAGTGAAATTATATTTTACTAACTGGAAATTCTTGATTAAAAATACAAGCCCGATATAAACTAATATAATAAGACTAACTTCATGAGCCGTGAATATTGAATACTTTGCCCATTCACCTATATTTTTAGATAAAAGGACTTCTGATATTGGAGAATAAAGGTTTGATAATTGAAAAACCCCTCCAAAAACCACAATAAAAATCCCCCCAAGAAATAACGCACTTATAATGTTTTTCATTATTAATATCCATATATAAAATTAGATTAATAGAAATGTACATAAAATTTTATTTCATCTATACTCCGCTGTCCATAGATAGGTAGATAAAAAAATATAAGGACATACATTGAAAAATTTAAATTTTATTACTTTGATTTTAGTGTTTTTTACTAACGTTAGTTTTGCTGGCAGTGACTATAAATTGGCAGTTTGTGATAGTTGCAATTATTCTCAAATGGAAGCTAAAGCTGCAAAGGCATATGATGGGCACCAACGAAAAAATATTCAAGTTGTAGACCCTACAAATGGGATAGTAAAAGGATTCTATATCAAACATGAATCAGAACCAGGTTTTGCTTATACAAATATAGATGCGACATCTTCAAAATCGGAAGTTGTCGCTGCGGCAATCGAAGCCAAAGCTATAATTAAGAAAATGAAATCCTCTGTAAGTGCAAATGAACAATTAGTTGAACGATTAAGAAATATGTATCCAATTAATTTGCCAAGTCACCTTAATCTCCAAATTATTCCTTCCTCTGTAGGCACTTCGGCTTCAAATATCAAAATTGGCAACCTCGCTCATCTAGCCCTCAATGATTACCTTAAACAAAAAATTCATATTCCAATATCAAATCAAATTCTAGGGGCTATATTCGCATCACTTAATCATGCTGTTATTTCAGTTTTTGAAGCTGATGGTTCTATATTAGTTCTTTTTACAAAGATCAGTACTATCAGGTATGAGCCTGTTGGGGGAATATACGTTGATGCAAATGGAGAAGTTCAAGTTTTAGGCGCTTCATCAGGTTCAAATACAGGTAGTGGGAGCGGTAATAATAGCTCAAATTATGGAGGTAGCAATGAAGGCGGTTTGCAGTGCGTTTCTTGGAGTATTTTTATAGGAACAACCTCAGACGGCGCTTATTGTGATGCTTGGGGCTATTGGTAAATAATTAAATTTGGTAAAACTGAAATAATTCGACTATAAAAATGTATAGTCGAATTAGTATACTACTATTGCTGTTTAACAACCTTGCCTGATTTCATCACAAAATCGACATCAAGTAGCTCTTTTATATCATTTAATGGGCTAGCATCGGTGGCAATAATATCGGCTACCTTCCCAACTTCAAGTGTACCTAAGCTTTTTGATTTTCCGATAAGATCAGCAGCGTGAAGTGTTGCTGAAACCAAAATATCTTGCGGTGTCATGCCTGCTTCAAACATCAACTCAGCTTCTCTGGCGTTGGTGCCGTGTTTTGAAACGCCGCTATCGGTACCATATGCTATTTTCACACCTGCTTTATAAGAGCGTTTAAAGTTTTCTATCATATCACCACCAACTCGGATGGCTTTTGCTTTGATTTCCGGCGACATAAAATTAGTTGTCTTAGCCAAATTAACAACGGTATCTCCAGCCATCAACGTAGGTACTAAATAAGCACCACCTTTTTTAAATAATTTAATACTTTCTTCATTGGCATAACTACCATGTTCAATACTATCAACGCCTGCACGTAGGGCTGCATTTATGCCGGCAGCTGCATGGGCATGGCTAGCAACTTTACGTCCAAGTGAATGAGCAGTATCAACCACTTCTTTAATTTCATCATCAGCCATTTGTTGGCCTGTGCCGGTATCGGTATCAGACAATACACCACCAGTTGAAGTGATTTTAATAACATCAGCACCGAATTTTATTGCTCTACGTGTTGCTCTTCGACAGTCATAAGGTCCATCACAAACGGTTTTTGCGGTGTGAAGCTCCATTAAATCTGGCGCCATACCATCTACATCACCATGGCCACCGGTAACTGCAACACTTGACCCTGCAGCAACAATGGTTGGCCCTTCAACCCAGCCGCGTTTAATACCATCGCGTAAAGCAAAACTTTGTTCTGCACTGCTGCCCAAATCACGCACGGTAGTAAAGCCTGCCATCAATGTTTTCTTGGCAAAATAAGCACTCTTCATTAGCGTATCTGCGTCAGACATATTGACCATTTCACTATCATTACTTGGCCCAAGTTCACCTTGTAAATGAACATGCATATCCATTAGTCCAGGCATAACAAAACTTGATGATAAATCAATTAACTGCGCATCATTGGCAAAGTTACTTGCCGCAACAAAACCCGATTTAAGTGCTGATATTTTACCGTCGGTGATCACTAGCGTTTGCTTTTTTAACGGAGCTTCACCTGCAACAACCAGTAACTCTCCTGCATGAATAACTGAAGTATCTGCCAAAACTGACGGAGACAATGCTGCACTAACCAATAGCGCTATCGTTGTCATTGAAGATTTGAATGTAAACATTTGCTAAGCCTTATTGTTATTGTTTTGATCTGGATGTAATAGAGACAATAACAGTATGGCAAAAAAATGTTCAAGTGAATTCGATAAACTGAAAGTTTATTCAGCTAAACAACAATTAAGAAAGCTTAAGCCAAGTTAAGAGCAAAAATATTTGTTTAAAAACATCTTTCTAAGATATAAAAAAACCGGCATATAGCCGGCTTGATAAACAATAAAGCAATGAATTGATTGCTTAGTGCTGGTGACCACCTGCGCCGTGGGCATGGCCATGTTCAATTTCTTCAGCAGTTGCTTCGCGTACATCAACAACTTCTAAGTCAAAAGTTAAGACTTTACCTGCTAATGGCGGATTAATATCAACCGTGATCATGAATTTACCTGCTTTAATAACCGTAACTTGGCGTTGACCACCGTCAGTATTTACTACTGCAGTCATTCCTGCTTTCCATTTTGCGCTTGGCGTAGGTAAACCTTGTAAGTGCTTTACTGGTACACGTTGAATCGCGTCTTCTTGGCGTTCGCCGTATGCATCTGCTGGTTGTAATGTAACTGAAAACTTCTCGCCAGCTTCTTTGCCTGTTAACGCATTTTCTACGCCAACTAACATGTTTTTATAACCGTGTAGATAAGCTAGTGGATCTGTAGCATGTGAATTTTCTATTTCAACGCCAGCTTCATCTTTAAGAGTGTAGTGAAACTGAACAACGGTTTTATCAGTAATTTTCATTTTATTTCCAAACAAGTTTTCGTCGCTCACCATAAAAATGGTGAAAATATTTGCCGAGAGTTTAGCAAAATACTATTAGGCACACCACAATCAATTACCTTGCATGCATCAGAGCTAATCATACTAAGCCCAAAGTAATAGAATCACTACGCTGGCAACGATAAGAAACATACCTACGTATTCCACAAGCGATATTTTCTCTTTAAAAATACGATAGGTAATAAACAAGGTGATAAAAAATTCTACCTGTCCTAATGCTTTTACATAGGCGGCAGTTTGAAAACTTGTCGCGGTAAACCAGCCAATTGACCCTATAACACTGGTAATGCCAACAAATAAACACAATCGCCATTGACTAAACATGGTGATGAATTGTTGTTTATCTTGAACAAAGATATAAATAACAGAAATTAACGATTGCACCGTGATCATAAAAGCCAAGGTTACCGCTGCACTCAACATTAAATCGGTATTAAGCGCTAGGCTCGACTGGCGAATTAACAAAGTGGTTATGGCTAAAGCTAAACCAGAGGCAAGGCCAAAGCCAGCACCTGGATTTTGAAAAATATCGCGAAAGGTAAACTTAACTTTTGAAACTAGTAATACACCAATTACGCCAATAACCACTGAAAGCCAGCCTAGCCCCGTCAAGCTTGCTGAAAAAAGTGCAACACCAACAACAGCTACTTGAATAGCTTCCGTTTTAGCCAAACTGGTCGCCACAGCAAAATTACGATACTTAAATGCTGCAACCAAACAAACCGTACCAATGATTTGCATAACACAGGCGATAAGTGCGTATTGCAAGAATTGCCCATGCATTGTCGGCATCGGCAATTCACGATAACCTAACATCCACCATAAATATAACAAGGCAAACGGCAAAGCATAAATATACCTAACACCTGTTGTTGCCATCGCATTCAAGTGCTGTGTCAGCTGCTTTTGCCCAGCCGTGCGAATTGCTTGCATTAAAGCGGCAAGCAAAGTGAAGTAAATCCAAATTTCCAAGCAATCTTCAACCTACAAAAATGTATGAGTAACCATTGTATGATTCAGCTATCACAAATACTATGACTCAATGTACTTGGGTTGACATATTCAATATTAAAATCATCTATATAGAAGCGTTATCCTGTAACTATCAACACAGTCAAACTAGCAGTACTTCCAACAGCCTGCTACATTATTCGTTTGGCCAATCGCTTATATCCCCCATAGGAATGAATTATGCGCTTACTTTTATTACTCGCACTTACCCCTTTCATTAGCTTCGCCCAGGTTATTGGCAGTGATAACCATGGTTTTCAAATTAAAATTGAACGCCAAGTTAAGGTTAATCAAAAAACGGCATATCAGCAGTTTTTGCGAGTCGATCAATGGTGGCACCCTGATCATACGTGGTTTGGCAAAGCTGAAAACCTTACAATCACGCCGACAGTTGGCGGCTGTTTTTGCGAACAGGACAATGAAAAACAAGCCAACCACATGACCGTATCTTACGTTGATCCAAACAACGAAATAAAAATGCTTGGTGGATTAGGCCCATTGCAAATGATGGGAATCAATGGCGGCATGTCATGGAAATTCGAAGCCATTGATGAAAATAACACTCAAATCACTTTCCATTATCAAGTTTCTGGTTACGTTAGCGGCGGCATGACCAAACTTGCTCCCATTGTTGATAAAGTTCAACGAATACAAGTAACTCGATTAACTAATTTACTGAATACTGGCCAAGTAGAGCTTAAGCAATAGCTAAACACTGGTCTAACCTGTTGAATGAAAATTAAAAACAAGGTAGTTTAAAAGCACTAGTTACCGAACAACCAAGGTTTTAATGCATCAACTTCATTCACTTGATGGTTACATTCAGCGTATTTTAATTGCTGAATACCACGATAAATTACTTTTACTTGATGGCTGTTGTCGTGCTGACATTGACGTTATTGAAGACTTTATTGTCAACAAACTCAATCGTAAAATGACTGATTTAGCACTAATTGTTGTTACGCATATGCACCCAGATCACGCGGGCGCTGCAAGGTTTTTAAGAAAAAAGTATGGCTGCAAAATAGCCGCATCTAACGTGGCTGGACAGTGGTATTCAGGAATTGATGGCAAGTTAATGCACTTAACGGATGTATTACTAACCTTGTGGGTAGCTGGTCGTAAGAAAAAAGCGAAAAAGTTTGTTTATTACCCAAGTACCTTAACACCTGATTATTACTTGAGCGATCAAGTTTATTTACCTGGCTTTGATGATTGGCAGGTGCATTTTACGCAAGGCCATACCGATAGAGATATATCACTACACCATAAGCCTAGTGACCAAATTTATGTTGCAGATTTAATGGTTAAAGTGAGAGAAGCATTTATTCCGCCCTACCCAGTGTTTTATCCGAAAAAATATCTTTCATCCCTATATAAAATTAAAGCGCTGAATGCTCAATCACTGATATTGGCACATGGCGATAAAGTGCAATTATCAGATAACGAATGGCAAAAATTGATTAACTTAGCGCCAACTAAGCCTGTAACTCATTGGCGCTCAGTAAAAACAAAACTTAAACGGGTTCTATTCAGTCGGTAAATGCTGTTTAGTAGATAGGTTTTCTTAGTGAATAATTCAATAAAGCACGATGTCGGTGCTTCAGGCTAATTTACTCATTAATCAGCCTAGTAATTTTAGCTTTGGTAAATCCATGCTAAAAAAGATTTTGAATCATTTACGTTAGTAAATTGGATTAATTTTGTGCCCTGCTGATCTGTCACTGCTACATTGTTTTTGTTAACAGAAATTGATCGAACTGGTGATGCGATCGAATAGATCGTACCTTGATATGTATAAGACATAATAAACTCTTTTAATGTGCGCCTATGCGCATAAACAACAAAAGCTATATTATTGTGGCGTGAAACTTTGATATTTCTTGAGTTTAATTTTTCAGAATAAAACTTTAAAGAATAACAATTTTTACGAGACACTTGCTCGCAAAACTAACAATAATTTAAGCTTAATAAATTATGTGATGACTAACTGTGAAAGGGAAAGACAAAACGCGATTTTAATAAACAATCGGTTAAATAAACTAGATGGGAATAATTAACGAGCGGACTATATAGTTAATTTAGAAAAAAGTAAACTCTTTTAATTTATATATGATAATTAATTTAGCCTACAGGGTTTGAGAGATAAACAACGTTGACCTGACTTAGGTGCGTAATGACTATTGTTCAGAGGCTAACTGTGTCTGAAGCCATTTAATGGCAGGTATTTGAGCCTCAAAACTTTTAACCATTTGAAGTTCAAAGGCCGGTGACCAAGCTCGCAGGAACTCTTCAATTATCGATGTTTTTAGTACAATAGCTTTAGCAACTAAATTTGTTTGGTTTTGCCATTGATTGTAGTCTTCCAACATCTGATAGACTTCAGGGGTACCACCTTCAAAATCCGTGCAATCGGCTAAAATCGCATACTTTTTCCTTGCATACTAAAAACTACACTTTTGATTTTATCTATATACGCTCTAGCACCGACATCATTAAATGAGCCGATAACTGTCGCTATAATAATATTCTCGTGCTGTGATATTTTAATAATACCATGTTGCCGCTCATTCATTGCCTGCCCCGCTGTAAAATGCATCAATTGTTAGCAAGGCTCAACTACCGATAATTGGCAGTTGAGCTTACCTTTCCTATGCGGTTACTTGATTATTAGCAGGAATTGCCTGCATACCGGCTTTTTCTACCATCAAAACATAAAGTGATGGAATAACAAACAGTGTCAATATCGTTGAAACAAAAAGGCCAAATATCATACCATTGGTCATTGGTGCCCAAAGTGGTCCACCAAATAACGATAAGGGCAATAAACCTCCGATGGTGGTTGCTGTTGTTAATAGAATGGGTCCCATACGTACACGACCTGCAGAGGCGACCGCCTTTTGTAAACCTGCACCTTCAGCCATATTTGATTCGATAAAATCAACCATCACTATTGCATTATTGATTACGATACCGCCAAGAGAAAGGATCCCTAACATTGCCATAAAGCCAATAGCCCAACCGGTTACATACAAACCTAGCATAACGCCAATTAGCCCTAGAGGAACTGCAGCCATTACTACTAAAGGTTTTAGCAAAGAGTTGTACTGAATGGCTAATATTAAGAACATGAAAATAACAGACAGCCCTACGGCAACAATTACCTGTGATTGAGCATTGGCAGTTTCTTCCAACTCGCCGTCAGCCTCAATGGTATAGCCTGGTGGTAAAGTCTTAACCAGTGCTTCAAGCTTAGGCTTTATTCTGTTAGCAACGGTATTGGCAAGTAATCCAGGTTCAATTCGGGCACCAACCGTAACTGTTGGTAAGCCACCTCTTCTAGCAATTATTGATGGTTGTAGACTAGTCACAACATTGGCAATAGCATCAAGAGGCACTTTACCAAATTCACCATTCACAAAAATATTGTTTAGGTCCTCAAGGCTGTTACGATATTCTCGATTAGCACGCAATAACACAGGTACTAAGTGATCACCTTCACGGTAGTCGGTTAGATGTGCTCCTGATAATAAAGTACTGGTAGTTAGTGCGATATCTTCATTAGTAATGCCTGCCAAATTAGCAGCGTGATCATCAATGACCAATTCAACTTGATGGGAAGCACTGCCCCAATTACTGTAAGGGCGCACTACCCCTGGTGTTGTTTTTAATATTTCCACCATTTTATTTGCTTGCTGAGCAATGATTTTTTCGTCAGGACCGGTTAAACGAAAGGCCACAGGATCTTTTACTGGTGGTCCCAGCATAAATTGGTCAACGGTAATTCTCGCTTTGTTATAATTTGTCAGTCTTTTTCGTAAATCTGCAGCAAAAGTTTCAGTGTGCTCATTACTTGTAGTGTTTACCAAAATTAGCGAGTAATTAGGGTAGGGATATTCTGGCTCTTGCGTCAACATAATGCGCGGCCCACCGGTACCAATATAGCTAACCGCAGAAACTAAACGGCTTTCCTTCGTTTTTGGGTCAATATTAGTGTCAAAAATCATTTGCTCTATTTCCGCTGTAATTTCGGCGGTACGACTAATTGGACTGCTTTCGGGTAACCAAACTTTAATAAAGAATTGATCACGTGCCCCTGCAGGGAAAAACTGAGAGCCAACTACAAAAATAAGCAACAATGAACAGATTAATGAAGCTCCTGCTACAGTTACAACTTTACCTGGTCTTTTTAAACACCAATCAATTGCTCTGTCATAACGTAGTAACCACTTCTCCCCCCTCGCATTACTCTTGTTGCTATCGTCCTCTGATTTTAACAACCAAACACACATAATTGGCGTTACTAACATAGCAACCAAATAGCTCATGCCAAGTGTAGATGCAACAACTAAAGGTAGGCTCGCGACAAATTCACCTACTTGCCCTTCTAATGTCAACATAGGTAAAAATGCCGCCATCGTTGTTAATGTCGAGGTAAATATTGGAATAGCAAGCTCTTGTGCGCCATTGATAACAGCGTCAACCTTGGACATGCCTTTTTTCAATAGCCGAACGACGTTATCAGAAACAACTATCGCATTATCGACCACCATCCCCAAGGCAATAATAAGTGAGGCAATTGAAAACTGCTCAAGCTCTACACCAAAATGAGTCACCACCGCAAAGGCTGCCAACATAGAAAGCGGAACAGCGGTTGCCATAATTAACGCAGGTCGCCATCCCATAGTTAAAAATGCAACACCGAGAACAATAAGAATACCTTCAACAAGATTTATCTGAAAATCAACAACACGGGTATTCACTTGCCTTGGTAAATCATTTACACGCTCAAGGGCTACATCAGGAGGGATTACCGTTTGACGAAGTTGTGCAATTTTGGCCTCCAACTCTGCATTCATGTTCACTATATTGCGGCCACTTTTCATCGAGATACCTAATACTAAGGCATTTTGATGCGCCTTTTCAGGCGTAGTCATGCGAACTGCCGATGTGACAGGCTCTTCATAGCGGCGAGATATAGTAACCGGTAAGTCACCAAGGCGAATAGGGATATCATCGACTCGACCTACCACTATATCTTTCAATTGTTCTATAGAAGTGAACTCCCCCGACGGCTTAACGGCATAGCGAATCCTATCGGTATTTAGTACGCCACCTGTAGATAAAATATTTCGTGCTTGGAAAAAGTTAACCAGTTCTTTAACAGTAATTCCCAATTTTGCTGTTTCACTAGGGTTAAACTCTATGTAAATACGCTCTGGTTGATTGCCCCAAAATTCAACTCGGGCAATATCATCAATAAGCTCAACTTCATCTTCAATTCGCTCAGCAATTTTCTCAATTTCACGCTGAGTATATGGGCTATAACGATCGTTTCCGGTTTGATAAAGCGCGAATACCACTTCATAAACATCACCTAATTCACCGTTAAAAAACGGTGGAGAGGCCCCTTGCGGCATATGATGACGAATAGTATCTACTTTAGCTCTAACTTCGTCCCAAATTTGGTCAATATTGCTATTTTCATCTCCTGCGGTTACCTTAACAATAGACATACCCATCATAGATTCTGATTCAACAGTGACAATTTCAGGTATTTCTACAACAGCGTCCTTAATCACATCAGTGATTAACTCATCAACACGAGTCGCTGATACCCCCGGCCATTGTGTGACTATGAGTGCATTTCGGATCAAAATTTCTGGGTCTTCACGACGAGACATCGAGCTAAAATTAAATATTCCCATCAATACAGAAATAAGTACAAATATCGCAATAATAGAAGTATGCGTTAACGCAAAACGTGGCATATTCATGCTTTACTCCACTTCAACAACACTAATAGGTTGTTCATTCGTTAAATAATGCACACCATCAACTACAACTTGTGAGCCTGATTGTAGATAGTCACTGGAAACACGTCGAAAATCACCAATACTTTCATGCAAGGTAACCGGCGTAGCTATACTCTTTTCATCCTCAATACGAAAAACTTGCGGCTGTTCATCTTTTAAAACAATGGCATGATTAGGCACATAAAACCCTTCAGCTGCTGTTACTGAGTTAAACTTTACTGGCACAATATCACGGGGACGCAACAGCCATTCTGGTCGACCAATGACAATACCGTCAACATAATTGGCTTGAGGATTCATCACTAAAAATTCATTTTCACTTAACTCTCCGTTATCAACGATGCTACGAAAATTCCATTGAACAACATTGGTATACTCATTTGCTAATGTCACTGCAATACGTTCTGGCATATGTTTACCAACAGCACTACGCGTTGTATCATATTTAAAATCAACACCAGGTAATCTAAGCACATAGTATTGATCATCCTTTTTGAATAGCGCATCTGTTGGTACAAAAAGTGGCCCTTGTTCACCTTGATATTCGCGAATTACCGGTAAGTACTTTTCCACCATTGGCAAGCCACGTAATGACTCATCACGATTATAAACATGAAGGCGGTTATTACGGATCATTAGCACAATTTTATAAGTTCGAAGTTTTGGATCTGCTACTGCACTTTTCTCGTAGACAACAGCATTCACAGGAATTTTAACATCAGAATTTAATGGGTCTTTTAGATAAACTACCGCACGGTCACCAGTTTGAAGATTTCGCTCTACATCCGCACTCACCTGCACTTGTACTTGCATTGGATCCATTAATGTTAGCGTTACAATCGGCTCGCCAGGACTAACCACAGCCCCTTCAGCAATATGCACACTGGTAACACGTCCTGAAAATGGGGCGTATAATACTGCATCTCCTAAATCTTCTATTGCGCTATCAAGTTGTTGCTCTACAGCAGTAACTGAGGCACGCTTTGCCTCAAGTGCCGCTTGAGCTTGATCGTGTCGGCTTTGAGCGTCATCAACATCTTGCTGAATACCAATACCTTTTTGTAGGATCATTTTTTGGCGTTTAAGAATTTGTTCTGTTAATTTTAATGCAGCACCGGCTGCTTGCAGGTCTCGTCTGGCGGCATTGACTTGTGCTTGCAACACACCGACCTGACTGCCATAACGACTTCCTTCCATCACAGCAATAGCATCACCTCGACGAATCAGTTTTCCTAACTCGTTAAATGCTGGGCCACGCACTTCAATGCCCTCATCAAGTACCATAGTCACTCTACCACTCACTTCAAAACCCACTTGCTGCTCTCGATAATGGCTAACAATGCCTGATAACTCTCGCTTTGGAGAGTGTTTTTCAACGCTCAATACCATTGTCGTAACTGGCAAAGTTGGTAACGTTTGTTCAAGGTTAGCACTGTCACAGCTGGCAAGTAGCATAACGGCTAAAGTGATAAATCGTTTTTTCATTTTATTGTGCCTTTAAGGAAAATCTAAATTAAGAATGTAATGCCACCGCAGACATAAATTTGTAATGGTACTAACACAGCTAAGCCAACTTCAATTATTAAGCTAAGTAATACACACCCAATGTTTGCAGTGTTACCATCAGGTGTTATGTTAACACTGTTACCATCAGGTGTTATGTTAACACTGTTACCATCTTAGTCAAGAATGGTTAACGAAGTGATCATATGAAAAATGCATGTAGAAGAGCTCAAACTCTATTGATTAACGTATTGTGATCTATTAAAGATTTTATTTTGAGGTAAACATGAATACAGAAAAAAAAGAAAAACTTTTAAAGCTAACGTTATTATTGACTGGAGTGGCATCAATATTAATGATCCCGATTGGAAAAGTTTGGCCGTCAGGTTTTGTTTGGCATGGCGGCGAAGGTGAGTACTACTTTCAAATGATAGGTGCTATCTATGCAACATTAGGGGCATACATGATTTATGTCGCAAGAGATCCTGCAAACCCACAACACCGAACTTTTCTGTGGTTTGCAATTTTAGTCAACATAGCTCACGCAGGTATCATGTTTTTCCAAGCCATGGGGGATAAAAATGAACACGGCCATTTGGTAGGAGACGTGCCACTTTTATTTATTGTCAGCTTAATTATTTGGTACTTGATGCCACCTAAACCAACTTATGAAAAATAGCCACTAAAATGACTAAAATAATGTTGCAAAAAGAACAGCTACTATTGCTACTCTCAGCTATTGGACTAACACCTATAGCGCTTTCTTATGGTTTTAACCCGCTATTAAGTTTGGGCTACCTATTCAATATAAATGTTGAATCAGTCAATGCCACACATATATTTAGAGCAGTAATGGGCTTGTATTTTTCACATTTAATTTTTTGGTTAACTGGTGCCTTCGTAAAATATTTAAGGCAGATAGCACTGATAACACTAGCGATGTTTATGTTGGGTTTGGCTGCTGGACGAGCAATTAGTTTTATAATTGATGGGCAACCAAATTGGTTATTAATTTTATACTTTATTCTTGAATGTTCACTTGGCTTAGCAGCTGTTTACTGCATACAGTTAAACAATAAAAATAACTGCCCTAGTATTTCCACGTAATTATAGTAAGTTCAATTACGTTTAACTGCCAATTAAATTGTCGGAGTTTTGATCACTTCTTTGATCAAAACTTCGTCATTAGGCATACCGCCCTCCAGTACCAACATAGTTACACCATGCACAACTGACCAAGCTTGAAAGGCACGTATTCTTATTTGCTCAGGTGTTGCACCTTCTGGCAATAACGTAGCAACATTGACGAACAGCTCTTTCATAGTTGGGCCCGATGGGTCGCCATATTTCATGCGTTCATTTCGCATAAATTGAAATAACCTAGGGTTTGCCAAAGCAAATTTTACATAGGCAAAGCCCGTCGCATCTAAACCGCTTTGTCCTCCTCCATTAGCTTTCATCACCTCACGTTGTAATTTAGCCAGCATCAAAGCACCTTCGACACATAACGCCTCTATAAAGGCCTGCTTATCAGAAAAGTGCCGATAAACCGAAGTAGCACTAACGCCAACATCTCGAGCAACTTCTCGTAGTGAAAAATCATCAGAATCTTGCTTTTTCAGAGCATTAAGTCCTGCCTTAATAAGTGTTTCTCTAAGATTGCCGTGATGATATGTGTTTTTCTCAGCATTATTTGTTTTATTTATTTTTGTCATATTACTAACATTGTTACCAAATTTCCGAATAAAGAATCTTTACAACCATAGCGAAGCAATTAAAAATTTATACCTACTAAATTTAAACTTAACTTGCATGGTAACGATATTGCTCTTCTAGCTCACTAACGCCTAAACCGCTGTGCTTTTTCACTTCAATTTGCACATCAATACGCTTTTTAAGCGCATCAACATGGCTTATCACGCCAATCATTTTGCCACTGGCATTTAATGAATCAAGTGCCGATAAAGCTATCTCTAAAGTATCATTGTCTAACGTACCAAAGCCCTCATCAAGAAACAGCGAGTCGATACTAGTTTTCGCACTCACTAAATCAGATAAAGCTAATGCCAACGCTAAACTTACTAAAAAGCTTTCACCACCTGATAAAGTTTTCGTATCACGCACGCTATCAGCCTGCCAAGTATCAAGTACTTCTAACGCTAAACTATCACTTTGTTGACGTTGCAATTGATAGCGACCATGTAATCGATTTAGCTGCTCGTTAGCTAAATACACTAAATGTGAAAGCGTTAAACCTTGCGCAAAACGTCTAAACTTAGCGCCATCTGCTGCACCAATTAACCCATTAAGATGCGATAAATCATCGAGTTCATCTTGTTGCTTAACAATTTCAGCCAATAAGCTTTGTTGTTCGCTGCGTTGTTGTATATCTTGACTAATTTGTTGACTTAATTGTCCTTGACGCATTTGTAATTGCTTTAACATTTCAGTACAAGCTAATGCTTTAGCATCAAAAGCGTTAACATCTATATTCTCAGCTAATGCTTCATTGTCGGCGAATAACAGCGTGGTTAATAAATAGTCTTCAACCTTTCCATCCGCTTTATCAGCTTTATCAGCTTGCAACGATGCAACTAACTGCTGAGTCCTTTCTTCTAACGCCAGCTTAGTTTGCTTTAATGACAATAATTGTTGTTGAGCTTGTTGCAGTTGCGCATGTGCTTGCTGACTTTGTTGCTCAATATTCGCTTTCACGTCAAGCAATTCTTTACGCTGCTCAGGTCTTAGCAGTGCTGCAATGAAATCTTCGTTTGTCGCAAAAATACTATCATCAATGGCGACTTGCCACGCTTGTTCAGCCGCTTTTTGCTGCGGTGTAATATTATTAATTGCTTCGACATTGCCTTGCAACATACCGGCACAATTTTGCAGCTGAATTTTTTGTTCATTAACAGCATTTTTCTGCTTAGTAAGTGCCTGCTCTTTCGCTAACTGTTGCTGCTTTAATTGCTGACGCATTTGCTGGGCATCTTTATCAGCAAATAATGCCTGACGCTGTACTTTATCGTCACTTAATTGTTTTTCAATTTGCGATAATTCAGCTTGCAGGCTTTGTTCAGCTAATGTTAATTGCTGAACTTTACCCTCTGTAATGGCGAATTGCTGCTGAAGTTGCTGCATCACTTCATTATCAGTGTTCACTGCAGTTAATGCGGTTTGATAATGGCTACTTTGCTGTTCAATTTCAGTGAACCAGTTTTGTTGTAATTGCACTAGTTCATTAAATGCATTTTCCGTAATTTCACTACCTGTCACGCTATTATCTATTGTTTGCTCATTGTCAGGCATTGTTGCTTGACCATAAACGCCGAAGCACTCAGCAATAGCAAGCTGAGCGCCTTGCATAGCCTCTGACAATTTCTGCCATTCTTGAGCAACCAATGCCTGTCTATGTTTGATGCTTTGTTTGTTCTGCTCAACTTGTTGCTGTAGTTGGGTAAACTGCACGGTTTGTGTTTGAATTAAGTTCGACTGATTAAGTAGTGTTTTCTCTTGTGAAGAAACAACTTCAAGCTGTTGCTGATGAGCTTGTTTTACTTGTTGTAATTGACTATTAGCATTATTAAGTTGTTCAAAATGCTGTTGTCGCGCATGAATATTTTCTTTAATTTGATCGAAAGCAGATAACTCAAGATTAAGCTGCAATAACTCTCGTTGTTGTAACCAATTGTCGGTCAATTGTTGCTGTTCTTGTTGTTTAACACCTTGATTTTCAGTTATTAAAATAAGCTTTTCTTTCAGCCTATCTTGCTCTGCAGATAAGCCTTTACCTTGAAGTTCAAGTTTCTCTAGTTCTCTAGTTAACTGCTTTAAGCGCAGTTGGTGTTCGTTATCAACTTCGTGATTTAGCGTTTGATAATCAGCTATCGCAGGATGTTCTTGCGAACCACATAAAGGGCAAGCTTCATCGGCTTTTAAATTAGCTCGGTGCTGGCTTAACGACATGATAGTTTTTTGCTGTTCAACAATTAACTGAACGTCGGTTAACGCAACTTTTTGGCGTTTATATTGTTCACGCAATGGAATTAGTTGCTGCGCTAATTGCGTCAATTGCTGATTATCAGCATGAAGCGTTTTATCAATTTCATGTAATTCAATGCTTAATGATTGATAACGTTGGGCATTAATTAATACTTGCGCTTGCTCCGCCACTGTCGACTGCATGTTATGCAATTGCTGCGTAAGTTCTTGCTCATTCTGACATTGATATTGCTTTAACAGTTCTTCAACAGCATTTGCTTTCGCCGTTAATTCTACTTGTTGCTGTTTAAACTCAGTTTCAAAATGACCTAATTGTTGCTGCGCTGTGGTTAGATTATTTGCCAAACTATTCGCTTGCTGCTGCATGTTTTTATCTTGTGCAAGCAACTCAAAGGTTAGCCTTTTCTCATTAACCAATTGCGCCAAGATATTACGCCATAAAGGTAGTTTTTCAGGCAATGCCGCTAAATACTGTTGCTGTTGAATAAACGCCTGGGCGCTGGCCATTTTTTCTTGTTGTGATTGCTTACTAACCGCTAATTTTTCACATGCTGCTTTGCTTTGCGCAGCCTCATTACTTGCCGATGCTAATCGACTGGCTTGTTTATTTTTCTGCTCTTCTAACTGAGTGATTTTTTGATCAAGCGGCAATACCTGTTCAACAATTAATTGTTCTGTGCTGTGTTGTTGGGCAATAAATTTCTCATGCTCAAGCATAAAGGCAGTTAATGATTCATTCGCAGCATCAACAGCGGCATTATTTTTAGTAACATCGCTTTCAAGTAACTTACGTTGGTCATTAAGTTGTGATAATTGCTGGTTAAAATGGTGTAATTCTTGATGCTGCGCGCGCAACTGCTCAGCGGGCTCAGACAAGGCTAGTACTTGTAGCTGCTCGGCATTTTCAAGCTGTAACTTTTCGGCAGAAACACGCTGTTGCTCAGCAGTTTCTTGCTGCTTGTTAGCATCTTGTATATTCAGCAACCACTGTCGAACCTGTTGCCAATGCGCTAATTGGGTTTCTATTGGCTGTTGTTGTGCAGTAACTTCACTTTGCTCATGGCGAATTTCTAGTTGTTGCTCTTCAGTTAGCAACTGCATGCCTGAACTTTTGGCGTGTAATAGTTTTAATTCGTTGTTCGCATCTTTATGCTGTTCGAAAACCGCTTTAGAAATATCACCGTATATTTCACTACCAGTTAACTCTTCCAACAAGTCAGCCCGCTCGTTGGCTGGTGCATTTAAAAAGGCAGCGAATTCACCTTGCGATAGCATCATCGATTTTCTAAATCGGGAAAAATCTAACCCAGTTAGTCGTGCTATTTCAGTGCGAATATCAGAAACTTTTGTGGCAATAACTTCAGCTTCGCCTGCTTCAACCGCACTTTCAACATCGCCATTAGCCGACGATAATAGTTTAGCGAGTTCAGCAGTAGGCTTTTGCAGGTTCCCTTCAATACTGTTCTTCGCTCGGCGTTGGCTCCAAAATGCTCGATAAGCTTGGCCTTTCACTTCAAACTCAACTTCTGCCATACAATTTGCGGTATGGCGAGTCATCAATTGATTTTGCTTATCGGAAATAGTTAGGCGTGGTGTTTGATGATAAAGCGCCAAACACATGGCATCGAGTATGGTAGTTTTACCTGCGCCCGTTGGCCCAACTATGGCAAAAAGCGCACTGGTATCAAATGGTGATTGCGTAAAGTCAATTTTCCAATGACCTTTCAACGAGTTTATGTTTTCAAAGCGAAGCGATAATATTTTCATGAACTTTGCTCCGCTTTTTTATCCGAGTTGTTATCAATCTCAGCAAGTTTACTTAGTGATTTTTCAAGCGGTAAAGGCTCTGGCGAAAGTGCTAATTGTGTTTGCTCAGCAATGTTAAGATATAAACTATTTAGCCGCGTTTTACGGTTTTGTTGTTCTTCATTTTGCCACTCTTCTAATGCCATACGGGCATCAAACACTTCTTGCACGCTCAACTCATTTAAGGTTATTTTTTCTTGCTGGCTTGGCATTTGTTGACGAGACTTTTTACTGCGCCTAACCAGTAACACTTCGACAGGTAACTCTTTTATAATTTGTTCAATACGCGCAGTTAAATCTTGTAAATACTCTGCACTTTCAATTTCTATATCGAGCCAAATTTTTTCTTTAGTGTTTGCTGACTCCTCTAGTGCTTGGTTATCGTTGACTACCGCAGCAATATCGTCAGATAAACTTTCTAAATTTGTTTTTACCATTGCTAATGGTTGTACACAGGGAATATTACTTAGCTCAACATTGCTAAACTCGCCATGTTCAAATTCAACAATCACAATGTTTTTTTGGGTTTTAGCTTCATCAAAACTTAATGCGATAGGTGAGCCACAATAACGAATATGGTCACTCTTAGTTACTTTTTGTGGCCTGTGGATATGGCCTAAAGCAATATAATCAGCATTAGGGAATTCACTAGCTGGAAAGGCTTCTAGCGTGCCAATATAAATGTCGCGCACAGAGTCACTGGTGGTTGCGCCAATAGTGGTTAAATGCCCGGTAGCAATAATAGGTAATCGGTTACCGTCAACTTTATTCGCGTTTGATAATACCTGCGCATGTTCAAATAAGTGTTGATAGTGAGCAGAAATAGCTTGTTGTAAAGAACGTTGTTTTTCGTCTGCCGATTGACCCGCGTAACTTTTAACAATATCGCGCGGACGAATAAAGGGAATAGCGCAGATCACCGCTTGCTGCTGAGTTTTAAGGCTTTTAACGACAAAAACTTGTTGGTCAATATCTTCGCTAACCGCTGATATCACCCGTGTTGATAGTTGCTGTAATAAGTTTTGTGATTCTGACAACATAGCAACTGAGTCATGATTACCTGCTAATACCACTAATTGACACTGCACTTGATGCAATTTGGCAATAAAATCAAAATACATTTCACGGGCATAGCTTGGCGGCGTGCCGGTATCAAAAATATCACCTGCGACAACAATGGCGTCTATTTGCTGGCTTTGTGATTGCTCCACTAACCAATTTAAAAATTGTTGATGTTCACGTGCTCGACTTTTGCCGTAAAAATGTTGGCCTAAATGCCAGTCGGAAGTGTGAATAATTCGCATAATTGAGGGAAACGCCAAAGTCATAAAAACCAAAGCAATTATTCTACCGACTCTGCGGCAAGCTTGCTACTAACTCGCTAAGAAAGCTATGTAGAGGGTAGTTAGCAAACAACGATATTTTGCCTGTTATTGTACAAAAAAAGTCTAATAAGGCATGACAAATATGGCTTATTAAATTCCTCAACTATACTTGCTGTATGCCTTTAATAAGGTATTCACTAAAGCATTAAATAAAAATACATAAGCATTGCCCTTGTTTGAAAGTTAATAAAATAAACAACAAAGGAAAGCAATATGGAAAATCAAATTGTCTGGGTTGATATTCCCGTGATAGATCTCGCCCGTGCTAGCGAATTTTATAGTGCCTTACTAAATGGCGAGATTAAAATAGAAGAGTTTGATCATTTCACCTTTGGCATATTACCTCATGCCAAAACTAACGTTTCAGGCTGTTTAGTACCTTCCCCACCCGAGCAAATATTTACCACCGGCCCGCTTATTTATTTCAATGTAAATGGCAGATTAGATGATGCGGTAAAGCAATCTGAAATGCACGGTGGCCGACTAGTTGAAGAGAAAATATCAATGGGTGGACATGGCTTTCGCGTCATTATTCATGACTCTGAAGGTAACCGTATTGCACTACACAGTAATACGCCTTAGCTTAAAGAGATCAGCAAGGTTTTATGCTATGCATTTTATATGAATAGCATGTCCAAATATGCTTGTTTGAAAAGGTAAACCTCTACGTTACTGTTATCTATCACAAAAGTATTATTTGCTTTGATTAACTAATTTTTTAGCTGCAACTTTTGTCAGCTAGTATTTGCAGGTAAATTTCAGTGGTGTTAGCGTAGTGCCTACTTTGAACTTTTAGCAAAGTTTACTTAAATAATGCACATTTAAGAGGTTTATTATGGATTTATTACAAGGGTTACTGCTAATAACCTCTATTCATTTACTTGCTGCTGCTTCACCTGGCCCCGATTTTGTTTTAGTTTCACAACAAACATTATCAAACGGGAAAAAGTCAGGCTTTATGGTCAGTATTGGCATTGCTTTGGGTTTGTCAGTGCATATTTTGTATTCTGCACTTGGCCTTGCAGCTGTTATTGCTAATTCAATCACAGCACTTTGGGTAATTAAAATTATTGGTGGCTGCTATTTGTTATACCTCGGTATTCAAGGCATTCGTGCTAAGCCAATTAACAAGCTTGCAGAACAACAAAAAGCTATCAAACACTCTAGTTTAAAAGCGGTTTCCAAAGGCTTTTTATGCAATGCATTAAACCCAAAAGCACCAATTTATTTTGTTGCACTATTTACTGTTGTGCTCTCCCCTAACTTACCCACCTTGCACTTATTCATTTATGGAGTCTGGATGATGGTATTGCAGCTATTATGGTTTTCTACTGTTGTATTATTACTTTCTCGCCCCAGTGTGAATGATAAGTTTCAGCGCTTAGGCCATTGGATTGATCGTATATTAGGTAGTGCGATGATTTTAATGGGCTTAAAAATATTAACCAGTAAAGTAAATTAAGGCTGTATCGAAATGTCAAAGTCTGTAGATAAAAAATATGAAACCTTTGCATCTTTTTATCCTTTTTATTTAAGCCAACATGAAAACAATACTTGCAGAAGGCTGCACTTTATTGGCTCAAGTTTAATTATATTTATGCTCGCATATATTTTAATTAGTACAACTTGGATATTACTCTGGACTATACCTTTGCTCGGTTACGGTTTTGCATGGATTGGGCACTTTTTCTTTGAGAAAAACAGACCTGCAACATTCACCTACCCTTGGTATAGTTTATTAGGTGATTGGGTTATGTATAAAGACATTTTACTCGGCAAAATAAAGTTCTAGTAAAAAGTAAATTCGTATTATTTACAAAACATATGTGAAAAAGGACTGTTGATTTGCAACTATATATATCACTATTACGAGGCATAAATGTTGCAGGACAAAAGTTGATAAAAATGGCTGACTTACGCGCCTTATATCAGCAACTGTCATTCGACAATGTGCAAAGTTACATCCAAAGTGGCAACGTAATATTCACCACTAGTGAAAATGAGTGCTCTCACATCGCTAAGCAAATAAATGAGGCTATTTTTGTTCAATACAAATTTGATGTACCAATATTTGTATTGACAGCTGATGTGCTAAAAAATGCCAGAAATAACTTACCTTTTACCGATATAGACGTTGCTCAAGATGGTAGTAAAGTATTGTTATGTTTTCTGTCTAACGTACCTAGCCATTCTATTGAATTGTTAACACCTTACCTGAAGAGTAACGAACGTATTGCCGTTATTGATAACGTACTTTATTTACATTGCCAGGACGGCTTTGGTCGCTCTAAGTTAAGCCATAATCATATTGAAAAGAAGTTACAAGTGAGTGCTACTTCACGAAACTTAAAAACTGTAGATAAATTATTAATGATGACAAACGCCAACGAACATAGCGATAAAAGTTAGTATCACAGTTAATAAACATCGGTTGAATTATTAAATCGCACCTCTGTACTCGCCTACTCCCCTTTAAAAATAATTTAAATAGCTCTTTAAATATTTGTCAGTCTTCTTAATTACTATGCTTTAAATGTAAAAAATACATAACATGATGTAAAAAATATTTGACTCAACAGATTCTCTCTACTAAAGTCAAAATATATTTACTCAATGTCAAAAATATCATACATCAAATTTAACTATTTAATAAAATTCATTGATAAATAGTTTACTAAAAACGGGGAATGATTATGTCGTATAAAGAACGCAGTATTTGGGTTTCATTAGCCATTACGCTATATATTTGGTTTAACTATTTTTCAGAACTGTATTGGTCTGTGCAACAGCATACTTTGACCACTAGCAGTATGAAGTCAGCACTACTTACGGTAGTTATAATGACAATAGCCTTAGAAATTCTACACCACATCGTTATCGCTATTATTGATAATAAAAATGCTAATTACGATGAAGATGAACGAGACAAACAAATATCCTTAATTGGAAACCAGAACGCCTATTACATATTAAGCTTTACCGCCATTGCTGCTGTGATTCATCTACTTTTCCCTTTAATGAGTCAAGGTTTGGTTGATGCTTTGAGCTTACCTAGCGAGTATGCAATCATTAACATTATTATTTTTGGTGCGTTGACGGCTGAAATCACCAAATTTTCAACGCAGATTTTCTATTATCGTCGGGGATTCTAGTGTGGGGAAAAAAATAGTTAATAATATAAGACGCTTACGCTTTGATGCTGATGAAATGACTCAGCAAATGCTAGCGGATGTTGTCGGGGTATCACGACAAACCATCGTTGCCATTGAGAAAGACAAGTATTCGCCGTCACTAGAGGTTGCATTTAAAATTTCTGAATACTTTAATGTCCCATTAGATACAGTATTTCAGTATCGGTAACTTAACGCGGCATGTATTTTAAATATGCTTAATACATGCTATTTTGCTTGCCAATTTTTACCAAAGTACTTGGTCAATTTCATTTAGTAAATCTTGAGCATGGGCGTTTACAATGTTGGTTTGATTCTTTTTAATTGCCATTTCCAACTGCAAGGCATATTTGGATAGATTGGCAAAACCAAACATTTGTGCAGCACCCGCAATACGGTGCGAAAGCCTAGCAAGCTGCTCTAATTCGTCATTATTAATATGTAATATTAAGTCTTGCTGCTCTAAAACTAAATTTGACTTAAATTCTTGTACTAAATCAGACATCGCCACTTTGTTAAAGTTGTCATTGGCTTTTTCTGCCGATATATCACCTTCGTAATACTTAGCTATAGTAGGAATAAATATATGTCGTTCTATCGGTTTTGATAAATGGCCATTAAAGCCCAGTGATAAATAATGTTCTATTTCATGCGACATGGCGTTTGCTGTTAACGCAAAAATTGGTGTGTCGCAGCCTTTTTGACGAATTATTTTAAAAGCTTCAACGCCATCCATTTCTGGCATTTGAATATCCATAAGAATCAATTCAGGCTCATGCTGTTCAAATAGTGTAACCGCTTCCCGACCATTACGAGCGGTAATAACATTCAAGCCTAATGATGCTAATAAACGGGCAATTAATCTTCTGTTATCGTTATGGTCATCCGCTAATAAAATTGTTCCTTGGAGCTGCTCATTTAAGATATCAGTATCTTCTTCTGTCACCATAACCTTGCTTTCAGCAACAATATTCTCAGCATTTATAGTGCATGGTAGGCTAAAGGCAAAAACGCTACCTTGATTTAATTCACTTTCTACCTCAATGGTACCGCCCATAATTTTGGCGAGTTGATCTGATAAGCATAAACCTAAACCCGTACCACCAAAGCGTCGGCTAATACTGCTATCACCTTGGGTAAAGCTTTCAAATAAATTATGCAACTGTGAACTACTCATACCAATACCACTATCAGTGATTTTGAAAATTAGCCGATCGTCGCTTTGCAGTATTTTAAGTTCAACATGACCCTTAGGAGTAAATTTAATCGCGTTAGAACATAAGTTTATTAATATTTGCTTCACTCGAAAGCCATCAATTTCAATAACAAATGGCGATGCTAAACTATGAACAATTTCGAATGTTAATCTTTTTGACGTTGCTTGCAAGGTAAACATATTGGCTAGTTCTTGCAAAATGTCATGCAAATTTTGCGCTTGCAGCTCTAACTCTATTTTATTGGCTTCAATTTTACTTAAATCTAAAATATTATTGGTTAGCTCTAATAGGTGCAAACTATTGCCATGAATAATTTCTACTTCTTTGGTAATGTATTCTTCATCAACATCACCACTTATTATCGCTTCAGCTTGGCCAATAACTGTCGTTAGTGGCGTTCTAATTTCATGGCTCATATTAGCTAAAAACTGACTTTTAATATTATTGGCGTTTTGTAGCTCTAGCATTAAATATTCAAGTTCATTGGTTCTTTGTTTCACCTTCGACTTTAATGCTTTTTTAGAGCGGCGTTCAATGTCTCTGCGCGCAATTAAAAAACCAATAAGCAAGGCACTACCAATGACAAAAATAATAAAGTTTCGTTGTTGTTCTTGACGATCCATTTCAAGTTTTTGTAAGCGTTTTTGTTGCTTAAGTTGATCAACCTCTTGCTTTAATTGTGCAGAGTCAAATTTTGCCAATTTAGTATTGAGTTGATCATTTGCCAATGCGATATTAGCTTGTAAAAATTTCCGGTGGCTCTCGACGGCTTTTAAGGTTTGATTTTTTGCGGCATAAATAAGCGCTTGTAATGCTAAGTTATGTTTTACCTGCTCTTTGTAAAGCATCTCATTTGAAAGCTCGCTAGATTGTTGTATATGGCTTAATGCTAAATCTAACTTCCCTTGGTGAAAGTAGGCTTTTGCTAAACTATATAAACTGCCAACAAAAGCCTTGTCATGCCCTTGTGCTTTACTTTTAACTATCCCTTCTTTTGCATATTCAATCGCTTGCTCAGTATTGTTAAGATAGTTATTTAATTCGGCAAGATTATGTAAAAGTGCAGCAGCATTATAATCATCATTAACCTTACGACGATAAGCCAACGATTTAGTCATAAAATGCAAAGCTTGTTGGTAATCACCCGCATACTTATAAGCTGAACCTAAATCACCGTAAGCGGCTGCCAGCCCCACCTCGTCAGAAATTTCTTTACGTTTTTCAATAACATCTTTAAACATTGTGATTGCAGTATCGAAGCGCTTTAACTGCAAATGAAATATCGCAATATTAAACTTAATATCGATTTTATCTTCTTTACTACCAAACGCTTGATATAGCGGGTCTGCTTGTTGATAACTATATAGTGCTTCTTCAAGCATACGCATAGTTGCATAAACAAGTGCGATATTATTATATAAGTTAGCTTGAGCAATGGGTGCATCAATGGTGAGGTAATAGTTAAGCGCTTGTTGGTATGCTTCTACGGCTAAGCTGTTATTTCCTTTATAATAAGCATAAACGCCAATCCGTTTATACGCATCAGCTTCAGGTTGTTTTAAATTAAGTTTATTAGCAAATTCTCTTTCAGAAACAGCACTTTCGATTGCTTTATCAAGTTGCCCTAATTGTTTGTATAACTTACCTTGTATTGTGAAAGCAGATAATTTGCTCAATGATGAAAGTGTGTTGTCTTGTAGCAATTTTGCAATTTCTTGCAATGCCTGATTCTTATCAGGCATACTTTCTATCGTCAGTAGCATCTGATCTGGTTTTTGCATATCTGTAGCAAAAGAAGCATTTATATAACAGAAAGAAAACAACACAAACAACAAAGTCGTTCGATAGACTACAGCCATCGATAACACCTTAAAACACGCAGGTTTCTTATTACAAAAGAAAGGTAGCTAGTTATAGCATTTTGTAAAAAATGTCACAACGATGAATTAAGTATTTGATGCGTTAGAGATAAGTTTATCTAACGTATGTCAACGAGTAATTAATTGAATTTTATAGGGTGTAGGGTGTAAAAAAAATCGCATGGCAGTCATGGCATTGCTGCAATAACTGGTGATAATGTGACGATACTTTTTCAATATTTCTTTGCTCAATAGCTTTTAGTAAATACTTAGCCTGATAATACATCGCCGTTTCGAAGTCTTTATAACGCATAACTTCTGCGCCCAATTTTTCAACTAACTTGGCCATTACATCAGTAGGTACTTTACTGCGTTGAAGTACCTTTTTTGCCGCCAGTTGCATGGCTGTATAATTTTCACCTGAAATCCCTTGTTGTATTTGCTCACTTCCATCTGATAAAGCGCGCATTATTTCATTAAGTGATTGATTCTCTGTGTCGCTAAAGCTGTTACCAATTGCTGACATTGAAACAAATATCCAGCAAAAATGATAAATAATTTTCATCATTTAGTCCTTATAGATGTATTGGTGCAATTGGTAACTTTTATTCAAGGTTTAAGGCTAATTTAAGGTCAATGTTAATTGATAGCGTAAAAGATCGTGCTCGAAGTCAATATTATCAATGCCTTGATAAAAGTTCGAATAATCTTGATAGTCATCGGTAATTAAACTTCTAACTAAAGTTACCTGAGTATTAAAAATATCACTATCTTGATTAATAACATCTTCATATCCTGGTAAATTAACACTGCTAGGCAACACCCCTGATGACGGGCCATAAGAGGTCCATTTTACTGGTATCAATTGCTCTGAGGATAATGAGTACACTGTATAGTCGAATGCTATTATCGCCATAGGGTAATTACTAGCTGCGCTATAGTCATAACTGCCATCACTTGAGATTTCGCTATAGAAACTATCATCTAAGTCAGGTACAGATTTAACGGCTTCAACATCAAAAACATCTTGTGTGCGGGTAGAGACTTTTTGATGCTTACTTTCAAAACTTGACGTTCCAAATACACTATCTGTTAACCTCACTAATTGAACTGACTCGGCAAGATACTCACTTTCGCTTGAATAATTATGGCTATCAAACACCAAGGTTTGAAGCGAATTTTCCGCCACTTGCGTACTAAAATGGTGTCCTGAAGCAAAATTCTGAGTATGAGTGAAGCTATCATGTTGCTCTGCTAGTATTTCATTTGCTGCCACCTCTACTGCTGCAAGTTGCCAAATACCTTGTTCATTACTAGTAAAGTCTGTTAGAAAGTCCCCCGCCCCAATGGCAGCACCATCATCATCAATACCCGAGACCATAAATGTTGCTACTGGCCAGTTAATACCGTCACTGCTACAAGCCTTTACTTGATTAAACTGTGTTGTTTGTTCATCAACACTTTTTAACGATTGGTAAGGTAGTGAGCTTGAAGCTTGATTGATAGTATTGAAACTTCGATGACGCAGCAGTAAGTCTTGCGTAATACACTGACATTCTTGACTGGTTTCAGCGGGCTTAAAAGGCGATAGATATTGGTAGTTTTCTTCCGCTAATGTCCCATAAAAGCTCACGATATCTAGTCCACTAACAGATTCAGTTTCACCATCAACATTGGTGTCCTCAGCAACTATCGTATAATTAATATATTGAGATGAAGTGGTAAAAGCTATTTGGCCGTCGACATCGGCATTGTAGCTTTGCAATGTTTGCCAGTTATCATCCTGCAACAGCAATTTAACCCCTGTTACCGGAACATTAATACCACATGCATTGCGGTAACTAGCGGTTAAATTAAAGTGATATTCGCTGTCAGGTTGCTCAACTTCCGCTTCAGAAGACGTACTTGAGCCACAGCCTTGAATAAGAAAAATAATAACTACAAACGCAGCAGATTTAAAACTAATCATTAAAACTCCATTAAATTTACAACAAAAAATAGCAATGCCATGGCCATTAACCGGCTGTCACAGCAGTTAACAAAAACAGAACTTGATAGTAGGGCTTGATAGTAAAACTACGAAGAATTCACTAATGTCACCAAGTCGAAAAGCTGACTACTACCAATTACGCTGACACTATCGCTAGTCAGGGTTGCACTGTGACTATTGACTTGAATAACATGTAAATGGCGCAGGTGGTCTTGATTCAACACGGGTAAAATAGTGCCATTGGGTTGGTCTATTAATCTCAGCTTAGATAACTCAAAAACATCACCAAGTTTTACGCCGTGCTGCAGACCATTATTTATAATAATTTGGTTGTTTTCGATACTAACAATTTGCGCGATACTTGCCTGGCACGCCAAACTGTCATTAATATCGACAACGGCACTGTTAACGGTGTTGAGCATCATGCGACCAAAGTCACTGCGCCAAAATAGGCTACCATTGGTGTCAACAATATAGGCATCTTCAAATGGCCAATTAGCCTCATGGTGATAGCTTTTCTCTAATAAAAATCGGCTTCTTAGCGCATCATATAAATAAACATTTAGCGTGAAATTTCTACGGACATTAACATCATCAATCAGTAAGTTGTCTTTAACTTGTTCAAACAAACTAACGTCACGAATATAGCCAAAAAGAATAAATTGGCTTGCATGTAAACTAGCAAGATATCGAGCGGTTTCACCTAGATAGCCCGACTCAATATCTAAAGAGGTTGTTGAGGTAAGTGATTGAGTTAACAATTCAACTTTTGCCACGCTTGACTCTGAAAGTAACTGTTGTTTAAAGCGTTTTGAAACTTGTCGACCTAAATCAAATAAACCACCTGGCGCCGCTTGCGTTTGTTTAAGTAGTGGCAACTGAGCAATAATGAGCGACTTTTTTAATTTTCGTTCGAAATCACAATCATTAAAAATATCAATGTCGACTTTTACGGTTACCGATAGAATGTCATTATCAATTGACTCACTGACAATTTCGACTCTGCGAATGCGACTCTCACTTTTTAGCGTGGTTTTACTGCTAATTAATAGTCCATCTAACGAAACGTTTTCAGCACTAACATAGCTACTTGTTAATAACGATGCATTAGCTATAGCTCGCTTAATTGCCATAGTGCGTTGTTCATCAAAATTAAAACTTTCAACGCGCACTTTTGCACTGCCTTGGTACCATTGTGCGGCACTATTAAAGCTAATAAAGACGGCCATAACAAAGGTATTAAACATCAATAAGTACATGGCTTTAGTTCGAAGATTGAACATCATTTTCTCTAATCAATTATGCTGAAAAGTTTACTGAGTAAAGACGGTGATTGGTTTTCTTGCATGTCACCTTTACCGCTAAATTCTATCCGCGCATTACCGACTTTTACTGAACTAATCGTGTTATCTAAAGCGATATCTTCAACCCGTATTTCACCAGAAAAACGGATGTATTCTTCACCTTTGTTTAGCGTGATCCATTTTTCTCCCGCAACAATTAAATTGCCATTACCCATGACTTCCCACACATAAACGGTAATGTCGCCTTTTAAGAAGTTCTTTTGTTTAGTTAAGGCCGAACTATCAAACTCTTTTTCCTGTTCGTAGTCTGCACTTAAATCGTTGTTGCCCACATTTACAGGACCTAAATTAAGCGTTACTGGCTCAAGTGCAAAGCTGCCCGATTTATCCGTTTTATAATTTAACGACTTAGTTGCAGAAGTTTTTTCCTCCAGACGCACTAAAATCATGTCTCCGACTAAGTAATGGCTGCTAGGTTGATATAACCCAACAGCTTTAGTTGGCGAGAAAAGCGATCCCGTTGGCGCTTTGACTTGGGTAATTTGAGCACTTCTAATCGGGCGAAAAGCAGATTCACCGCGCATAATTTCATTGGATTTTGCTGATATTGGTCTTTGGCTAACTTTAGGGTTACTTGGCGCATCAGCAACAACTTGTTCATCAAGGTTAGTACTACTGCTACATGCTTGTAGCAGTATTGTTATCACAAGGATTTGATAGATTCTGTTATGCATAATATTGTTAAGTAGAATAAAAACTAACGTTATTGTTTCATCTTAACTAATTTATTTATTTACAGTTTTTTTAAATAAAACTAAAGAAATGTTAATTATGTAATGAATCGTAAAGCTGCTTGCTAATATCAACTCAACTACCAAAAATAGTTTACGTGACTAAAATTTCAAACAGCGATAACAATGAATATGAATGTGCTAAACCAGCTCGCGAGTACAGGGCAAAATTCAGCCTCAACAAGCCCTCTTACCAGTACTAGTAATGATCTCGCTGATTGGGCTCAGGACTCTTTTGAGCAATTGACAAATTTCGACTTTGCAAACAGCTTTAGCTATTTACTCGGCGAAGCTAGTAATGTATCGAAACTTAATAATCCACAAGTCGACAATAATGAAGTCGTTGATAACCTTGCTTTGACAGCAAATGTATCACTCAATACAAATGATCTTTCAAGTATGCAAAATAGTTTATTGTCGACTCTAGGTTTATCAGCACTAACTGGCGGCGATGAAACTACGGTGCTTTCACAATTAATTTCTGCATCAGATGCTTCATTAGAAAATTTACAATCATCACTATTAACTAACCTTCAAAGTAACTTATTTACTGCTTTTACCAAGCCTGAAACGTCATTAATTGAAAACGAAAAGGCAGAAAAAAATGCAGAAAGTGAAAATATAAACTTGAATGGCACTACCGAGCCCTTCGCTGAACAAAGTTCCATTTTAACAACGATTGGTGAGTTTTCTTTTGGTGACAATGGCATTGATCTAACCGACGGTTTCGACACTGTTAATATTTTGCAGCACATTCCGATTATCTCGAGCATTTATCAAAATACAACTGGGGATACAATAGATGCCGCAGCAAAGTTGGGTGGTGGTTTCTTATATGGCGGAACGCTTGGCTTAACCTTGTCTGCGGTAGATTTAGCGGTCGAGTACGTTAGTGGCACTTCGTTAAGCGATAAAGTAAGCAATTTCAATTTTAGTGAATTATTCTTTAGTCTTGAGAGTAAGCCTTTAGATGCTGCAGTATCGACGCTAGCCCCTAGCTTTCGCTAACCTGCGATAGCACAACTTGAATTTTCGATACTGCATAATTAGCAAGTATTCTCAGTAAATCAGTCGTGCAAAGCTAATTTTCGTACTGTTACGCTGACAGTAAAGAAATTAAAATATAGTTTTACTGAAGGTATATAAAGTATTGGCTGGCATCAGACATAACGCCAGCACATGGAATAGTAATATTAAAAAGCTTAACTAACAGACATCTGTGCTCTAGATTCTTGCAAGAAAACATAACCACCGCCACGAATAGTCTTAATAATACTATTTTGATTTTGCTGCTGTAAGCTATTTGCTAATTTGCGGCGGATGTTACTAATATGCACATAAATACTGCGATCATAATAGGATATTTTTCGTCCTAATGCTTGAACACTTATATCCTCTTTAGCCATAATTTTCCCGGCATTAATCATCAAATAATGTAGCACTTCAAATTCTAAGCCGGTTAAATCAAGTAGGTTATCACCACTGTATGCTTCTCGTGTTGCAACGCATAACGAGATATTATTCACGTCGATGGTTTTTCGAATCGGCTCAGCAACAATATGTGCACTTCGGCGCAATACCGCACTAATTCTTACTCTGCGCTCGCGCTCATCTAAAGTGCTAGCTAAATACTCATCCGCGCCAATTTCAAAAGCATAAAGTCGATCGTAAAAGTCCTCTCGATTAGACAGCATAATAATTGGTGTAGTATGACTATCTTTAAAGCGTTTTAACGATTCAAAGCCAAAGTGTTTGGGTAAAGAAACATCAAGCAATATCAAATGATAACTTGCTGTTAATTCAAGTGAAAAAGCACTCATCCCGTCAAAACTTTTTGTTACTTCAAAACCGTCATTGGTTAACTCTAGTTTAAGTTTTTCTGTCATGCGGTTATCACTTGACACTAATAATATTTTTTTTCTCATATAGTGCGAACCCTATTTAAATTATCATTTTAATCATCTTCCGTGATAAATTTTTAGAGAAGCTCAGCATTAATTCACTGACCGATGCTGCCAGCTTTCATATTGCTAAAACTTCACTCAGCCGAGCTTGCGGCAACAAACCACACATGGGCGGCAACTTATTGCCGCCTATATTATTGCAGGGCTATGCATACATTGCCGTCTGATTTTGTTGCGATACCGCCATATATGCTTTTATAGCTGGAGAGTCAGACTGTGCAGAATCTCCCAGTTGAATGTCAGGTGAAGCTTCAGTCGGAACATGGCTTAATAAGTCCTCTGTAGAGACATTTAATATCGAAGACAGTTCATTAATACTATCTGGCGCTTGCGAGGCTGATATTTTCGCATCAAAAGATCCTGATGCTTTTTGTTGATGAAGTTGCGCCATAAACTCTTCTACTTCGGCTTGTTGCTGCGGGTTTAGGCTTGCCAAATAACTGGCAACGGCACCTTCATTACTAATGTTGGCTTGCGTAGATTCCGCTGTATTTTCATTTGCCGTTACATTTGTAGTTGCTGCCGTATCAGTTGCCAAAGCGATGGGCTTATCTATAGATTTTGCATTTATCACTGGGGTCGTTTGATTATTCATCGTTGTAACATTCATTTTTATTCCTTGAATATTGCCATTGTTAGTTCGACTCATTAAATGCAATAACCAGACTATTTTAATTCTTTTAATGTATTGAAGTGTAAAGAACTGTAAAGATACTAAAGTTATGTTACTTTCTGCCGGTCTTGCCGTAAAAATCAGATTATTTAATACTGTAAAGTTACCTAAATTTATTTTTAAACTCTCTCGTCAATAGCTAAAACACTACGATGGTGGTTTAAAAGGCAAAAAAAAAGCTAATCAATGATTAGCTTTTACAATAAGTAGAAGATCTTTGCAGAACTTAACGTTTAAATTGAAAAGGCGGCAAAATAATGCCGCCTAACTGCAAGTATTTACGTTTATTTTTCGTTTGGGTGCTTAGTAATTAACAAGGCCTTAATTTCGCTAAGTTCTCGCTCAAGCTTTTCAATTTGCGCTCGGCTTGCTGGCTCACCACCCTCTGCACTTTCACCGTGGGCTTCGGCGCGGAAATTCTCATGTTCTTGCCCCATGACTTCCAAAATAGTACCAACCATCATATTTAAAAAGATAAATGCGGTTAGGAAGATAAAAGTTAGATAATACACCCAGCTCATAGGGTGTACAGCCATGGTTTCGTACATTACATCGGTCCAATCTTCAAAGGTGGCTACACGGAATAATGTCAGCATAGAAATTGAAACGTCGCCCCACAACACTTCGTTTATTTGATGAAATAAAATGCTACCAATAGCGGCATAAATATAAAAAATAACAAACATGAGTAACGCTATATAGCCCATGCGCGGTATTGCTTTGATCAAGGCATTAATCAACAGTCGTAATTCAGGTACCATGGAAACCAATCGTAGTACTCTAAATACTCTAAGTAAGCGCGCTAGCAATACACCTGAGCCTCCGGCAGGTATGAGGCTACCGATAACAATAATGGTATCGAAAACATTCCAAGCACTTTTAAAGAAAGCTTTCTTATTTGGGTAAGCAATAAAACGTATGCTGAGTTCAATAACAAAAAATACGGTGATCGCACTATCTAAGAAACTAAGTAGGCTAACCACTTGTTCAGGTAAGTCATGGGTTTTAGCGCCAATTAACAATGCAGACATTACGATTACCGTAATAACTGACCATTGAAAAATAGGGCTAGAATCAACTTTCTTTAATCGACGTTGTACTTGATCAACAAATGAGGACATGTTCAATTATCTCTTATTAAAATGGTAATAGGTGTTATTGCAATTAGTAAATAAAATGCTCACTTATTTTATCCCTAAAGCGCTATCACTGACATGTGGGTTACTACTGCGCTCTGCGCCAAAAGTACTCATAGGGCCATGTCCTGGAATAAATTGTACATCGTCACCTAATGGAAATAGATTATTGCGAATAGAATTAACTAAGGTTGCATGGTCACCACGAGGGAAATCAGTACGACCAATTGAGCCTTTAAAAAGCACATCACCAACTTGTGCCAGCTTTGAATCAGCGTGATAAAACACCACATGTCCCGGTGTATGACCTGGACAAAAATAAACATCAAGTTCAATAGCGCCGAATGACACTTTATCGCCCTGGTTTAGCCAACGATCAGTGCTAAATGAATCAGCATGTTCGAAACCAAAATGGGATTTCTGCTGTGGAATTAAGTCAATCCAAAATTGATCTTCTTGATGTGGCCCTTCAATCGGTACATTATAAAAATCAGCAACACTTTGCGTTGCACCAGCGTGGTCAATATGCGCATGAGTTAATAGCACTTTCACTAACGTAACATCACATTGTTTAATGGCAGCTTGAATTAATTCGATATCTCCACCGGGATCAATAACCACAGCTTCTTTGGTTTTCTGACACCAAAACAAAGTACAGTTTTGCTGAAAAGGTGTTACGGGAATAATTTGATATTGCAACATAGGTCTCTTAACTATTTAAAATACACCGCGTTTAAATCGGTAATTTCGTGCATGCGTTTTATTTAATAGAGATATAGGGCGCAAGCACAAGAATTCAAGCCGTAGTTTAGCAGTATTAAATGAAAGATAATTAACCACCTTTGCAAAAAAACAACGTTAAAGGAAACAAATCGTTAAAAAAACTTTGCTAACGACAGTTATCTAGGTAAGCTCAAACCAAAACACTTACAACAATAATAATAATCATTTATGAGCACTATTAGAGATTCGTTTCACTCGAGAATAGGTTTTGTTCTCGCTGCCGCAGGTTCGGCAATTGGTTTAGGTAACATTTGGGGTTTCCCAACACAAGCAGCAAATAATGGCGGCGGCGCATTTTTATTCGTCTATCTCATTGTTACTGTTTTGCTAGCACTACCTGCTTTATATGCTGAAGTTTATATTGGTAACCAAGCGCAAAAAAATCCCGTTTCAGCCTTAGAAGATGCCTGCAGAGACACCGCACCTAAGTTAGGTAAATATGCGGGATTAATTGGTTTAAGTGGCGCAATCATGATGTTGAGCTTCTATACCATAGTTGCTGGTTGGATGCTTGCGCACGCCCTATCACCATTATTTGAATTGCTAGGTCATCACGATATTTCACAGTGGCTGGCAACTTCAAGTACGCAACGAAACCTTATGTTTACCCCGATATTTATTTTATTAGGTGCGGGAATTATTCACCAAGGTGTTAACGCGGGTATTGAGAAATGGTCAGCCCGTTTAATGCCAGTGCTATTAATCATGCTTATTGGCCTAATCGCTTACATACTGCAACAGCCTGGCGCTGAAAAAGGCTTAGCGGTTTATTTAATACCTGACTTTTCTCAGGTTACTAACCCTGAGTTAATTATTTCAGCCATGGGCCAAGCATTCTTTTCGTTATCAATTGGTGTTGGCGGAATGATGGTATATGGCTCATATATGAAGAAAGACCGTGATATTGGTAAGTTGGCGCTTTCAATTACCGCCCTTGATACTTTTATTGCCTTTATGGCCGGCTTACTGATTATTCCTGCCCTATATGTTGCTCAAGAAGCAGGACAGCAAGTATTTCAAGGTGAAAAGCTCATTGGTGAAGGTCAGTTAATTTTCAATATACTGCCTGAGTTGTTTAATTCTATGGGCAATATTGGCTTAGTAGTGGCGATTAGTTTTTTCTCATTGTTATCAATTGCCGCCCTAACATCGACTATTTCATCAACAGAAGTGCCAGTGTCTTACCTTATGGAAGGGAAAGCGTTTAGTCGCTCAAAGGCCACTTGGTTAGTCTCTACCATTGTATTAACGGCCAGTATGATTTTAATTGCTTTCTTTGATAGTCTATTTGGCATTGTTATTCGCGTACTTACCACTATTTTACAGCCATTAAGTTGTTTATTTTACTTTATAGTTGTTGGCTGGTTATGGAAACGCGGTAACAAATTGCGTGATGTTTCATTGCAAAATGGCAGAAAATGGTTACCAATATGGGGCAATTACTTACGCTTTGTTTGTCCATTATTATTAACTGTTGTTTTTGTTAATGTGGCGATTTTAAACTAACGATAAAATTTATATTGTTAGCTTAATAGCGAAAGCCAATGACCTTCATCATTGGCTTTTTTGTTGGCTAATTTTTAGCTCGCTATTGAGAAACGTTATTACGGCCTGATTTTTTTGCCCGATATAATGCTTGATCCGCTTGCTTTAAAGTTTGCTCAAAGTTGAGCTTGTCAACTCTGGCAGCGACACCAATAGAAATAGTGACACTAACAGTTTTCACATTACTAGTATTCTTGCCTGTTCTTGATTTTTTAGTTTTACGCTGCGCTTGTCTAATAACAACTTTGTAGTCTTGAACAGCTTGTCTAACCGCTTCTAATAAAGGTAAAGCTTGCTCAGGTGATTTTCCGGAAAAGATAATAGTGAATTCTTCACCACCATAACGAAAAACTTTCCCTCCACCTTTTACTTGTGCCAATTTACTCGCTACAAGCTTTAGCACTTGGTCGCCAATATCATGACCATAAGTGTCGTTAAACTTTTTAAAGTGGTCAATATCAAGCATTGCAAGTGTGTATTTTCTACCTAGTGCTAAGGCTAATTGGTTCAGCGCCCGACGTGATGGTAAACCGGTTAACTCGTCTCGATAAGCAAAGAAATATGAGTCGACAAGAACAACCAACAGGTAGTCGAAAGTTATTAACGTCAGCAAAACACTCCACGGTAAATCTATAAACTGGTAATAATGGCCTAACCAAATAGCAAAACTACTCAATAATGCTGTAGTCACTAAGCTTTTTTCACGTAAAGTTTGCCATAGCAGCAATGCAGCACAACACAATAATGGTAGCTCGATACTTACGTAGTTGAGATAGTCAGCTAATATAGGAAAGCTCGCCAACGTTGCTTGTACATCAGTTTGACTATTCAACCAGTAATAGCAAATAAGGCCAACAGCCGATAATAGCAACAAGCGATATAAGCCATGGATAGACAGCAAACCCCTATCTTTCACCAAGCTTAGTACCGCGAGCACACTTGCCAAAAATAAGATCAGCCAATCGCTTTGAGCCAACAGCCACTCATTCCAAGGTAGGGTGCTGGAAAGGTTAAGATAAAATAACAGGAATAATGTAGCGCTTAAGGCTAAACGGCTACGATTGAAATAACTTGCAAGAACGGCAGTTGCGACAAGTAAGCCATAAAGAACTTGCTCTATCAGAGTAATTTTTGCTGACCAAACGTTTTGAAATTCGTTAATCAACAGAAACAAAATAAGGAAGCCAAATAGGCTAATAAGACTCTTCTTTATACTGCTAAAGTACGGTAACAAGCATAAACTCCAAAGTTAGAGACAAAAAACAGATCTATGCACCGATAATATCAAAGGTACTGATATTACGGAGAATAATGTAATTTCCTTCAATCGACAATGTCTTACATCAAAGTAAATGTGTATTTAAAGCAGTTTTATCATCAACCTACGTAGTTTTACGTCAGCCTCTATTTTTTCAATCATCTGAAATATTCAAATAATCTTTATTCAACGGGTAGTGCAACAGGCTTATCTTCTTGTTGCAATTCAACCTGTTCTATTTTCTCAAAGCGACTACTGATTTTATCTGCAGAAGTATGAATTTGTTTTACATCACTTGCGGCTTGATCAATATGTTTTGCAAGATTTGCAAAACGGCCTTTAAAGCGAGAAAAGTCAGCTGAAAGGTGTGATAAGTGCGCTTGAATGACATGAATTTGTTTGCGAGTAGCTTCATCTTTTAGCACTGAACGAGCAGTGGTTAAAATGGCCATTAAGGTGGTAGGTGATGCTAACCAAACACGTTTCTTATTTGCATACTCAACCAAGTCAGCGTGGTGAGCATGTATTTCGGCAAAAATAGCTTCAGCGGGAATAAACATGATTGCACCGTCTGCGGTTTCTTTTTCAATAAGATACTTACCGCTGATGTCATTAATGTGCTTTTTAATGTCAACTTTAAACTGCCGCTCTGAAGCTTTACGGTCAAATTCACCTAAGCTGTTATCAGCCATTTTTTTATAGTTCTCTAATGGGAATTTAGAATCAACCACGACATTACCGGTAGGCTCAGGTAAGAATAAAATACAGTCAGCAATTTTCCCGTTAGAAAGTGTATGTTGAATAGCAAAATGTTGTTCAGGCAAAACATTTCGAATTAAAGAGTTCAATTGCACTTCACCAAATGCACCACGTGAACGTTTATCAGAAAGTACTTCTTGTAAACTAACTACATTGGTAGAAAGCTCTGTAATTTTCTTCTGTGCATCATCAATCAGCGCTAAGCGCTGTAAAATATCATTAAAAGTTTTAGTGGTTTTTTCAAAACCGTCAGCTAAGCGTTTTTCAACTTGTCCGCTAATATCTTTTAAACGGCTATCAGTCGATGTCGTCAGTTCATTAATGCGCAGTGTCATTTGTTCACTCGCCAAATGTAATGACTTAGCCATTTCTTCACGACCTAGTTTAGTCATATTCGCAAGCTGATTAATCATTTGCTCTAATGATTTTACCTGGTTACTGTTAAAGCTTGCATGATGCTCATGCAATGTTTCTTTAAGCTGCTCACTATTGCGATGTAACAACTGAGTTTGTTTTTCTGTTTGCTCACCAAGTTGACGTAACAACTTTAATTTAAAGTCAGAAATTTGTTGCTCAAAATAGCTTTTCAATTCGCTTTGTTGGCTGGCTAAACTTTGATGATTAAGATTAAGCTGCTGCTGTAATTGTTGCTGCTGACTGGCATTGACTTCGTAACTAAGGTTTACTTTTTCTAGCAATTGTTGCAAAAGTTCTTGTTGCGCAATTACCACTTTTTCGCTATTAGTTAGTTTTCGATAGAAAAAAAACATGAAAAAAATCAGAAAAAACATTACGGCTAAAGATACGGCGACTAACATCGGCGTATTTTCTAAAGTTAACCAAGTTAGGGGAAAAGTTGAATTCATGAAAACGCCAAGCACTGTAAATATTAACAGTTATTAGAGCATAATAACGCTATAAGGTTAATAGTTTAAGGAAATTAATTTAGCGTCTGTTTAGCAACTAAAGTGTCGTGCTTGGAATTGAGGCCTAAACCCTATCGCCAATTCTATTTAAAATTTCTACTCTACCATCACAGACAGCGACGATGGATTTATCAACTTTAAAACTTTCAGGAATGATCACTCGACCATGTTTGTTCTGCGGCAATAATTGTACTTCGTGCATCAGCTCAAGCGAAATATCGTTATAGTATAAAATAGTGACTAGGCGATCTTCCGTTTCGCGACTTTCGTCAGGTATATTTTCTTCCATGCTAACTTTCTACAACTTTTTTGATGTTATATTTAGTGTAGACCTAATTGATAAAAACATATAAAAAAACGGTAATTCAATTACTTGAATTACCGTTTTTATTAAAACACTTAATAATTTAACTAGCTATCAAACCTAGTTAGTATATTTTTTCATCCAATTAAAGACTTCTTGATACCATACTTTCAGGTTGTCAGGGTTACGAATATGATGATCTTCATCTGGAAACATCACTAAGCGACTAGGAATATCCTGGCGCTGTAACGCTGTAAATGCACCTAAGCTTTGTGCGTAAGGCACACGGTAATCTAGTTCACCTTGAATGACTAACATCGGTGTTTTCCAGTTCTTAACTAACGCTGCAGGATTGTATTTATTGTAGTCTTCGCTACCTTCCCAAACTGGCCCACCCATATCATGTTCAGGAAACCATAGTTCTTCTGTTGAACCATAAAAGCTTGGCATATCATATAAACCGGCATGATTAACAATACAATTAAAACCATCAGCCCAATTACCTTGGATCCAGTTCATCATGTAACCACCGTATGAAGCACCTAAAGCACAAGCATTATTTGCATCCATCCAAGGTTGTTTTTTCGTAATATCAGCAAAACCTTTTTGTAAGTCTTCTAGTGGCTTACCGCCCCAGTCACGCGCTATTACATCGGTAAAACCTTGCCCATAACCAATAGAGCCATGAAAGTCTATCATCACAACAGCATAGCCTTGTGCAGCCCAAAGCTGAGCATTCCAACGGTAATGAAACATATTACCAAAGCTGCCTTGTGGACCACCGTGCACTAAAAATGCGATAGGATATTTGTTACCCGCTTGGTAGTTAGCTGGTTTTAACCAGTAGCCGTATACGTCTTCTTCATTCCAACCTTTAAAGCTAAATTGTTCAAATTCAGCCAATGTTATGTTGCTTAATTTATCTGCATTAACAGTTGTAAGTTGCTTTAATTGATAACCATCTCGGTCAATGGAAAAAATATCAGTTGGTGCATCAAGGGCATGACGAGTAAAGAATATTTTATCTGCTGTTACAGCAATTTTACCAGCTGTACCATCATTATAAACACGACGCACGTCACCGAATTCAGGGTTTATTTCGAAAATGCTTTTTTGACCAACATCATTAGCCGTTACGTACAATGTTCGGTTATCGTTAGCGAATACTAATTCACTAACAGAACGATCCCATTGCTTTGCTACTGCACGGGTTTTACCGGTTTTGCTATCACGGATCATGACAGTAAACTTGTCTGACTCATAACCTGGTACTGTCATCGCTTTATAGGCAAGGTAGCGACCATTCGGTGAATAAACAGGTTTTGCATCCCATGCGGTATTTTCAGCGGTAATATTAGTTAATTTTTTAGTGTTTAAATTCACTTCAAAAATATCGAAATTGGTATTCCATGCTTGTTCTTTACTTGGTAATTTTGCAGAAAAGCTTAAGGTTTTGCCATTTGGATGAAAACTCACTTCACCTGCGCCAGCAATATCCCCCTGCCAAGTTGGCATTAAGTCTGTAGCTTGTGTAAAAGCACCTGATTCAGCTTTGTCTGCAACAAATAAATGTGACTTATATGCGGTATTCCATGTATCCCAATGGCGAACCATCAATTGGTCATACACTCTAACGTTGTGTTTTTTCTTAGCATCAACAGCTTTGGCATCAAGCGTACATTGCAGTGTTTCACAACCTGGCATAACAGTTAATTCAACAGCAAAACGTTTGCCATCGTTAGACATTTGAAAACCATTGATATCAAGTGGCAACGCCGAAACTTGCTGAGCTTCACCGCCTGTTAGTGGCAATTGCCATATTTGTGAGCTACCACTACGTGAAGAAAGAAAATAAATGCTTTTACCATTTTGTGCATATACAACATTGCTTTCACCACTTTTATTGCTGGTAAGTTGCTGCGCTTGCTTTGAATTAACATTTTGCATGTACAGATGGTTATCACCTGAACGTATACCTTTTTTCAAACGATAAATGAAGCTGTCACCTTGCGGTGAAACGACAAAATCATGAATTTGGTTAAACTCAGTTAACGCATTAACATCTAATACGCTTGGCTCTGCACTCGTTGCAGCATTACCGACACTAGCAAATGCTAAGGTAGTGAGTGCCGCCATGTTAATAGTATTTTTTTTCATAACATCCTACTTTTATTTTTATGCTTATTTCTTCTTGCCACCCCAGCAGCATGACATTGCCTACATGGATGTAGGTACTTAGGTTATGCCTGGAACTAATAACCTGTGCCTACATGGATATAGGTACTTAAAACGGGCCGTTCATCGACATGCATGGATGTACTAATGCCTCGAAGACAGGATGTCTAAATGAGGCCTGAACATCGTCATTCTTTCACATCGACAAGCAAGGGCGCTTTAATGCCGTGGAGCCATGGATGGCTATTAACGGCCATGTGATCATGACATTGCCTACACGGATGTAGGTACTTAGCTTTTGTCTGGAACAAAAAAGCTGACCGTTCATCCTGAAAATCGTTATTCTTTCACATCCATGTGATCATGACATACCGTTCATCCTGAACATCGTCATTCTTTCACATCCATGTGATCATGACATACCGTTCATCCTGAACATAAAAAAACGCCCGTAACGGGCGTTTTAATTGATAAAAAGCTATTCGCCTTTTAATTTACTATCAAGCTCTTCAATTTTGGCTTGCCAAATTGCAGGGCCGGTAACGTGTGCTGATTCACCTGAACTATCAACCGCTACGGTTACTGGCATATCTTCCACTTCAAATTCGTAAATCGCTTCCATTCCCATGTCTTCAAAAGCGACAACTTTTGCTTTTTTAATCGCTTTAGATACCAGATAAGCTGCACCGCCTACGGCCATTAAGTACACTGACTTATGGTTTTTAATGCATTCAACCGTTGCTGCTCCACGTTCAGCTTTACCGATAGTGCCTAGCAAACCAGTTTCAGCAAGCATCATCTCAGTAAATTTATCCATGCGCGTTGCCGTTGTTGGGCCAGCAGGGCCTACAGCTTCATCGCCAATGGCATCAACTGGACCTACGTAATAAATAAATTTATCAGTGAAATCAACCGGTAGTTCTTGCCCTGCCGCTAACATGTCTTGAATACGCTTATGTGCAGCATCACGGCCGGTTAAAATAGTACCGCTAAGTAATACTGTTTCACCAGTTTTCCAATCACTGATATCTGCTTTTGAAAGTTCATCAACATTAACACGACGAACATTTTCACCGACTTCCCAAGTAATTTCAGGCCAGTCTTCTAATTTTGGTGGGGTTAAATCAGCTGGACCTGTGCCATCAAGGTGGAAATGAACATGACGAGTCGCCGCACAGTTAGGGATCATCACAACCGGTTTTGAAGCAGCATGCGTTGGCAAAGAGTTAATTTTTATATCAACAACCGTTGTTAAACCGCCTAAACCTTGCGCGCCAATACCCAACTTGTTAACACGGTCATAAATTTCTAAACGTAATTCTTCTTCAGCATTTTCAGGGCCACGGTCAATAAGCTCTTGAATATTTACTGGATCCATTAAGCTTTCTTTTGCTAATACACCTGCTTTTTCAGCCGTACCACCAATACCTATACCTAGCATGCCTGGTGGACACCAACCAGCGCCCATCGTTGGCAATGTTTTCACTACCCAGTCAGCAATGGAGTCACTTGGGTTTAACATCGCCATTTTAGATTTATTTTCGCTACCGCCGCCTTTAGCAGCAATCATCACTTCAATGTGATCGCCCGGTACCATATCAATATGAACAACCGATGGCGTATTGTCTTTAGTATTAATGCGTTTACCCGCTGGGTCAGCAACAATTGACGCACGTAACGGGTTATCAGGATTTAAATAAGCACGACGAGTACCTTCATCAACCATTTGTTGTACGGTCATATCAGTGTTATCCCACTGAACAGCCATACCTATTTTTACGAAACAGGTAACAATACCAGTATCTTGACAGATAGGACGTTTACCATGTGCCGACATACGTGAGTTAATGAGAATTTGTGCAATCGCATCTTTCGCAGCTTGGCTTTCTTCTTTGTGGTACGCCTTTTCAAGCGCTTGAATAAAATCAAGTGGGTGATAATAAGAAATGTATTGCAGTGCATCGGCAACACTTTCGATTAAATCTTGTTGTTTAATAATAGCCATAACGGTCTCTTTTTTTATCAATTGGGCGAGAGATAAGTTGAAAGTTATAAATTTGCCGATATCATACCTTGCTTGCTACATGCCTGCCAGTATCAAATGGTCTATACCCAAACCACTTGAAAATGCAGTTTCAGAGTTAAGCTAGGAAATCAGAGCAAGGTACAGTACGCAAATAATGGTTATTCCCTTATTAAGTGCTGAAGCGCAGAACTGTTTTTCTAGCTTATCTCCCGCAGGGCAAGGCGATAAAGGGTCATCTTCAGCGTTATTGATTTTTACAATGGAACAACCATTCTATTCAATCAATGCCTTGATGCTAACCCTTTTTCGACTTGCTGAACCCTGCATTTACAGGTGGTTTGGGTATAATATAATGACCTAGATACATAGACTATAACTTAAATTTTATTGCTTAAAGAGTGTGAGAATACATTGCCATTGAATTCAACAATAAGACTGTCTGCACAGTTATTACAGTTAGATACTTCATTTACTAGTCAAAGCCTTTTTTCGCTTATCGCTGAACAGCCTTGGGCAATGTGGCTAGACTCTTGTAATAGTGAACATGTTGATAGTCGATACGATATTATCGTATGGCAGCCAAGTATTACCTTAACGACCCATGGCGATACTACCCGAGTATGTAACTTAGTTGACGGTAATAATTACACCAGCCAAGGCGATCCGCTATTACTTGCTAAGCAAGAGCAACAAACATTATTTTCTACCGTAGAAGTAGAACAATGTGCTCTACCATTTAAAGGCGGCACTGTCGGTTATTTTGCTTATGACTTAGGCAAGCGCTTTGAAACAATCCAGCAACAAACTAAAAAAGATATTGATGCTCCTGAAATGGCAGTAGGGATATATCAACAAGCGGTAATTTATGACAAGCATACACAATCATTTTGGTTATTATGTGATGATAAAAAACGAGCTCAAATAACTGACTTTTTTACTAGTGCGGTAAAAAAAGAAGCCGATAATCCTGCTAATTTTCGACTAACCTCCGCATGGCAATCAAACATGCAGCCTGCGCAATACCGCGAAAAATTTAATAAGGTTCAAGACTACCTACTTTCTGGCGATTGTTATCAAATAAACTTGGCCCAGCGCTTTAGCGCCAAATATACCGGCAGTGAATTCCAAGCGTATTGTGCCTTACGCCAAGAAAACAAAGCACCATTTTCTGCATTTTTACGCTTCGCTGACAATGCTATTTTAAGTATTTCACCTGAACGTTTTTTACAACTGACCGATAACAAAGTTCAGAGTAAACCGATTAAAGGCACCCGCCCAAGAAGCGATGATCCTATTGTTGATCAAGCAAATGCTGATGACTTAAAACACGCGAGTAAAGACAAAGCGGAAAATTTGATGATAGTTGACCTGTTGCGTAACGATATCAGCCGTGTTTGTGTAGCAGGCAGCGTAAAAGTCCCATCAATTTTTGCCATTGAAAGCTTCCCTGCCGTACACCATTTAGTCAGTACGGTTGAAGGTGAGATACACTCTGACTATGACGGAACCGATTTATTACGCGCGGCGTTTCCTGGTGGTTCAATCACAGGCGCACCAAAAATTAGAGCCATGGATATCATTGAAGAATTGGAGCCCAATCAACGTAGTGTTTATTGTGGCTCTATTGGTTACCTTTCCGCTTGTGGAAAAATGGATACTAGCATCACTATACGAACCCTAATATGCAGTAAACAACAAGTATATTGTTGGGCTGGCGGCGGATTAGTTGCTGACTCTGACGTTGACAGTGAATACCAAGAAACATACGATAAAGTAAATAAAATTCTACCGATTTTAAGTACCTTGAACGTGTAAGAGCCTGGCATAAGTAAATTACTGCCGAGTTATTCCTAGAAGTATTCCATATTTTGAAGGTGATGTATGACTAAAGATGAGTTTGTCCAACGCTTTCAAATGCAAGCACTGCCTGCTTCGGTACATAAGTTTCGTTACCCACATAAACTTAAAAGTGCAGCGGTGCTTATTCCCATTGTTAGCAATCAAGGCCAACTTGAAGTTTTACTGACAAAGCGCGCCAGTCATTTAAGGCACCACCCTGGTCAAATTAGTTTTCCCGGCGGTAAAGCAGAGCCTAGCGATCAAAACTTGATCGCTACAGCATTACGAGAAACACAAGAAGAAATTGGTCTAAAACCTGAAAATATTCAAATACTCGGGCAACTAAAGTCTTACCAAACTATATCAGGCTATGAAATAACGCCTATAGTTGCCTTTGCGCAAAAAGAACAAAACTATCAATTTGATGATAATGAAGTGGCAGAAGTTTTTCATGTGCCCTTATCTCACTTTTTAAAACGTGAACACCACATTAAAGTGGCGACTTTCCACCAAGGTAAAAGCCATAACATTCACTTTATGCCTTATCAAAATCACAATATTTGGGGAGCAACTGCGGCCATACTGCATGACCTTAGCGTATTGTTAAATTAAACCCTACCACCGTGAATTACTCGCTATAATTATTACACCCGTACCACTTGATACAACATTTTGTTTTGAATGCTGAAAGCTTTCAGCTACAATCACCGAACAAAATTTTACTTTCACCTATATTTTACAATATTTATTCAGGTTTATTTATGATTAGTGTATTTGATATGTTTTCGATAGGAATTGGTCCATCCAGTTCTCATACCGTTGGCCCAATGAAAGCAGCAAAGTTATTTGTTGAACATCTTATTGCTGAAGATAAATTAGCGAAAACAGATAGAGTAAAATGTGAATTGTTTGGCTCGCTTGGTCAAACGGGTATTGGTCATGGCACGGGTAAAGCAGTTATTTTAGGACTTACCGGACAAAGCCCTGAAACGATTCCTGTTGATTCTATCGAATCAACCCTAGCTGAAGTTGTTGCCAGTGAAAAAATAAGTTTAAACATGCAGCACCTAATTGATTTCCCAAAATCAAACGCTATTGTTTATCATCGCCGTAAAACCTTACCTGCTCACTCTAACGCTATGACCATATTTGCTTATAATGGTGAAGAAGTCATATTCGAAGAAACTTACTACTCAATTGGTGGCGGTTTTATTGTTAAAGACTGCGACTTTGAAAAAGAAAAAGATAAAGCCTTATCCACCCATGCCAATATTAATCGCCCACATCGTTTTACAAGTGCTGATCAATTATTGCAAATTGCCAATGAAAAAGGCTTGAGCATTAGTACCATCATGATGGATAACGAAAAGTGTCTGCAAAATGTAGAAAACATTCGTAAAGGTCTACTCGATATTTGGCATGCAATGAAAGCCAGTATCGACCGCGGCATGGTGACCGAAGGTATTTTACCCGGTGGTTTAAAAGTAACACGTCGTGCACCGGCATTGCATCGTGCATTAACGGTTGAACAAAATGCAGACCCGCTTGCTGCGATGGACTGGGTTAACTTATTCGCCTTGGCGGTTAACGAAGAAAATGCCGCAGGTAGCCGAGTAGTTACTGCGCCAACCAATGGTGCTGCCGGTATCCTTCCTGCGGTTTTATGTTACTACGATAAGTTTATTAAGCCGGTTAGTGATGATGATTGTATTCGTTATTTATTAACAGCTGCCGCCATTGGCATTCTATATAAAACCAACGCGACTATTTCTGGCGCGGAAGGTGGTTGTCAAGCTGAAGTCGGTGTTGCTTGTTCTATGGCAGCTGGTGCATTAACCGAAATTATGGGCGGCTCACCTGTACAAGTAGAAAACGCGGCAGAAATTGGTATGGAACATAATTTAGGCTTAACTTGTGACCCTGTTGGCGGGCTTGTTCAAGTACCTTGTATTGAACGTAATGCTATGGGTTCAGTAAAAGCAATTAATGCCTCTCGTTTAGCTTTACGCGGCACGGGAAATCAAAAGGTTTCGCTCGATAAAGTGATTAAAACCATGTGGGAAACAGGCAATGATATGAAGACCAAATATAAAGAAACCTCACGTGGTGGCTTAGCCGTTAATATTATTGAGTGTTAGTTGTTACCTGTAAGCCCGCTATCGCTACCATCAATATATATACCCAAGCTACTTGAAAAAGCAGTTTCAGAGTTAAGCTAGGAAATCAGGGCAAGGCACAGCACGCCGGTAATGGTTATTCCCTTATTAAGCGCTGTAACGCTGCACTGTTTTTTCTAGCTTAGCTCCCGCAGGGCAAGTCGATAAAGGGTCACCTCCGGCGTTATTGATTTCGACAATGGAATAACCATTCTCTTCAATCAATGCCTTGGGGCTAACCCTTTTTCGACTTGCTGAATCCTGAATTTTCAAGTGGTTTGGGTATAAAGTTTATTTGATAGGTTTCGCATAGCAAAAAGCCAAAGTAATTTATTACTTTGGCTTTTTTGTGTTTAATTACTTATCACGCCCATGTGGTACAAGCCAGTCTTGTTGATGGCTTAATGGCACAATCCCATAAGGATTAATCGCTAAGTGGCTAGCGTAATAATGACGTTTAATATGTGCATGATTCACCGTGCTAGCAATTTCTGGCATTTGGTATAGCTCAAGCATGAAATGATAAAGATGCTTAAACTCTACCAACATACGTAAGTTGCATTTGAAGTGGGTGTGATAAACCGAATCAAAACGCACCAATGTCGTCCATAAACGCCAATCAGCTTCGGTTATTTCATTACCGGTCAAATAACGCTTCTCACTAAGAACTTCATCTGCTTTTTGTAGTGCTTTAAATAGCTTTTGAGCATTTTCCTCATAAGCACTTTGGCTTGTGGCAAAACCCGTTTTATAAACACCGTTATTAATGTCATGGTAAATCCACTCATTCACTTCATCAATACTATGTTGTAAATGCTCAGGATAAAAATCAAGTGTGTTGCCCGTTAAGTGGTTAAACTCGCTATTAAACATTCGAATAATATCAGCTGATTCATTGCTAACAATCACTTGCTTTTGCTTATCCCACAGCACTGGTACGGTAATGTTGCCTTGATAATTAGCATCACTTTTATGATAAATTTCTGACATAAACTCACAATCATACAAGGTATCACCTGTAGTTTGATATTCACTAGCAGAACTACCATCATGTTGAAAGCTCCAGCCTTTATCATGCATATCAGGATGTACAACACTCACTGAAATATGCTCAGCTAAACCTTTTAGTTGACGAAATACCAAGGTTCGATGCGCCCAAGGACAGGCAAGTGAGACATATAAATGATAACGACCTGATTCAGCCTTAAACCCCGTATTGCCATCAGCACTTAACCACTGACGAAACTGTGAAGCCTTACGTTGATAGTTGCCTGCTTTAATACTTGATTTCCAATTAGAGCTAACCTTAGTCATAACTTTTCTCACTATTATTTATATGAATGCCACTTAAGCCATTTTCATCAAAAATTACTGGCGAATACCTTCAATATGTAGCTCTAAATCCACTTGGCCGTAGTCATTTTTAAAACCAAAATCTCCCATACCAATACTCGTTGTACCACTAAAGCCTAAGCGGTTTCCGCCCCATGGGTCATCACCTTCACCGACTTTCACTGCATCAATGACCATAGGTTTAGTGATGCCATGTAAGGTAAAATCACCCATTATTAATAATTTTCCATTACCTTTATCTTCAATTTTATTGCTGGTAAATGTTGCTTGAGCAAACTTAGCTACATCAAGAAAATCATCAGAACGCACATGTTTATCACGTAACGCATGGTTAGAGTCAAAGCTTGAAGCATCAACAGTTACTGATATTTTCGCGGCGCTAATATCACTTTCGTCATAAGAAAAGTTGCCGCTAAAAGTGTTAAAACGCCCTGTAAGAATACTAAAACCCAAATGACTAGCTTTAAAGTTAATTGAAGCGTGTGCGCCTTCATGGTCAATTTTGTAATCAGCCGCCACTGCTGGTAAAAATACACTAGACGCCACTAATGATGCTGCCAATAGTGATGATGTTAATACAGATTTTCTCATTGTTTTTCCTATTGCCTTAAGGCTAATTTTAAATTTAAGTTGTTTATTTATTTGATGACTTACTTGATGATTTACTATTCTATTCATCAGATTTAATCATTCGCATTAATGTTCTATCTTTATCAATAACATGGTGTTTAACGGCGCCAGCGCCATGAACTAAAGACAAAGCAATTAAGAAATAAGCAATATATTCATGAACTAAACCCGCTAAGTCTTCCTGGTTTTCAATTAATTCACCAAGCCCTGCAACACTAAACCAGTTGAAAACATCAATTGCTCTACCGTCTGCCGTTGAGATTAAGTAGCCACTAATGAAAAGTGAAAAAAGTAGAATATAAATAACGATATGAGTAACACTAGATGCCCGTTTTTCAATTATTGTATGACTAAGTATTACTTGGGGTTTTACGCTAAATTGACGCCAAAGCAGACGAATTAGTGTTGCGCTTAACAATAAAATACCGACACTTTCATGCCAATGAGGCGCTTTTTGATACCACTGGCTGTAGTACGTTAAATCAACCATCCAAAAGCCGACTCCGAACATTGCAAAAACACTAATAGCACTGAGCCAATGCAGTAGCTTACTGACCAAGCCATAATTTTCATTCGTATTTTTCCACATAATTAATGCCTACCTTTAAGCAGTTCCGTTTGGTAGAGAACCTACTTCTAAATCGATAAAGCTATTCTAATCAAAGCAACCAACGTAATAAATATGAATTAAGACAAATGATAATTGCACCAAACGTAACAATTAAAAGAAAATAGAAGACAACCGCATCCTTGCGCATTCGTATGCTGGCGATATAGCGCTTACTCTGAACATAAAAAAAGCGAACAGTTAACTGTTCGCTTTTAGAAAGTATTCTAATTGCAGTAAGGATTTACATGCTTATTAAGGTTACGTTTTTTCTACCTTAATCTTATAAAAAACACTATAAAGTACCGGAACTGCAATCATAGTGAGAATGGTTGCAAATGCTAACCCGCCCATAATAGTCACTGACATATCAGCAAAAAACGGGTCAAACACTAGCGGCATAACGCCGAGTATGGTTGTTATCGCAGCCAATGAAACCGGTCTTAAACGGCTTAAGCTAGCTTCAACAATAGCCAACGCTTTCTCTTTACCTTCCGCTATTTGCAGATCAATTTCTTCAAGTAGCACAATGGCATTTTTAATTAGCATGCCGAACAAACTTAAAAAGCCTAATAACGACATAAAGCCAAAAGGTAAGTCAGCTAACAACAAACCGGCTACAACACCTACGACAGCCATTGGTACAATAAGCCAAATAATAAGAGGCTGTCTTGCTCGACCAAAAAGCAGCACACTGATAATAAACATAATTAAAAAGCCCAACGGTAAACCTTGACCCAAAGCAGCTTGGGCTTTGCGTGCAGACTCATATTCACCACCCCACTCAAGCTGGTAACCATCAGGTAATTCAATCGCTTCCATCGCGGCTTGTGTACGTCCAAATGCTTCACCTGTCGTTTCATCATAACCGGCTTCGGCTTTTACTGTGATGGTTCTGACGCGATCACGACGATTGATTAATAACTCTTCACTTGAGTAAGTCATTTTGCCACTTACTTGCTTAAACGGAATATAGGTTCGTTGACTGCTACTCCACACTAAGCTATTTTCGAGCCCGACTAACTGATCAGTATTACCACTACTATTTCTAGCAATAATTGGGTATAGGTAATCACCATCTTGCAATTGTCCGATTTTCAGGCCTTGCATATAAAACTCAATAGCCTGACTAAAGTCATTTCTTGAAACACCGGCAATACCGGCAGAAATATCGTCATATTCTGGCGCTAGTACAATGCCTTTATCGCGCCAATCATCTCGAATATCTCTGATCTTGCCATCTTCGAAATATATTGCTTTGGCTTGTTCAGCTAGTTGCCTTAAAACAGCTGGGTCTTCACCAGAAAATCGCGCTTGTATTTTTGCGCCAGCACCAGGGCCGAATTGCATAATTTCAGCGTAAAAATTCACTTTAGGATTAGCTTGCCTTAATTCATTTGAAATTTGCTGGGCTAAACGCGGAATATCAGCGGCATCAAAAGCTCGAACTAAAAATAAACCATAGCTTTCATTGGGTAATTCAGGTGAGAAAACTAAGGTGAAACGTTCAGAGCTTTCACCAATAAATGTTGATAATGACTCAATACCCTCAGTTGCAAGAATGAGTTTTTCGCCTTGCTTCATGTACTTTTCGGTAGCACGAATATCAGAATCTTGTGGTCCCCAATAATGAATGAAAAATACTGGGGTATTTGAAGGCGGGAAAAAACCCTGCTTTATCAAACCAAAGCTCGCATAAGCGGTGATAGTAATTGCCACTAAAATGCCAAGGGTTAAGCCACGCCAATGCAAAGCTGTGCGTAATACCACTAAGTAAGCTTTATGAAATAAAGAGTGGCTGTCACCGTCACTGGCTTTAGTGCCAACTTTGTAGAAATATTTTCCTAATAATGGCGTAAGCGATACTGCCAATATCCAGCTTAGTAGCAATGAAATCAGTACTACGGCAAATAATGAGAATAAAAATTCACCTGTGGCATCATCGGATAAGCCAATCCCGGAAAAGGCGGCAATACCTATAACGGTGGCGCCAAGCAATGGCCACTGCGTACGTTTAACAATGAAGCTCGCTGACTCCATTGCTGATTTACCTTTTTCCATGCGCAGCATCATACCTTCTGCGACTACAATGGCATTATCAACTAACATTCCCATAGCAATAACCATAGCGCCTAAGGAAATGCGTTGTAGCTGTAAATCGTAAAGCCACATAATTAACACTGTGCCCAATACTGTGATCACTAACGTGCCGCCAACAACAATACCCGAGCGCCAGCCCATAAATAAACATAATGCTAAGGTAACTACAGCTACCGAGGCTTCTAAGTTAAAAATGAAACCATCAACTGACTTATCAACTATTTTTGCTTGGTTATAAATAGAAGAAACATTAATACCAGCCGGTAATTTGGCAATAACTTCAGCAAGCTTAACTTCAATTTTCTTCCCTACTTCAACTACGTTAATATCGTTTTGAGCTGATACAGCTAAAGTCACGGCACGCTCACCATTAAAGCGTTTCAAACCACTGGGAATTTCTACTGGTTGAACACTTAACTCAGCAATATCTTTAATTTTAATGGAAGCATTTTTGCCAGGGATAACAATTGAGAGATTCTCGATTTCTTCAATTTTATTTGTTGAACTTTCTACTGGTATACGAATTTGTTTGTCACCAACATATAATCGTCCACCACTAAACGGCTTTAAGTTACTTGCTAAGACTTGTTGAATATCAGGAAAAGATAAACCTAGCCCTGCTATTTGATAACTGTCAATTTTAGCAACTATTTCTTCCTCAAGAATACCGCCTACTTGTACTTTAGCAACACCATCTACGGTTAATATTTCACGACGAATAATGCGAGAAAACTCACGCATTTGATGAGCACTAAAATCCGGCGCAGATAAAGCATAATAAATACCATACACATCGCCAAAGTCATCAACAACAACAGGAGCACTTGCACCTAAGGGTAAATCATTATGAATATCACTTAGACGTTTACGCAATTCGTCCCAAATTTGTGGTAACAATGGTCCATCAATATGAGGTTGTATTTCCATGGTAATTCTAGAAAAACCAGGCTTACTTACTGACTGTAAAATATCTAATTGCCACATTTGTTGTAAGGCAATTTCAACTTGTTCAGTAACTTCTTTTTCAACCTTCTCAGCACTTGCGCCTGGGTAATAGGTAAATATTACCGCTTGTTTAATGGTAAATGCGGGGTCTTCTAAACGACCAATTTTACTCATGGCAACAATGCCACCAATAATAAAGCAAATAGATAACAGCCAAATATTTATTGGTTTATTCAAAGAGTAGCGAGCAATATCCATATTAAAATGCCGCCTTGTATTCTTTTACAATAAGCCCTTCTCTCATTTGGCTTAACGCTGCAGAAACGACTTTATCACCTTCGTTTAAGCCAGTTTCAATAAGTGCAAACTCACCTTTTATCATAGAGACAACTACCGTCTCTTTAGTCAGTGTGCTGGTTGCTTGATTGAACTTCCAAACACTAAAGCCGTCGTCGCTATTGCCCATCAAGGCACTTATCGGTAATAACATGACCTGCGTCTGAGTATTATTGTCCCTAATATTCACAATGGCGCGTGAACCTGGGTAAAATAAATTAGTACTTTCGCCATTAAGCGCAAACGTTACATCATAAGTTTGAGTGATAGGATCAGGCATTGTTTTATGTTCAACATAATGAATATTAAACACTTTGTCTTCTTGGCCAATAATATGTGCGGTTGCTTTAACATCTCGTTTGCCAGCATTCGCCGTCATGATTCGCTCAGGCACTTCAAAAGAAAAGTAAAGCTCTGATCTATCTTGCAAGTTTGCCAAGGTGTCACCAATGCGTATATAGCTATTGTTTTCAATAAGGCGCGAACCGATTACAGCATCAAATGGCGCAATTATTGTGCAATAGCTTAAATCTTGCTCAGCATTCTCTAGGGCTATTTTGGTAATTGAAAACTGCGACTTTGCTTCATCGTAGTCACGTTGCGAGGCAACGTTTTTTTCGAAAACGTCCTTCATTCGCTTTAAGTCACGTCCCGCATCTTGATGGCGAATACGGCTTTCATCTACTTTGCGCTGAAACGGTGCAGCATCTATTTTAGCAAGTACCTGGCCTTTTTTAACCGCACTACCTTCAATAAGGTTTTGATATACTAAACGTCCAGAAACTTCAAATTTTACATCAACACTTTTTACTGCAGAAACTGTCGCGGGAAATTCATAATCATTTGCCAAACTTGCTAGTTTAGCCTCAGACAGTTGAACCACAATTGGGCTAGGTTCTTTGATGGTTTCACTTGGCTCCGAGCAAGCCTGAAGCATTAACACCATAACCATTATAGAAATTCGAATCACATTAACTCCGAGATAGTTTAATTTACTGCAATATAGTGTCGAATATTATAGCACAGGTTTACATCTTAACAACTAGTGTAAACTTGTTGTTTAATTACCTTCGCCAAGTTAAACTACAATTGTACAAGATATACAGAGAATTAAATTTGCCGAGTACTACTGAAAAAATATTGAACACCGCCATGGATTGTTTCTTCCAACATGGCTACGGTGCCGCTAACATATCGATGGTCAGCCGTTATGTAGGCATTTCACGTGTCACTATTCACAAACAATTCAAGTCAAAGGAATTACTTTTTCGAGCGGTTGTTGAGCAGCACTTTCAACAAAACAATTTGCTACTTGATGAATATAGATTATCAGAAGAAGATTTTTGGTTGGAAACACAAGCATTAATAATCAACCGTTGTGAAGGTATATTTGATAATGTTGCTAGCGGTTTAATTCGGGCCGATTTATTACATGCTGGCCAAGCTTACTGTAAAGATTTAATCCAAGCGGAAGAAAATCTAGTCAAAAAATGCATCCAATCTAGAATTGAAAAAGAAGTTACCGCCAAGCGCTTAACATTAAGCAATATTGATATGTCGCCAGCAAAGCTCGCAGAAATGATTTACTTTGCCCCATTTGGTATAACCGTATCAGTGTCTGGAAACGACATTACACTCTTTGTCAAAAATATAATTACAATATTTAAAGCGTCAACAAAACCTTAATAGAACAAATAGCTATGCCGTTCACTGGTCACTTTTGGGTAATAATTTACTAATAACTAATAACAATTACTGTGCATAATATGCTTTTACATAGTCGACAAAAGCATTCACTTTTGCGGAGGTAAATTTACGTGAAAGCTTAATCGCGTATAAGCCAAAAGACTCAGCTTTATATTCCGAAAGTATTTCAACTAATTGCCCTTTTTCTTCAGCATCGCCAACTATAAAAGTCGGTGACTGAACAATACCAATACCTTCTACTGCCGCCTCTTTTAAGGCATTACCATTATTACAAGTTAACGTTCCACTCACTTCAACATTTCGTTCAACACCATTTTCTTGAAAAACCCAACCATATTTCGGGTTGATTAAACTATAACGTAAACAATTATGAGTCAGCAGATCTTCTGGCGTAATTGGCAAGCCATGCTTAGCAAGATAGTCCGGTGATGCATAAACTTTTGCTGACACCTTAGTAATTGGAATAGCAATGAGAGACGAATCTTCTAAACGCCCAACTCGAATACCTACATCAATACCTTCAGCAACAAAATCTGTGCGGTGATCTTCAAGTTGTAAATGAATTTTAAGCTCTGGGTGCAATTTCATAAACCCGGTTATTATTGGGTTTAAAGAAGTTATACCAAAACTTAATGGTGCTGAAATACGTAAATTACCTTTTAAGTTCTGGCTACGAGACTGAATACGTTCTTGCGCCTCATCTAATGACTGAAAGATATTCACTACATCTCGATAAAATTGCTGCCCAGCCTCTGTTAATTCTACACGTCTGGTTGTTCGGTTTAAAAGCCTGACATCTAATGCCGTTTCCAAACCAGATACCCGTCGACTTACCGCTGCGGTACTAGCGTTTAGTAATTCAGCAGCCTGATTAAAGCTGCCAGTATCCACTACGGAGATAAAACTTCGTAAAGCGACTAAGTCATATTGTTGCATAGAGTTATTCTAATAATGTTGTATTGAAAAATTATTGCACACTGATTAAAAATGACAAAAGTTATTTCTTGTTATTCACCAGTAAAATGTTTTAATAGTACAAACCTGACCAAATGGTCAGACAAATAACTAATTGACAGCTTAATAGATCTATTAATTATTGGTAACGCAACTGAATATAGTAATAGTATGCTGATAGCGTTCTCGCCGTTAATAAGTAACTATCATTTTATAAGCGCACAAATACCCGACTGGAGAAAAAATGCAAAGTAGAACCTCATTACCTAGCTGGAAAAAGTTAACAAGTCACGCTGATGAAATTAAACAGCAACATATGAGCGAGCTATTTAAGCAAAACCCGAAACGTTTTGAGCAATTCTCCATTCAGCTTCCGCCCTTCCTCGTCGATTACTCAAAAAACCTTATATCTAACTCAACAATGAACTTGCTAATCAATTTGGCAAAAGAATGTGATGTTGAAGGTTGGCGTGAAAAAATGTTTAACGGAGAACAAATTAATCGCACCGAAGAGCGCGCTGTTTTACATACTGCATTAAGAAATCGTTCGAGTAAGCCTATATTACTTGACGGTAAAGATATCAATATTGATGTGCAATTAGCGTTAAACAAGATGAAAGCTTTTAGCGAGAAAGTTCGCCAAGGGTTATGGAAAGGCTACTCAGGAAAGCGCATTACAGACGTGGTAAATATTGGTGTTGGTGGCTCTAATTTAGGCCCACAAATGGTTACAGAAGCACTAAAGCAATATAGTGATAATAGCGTTAATGTTCATTATGTTTCTAATGTTGATGGCACACAAATAGCCAATGTACTGCGCCCGTTAAACCCAGAAAAAGTACTATTTATTGTATCAAGTAAAACCTTTACCACTACTGAAACTATGACAAATGCTAAAACAGCGATGAAATGGTTAGTGTCGTCTTCTTTTGATCAATCAGCTATTGCCAAACACTTTGTTGCCGTATCATCTAATAAGAAAAATGCTACTGAGTTTGGTATCGCCGAAGAAAATATTTTTGATATGTGGGACTGGGTTGGCGGACGTTTCTCACTTTGGTCTGCGATTGGTTTACCGATTGCTATTGATTTAGGCTTTGAGCGTTTTATTGAATTACTTGAAGGTGCACATGAACTTGACGAGCACTTTTGTAATACGCCATTGGAAGAAAATGCGCCAGTTATTCTCGCCTTATTAAGCGTTTGGAATTGCACGTTTTTAGGTGCGCAATCTCAGGCAATTTTACCTTACGACCAATCATTACATATGCTTTCCGCGTATTTACAACAGGCTGAAATGGAAAGTAACGGCAAATCGGTCACTTGGGATGGCGACTCTATTCCTTACCCTACGGTTCCTTCAATTTGGGGCGAATTAGGTATTAATGGCCAGCATGCATTTTATCAATACTTGCATCAAAGCAATAACGTTGTTCCTGCCGACTTTATTGGCTCGGTAGAAAGTGTTACGCCTGTACAGGGGCATCATGAAACCTTAATGGCTAACTTTTTCGCCCAAACTCAAGCGCTGATGCAAGGTGTTGATGAAACTCAAGTACGTGCTGATTTAAAAGCTAAAGGCCGTACTCAAGACTACATAGACAAAGTAGCGCCGCATAAAGTTCACAAAGGCAATCGCCCAACTAATACTATTTTAATGAAGCGTATTTCACCACGTTCATTAGGTAGCTTAATTGCTTTATACGAGCATAAAATTTTTGTTCAAGGCATCATTTTACAGATTTGTTCTTTTGATCAATGGGGCGTAGAACTTGGCAAAGGTTTAGCCAATAATATTCAAGAGGAGTTGGCTTCGGGGGAAATAAGCGAGCAACACGATAGCTCAACAACAGGTCTAATTAACTTTTACCAGAGCCATACTAAATAACAATAACCAATATATTAAACGACACTTTCTTTCAAATATAAAAGAAAGTGTCGTTAATAAATTTAATTTATAAATTCAGCTTATAAATGCGCCTGCAAAAAGCTTAAGTATTTGTTCGAAGCACTAATACGATTTACCTTTTTACTAAAGCCATGGCCTTCATCGTCAAACACTAAATAATCAACGTATGTGCCGCCAGCGCGGATAGACTCAACCATATCATCACTTTCAATTTTCAGTACTCGTGGATCGTTTTTACCTTGCACCACTAATACCGGTTTCTTAACATTTTGCCCAAAAAATACTGGCGAAATATTGTGTAAGCGTTCTTTGTCGGTACTTGGGTCACCTAGCTCATCATATAATGACTTGCGAAATGCTTCCCAATAAGGCGGAATACTTTCTAAAGTTCGAACCCAATTGGTAACACCAAAAATGTTGATACCGACTTCAAATTCTTCAGTAAAAGTCATCGCTGCCATGGTTAGGTAACCACCGTAACTACCACCAATAACGCCAATTCTATCAGCATCAACCCAATCTAAAGATTGTAAATAGTACTTGTTGTAAACCACGTCTTTTAAGTCGTGATCACCATGCTTTTTATCATCTAAATGATTGAAAGTTTTTCCGTAACCGTTAGAGCCTCTGTTATTAATTCTGAAAATAGCATAACCATTATTGACTAAATGTTGGATAAGCGCCGAGTAGCCTTTACGACTTTGCCCACCAGGGCCGCCATGTATCCACACTAATGCTGGTACTTTTTCTGTCGCGGCTTGTTTTGGCTTATATAAAATGCCGGGGATTTCTAAACCATCAAAGCTTTTAAAGCGCACCACTTCACCAACCACCAAATTTTCTTCTAAAATGCTTGGATTACCGGTATCGGTTAAGCGCTTAATACTGTCACTACCCAATTGATGAACATATAAGTTTGACGGCGAAGTATCAGAGTTAATATAAAACACCATCTGTTTACCGTCGGCAGAGAAATTCACACCGCGCAAATCACCACTTGGCATTTCAGGTAGTGCTAGTTTTTTATTCGTCACTAAATCTTGAATTTCTATTTTAGTTTGAGCATCGGCATTCACGCCATGTACTTGGTAACGGCCGTCTTTAGAAAAATAAGTGAAACTAACATCCCAATTCACCGCAAAGTTCTCCGACTTTTCTTTACTCGCTAAATTATATGACCACGCTTGGTTAAATTCACCAAACTCATCAGTAGAATAAATTAATGCACTGTTATCACGGGTAAAGGTATAAGCACTATGCTGCACATCGCCTTCATGTTCGCTGATCAATTCAGCTAAAGGCTCTTTAGTGGCTAAGTCAACCATATATAAATTTGAGTCAGCATTTGAGTTACCTTTACTTAAGGCAATATACTGACCATTAGGGCTGATGGCTTCCGGTGAATAACCAGAGTCATTTTGAAAAATCATCGCTCGCGAATAATCGGCTACTTGGTATAAATAAACATCAAAATATTTAGGATCTCGTTCATTGGTTGCGACAAAGAACTGCTTATTATCTTGATGCCAGCTAACAAAAAATGCCTTTAAACCTTCACCCGGTGTTAAGTCTTTTTCTTCACCATTTATCTCTTGTACAAAAAGGTGATCTAACTCATCCCCTCCTTTGTCCGCACTGTATAAGAATCGTTCATCTTCAGGAAACCAACCAACAACATAAATAGACTCTTTGCTAGAGCTAGTTAATTGTGTTGGCGCGGTGCCATCTAATGGCACTTTATAGGCGTTATAAATACCACTTTCATCATCACTTACTAATACAGCTGTAGCATCGGCATTAATCGATGAACCAAAAACTGAACGGGTTTTGAAAAACTCTTCAGCACTATAAGTTTTAAAAACTGAGGTTTCTTCGACAGCTGCCACAACTTCGGCGGTGGGTTCTTGTTTTGAGCAAGCAAGTACGACTGACATACTTGCCGCAATAGCGATAAACTTAGCTATTTTGGATAAGTTTTGCATTTCAATTCCCTTTACATTATTTTTTAATTTTATTTTAGTATAGATATCAAATACTTTTAAGCGAAAAACAGTATAGAACAATTAATAAGCAATTAATAAGCAATTAAAGCTTTTATTACTCATCGCCTTTACATACAAAATAGTGAATGGCTAAAAGGAATAGCGTAAACTAAGCGCCTAATCACAAGTGTAATTAATACCGAGCATACTTAGCCCTAATGACCAACCAGTTAAAGTACTTATCTCATTACTCAAATAGCATTCAACAGCAAGTACAGAAGTTAGTTGAGGAAAACAAGTTGCAGTCTTATTTATTAGCGCAATTTCCAACACCTCATGAGATAACTACCGATAAATCATTACGTCAATATACCTTAGCGCTTAAGCAACAATTTCTTAAAAAATCAGCACCACTGAGCCAAGTAAAATACGATGATAAAATTCATATTGTTAACAATGCGCTTGGCTTGCACACGTATGTGTCACGCGTACAAGGTAATAAATTAAAAAGTAAAAATGAGCTACGTATAGGGAGTTTATTTAAGGAAGCGCCTGAAGCATTGTTAAATATGATTGTGGTGCACGAACTTGCCCACTTGAAAGAAAAAGACCACAACAAAGCATTTTATAAACTCTGTGAGCATATGCTGCCAAATTATCACCAGTTAGAGCTTATGACGCGAATTTACCTTACTGAGCTTGAAAATAATGGTGATATCTACGCGTAAACGGTTTTGTCTCAGTTCAAAATAATAGCACCTTAGATATTAGTTTTAGCATTCATCGAAACTTCCATGAATTAACATTAAATGCCTAACCTATAAATGTCTCATTCCTCATTACGTCCTTTAAAACTGTAACAACGCCCATTACACATCGAACAAAAAACCACCACGCAGCGAGCTAAATTAAAAAAGCAAGTAACTAAAAAGTAATTCTTTGATATCACACCAAGTGCATACGTATGCACAAGATATTTTTGAACTTTCATAAAAGCTAACATGCACGCGCTGAAACCCTGCTGTAAATATACAGTGCAACTTTCAAAATATTATAGAGATACATAATCACTTTATAATCGAGGAATCATTATGCTTTCGTTTAAACCTAGTGCGATATCAATTGCGTTACTTGGATCTGGCCTTTGTTCATTTTCACTCTTTGCACAAGACAACGCTGTGCAAAGTTTACCTGAAATAGATGAATCTAAAATCGAAATAATCGAAGTTCGCGGTATTCGCCGCAGCTTAGAAGCGTCACAATCTTTAAAAATGGATTCTAGCTCTATTGTAGAAGCTATATCAGCTGAAGACATTGGTAAGTTACCCGATGTAAGTATCGCTGAATCTCTTGCACGTTTACCAGGTGTTACTGCTCAACGTTTAAATGGTCGCGCACAAAATATCAGTATTCGTGGTATGTCTGCAGATTTCTCAACAGCATTATTTAACGGCCGTGAAGTGGTTTCAACCGGCGATAATCGTGGTGTTGAATTTGACCAATTTCCATCTGAATTACTTAACGGTGTATTAGTATACAAAACACCTGATGCAGCATTAATTGGCCAAGGCCTCGCTGGCACGGTTGATATGCAAACTATCAAACCTCTTGCCCATGGTAAGCAAACATTCTCTGTCGGTGGCCGCTATGAGATGAGCCAAGACGATGCTGTTCATCCACTAGGCGATGATAAAGGTGAGCGCTTCAACGCCACTTATATTGACCAATTTGCTGACGACACCATTGGCGTAGCGCTTGGTTTCTCACATTCTTCAACACCTAACCAAATACAGCGTTTTGAGTCTTGGGGCTATAAAGATATTGAAGTAAGTGATAAAACGTTAAAAGAGTTAGGTGGCGCTAAAATGTCAAACAACTCAAATTTACTTGAGCGTGATTCTGTTATGGCGATTATTGAATATGCGCCAAATGATAAATTGCATTCAACACTAGATATTTTCTATTCAGAATTCGAAGAAACTCAAAACATTTCAATGGTAGAAATGGGCTTTGGTTGGGCTGATGCAACACTACGCCCAGTCAACGAAGAAAACCTTGATGAAAATGGTAACATCATCACCGGTACATACGATGGTGTAAAACCGATTATTCGCAGTGACTTAAATAGCCGTGACAGTGACTTATTTGCCATTGGTTGGAATACCGAATATTTAATCAACGACGATTGGACAATGGAACTTGACCTTGCCCATTCTAGCGTTGAGCGTACCGACATGAACTTAGAAACTTATGCCGGCACAAATGGCGAATTCGATACTATGTCGTACCAAATGACTAGTGAAGGCCCTAAGTTTACCCATGAAATTGATTACAGTGACCCAACAAAAGTTGGTTTAACTGACTCAGCCAATTGGGGACAAGTTGGCTTTAACAAGTTTAGCTATATTGACGATGAAATTAACCAAGTACGTTTAGCATTTTCTCGTTACATTGATAGCGATGTATACAACAACTTAACTTTCGGCGTGCATTACATTGAGCGTACAAAAGAAAAGTCAGCTGATGAATTTGTGATCCGAGGTTTAACAAGTGGCGACAGTATTTATTACGGCGCAGCTAATGCAGGTTTAGTTGATTACAGCAAATTTGGTTTGGGCGATGTTATTACCTATGATGCATGGAGCTTATGGAACAGCGACGTATATTTAAAGGAAGACTTTGTTCATCCTGACGTTACTGAAAAAGCATGGTTAGTTGAAGAAAAAGTAACCACTATTTACAGTAAGCTTGATATTGATACCGAAGTGGGTAACTACGTACTAAAAGGTAACTTTGGTTTTCAAGCGGTTTATACTGACCAATTCTCTGAAGCCATTAGCTCAGATAAAAGTAATAATGACGTTAGTAAAACAGGTGGCGATAAGTACTGGGAGTTTTTACCTAGCCTTAACTTAAACTTGAACATCACCGATGAAGACGTACTTCGTTTAGGTATTGCCAGAACCTTATCACGCGCTCGTATGGATGACTTACGCGCTAGTGGTCAATACGGTTTTGATAACAAGTATGAAGACAGTACTGAATTAGACAATTCTCCATGGAGCGCTTCAGGTGGTAACCCTGAACTTAGACCTTGGATCGCTAACTCTATCGATTTATCGTACGAACACTACTTTACTGACAATAAAGGCTACACCGCAATAGCCTTGTTCTATAAAGACTTAGAAAACTATATTTACAATGAGCAAGTAGTAGAAGACTTTACAGGTTACCCAACTCCTGATGATTGTATCAATGATGCTGGTGATGAAGTTACTTGTTCTCCTGAATACTTCTTAGGTTATAGCTCTTCTCCACAAAACGGCGAAGGCGGTGATATCAGCGGTATTGAATTTAGTATGTCACTTACCGGTGAAATGTTCACACCAGTATTAGAAGGCTACGGTTTATTAGTTAATGCTTCACACACAACAAGTAGCGTGAAGCCTGATCCTAATAACAGCTCAACACCGTTACCAGGACTTTCTGAGAATGTAGTCAACGTAACAGCTTACTATTCACAAGAAGGTTTTGAAGCACGTGTTAGTGGTCGTTACCGTAGTGAATTCTTAGGTGAAGTATCAGGTTTCGGTGGCGGTCGTAACTTAAAAATGATCCAAGCTGAAACAGTTGTTGATGCACAAGTTAGCTATTCATTCGCTGAAGGTTCACAATTTGACGGTTTAACCTTGCTACTACAGGCAAATAACTTAACCAACGAAGCCTTTGAAGTACTAGAAGATGGTGATGCGAACCGTATTATGGATTATCAGGAATATGGCCGTACCTTCATGCTAGGTGCAAACTACAGCTTCTAATTTAAGCCAAACAACTTACACATAAGTGTTTGAACATTAGATTTGTATACAGACCGATTTCAATAACTGAAATCGGGTAGTGTTCAAAAATCTGTGTCATTTCAGTAAACTAGTAAAAACAGGAATGAC